>Ga0207864_1002548_pt1 | contig 16981 bp, 11 predicted proteins | sample HigsolmetaAR202D_FD_184834 | JGI IMG/M metagenome (GOLD analysis project Ga0207864, IMG submission 184834) | Ionic liquid and high solid enriched microbial communities from the Joint BioEnergy Institute, USA - AR20-2-D (SPAdes) (version 2) ... | reverse complement strand
TATCCTAACACTATCTGACTGCGGGTCAAGCACTCGTGAGAAAAATTTTGCGATGCGTCAGAACCAGCCCCGACCGCCCTGCCGTGGGACCGCGATGAACTGCTGATGTTCTACGACTTGCCCGCGGAGCACTGGGCGCATCCTCGCACGACGAACCCGATCGAATCGACGTTCGCAACGGTGCGGCTGCGGCATCGATGAAACCAAGGGCAACGGCTCCCGCCGCGGGTGTCTGGCGATGGTGTTCAAGCTGTGCCAGGCGGCGCAGAAGCGCTGGCGCCGCCTGCGGCATTGATCCAAGACGTCATCGCGGGCGTGACCTTCACCGACGGCGAAAAACAACAGGCTGCCTGATACAGACCGCATCCACAGGAGTTGAGGATAGCTCCAGTACCGACTGACGGTCGACCAATTGCGCTGGGGTCTTGGGAGGCAGGCAAAATTCATCCTTTTTGCATGACACACGAAACTGGTAATGTTCAACATATGCCTGCAAAGGACAAAAGCAGCCGGCTCGCACCACCAACTCGATTCAAAGTGGACATTCATCGACCTGGCGGTCTCCCGAGCAGTTTCGTGTCTATCGCTGCCGCCGCAGGCACACACCCGTCAATGCGGACAATAGCACCATCACTGTCATCGGTTCGGGAACGAATGTACCGTCGGTCAGGGCGACCAGGGACAGACCTTTCGAGTCGCCAGTGAACTCGTATTCGAAGTCGTCTGCCAGGTTTTCGATGACCACATCGAACGAACCGTGCAGCGTGCCGGCTGTGAGCAGGTCGAAGGTCTGGCCAGTCTTAGGGGCGAAGCCATCGATGAAATGCAGGACCAGCATGCCGCCCATGGTTAGTTCGCCTGTCACGGTCAGCACATCGAATTGACCGTCGCCAATACCTGCGATCTCCATTTCCAACACGCTGGAATCTTCGAACACCACGTCGCCTTCGATAATTAGATGACCGGGTGAGAGTCCCGGGGCGATGTGTCCGTGGTTGACCAGCGGCGGGCCGAGGACTGTGAGCGTGCCGACGCCGATGATGCGGCCGCCTGCTTCGATATTGCCACTGCCGATGGTTAGCGAGCCATTGATCAGGCTGACCGTACTCCCGGAGCCGATGTTGAGCAGGCCCTCGGTCGAGACCGCAGCACCGCCGCTAATTTCCATGAGGCCGGTGGCCCCTTCCACACCGACCGTGATGTTGTTGTCAAACTGACCGATCGTGCCCGCCCCGATGAACCGGGCAACCCCCTGCCCATCATCTGCACCGACGACCAGTGAAAGTCCAGATGCCTGTGCGCCGTTCGTGATGGTAAGCGTCCCATTTCCGCCGTTGACACCCACATGAAGCGCGCCCGCCCAAAGCAGCGTTCCGGCACCGTCGGCTGTAACGTGACCCGTTCCGTTGTCGCCGATGACCAGTGCCAAGGTGTCAACCTGAGCACCATTCTGGACCGCCAGTTCACCGACACCGCCGTTGTATCCGGCGCGCACGCCCTGAACCGATGAGATCAGCGTAGCGCCCGCGCCGGTGAGTGTCACGACACCGTGACCGCCGGATCGCTCACCGATGTCGATACGGTCGGAGGTCAGCGTGCCGCCGTCTGCGATGAGCACTTCGCCTCGCCCTTCGCGACCGACGACCAGCGACAGGTTCGACCTGAGCGATGCCGAAGAACCACTGACCGTGAGCCGGCCGGTGCTTCCCGTGTCATACCCCAGGATCGCCAGATCCGCGTTGAAGCTTGCTCCGTCGCTGACGGTCATCTGGCCGTTGCCCAGCGCGCCGACGAGTAGGGCGGCGTCCTGCGGTCCCAGTTCCCAGTGGCTGGAGTGACCCACGTCATCGTTGCCGACCACTTCACCCCTGGAGCCATTGCCGGTCAGCGTCAGTGTACCTTCACCTGTGACGGCGATGAGTGATGCGGTGAGGCTACCGCCATCAGCAACATGTACGTGCTGGCTGAAGTTGGCATGGGGATCACTGACAAAAGCGCTGACATCACCCACGAGTAGTTCGTAGTCGAACACTGCCTCGCCTGATGAGGCAACGATGAGCGAGCCGGCCCGCAGCCGCCCCATCGTGGAATCCCCGCCGATCTGAACGTGCAGTTTCGCCTCGCCACCACCGCCATAGGTTCCGACGCGCACAACAGGATCGTCGGGGCCGGGGCGATTCAACAGCACTCTGGCGTTCGGTTTGATTACAAACGTCGCCGATGCCCCAGCCGCAGATTGCACTTCGATGTCCTGGTCGGCGATGAGTGAGCCGTTCTGAAGCATGAGCGACCCGGCATCCGCAGCGTCCAGTCCGATGCGCATCGCCAGCGTCGCGTCCGAATCCTGGTGCGCGAGCAGACGCAGCGTGCTGCCGCTCAGATCGAGCGTAAGCGTGTCATCGCCGACATGAAGTCGATTCACGGTCCGGTCGACGCCGAGGCTGACGTGATACGCCTCATTGGGGTCAGCGTCGAAAAGGACGCCCGCAGCGGCGGAGGATGGCACGTGTCCACGGTGCCAGCGATCGTCATCACCCCAGGATCCTGCCAGCAGACCTTCGCCACCCGGCCGAACCCAACGATACATCGGCGCAAGGACCGGCTTGATGTCGCCGAACTGCAGTGAAAGTGTTCCCGATGCGGAGCTGGTGCTCATCGCCGAGCCAGACTCGCGTACGGCAGCATCGGCGTAGGCATTCGCTGAAAGACTCATCCGCCACGACCATTCGGCGCCGATGAACGTTTCAATCGTGACTGAATATGAAGTCGTGTTCTCAAACGGCGTGATCGCCAGACCAAAGTTGAAGCGTTCGTCTTCGTGGTATAACGAGATCGCTCCTGTGACGGCTGCTGGGGTCCATTGCTCGGGGAATGGGATCGGCGCATGCGTGCTGCTGTATCCACCGCTGAGAATTACCATCACGGGCAGCTCGACCAGTGTTCCTTCCTCCCAGGGTCCCTGTACCTGGAAAATCGAACCATAGCTCGCCGCGCTCCCTGCGCTACCCGTTGAGGCGATGAGTGTTCCCGGGTTACCGGTATATCCGTTTCGGGCGGCAAAGACGGTGACGTTGCTGCTCGCCGTGAGAAGTCCTTCACTGGCGGACGCAGTTGCCTGAGCGTCGACCCAATAAAGGTCGTGCGCATCACTTGTGTCGTCGCCCGGCGGCGAACGATCGAACGTATACTGGTCCTTCAGACTCACGTCGGTGCTGCCCGACCTCCTCACGGTCGCGTGCCCGTAATTCCAGTAAACGTTGACGCTGGTGTCCGCCTCGGCCGCCTGCGTCACGACACCCAGCACAGCCACGATGCCCCACGCCCATAGCCGAAGAGAACCACCGCGCCGTGGGTCGAAATCGACCGTCTTCGCCATCTTGAAATGATCCATTCGCTTCAAAATTCACCGCCTCCCATTCCTGGTGCGAAATGATCGCACGGATACTAATGTTCGCTTCGCAGCTCACCTGACCAACCAATAAGCTAGGCCAAGGTTGCCGTCGTGCAACCACGTGAGCGCCGTCAACCCCCGATTATCATCGTGCCCGTATCGACATGCCGAGTGACTTGCTTCAGGCCGATGATCAAATGCTCAGGTAATATAGCCGATCGGGCGTTGGAACCCAAGTATCGAGCGTTTATTCATCTGCCCGATGCAATAGCGATAGCTGAGTGTGGATGCTGGCGTACAGTTTCGCTGTCTATTCCTGAATCCGGTCTTCCACTGTCGCCCGACCACGCATCAGGCAGATGATGCGCGGCTCGACGATGAGAGTGACGGCGCCAGCAACGGCGACAATACACAGAGAGATGACAACGCGTCGCAACATGGCGACGACATCTTAACAGGTATATCCACGGTCACGTTCCTTTACCGATCCGGCGTGACGCCCTGTACCGGATCGATGGGCAGATCCTTTGTGCTGGGCGCCGCGGGGCTGCGCAGGCGCAGCGCCAGGGCCTCGGCTCTGCGGCTGTAGTCGATCGATTCCGCGAGGATGCGGGCCGCTTCCTGGTCAGCGTGGAAGCCGCGCGAGTTCTCGCTGCTGATATAGTCCAGCCGCCACATCGCCTTGCGCTGGTAGCGGTAAACCTCAGCAAGCTGCTCATCGGTCACGCCTGACGCCTTGGCTTCACGAACGGCATCAAGCATCTGTGTCATTGCCTCAGCCGCGCGATCGATCAGCGCCAACGTGCGATTCTGAATCGTCGCGACACGGTCGCGCAGCTCCTGCTCCGGTACATGATGACAGGTCTGACACGCACGGCTCAGGTTCTCCATCGGACTGCGCACCGTGTGATGCGTCAGCTTCATCGCGCCGACACGCTCGTAGGGCATGTGGCAGTCGGCACAGCTCACCCCCGCTCGCGCGTGAACGCCCTGGTTCCAGAGCTCGAACTCGGGATGCTGGGCCTTGAACACCGGCGCGCCGGTTTCGCCGTGGATGTAATCGTGGAATGGTGTGCCATCGGGGAATTTCATTTCTTCCCAGAAGCGTTCGATATCCTCGACCTTCAGGCCATGGCCCCACGGGAAGGTGAGCGTTTCTTTGTTGGCGCAGTAGTATTCAACGTGGCACTGGCCGCAGACGAAGGATCGCATTTCCTGTCGTGTTGCCAGGACGTTGGGGTCGTAGGGTTCGCTGCGGTCGCCGGCCCGCCACTTTTCGATGCTGGGCATGTTGTGCACCTCAGCGTCACTGGCCGCCAGGGCCGCGATACCGATCATGAAGCCTGGTCGGGTCACACGAATCGACATCGTCTTCGGGTCGTGGCAGTCGATGCAGCTTACCGGATGGGCTTCGCTCATGGCGAAATGCCCCTCAGGCATGTTTTGGGGATCAAAGCCTCCCACCGGCGGCGAGGGGAACGGCGGCTGGGCATTCGGATCAATCGGCGTGCCGTCCGGAACCTGCGTCAGCATCGACAGCACCTCGTGATACGGCTTGCGACTGAGTTCCTCAAAACCGCGAATCACCGCGGCCATGTTGAACTCCTTTGCCAGCGTCTGCTCATCGGCAGGCAGCCCCATCGCTTCCAGCCCTACCTTGCGATACAGCACTGTGGTCGAGGCGTGGCAGTGCAGGCACGCCCCCGCCTGTGGCCGCTTATTCACACGCTCGGTGACGACCTGATCGTAGAGCATGTAGGCGTGGCCACGCGCCTCGCGGTAGTCGATGCTGAAGGCGTAGCCGGCGTAGAGCCGCCGGAGCCAGGGGTTCTGATCGAGCTTGCTCTCGGGCAGGGCGCTGGAGCCGCCGTAGAACTTGTCGCCCGCGGTGGCCTTGTATTGTTCAAACTGACGCGGCCAGTTGACGCCCCACGGTGTCGGGTCGGTGCTCACTTCGCTCACCTCCACCAGCCGCAGGTAAGGCGTGCGAGCGGCCTGACGATGCTCGAACATCGTCACCAGTGTGAAGGTCACGATCAGCGTCGCAACTGTGGCGAAAATCAGCACGCCCAGCAACAACAGCATCGGGCGGCGTCTGGCGGGCTGAGCCGGCTGAGACGCGTTCGCGTGAGGCGATGGGTTAAGCTCATTCGGGGTCTGGGGGTTATCCGGACACATTGGCGTATCCCTTCCTACCTCGGGGGCGGTGCTTGATCAGCGTTGCGCGTGGCCAACACCCGAGTGACAATGCACGCACATGAGCATGTCGCCGCCCAGTCTGGTGGGCAGCATCGAGTGCACGAACTCCTCATGACACTTCAGGCAGGCGTTCTGGGTGACCACACGATTCCGCGGCTTGATGCGGATCGGCTCGGGAAAGTTTCCGGTTGTAAACGCCAGTGAGTGAAAAAAGCCGTTATCCGCCTTGACGATCCATTTGCCCACGGGGTGCGGCGACAGATGGCAGTCGTTGCAGGTGGCGACATCATGGTGGCTGGAGTTGAGCCAGGAGTCGTAGTGGTCCTGCATGATGTGGCAGTTGGCACAGGAAGCGGGGTTATTGGAGAGGTAGGAAGCCCCCTGGCCGTAGCCGAAGGTGAACGAGCCGATGCCGACGAGAATGCCCAGCACGACCGTCACCGCGAGCGGCAGGAACCCGATCTGCGCCCAAACACCACGACGCCACCCATTGTTCCTGGGCGGATCGTTTTGTTTGGCCGATGAGGAGGTCATGCTCCAACCCACTGGCAGGCGTGTCATTCGTAAACCCTACCTGCCGCCCACATGGAATAGATCGGCTTTTGACACCCTGTGCAATTACAGAATTGTCCGGCTCAAACCTGCAACACAGTCGCAAACACGCGGCGCTGATCAGCATCAACTTCACCGACGGCGGACCCGGTATGGGCAATGCCTCAGCCAGCAACATTGCAGGCGTCATGAAGCGGGCTGGTGGGAAACCATCGCGAACAGCGGCGTGAAGAACGACACAGACCTCAACAATTCGTCTGTGTTCATCGTTGGGCTAACCCGGCCACATATTGGCGCACAAGATACCGGCTTCTAACACCCATCCCGCCGGACGCTATGATACTGCCGCTATGGCTTACGAACGTGCAAACATCCAGCGGCTGGCCGCCTACGTGCCGGGTGAGCAGCCTCAGGCAACGCGGCTGGTGAAGCTGAATACGAACGAGAACCCCTACCCCCCCTGCCAGGCGGTGCTGGACGCGATTCGGTCGGTCTCGGCTGAGTCGCTGCGGCGGTATCCGCCTCCGACGGCGGCGGCATTTCGCCAGACAGCAGCCCGGGTGCACGGGCTGGCCTCCGAAAATGTCATCGCCACCAACGGCGGGGATGAGCTGCTGCGACTGGCGGTCACCGTCTTTTGCGACCCGCGGTGCGACGATGGCAAGACCCGGGCCGGGGCACTGGGCGTCGCGGAACCGAGTTATTCGCTCTACCCGGTGCTGGCTGACATCCATGACACACCGGTCGTGCGGGTGCCGCTGAACGAGGATTTCAGCCTGCCGGACGACACGGCCGAGCGGCTCAACGCCGCCGGCTGCACGCTGGCGATGCTGGTCAACCCACATGCCCCCTCCGGCCGGCTGACGTCGCTGGACCAACTGGAGGCGATCGCCCGGGGCTTCCGGGGCGTGCTGCTCATTGACGAGGCCTACGTCGATTTCGCCACGCAGGATGCAATCCCGCTGGTGCGGATGGGACTTCCCAACGTGCTGCTACTGCGGACGCTAAGCAAAGGCTATTCGCTGGCCGGACTGCGGTTTGGCTACGGACTGGGGCACGCCGCCCTGATTGCCGCGCTGGACAAGGCCCGTGACAGCTACAACACCGATGTGCTCTCGCAGGCGGCGGCCCGGGCGGCACTGGAGAATCGCGACGTTGCGGCGGAATCATGGCGGAAGGTGATCGCAGAGCGTGACCGGCTCACCGCCCGCCTGCGGGAGCTGGGCTTCACCGTGCCTGACAGCCAGACCAACTTCGTGCTGGCGACCGCCCCGGCTCACGCCGATGCCAGAACGCTCTACGAATCGCTCAAGCAGCGCGACATTTTCGTGCGATATTTCGATCTGGACCGCCTGCGCGACAAGCTGCGTATCACCATCGGCACCCCCGAACAGAATGATGAATTGCTCACAGCTCTGGGCGAGCTTCTAAAGAACCCGAACTGATTCACCATGGCCCGAACCGCTACCCTGACGCGCAAAACCAATGAAACCAACGTCACCGTCACGCTCACGCTGGACGGGGGCCTGTATGAGAACAGAACGGGCGTCGGGTTTTTCGATCACATGCTCGACCACATCGGCCGGCACGGCGGCTTCGGCCTGACGGTCCACGCCCAGGGCGATACCCACATCGACGACCACCACACCGTTGAGGACGTCGGCATCGTCTTCGGTCAGGCACTGGCTCAGGCGCTGGGCGATAAGAAGGGCATCGAACGTTATGGCTTTGCCAGCGTACCCATGGACGATGCTCTGGCGCGGGTGAGCATTGACCTGTCCGGCCGTGCGGCACTGGTGTTCAACGTGAAGTTCTCGCAACCGGGCGCGAAAATCGGCACGTTTGACACGCAGCTCGTGCGCGAGTTCTTCAACGCGGTCGTCGCCAACGGCAGGTTCAACTGCCATATTGAAGTGCCCTACGGCGAAAACGATCACCACATCGCCGAGGCGATATTCAAGGCGTTCGCGCGGGCACTGCGCCAGGCTGTAGCCATCACCGGCAGCGATATTCCCAGCACAAAGGGCGCGCTGTAAGGCTTTCCGTGCGATCTGGACCAGGCAACCTCGAACGGGGAGCTTGGACGTGGTCGTGTAGGTGTTGGCAACCAATACCGGCCACCCCACGAAAACATACACATTGAAAAACGTGACGTCACGGCAGCACCGGAACGAGGATGATCTGCCGCAGGTCCATGACGGCCACGCCTGCTTTACGCTGCGGTTTCACCGCCAGCGTATATTCGCCGGGCTGATCGAGCGTCACTCGCCCCAGCTCCACGAATGTGAAGGTGTGAAAACTGCCCGTGTCTGCCACGGTCCACTTGAGCGTCTGCCCTGCGCACACCACATCCACCTGACTGCCCCCGCCAGGCGCTCCCTGCATGGCGAAGATAATGAATTGCCCGCCCTCCTTAACGATGAAATCCCAGCTTGCCCAGTCGGTGGCTTGCGTCCAGTAGCCCAGGGTGTTCTTCTTCGGGTCACGTTCGAAGCGCAGGCGCGTACCGTGGATCGTCGCATCACGGGCGTGCAGCGTGATGGAACGATCGGATGACTGAACGATCGGATCGCCTTCGGGGGCGGGGTACAGCTCGATCCGCTGAACCGTATCGGGTCGCCCTTCGATCAGGCGTACAGTCAACTCGCCCTCGCGAGGCACATCGATGCGCTCGCCATGCCTCGCATGTTGCACCCTATCGCCCAGCGTGAGCGATACCCGCACACTGTCCCGCGCGACTTCATCCGTCGCATGGATTCGCAGGTGATAGCGGCCCGACCGCGTTGTGCGGAACGTCCACGATGCAACATCACCACCGGGCGCGTTGGTGAACGTAATCACCCCATCGGCATTCTGACGGACAGGCACATCGTCCGTTGCGGCGACCGCAGCGAACACGCTGAGCAAGCCGCAGATCACAACCGCGATCGCCGACGCTGTACGCATGTGGCCCCCATTACATGAATGCGTCACACGTTGAACAGGAAATGGCAGATGTCGCCATCCTGCACGATATAGTTTTTGCCTTCGATGCGCAGCTTGCCGGCCGCACGGATGGTCGCCTCGGTCTTGTACTCTTCCAGATCGGCGACGGTGTAAACCTCCGCCCGGATGAAGCCGCGCTCAAAGTCGCTGTGGATGACGCCCGCGGCCTGTGGCGCCGTCGCGCCGATCGGGATTGTCCAGGCGCGAATCTCCTTCGGCCCGGCGGTGAAGTAGCTTTGCAGCCCCAGCAGCTTATATGCCGCCCTCGCCAGCGTTGCCAGTGCCGGCTCGGTCAGGCCCACGCTTTCGAGCATCTCCTGCCGATCGGCCTCGTCCAGCTCCGCCAGTTCGGATTCCAGCTTCGCACACACCGGCACCACGGCCCCACCCTCCGCAGCCGCCCGCTCGCGCAAACGCTGCACGTGGGGCCCCTGGCCGTGAATATCATCCTCGTTCACGTTGGCGACGTAGAGGACCGGCTTGGCCGTCAATAGCGACAGGCTCCTGAAAACCTTCACCGCATCGGGGTTGTCAAAGGTCAACCCACGCACCGGTTTGCCATCCGCCAGCAATGACTGGCACTGTTTGAGCACTTCCAGACGCAGCTTGCCTTCCTTGTCGCCCGTTCGGGCCGCCCGCTGCGCTTTGTCCATCGATCCCTCGACGGTCTGCAGGTCGGCGAGCATCAGCTCGGTGTCGATCGTCTCCACGTCGCGAATCGGATCGACCGAGCCCTCCACGTGGGTGATATTGGTGTCCTCGAAGCAGCGGACGACGTGCAGAATCGCATCAACCTGGCGAATGTGTGACAGAAACTTGTTGCCCAGTCCCTCGCCCTGCGATGCCCCTCGCACCAGGCCGGCGATATCCACCAGACGCAGCACCGCGGGCAGAATCTTCTGCGTAGGCTGGTACTTGTTGATGATCTGCAGCCGAGGATCGGGCACGGATACCACGCCGACGTTCGGCTCGATCGTGCAGAAGGGATAATTCTCCGAGGGAATCCCCGCCGCCGTCAGCGCGTTGAACAGCGTGCTCTTGCCAACATTCGGTAAACCTACGATGCCTGCTTCCATGGGGCGGGAATTATAGCGTTCCCGCTGAGGGCAGGCGAAAGCAGTGGTCTACCCCGTGACGAGGGATCGGCAAAAGCCCCGGTCCAGGTTTCTGTTCGTATTGGTGAGATACACTGCACCTCGCCCGCCTGAATCGACACAACGGGCAACAGAATCGACACAACCAAGAAAAACACGATTGGGCAACGAATCAGACGCGACATGGTGAGGCTCCCGGGAAGTTCGCGCCGAGAACAGATATGAACCGCGCCTTTCCATTATGCCAATGGAAATGAGCAGAGCTATCTCGTGAAATCAGCGTTTTATGGTGACGACCGCTATTTCAGCCAGCGGTCGAAGAAAGCCCAGCTTTGGTCGAGGGTGCGGGTCAGGTCCTCATCGAGCCAGCCGTGGCCTTTGCCGATCAACAGTTCGACACGGCCGGGTACCCCTGCCTGGTGCAGGGCTTCAGCCATGCTCACCGCCTGATTCCACGGCACGAGCGGGTCGGCTGTACCGTGAAAGAGCAGCATCGGTGCATCGCCCGTATCCACGTAGGTGATCGGTGAGGCACGGCGGTACTGGTCGCGCATGCTCTCCTGCGTGCCACCAATGAAATCCTCCACGAGACGCATCGCCTGCGGCGGAATTGGCTGCAGCAGATCGGTCGGGCCGAAGAAGGCGACCACCGCCCGCACCTTGCTCGATTGATCACGCCAACCGCCGTTGCCTTCCAGACCATCCTTTGAATCCATCGTGCCCAGCAGCATGGCCAGATGTGCTCCCGCGGAAAAGCCCATCGCACCAATGCGATCGGGATCGATCTTCAGTTCATCCGCATGAGCGCGCAGGTAGCGCACCGCACATTTGGCATCCTCGATCTGCGCAGGGAAGCGATGCTCCGGTGCGAACCGATAGCTGATGCTCACTGCGACGTACCCTCGCCTCGCCAGCGTGTTGATGAGGGCATCGTGCATCCCGCCGCGGTCGCCGCTGCGCCACGCCCCCCCATGGATGACGATAACACAGGGCAGCCTGTCCTCATGTGCACGAGGTCGTGAAAGGTTCAGTTTCAGTTCCACATCGCCAGCGCGGCCGTAGACAATGTCGCGCTGCATGATGATGTCGGGCTGCGTTGTGGGCGGCTGATCCTGTCCGCGAGTCAGTGCCGGCGGTGGGATCAGCGTCGACGAAGCGACAACCACCACGACGCAAACGATGAACCAGCGACTCCAGGACATGGGCTGACTCCTCGTAGCGAGCGACATTTCAATCGCGACGCCTCACATCGCGAAACAATCACGCCAACGCCGATTCCATATTGTGCGCCTGAGCAACGGCGGCGTTGGTCAGCCGACCATCATGCATATTCAGCGCCGAAGCAAACCCGGGGTGCGATTCGATCAGCGCCTCCAGCCCGTCGCGTTCCAGTCGGTCGGCAAGCTGAATCACATAAGGCTGTGTCGCATGACATAGCGCCTGAGTACTGGTGCGGCTGACCGCGCCGGGCATGTTGCTGACACAATAATGCACCACGCCATCGATCACAAAGATGGGATCCTTGTGCGTCGTGGGACGACTGGTTTCCACGCAACCGCCCTGATCAACACCTACGTCGACGATCACCGCACCGTTCTTCATCTCGGGGAGCATGGAACGGTCGATCAGCACGGGCGTGCGTCCGCCGGGAATGAGCACCGCGCCGATGATCAGATCCGCCTGCCGGGCATGTTCCCGCACGGCATGGGGATCGGAATAGACCGTCTGCACGTTGGCGGGCATCACCTCATCAAGCTGACGTAGTCGATCGAGGTTGATGTCCATGATGGTGACGTGTGCCCCCATGCCGGCGGCCACCCGCGCCGCGTTGGTACCGACCACGCCCGCTCCCAGAACCAGCACCCTGGCCGGTTCGACACCCGGCACGCCGCCCAGCAGAATGCCCCGGCCGGACATCGGTGTCTCCAGATACTTGGCCCCCTCCTGGATCGCCATCCTGCCGGCCACCTCGCTCATCGGGGTGAGCAGCGGCAGTCGGCCGTGCCGGTCCGACAGTGTCTCGTATGCCAGAGCCGTAATTCGGGCATCCAGGCAGGCCTGCGTTAGCGCGCGGTCGGCAGCGAAGTGAAAATAGGTAAACACCACCTGCCCCCGCCGCATCATCGTCAGTTCTGGACCGATTGGCTCCTTGACCTTGACGATGATCTCGGCACGGCCGTAGACCTCCGCGGGGGAATCCACAATCTCAGCACCCGCCGCAAGATAATCCTCATTTTCATACCCCGCCCCACGGCCGGCGTCCCGCTCGATGATTACGCTGTGGCCGGCCCTTGTCAGCAGTTCCACGCCCACCGGCAGAACCGCGACACGATACTCGTGGTCTTTGATCTCACGTGGCACTCCGATGATCATTGCGACAGATCCTGAAAAAGTTTGAGGTATTTTAGCGCAAGCGACCGCCGGACGAAACCACCGCAAGGGCACGAACCCTTACGGAACCCCATGCTCCGGGGGTATATCGGTTTTTTGACCCCGCATTCGCCGGTTCGGTACAATGGATGGGATTCCTTTCGGCAGGAGTGCCGCCATGCTCCCTTCCAGTGCCACAGCTCACGTCGTCCTCCCCACCGCACCTCCGGCCAGTCCTCGCCGCATTCTTGTGGCGGAAGATGAACACCTGCTCGCCCGCAACCTTTGCAATGAACTGACCGGGCTTGGTTACGACGTCATCGGCCCCGCACCCAACGGCCGCCGCGCCATCGAACTGGCGTCCGTGGAACGCCCGGACATGGCACTGCTGGATATCCGCATGCCCGAGATGGATGGGCTGGAGGCCGGCCGCGTCCTGTACCAGCAGATGCATGTCCCCATCGTAATCCTCAGCGCGTACAGCGACTCGGCCTACGTCGACAGTGCTGCAGGGATCGGCGTCTTTGGCTACCTGCTCAAACCGATCAATCTGGACGACCTTCGCGTGACGCTGCCGGTCGCCTGGGGCCGATTCCTTGAACAGACCCGCCTGGTGGGCGAGGTGCACACCCTTGAGGAGAAGCTCGAGAATCGCAAGATTATCGAGCGTGCCAAGGGGTTGATCATGAAGCACCTGAACCTGTCGGAAGAAGAAGCCATGCGCCGGCTTCAGAAGCAGGCTCGCGACTCGCGTCGTCCCATGGTGGAACTGGCCAAGGCGATTCTCGACACGCAGGGGCTGCTGAACATCGACCGCAAGGCCGACGCCTGATCCCCCCGCTATCACAATCGTCTCACGATTGATCAAACCTCGGCGAGAACCCGTTCGCCCGTCAGAATGTCACTGTCGTCGTCACCTGACGAGAACAGACTGTGCTGAAGCACACTGCCAACCGTGTTCACCAGAGTGAGCCGGGGTGCGGTGATGCTCAGCGTCACGGGAAGAGTCGACGCCTTTGCAGCCGCCGCCTCCATCGCATACGCTGCAGTCGCCAGGCTTGACAAGGCATCCGGATCCGTTGATACCGGACTCATCGCCGCAAACTGATTGTTCCATTTCTTGGCGCTGATCGGCTTGGCGTTCATTTTCAGGTTGTAGTCGACGTACTGCCCCGGCTCCGCCTCAACAACAATGTAGTAGACACCAGCCGGCAAGGGCGTCTTCATGTTCAGTTTGGCAACGTTGTTCGCCGCCACCATGCCCTGCGACAGCACCTGTCCCGTCGCACTGACCAACTGCACGCTGGCCGTCCCGGCGACCTGCTTGACGTTCACCATCAGATTGTTGTACGGCTTCTTCAGTTCGACGCGGTAGTAGTCCACCTCGTCTCCCACCCCAACGTATTCATTGATGGGCTTGTTCAGGCGCTTGACCTGCATCGCTTCCTCGATCGTGTTGCCCGCCTTGTCCGGCGCCGGCACGGGAGTGGTGATCGAGAGCGAATAGTTGGGGTTGCCTGCCCCCTGATAGCCGTAGACTCGCACGTAGTACGTGCCGCTGGTCAGCCCCTTCAGGCTCACCTGCTCGGTGTTACGAATACCTTCACTGCGCCGAATGATTGCACCGGTCGCATCATAAAGAATCAGATCAAGATCGCCCTGTGCATGGATGAAATTGATAGCGACCTTGTGTTTCTTGCCCGCCTTGCCCTGGATACGGAAGCTGAACCAGTCTTCTGTGCCATCAAGCGTGTTGAGGTTGTCGATTGTGAGCTTGCCGTCGATCAGGCCCAGATTGGGGCTGTTGGGCGCCCCCTCGGGGCTGGAGTCGACTTCGGTCCTGCTGTTGTTGCTTTCGTAATCGTCGCCCAGGTCCAGGCCCGGCGCAATGGTGAGGCTGTAGGTGTTTTCCGCGCCATTGTGCGGGGTGATGCGGACGTAATACACCCCCGCTTCCTCACCGGCGAGGCTGACCGTATGCAGGTCGCTGGCCCCCGTGCTCTGGCCGACCAGCGAACCATCCTCGCGATAGACGGCAAGGTCCAGACGTCCCCGGCTGGAATCGAGGCTGATCGAGACACGATCACCCACGCGGCCCGTGCCGGTCATCTCGAACCGGAACCAGTCCTCCGAGCCATCATAGGTGTTCAGGCTGCCAATCGTACGTGTGCCGTTGAGTGTGCCAAGGTTGGCGCTGCCGGGTGCCCCGGGAGTCATGCTGTCCACGTCGGTGCGTGAATCGTTGGCCTCATACTGATCGGGGCTGGGGCCGTTATAAATCTGCATGAGGGCGTTATAGGCGTTGAGCCGGCCGCCGGTGGCAACTTTGTTCGCCAGGGCATCGACCTTGTCCACGCCGTTGAGGATCGCGTCCTTGACCTCGCGGTAACTAAGATTGGGATTGAGCGACCAGAGCAGTGCCGCAACGCCGGACACATGAGGAGCCGCCATCGAGGTGCCACTGTACGCGCCATAGCCACCACCGGGGATGGTGCTGCGAATGACCACACCGGGGGCTGCCAGATGCACGCGACTAGCGCCCCAGTTGCTGAAGCCCGCCAACTCATCGTTGTAATCGGTCGCGGCGACCGAAATGACGTTGTCCAGTTCATAGTTAGCCGGGTAGGCACCGCGGACATCGTTGTCCGACTTGTCGTTGCCAGCCGCGGCGACGAAGAGAATGTTCGCTTCCTGAGCGGCGAGAATGGCGTTGAACATCTGTGAGTTGTATCCGCCGCCGCCCCAACTGTTGTTCGCCACGACCACGTTGACCCCGAACTGGGTCTTCATCATGGTCACATAGTTGATCGCCTTGATCGCGTTGGAGACGAAGCCGGAGCCGTTGGCGTTGAGGAACTTCACTGCCATGATCGAGACCGACCAGGCGACACCCGTCACGCCTTCATCGTTATTACCCACCGCGCCGATGGTACCGGCCACGTGTGTACCGTGACCGTTGTCATCCAGCGGCGAGCCGTCGTTGTTCACGAAATCATAGCCATAGACATCGTCGACAAAGCCGTTCCCGTCGTTGTCGATCCCATCGCCGGGAATCTCACCGAGGTTCACCCACATGTTGGCGCGGAGGTCGGGATGGTTGTAATCGACACCGGTATCGATGACCGCGACGACAACCTGCTGTGAGCCTGTGGTGATCCCCCACGCCTCGGGTGCATCGATATCCGCATCAACCTTCCCGCCGGTCTGCCCTGTGTTATGCAGGGCCCACAACTGCGAGTAGCGGCTGTCCGAAGGTGTAAGCCTTGCCTGAATGACGATGTTCGGCTCGATGGCCGCAACCAGATCGTTGGCCTTCAACGCCGAAACAAACGTGCTCTGGTCAACACCGACATCCGTTTCCACGAGCACCAGGCCCTGCATGCCCAGGCCCTGAATCACACGGCCGCCAAGGCTGCTCAGGTTCAGCATTGATTGCACATTCGTGATCGAGCCGACCTGCTGAATCGCCTGTTCGGTCAGCAGCACCACCCACTGGCGTGTGACCACATCAACTTCGTGACCTTCCCATTCGATCGTTTCAATGTATTCATCGTAGGAAAGTGTCGCCGGCCCTCCGACGGGTTGCACCGTCGAAGGCGCCAGTTCCGCGAACCAGTCGGAATGAATCACCGGCGAGGTCAGAACCGGATGTGTACCAGATGTCGAGCTGAGCAATAGGCGCGGCTCGAGCATCTCCAGTACATAGCCCCCATCCCGAAGCTGATCCACCGCAACGAGCCGTTCGACGACACCGCCGCTCATTGACCAGTGATCCGCCCCAACCACGACAGTTTTCACATCAGATTCACGCATTGGAACGCCCGTCTGATACGGATGAAGCACGCATCGGGCATCGACCGTCCGGGCGCGACGTATGAGGCGATCAGGGCTTTTTGCCCCGTGAACCCCGTTGATTGGTTTTCGTATTCGCCTTTATCAGTACAGGCCTTACAGCCGGAACGCATTAAACAAATGCAATACCATCCGACTTGCCGTCGGTATGATCGCTACAGTGCGTTTTATCGGGCGTTCACGTACGGGCGTATGCATACCCATCGCCGCGCATGAGATAGGACGATGCGCGCGACAGGAACTTTCGCGCATCGCGCGAATGCTTTGATCTGATGTGCATTACTGTCGAGGCAATTCCTGCTCGACCATCTCGCACAAGGTGTGATAGATCAGCTTGTGCGCTTCCTGGATGCGAGCTGTGACATTATCGCACACGATGATTTCGATGGTGGCCAGATTCCTGCATGCGCCTCCATCCCGGCCTAGCAGGGCGATCGAATCAATGCCACATTCTTGCGCCTGCTTCAGGGCGGCCACGATGTTGAGCGATGCACCGCTCGTGCTCAATACGATGAGCACATCGCCCTGCTGAGCGAAC
>Ga0207864_1002544_pt1 | contig 17013 bp, 13 predicted proteins | sample HigsolmetaAR202D_FD_184834 | JGI IMG/M metagenome (GOLD analysis project Ga0207864, IMG submission 184834) | Ionic liquid and high solid enriched microbial communities from the Joint BioEnergy Institute, USA - AR20-2-D (SPAdes) (version 2) ... | reverse complement strand
CCTCGCCCGCACCCACAAGGCCGACATCGACGCTGCTTGGGAGGCGGTCAAGGACGCCGCCCGGCCGCGCATCCACACCTTCATCTCCACCTCCGACATCCACATCGAGCACCAGCTGAAGACCGAGCGCGAGGACGTCAAGGGGCAGGCGCGCGCCGCCGTCGCCCTGGCCCGCTCCTACTGCGATGACGTCGAGTTCTCGCCCATGGACGCGACCCGCGCCGACGTCGAGTTCACGGCCGAGGTCTGCGCGATCGCGGTCGAGGAGGGGGCGACCGTGATCAACATCCCCGACACGGTCGGCTACACGACCCCGGAGGAGTACGCCGCCTACCTGCGGCGCCTGTACGAGCTGGTGCCGGGCCTGGACAAGGTGGAGCTCTCGGTCCACTGCCACGACGACCTGGGGATGGCGGTGGCGAACTCCTACGCCGGCCTGCTGGCCGGGGCGCGGCAGGTCGAGTGCGCGGTGAACGGGATCGGCGAGCGGGCCGGCAACTGCTCGCTGGAGGAGATCGCGATGCTGATCCGGGTGCGCGAGGACGCGCACGGCCTGACCACCGGCATCAACACGCGTGAGATCGCCCGCACCAGCCGCATGGTCTCGCGCCTGACCGGCTACCCGGTGCAGCCGAACAAGGCGGTCGTGGGGCGCAACGCGTTCGCGCACGAGTCCGGCATCCACCAGGACGGCGTGCTGAAGGAGCGCAGCACCTACGAGATCATGGACGCGACCGAAGTCGGCTTGGAGTCGAACGCGATCGTGCTCGGCAAGCACTCCGGTCGCCACGCGCTGAAGGACGCGCTGGAGCAGCTCGGGTTCAAGGTCGAGGGGCAGGCGCTGAACGCCGCCTTCAAGGCCTTCAAGGAGGTCGCCGACCGCAAGAAGCAGGTCACGGCGCTGGACCTGGAGGCGATCGTCTCCGACGAGATGCGCGAGCGGGCCGACGCCCACGAGCTGGCCTGGTTCGAGGTCGAGGCGGGGACGCGGCGCGAGCCCGTCGCTCGGGTCGGCGTCACGCTCCCCTCCGGCGAGGAGGTCGTGGGGGAGGGGACGGGCGACGGCCCCGTGGACGCGATCTTCCACGCGATCCAGAAAGCGACCGGGGCGGAGTGCGAGCTGGCCCAGTACACGGTCGAGGCGGTGACCGGGGGCGAGGACGCCCTCGGCCAGGTGACCGTGATGCTGCGCACGGCGGGGCGCCTGGCCAGCGGCCAGGGCGTCGCCACCGACATCCTCGAGGCATCGGCGCGCGCCTACGTCCGCGCCCTCTCCAACGGCCTCGAAGGCGCCGCCACGCGCGAGGCGGAATCGGCGACCGCCGAAGCCGCCGCCGCGGCCCAGACCCCCGGCCCGTAGCGCTTCCTCCCGAAACCCGCCACCAAACCGCCACAAAGCGCGCACCACGCGCGCGCCGCCAGGGGCCATCGTGCCCCCCATGCCCCGCGAGGTTGAGGAGACCCTCGATATCCAACGGTTTGCTCAACCTCGCGCGGGGGTGGACGGGGAGATCGCTGCGCTCGCCGAGCTGCAGCACGGGGTGGTGACGCGGGAGCAGTTGCGGGGGATCGGGCTGGGGGACGGGGCGATCGAGCACCGCTTGCGCCTGGGCCGCCTGCACCGGGTCCACGAGGGCGTCTACGCGGTCGGCCACCGTCGGCTCACGCTGCGGGGACGGTGGAAGGCCGCCACGCTGGCGTTCGATCCGAACGGCGTCCTGAGCCACCGCTCCGCGGCGGCCCTGTGGGGGATCAGGCAACCCGGCCCGGGCCCGATCCACGTCACCACGCCGGTGAAGGCGGCGCCCGTCGGGAACGTCCGCCGCCACTCCTCCAAGCTGCTGCCCCCCGACGAGGTCACCGAGGTCGACGGGATCCCGGTGACGATCGTGCCGCGCACCATCCTCGACCTCGCCGCGGAAGCTCCACACGCGGTCGAGGCGGCGCTGCGGGAGGCCGAACACCTGCGGCTGTGGGGCCGGCTCTCGCTGCCGGACCTGCTGCGCCGCTACCCGGGCCGGCGCGGCATCCGCTCCGTCCGCGCCGCGATCGAGCGCGTCGCCGAAAGCTCCGGGCGGGTGCGCAGCCGCCTCGAGGAGCGCTTCCTGTCCTTCCTCGACCGCCACGGCCTCCCGCGGCCGCGCCTCAACGCCTGGCTCGAGGCCGGCGGCCGGCGCTACCAGGTCGACTGCCTGTGGCCCGAGGCCCGCCTCGTCGTCGAGCTCGACGGGTGGGAGAGCCACGGGACGCGGCGCGCCTTCGACGCCGACCGCTCCCGCGACCGCCGCCTCGCCGCGGCCGGCTACCGCCTCACCCGCCTCACTTGGTCCCAGCTCACCAACGAACCCACCGCCATCGCCCGGGACCTCCGCCACCTCCTCACCCCCCCGCACCCGCGAGGTTGAGGAGACCCTTGATATCCAACGGTTTGCTCAACCTCGCGGGAGGGGGAGGGGGGTGGGGCGGGGTGAACAAGCGTATGCGATAACGTACAAGGGGTGATGGCGACGGTGCAGGCGAACCCGACCTCCGCGCAGCGCGCGGCCGAGCTGCGGGCCGACCCGGCGACTGCGGTCGGGCCGCGGATCCGCTCGCTGCGCGAGGCGATGGGGCTGTCGCTGCGCGACCTGGCCGAGCGCTGCGGCGTCAGCGCGCCGATGCTCTCGCAGGTGGAGCGGGGCGAGACCAGCCCGACGCTGGCGGTGGCGGCGAAGATCGCCGCCGGCCTGGAGCTGACGCTCTCGCAGCTGCTGCGCCTGGACGAGGGCCAGCAGGTGGCGATCAGCCGCGCCGGCGCCCGGCGTCGCTACGCCCGCGGCGGGCACCGGTTCGAAGAGCTGACGCCGCCGCTGCCCGGCCAGCGCGCCGACGTCTCGCGCCACCGGCTGGAGCCCGGCGCCACCACCGGCGGCCCGACCGACCCGCCGATGCACGAGGCCGGCAGCCGCGAGACCGCGGTCGTGCTCTCCGGCACCCTGGCCCTGGTCGTGGACGGGACCCGCTACGAGCTTGCCGCGGGGGACAGCGTCACCTTCGACGCCGACCTACCGCATCATTTCGAGAACGACGGCGAGGAGCCGACCGAGTTCATCGCCGTGATCGCAGCCGGCCTGAGGAGAGGCTAGGAGGAGAACGCATGTCGCAGACGCCGCAGACGATGTTCGACAAGATCTGGCAGGCCCACGAGGTCGCCGAGGGGCTGATCTACATCGACCTCCACCTGGTCCACGAGGTCACCTCGCCGCAGGCCTTCGAGGGGCTGCGGATGACCGGCCGCAAGGTGCGCCGCCCGGACAAGACGCTGGCCACCGCCGACCACAACGTGCCCACCGACGGCACGATGGCCGCCCGCCTGATCGCCGACCACCTGTCCCGCAAGCAGGTCGAAACCCTGGAACGCAACTGCGAGGAGTTCGGCATCCCGCTGTACTCGCTGGGCTCCGACCGGCAGGGGATCGTGCACGTGATCGGGCCGGAGCTGGGCGTCACCCAGCCGGGGATGACGATCGTCTGCGGCGACAGCCACACCTCCACCCACGGGGCCTTCGGTGCCCTCGCCTTCGGGATCGGCACCTCCGAGGTCGAGCACGTGCTGGCGACCCAGTGCCTGGTGCAGAAGAAGCCGAAGACGATGCGGATCAACTACACCGGCGAGCTGGGCCACGGGGTGACGCCGAAGGACTTGATCCTGGCCACGATCGGCCGCCTGGGCACCGGCGGCATGGTCGGCCACGCGGTCGAGTACGCGGGCCCGGCGATCGAGGCGCTGTCGATGCCCGGCCGGATGACGATCTGCAACATGACGATCGAGGGCGGCGGCCGCGCGGGGATGGTCGCCCCGGACGAGACCACCTTCGAGTGGGTGCGCGGGCGCCCCGGCGCCCCGGCCGACTTCGAGGCCGCGGTGGCGCGCTGGCGCGAGCTGCCCACCGACCCGGGGGCCACCTTCGACCGCGAGGTCGAGATCGACGCCTCCGACATCTCCCCGATGGTCACCTGGGGCACGACGCCGGGGATGGTTGTCGAGGTCACCGACGCCGTCCCCGACCCGGCGGAGATGGACAGCCCCGCCGACCGCGAGGCGGCCGAACGGGCGCTCGCCTACATGGGCCTGAAGCCGGGCACGCCGATGACCGAGATCGCCCCCGAGCGGGTCTTCATCGGCTCCTGCACGAACTCGCGGATCGAGGACCTGCGGGAGGCGGCGGAGATCGTCGACGGCCGCAAGGTCGCCGACTCGATCCGGGCGATGGTCGTCCCCGGCTCGCAGCAGGTCAAGAAGGCGGCCGAAGAGGAGGGACTGGACGACGTCTTCCGCAGCGCCGGCTTCGAATGGCGCGAGGCGGGCTGCTCGATGTGCCTGGGGATGAACCCCGACATCCTCAGCGACGGCGAGCGCTGCGCCTCGACCTCGAACCGCAACTTCGAGGGCCGCCAGGGCAAGGGCGGCCGGACGCACCTGGTCAGCCCGAAGATGGCCGCCGCGGCGGCCATCGAGGGCCACTTCGTCGACATCAGGGAATGGAGCTGAAGATGAGGCCGATCGACATCATCGAGGGCAAGGTGTCCGTGCTGGACCGCTCGGACGTGGACACCGACCAGATCATCCCCAAGCAGTTCCTGAAGCGGGTCGAGCGCAGCGGCTTCGGCCAGTTCCTCTTCTACGACTGGATCCGCGACGGAGAGATCGAGCTGGAGCCGAACCCGATCCTCGTCACCGGGGCCAACTTCGGTTGCGGCTCCTCGCGCGAGCACGCCCCCTGGGCGCTGCAGGACTTCGGCTTCGAGGCGATCGTCGCCCCGTCCTTCGCCGACATCTTCTACTCCAACTGCACGAAGATCGGGCTGCTGCCGGTGGTGCTTGACGAGGAGCACTGCCGGGCGGTAGCCGAGGCGGGCGAGGCGCGGATCGACGTCGACGACGAGACGGTCACCTGCGCCGCCGGCGTGTTCCAGTTCCGGATCGAGCCCGACGTCAAGCACCGGCTGCTGAACGGCCTCGACGACATCGGGATCACGCTGGAGAACGCCGCCGCGATCGACGCCTTCGAGGCCTCCGGCGTCGCCGACCGCGGCCCGGTGACCACGGCGCTGTGAGCGGCCCGACGAGGCTGCGGATCGGCGCGCGGGCCGAATAGAGTCCCGGGGCGATGGCGGGCGTGCCGAAGATAGTCCTGCTGCCCGGAGACGGGATCGGGCCGGAGATCGTCGCCGCGGCGCGGCGCGTGCTGGAGGCGCTGGGGGAGTTCGAGTTCGAGGAGCACCTGATGGGCGGCTGCTCGATCGACGCCCACGGGACTGCTCTCACCGACGAGGTGCTGGCCGCCTGCCGTGCCTCCGACGCGGTGCTGCTGGGGGCGGTCGGGGGGCCGAAGTGGGACACCACCGACCCCGACGCGCCGCGCCCCGAGCAGGGCCTCTTGGCGCTGCGCAAAGAGATGGGGCTGTACGCGAACCTGCGCCCGGTGCGGCCCAGCCCGGCCCTGGTCGGCGCCAGCCCGCTGCGCGAGGAGCGCATCTCCGGCACCGACCTGTTGGTGGTGCGCGAGCTGACCGGCGGCATCTACTTCGGCGCCAGCGGCCGCGAGGGCGACGCCGCCCACGACACCTGCGAGTACTCGGCGGCCGAGATCGAGCGCATCGCCCGCGCCGCCTTCGAGGCGGCGCTGCGCCGCGCCGAGGGCAGCGACCGCGCGCCGCGCGTCACCTCGGTCGACAAGGCCAACGTGCTGGAGACCTCGCGCCTGTGGCGGGAGGTCGTGACCCGTGTCGCCGCCGACTACCCCGGGGTCGAACTGGAGCACCTGCTGGTCGACAACGCCGCCATGCAGCTCGTCTCCCGCCCGGCCGACTTCGACGTGATCGTGACCGAGAACCTGTTCGGCGACATCCTCAGCGACGAGTCGGCGATGCTGACCGGCTCGCTGGGTATGCTCCCCTCGGCCAGCCTCGGCGCCGCCGGCGAGCCGGGCCTGTTCGAGCCGGTGCACGGCTCGGCGCCCGACATCGCCGGCAAGGAGATCGCCAACCCGCTGGCGACCATCCTCTCGGCGGCGATGATGCTGCGCCACGGCCTCGGCCGCGCCGCCGAGGCGGATCGGGTCGAGGCGGCCGTGGACGCGGTGCTGGCCGACGGCCTGCGCACCCCGGACCTCGTCGCCGGCACCCTGGCGCAGCCGCCGACCGCGGGGGAGATGCCGACCGAGCGCGAGGTCGGCACCGAGGAGATGACCGCTGCCGTGCTCGAGCGGCTGGCCGCCTGAGGCGGCCGCCGCGCCGGCTTTCCCGCGCGACGGCCGCCCCGGCGGGGCCCGGTCAGGGAGCGGTCACCGCCCACTGCCCGTAGGCGTAGAACGGTTTGGTCGCTTCGTCCGCCGTGGCGACGAGGCCGAAGCCGAGCCGGGTGTTGTTCTCCACCTTCAGCTGGTCGCTCGCCACCAGGTTGGCGCTTTCGGTCACGTAGACGCAGAGGTGGCCGGGGGCCGCCTGCGGGGTCTGGGCGTTGCCGCCCCCGATCCCCGGGCACTCGGCGCTCGTCTGGCCTTTCGCCAGCACGGTCGCGGTCGGCGCCGCGAGCAGCGGGAACTGGAACGTTTGCGCGGCCCGCGCTTCGTCCCCGCTCGCCTGGGCGACGGCGCCGACGTCGAACACCCCGCGCAGCGTCTGCCCGCTGCGCAGCGGCGCCACCAGCGGCCCGAATTCGTTGCTCAGCTTGCCGGGCGTGATCGAGCCGTTGGCGATGATCGGCGTCGTCACCGCGCCCTGGGCGAGCTTTTCGGTCGTCACCGCGCCGTTGTTCAGTTTGTTCGTCGTCACCGACCCGTTGCGGATCGAGCGCGCGATCACGGCGCTGTTGGCGAGCTTCGCCGTCGTCACGCCGCCGTCGACGATGTTGCCGGGCAGCACCGCGCCGGCGCCGAGCTTGCCGGCGATCACCGCCTTCGGCGCCAGCTTGCCGGCCTTGACCGCACCGCGCTGCAGTTTCGCCGTTGTCACCGCGCCCGGCTTCAGCTGCCGCGGGCCGACGCTGTTCTTCGGCAGGCCGGCCGCCACCGCGGCGCCGCCCATCGCGATGAACAGCGCGATCGTCGCGACCACGTTCGGGTAGTTGAGGTGCTTCAGGAACCGTCTGCTCATTCGACTGCTCCCCCTTTCCTGTCTCGGTTGCGGCCCTCTTCGCCGCCCTGCTCCCCTGGCCCTGCGTCCGATCAGGCATACTTCCCCGCATGGAGAAGGCCGAGCTGATCTGGCAGAACGGCGAGTTCGTGCCCTGGGACGAGGCGCGGACCCACGTCCTCAGCCACGGCCTCCACTATGGCACGGGCGTCTTCGAGGGCATCCGGTGCTACGAGACCGAGCGCGGCCCGGCGGTGTTCCGCCACCGCGAGCACCTCGAGCGCCTCAGCAAGTCCGCCTCGCTCTACTACTTCGAGCTTCCATACACGACGGAGGAGCTGCGCCAGGCCACGCACGAGCTGCTGCGTCGCAACGGGCTGCGCTCCTGCTACATCCGGCCGCTCGCCTACCGCGGCTACGGGGAGATGGGCCTGTACGCGCACTCGGCCCCGATCGAGGTGATCATCGCCGCCTGGCCCTGGGGCGCCTACCTCGGCGAGGAGGGCAAGCAAAAGGGCATCCGGGTCAAGGTCTCCTCCTGGCGGGCGATCTCCGGCGACAGCCTGATCCCGCACGCCAAGGCGGCCGGCCAGTACCTGAACTCGATCCTCGCCAAGACCGAGTCGGCGAACGCCGGCTACGACGAGGCGATCCTGCTCGACCCGCAGGGCTGCGTCTCGGAGGGCTCGGGCGAGAACGTCTTCATCGTCCGCGACGGGGTGCTGATCACGCCCGGCCACACCTCTTCGATCCTCGACGGGATCACGCGCGGCGCGGTGATCCAGATCGCCGGCGACCTCGGCTACCGGGTCGAGGAGCGTCCGGTCGCGCGCTCGGAGCTTTACCTGGCCGACGAGGTCTTCCTCACCGGCACCGCCGCCGAGCTGGTGCCGGTGCGCGAGGTCGACGACCACGTGATCGGCGAGCCCGGCGAGGTGACGCGGGTCATCCAGGCCAAGTTCGAGGACGCCCTGCACGGGCGCGCCGAGGAGTACCTGGAGTGGCTGGACTTCGTCTCCGTCGGGGCGGGGGTCGACGAGGCGGACAAGGTGGGGAGCTGATGTTCCGCCGCGTTGAGACGATCGGGCGAATTACCCCGGCCGCCTAGCGGCCGGCGCGGCCGTGCGGCCGTGCGCGCGGCCCCGACCCGGGGCCACCCCGATCCCCAGATCCGAAAGGTTGCAGTGACGCGATGGAACAGGTGAAGCTCTACGACACGACCTTGCGCGACGGCATGGGCGGTCGCGGCATGTCGCTCTCGGCGGGCGAGAAGGTGAAGGTCGCCCGCGCGGTGGACGCGCTCGGGGTCCACTTCATCGAGGCCGGCTTCCCGAGCAGCAACCCGAAGGAGGCGGAGCTGTTCGAGCGCCTCGCCGACGTCGAGCTCGACAACGCGACCGTGGTCGCGTTTGGGATGACGCGGCGCCGCGGCGCCGAAGCGGCCGAGGACGAGGCGCTGCGCGTGCTCACCGACTGCTTCGCGCCCGCGGTGTGCCTGGTCGGCAAGAGCTCGCCGCTGCACGTGGACAAGGTGATCCGCGTCAGCCGCGAGGAGAACCTGGCGATGATCGCCGACTCGATCCGCTTCTGCCGCGAGCGCGGCAAGCGGCCGATCTTCGACGCCGAGCACTTCTTCGACGGCTACCGCGAAGACGCCGCCTACGCGCTCGAATGCCTGCGCGCCGCCGCCGAGGCGGGGGCGGAGTGCGTGACCCTGTGCGACACCAACGGCGGCAGCCTGCCCGCCCACGTCGGCGCCGCGACGGCGGCCGCGGTCGAGGCGCTGGGCGACGGGGTCGAGGTCGGCATCCACACCCACAACGACGCCGAGTGCGCGGTCGCCAACTCGTTGGCCGCGGTGGAAGCGGGGGCCCGCCTCGTGCAGGGCTGCGTGAACGGGTACGGCGAGCGCTGTGGCAACGCCAACCTGGCCTCGATCCTGCCCGCCCTGCAGCTGAAGATGGGCTTCGAGGTGGTCAGCGACGAGCAGCTGGCAGCGCTGACCCCGACCGCCCACTACCTGGACGAGCTGTGCAACCTCTCCTCCGACCCCGATCGGCCCTACGTGGGCCGCAACGCGTTCGCCCACAAGGCGGGCATGCACGCGGCGGGGATCGCCGCCGACCCGAGCACCTTCGAGCACATCGACCCGGCGCTGGTGGGCAACGAGCGCGACATCGTCGCCTCGGAGCTGGCCGGCAAGGCGACGATCCGCAGCGAGGCCGAGCGACTGGGGCTGGAGCTGGACGACGCGGCGGCGGCGCGCGCGGTCGAGCGGCTGAAGGAGCGCGAGCACGCCGGCTACCACTACGAGGCCGCCCCGGCCTCCTTCGAGCTGTTGCTGCGGCGCGAGGCGGGCGCCTACCAGCCGCTGTTCAAGCTGGAGAGCTTCCGCGTCATCACCGAGCTGCGGGCCGGGGGCGAGGTGCAGACCGAGGCGACGATCAAGCTCGAGGTCGACGGCGAGCGCTACGTGCGGGTCGCCGAGGGCAACGGCCCGGTAAACGCGCTCGACCGCGCCCTGCGCGAGGCGATCGCCGACCGCCACCCGCACCTGGCCGACATCGAGCTGACCAACTACAAGGTCCGCATCCTCGACGAAGAGCACGGCACCGGCGCCGTCACCCGGGTGCTGCTCGACTCCACCGACGGCGAGCGGGAGTGGGGGACGATCGGCGTCTCGGAGAACATCATCGAGGCCTCCTGGGAGGCGCTGGTCGACTCGCTGGAGTACGCCTTCCAGCCGCGGGCGGCGTCGGCCGCGCGCGACTAGGCTGCCGGGGGTGAGCGCGCCCGAGCCCGAGCAGATTCCCCTCGCCCGGCCCGAGGTCGGCGCCCGCGAGGAGGAGCTGGTGCTGGAGGTGCTGCGCTCCGGCCGCCTCTCGCTGGGCCCGATGGGGGAGCGCTTCGAGCGCCGCTTCGCGGAATGGCTGGGCGTCGAGGACGCGGTCGCGGTCTCCAGCGGCACCGCCGCCCTGCACCTCGGCGTGCGGCGGCTCGGCTGGGGCCGCGGCGACGAGGTGATCACCACCCCGTTCAGCTTCGTCGCCTCCGCCAACTGCCTGCTCTACGAGGGGGCGCGGCCGGTCTTTTGCGACGTCGACCCGGTGACGCTCAACCTCGACCCCGAGGCGGCCGCGGCGGCGGTCGGCGAGCGCACCGCCGGCATCCTGCCGGTGCACATCTTCGGCTACCCGGCGGCGATGCCGGAGCTGGAGGCCCTCGCCGCTCGCCACGGGCTGGGGGTCCTCGAGGACGCCTGCGAGGCGCTGGGGGCGCAGGACGCCGAGGGGCGCGCGGTCGGCTCGCGCGGCAACCTCGCCACCTTCGCCTTCTACGCCAACAAGCAGATGACGACCGGGGAGGGGGGGATGATCGTCCCCGACTCGCCCGAGTCCGCCGCCCTGCTGCGCTCGGAGCGCAACCAGGGCCGCGCGCCCGACATGGGCTGGCTCGACCACGACCGGCTCGGCTTCAACTACCGCCTCTCCGACCTGGCGGCGGCCATCGGCGTCGCCCAAGTGGAGAAGCTCGACACGTTGCTCGCCCGCCGCGCCGCGGTGGCCGAGAGCTACGCGGCGGCGCTTGCCGACCTGGAGGAGGTCGCGGTGCCGCCGGCCGGGCGCGGCGCCGAGCGGCGCAGCTGGTTCGTGTACCCGGTGCGGCTGGCGGCCGGGGTCGACCGCGACGCGGTGATCGAGCGGCTGGCCGCGCGCGGCGTCGCCGCCAAGGCGTATCTGCCCTGCATCCACCTGTTCCCGCACCTGCGCGAGCTGGGCTACCGCGAGGGCCAGTTCCCGGTCGCCGAGGAGGCGGCGGCGCGCTCGCTGGCGCTGCCCTTCTTCCCGGCGATGACCGAGTCCCAGGTGGCCCGCGTGTGTGAGGCGCTGGCGGCGGCAATACGATCCGGCTGATGCCGAAGGCCGAGGACGAGAAGGGCACCGCGCGCCGACCCGCCCGCGAGGCGGGCGGCCACTCGCGCTTCCGCAAGGAGCCCGACCCGCGCTTCTGGCGCCTCAACCGCTCGCTGGGCTTCGACTCCTGGCTCGCCCCGTACGACATCGAGCAGTCGCGCGCCCACGCTCGCGCCCTGCGCCGGCTGGGGGTGCTGGACGAGGGCGAGCTGGAGCGGGTCCTTGCCGGCCTGGACCGGGTCGAGGAGCGGATCGGGCGGCCCGGGTTCGAGTTCGACACCGCCGACGAGGACATCCACATGGCGGTCGAGCGGCTGCTGGGGGAGGAGATCGGGCCGCTGGCCGGCAAGCTCCACACCGGACGCTCGCGCAACGACCAGGTGGCGACCGACGTGGCGATGGCGGTCCGCGACCGCTCCCGGCACGCGATCGGGCTGCTCGCCGCGACGATGGAGCGGCTGCTGGGGCTGGCCGAGCGCCACCGCGACTGGCCGATGCCCGGCTACACCCACCTGCAGCGGGCGCAACCGGTCTACCTCGGCCACCACCTGTTGGCCTACTTTTGGATGCTGGAGCGGGACGCGCGCCGCTTCCGCTTCGCCCGCGACAGCGCCGCCGTGATGCCGCTCGGCTCCGGCGCCCTGGCGGGCGTCAATTGGGAGTTCGACCGCGACGCGGTCGCCGCCGAGCTGGGCTTCGACTCGGTCACCCCGAACTCGATCGACGGCGCCTCCAACCGCGACTTCGTGCTCGACTACCTGAGCGCCGCCGCGGTCTGCGCCATGCACCTCTCCCGCCTCGGCTCGGAAATCGTCATCTGGTCCAGCACCGAGTTCGGGTTCTGCGAGCTGGACGAGGGCTTCGCCTCCGGCTCCTCGATCATGCCGCAGAAGAAGAACCCCGACTCGGCGGAGCTGCTGCGGGCCAAGAGCCCGCGCGTCGTCGGCGCCCTGAGCACCCTGCTGGGGGTGATGCACGCGCTGCCGCTCACCTACGGCAAGGACATGCAGGAGGACAAGGAGCCACTGCTGGACGCGATCGAGACGATCGAGGGGCTGCTGGAGGCGACCGCCGGGATGCTGGACGGGATCGCCTTCGACCGCGAGCGGCTCGAGGCCGCATCGGGCGACGAGCTGCTGGCCGCGACCGAGGTCGCCGACCTGCTGGTGCGGCGCGGGGTGCCGTTCCGCGAGGCGCACGGGATCGTCGGCGGCCTGGTCCGCGACGCGCTCGACAGCGGCCGCACGCTCTCCGAGCTGCGCCCGGAGGAGGTGCGCGCCCGCTCGGAGCTGCTCGACGACGCCTACTACGAGGTGCTGCGGCGCGGCAGCTGGCTGGAGTCGAAGCGGATCGCGGGCGGCACCGGCTCGGCGCCGCTCGCCGCCCAGATCGAGGCCGCCCGCGCGGCGCTGGGGCGGGTGCGCGCCGAAGCCGCCGGGGGGCGGCCCTGAGCGTCGCGACGACCGCCGGCGCCCGCCTGGGGCGCGACTTCTTCGACCGCTCGGTTCACGACGTCGCCCGCGACCTGATCGGCTGCCGGCTGTTCTTCGGCGGCTGCGGCGGGGTGATCGTGGAGACCGAGAGCTACGCTCGCGACGACCCCGCTTGCCACGCCTACGTTGGCCTGACCCCGCGCACGCGGGTGCTGTTCGGGCCGCCGGGGCGGGCCTACGTGTACCTCTCCTACGGCATCCACCACCTGCTGAACGCGGTCGCCGAGCCGGAGGGCGAGGCGGCCGCGGTGCTGATCCGCGCCCTGCGGCCGACCGCCGGCCTGGAGCGGATGCGGGAGCGGCGCGGGCCGCGGCCGGACACCGAGCTGTGCTCGGGGCCGGGCAAGCTGACGGAGGCGCTGGGGATCGACCTCTCCCACAACGAGGCCGACCTGACCCGCGACCCGTTCCTGCTGCTGGAGCCGGACGAGCCGCGGCCTGAGATCGTCACCGGGCCGCGGGTCGGGATCACGAAAGCGACCGAGCTGCCGTGGCGCTTCTGCGCCGCCGACAGCCCGTACGTCAGCCGTCCGCGACCGCCGGCGCCGGGCCTCAGCCGGCGGTGACGCCGCCCCCGGCGCCGCTCGGTTCGGGGGCCGGCTGGGCCGGGGTCGCCGGCTGGGCGGGCGTTTCCGGCGCCGGTTCCGGGGCCGGCTGCGGTTCGCGCGGCGCCGCTTCGCCTTCCGGCGCCGCTTCCGGGGCCGGTTCGGGCGCCGGTTCATAGGCTTCCGGCGCCGGGGCGTAGCTTTCGCCCGCTTCGCCTTCGCCTTCGCCGTCCTCGCCGCGTTCGCGCGCCTGCTGCTTGGCGCGCCGCTTCTCCTCCCGTTCCTCCTTCAGCTGCAGCCACGCCTTCATCACCCGCGCCCAGATCAGGGCCGGGAAGGTGCCGCCCATCACCGGCCCGCCCTGGTAGAGGGTGGTCATCGGGGTGACCGTGTCGGCGTAGCCGACCCACACGCAGGCGGTGACCTCGTCGGCGATCCCCCCGCAGAACCAGGCGTCGCCGTTGTTCTCGGTCGTGCCGGTCTTGCCCCACTCGCCGCCGACGCCGATGTCGGCGTTGGTGCCGGTGCCGCTGGAGACCACCGTTTCCAGGATCCGCTTCGCTTCCGCCGCCACCCCGGGGTCGACGACCTGGTCGCGGGTGACCTCGTTCTCGCCGCCGCGGATCGGCTTGCCGTCGGCGTTCGTGACCTCGGTGAAGGAGACGGGGCTGCTGCCGGGGCGCGGCGCCAGGGTGCCGCTCACCCGCACGCCGCCGTTGCCCAGCGTCGAGTAGGCGTAGGTCCAGCCGAGTGGCGAGACGCCTTCCTTCAGCCCGCCCAGCACCATCGCCGGGTTGGTCGAGATCGGGCCCGTGTAGCCCATCCGGTGGGCGGTGGCGGCGATCGCCCGCGTGCGGTCGGCGACCGTGCGGCCCTTCAGCCCCTCGAGGGCGAGCTGGGCGTAGATCGCGTTGTCGGAGTTGGTGGTCGCGCATTCGATCGAGCACGACCCCAGGTAGGCCTCCTCGTCGTTGGTGACCGTGAAGACTTCGCGCCCCCGCTTGCCGAAGCGGAATTCCTGCGGCGCCGATTCGTAGACGGCGCTCGGCGGGATGCCCTGTTCCAGCGCCGTGATCAGGGTGAAAGGCTTGATCGAGGAGCCGGGCTGGCGGCGGCCCTGGGTGGCGAGGTTGAACGGCTTGCGGGCGAAGTCGGGGCCGCCGACCATCGCCTTGATGCCCGCGTTGCGGTTGTCGATCACCACCAGCGAGGCGGTCGCGGGCAGGTAGCCGAGGTAGGCGCGGACCGCTTCCTCGGCCGCTTCCTGCAGGGGGAGGTCGAGCGTGGAGCGGACCTTGAGCCCGCCGAAGAAGGTTTTTGCCGGCCCGTAGCGGTCGACCAGCTGCTGGCGCAGGTAGGCGGTGAAGTAGGGCGCCTTGGAGATCAGTTGCGGCGGGCGGATGTCGTCGGGGGCGGGCAGCGCCCGCTGCTTGCCTTCGGCCAGCTGTTCCGGCGTGATGTAGCCCTGTTCGGCCATCCGCTCGAGGACCAGGTTGCGCCGCGCGAGCGCATTCTCGGGGTAGACCTTGGGGTCGTAGGCGGCCGGCGACTGGATGATCCCGGCCAGCAGCGCCGCCTCCCACGGCTCCAGCACCGAGGCGCACGGCTGCTTCGGGCTGCCGCAGCCGGGGTGGGCGCGGCCGAAGTAGGTGCGGGCGGCGGACTCGATGCCGTAGGCGCCGGAGCCGAAGTAGGCGGTGTTCAGGTACTCGGTGAGGATCTTGTCCTTGCTCCAGTGGTGCTCGAGCCGGTAGGCGAGCGCCGCCTCCTTGAACTTGGTGAACAGGGTGCGGTCGTCCTGCGCTTCGAGCGCGTTCTTGACGAACTGCTGGGTGATGGTCGAGGCGCCCTGGGCGGCGCTGCGGCTGATGATGTCTTTGACCAGCGCGCGGCCGATGCTCTTGAAGTCGACGCCGCGGTGCTCGTAGTAGCGCGCGTCCTCGATCGCGATCACCGCGTTCTTGACGTTGGGCGAGATCTGGCCCGGCCGCAGCAGGATCTGGTTGTGGTCGCTGGTCAGGGTCCCGATCCGGGTCCCGTTGGCGTCGTAGACCTCGCTGTTCTTGGCCGCTTTGTACTGGGCGAAGTTGTAGATCGCCGGCAGGTCCTGAGAGACCGCGGCCATCATCCCGAAGACCATCGAGAGCACGGCCAGGATCCCGAGCCCGAGCAGCACGAAGAGGATGCGCAGCTTCTTCAGGCGCGGCCGGGGACGCTGCGGCGGCCCCGGCGGGCGCAGCTCGGTCGGTGGCGGGGGGGCGGGCGGCGCGCCGGGCGGGACGTCGCCGCCGCCGGTTCTCCGGCGCTTTAGTCCAAGGACGGCCATCGAGGAAGAGCCGGGGGCCTGCCGGCCCGCCGCGCGAGGGCGGCAGTCTAGCATTGCCGCCATGCCGGACCTGACCCGCAACGCGGTCGACGTGCTGCCCGAGGGCAGGCTCGCCGAGCAGCTGGCGAGCGGCCGCCCGCTGCGCGTGAAGCTGGGGATCGACCCGACCACGGCCGACATCCACCTCGGCCACACGGTCGTGCTCGGCAAGCTGGCCGAGTTCCAGCGCGCCGGCCACACCGTGGTCCTGATCATCGGCGACTTCACGGCCCGGGTCGGCGACCCCAGCGGCCGCTCGGAGACGCGCCCGGTGCCGAGCCCGGAGGAGATCGCGGCCAACGCCGCCACCTACCAGGAGCAGGCCTTCAAGGTGCTGGACCGCGAGCGGACCGAGGTCCGCTACAACAGCGAATGGCTGCGCATGGAGCCGGAGCGGCTGCTGGGCCTGCTGGCGCAGACGACGGTCGCGCGACTGCTGGAACGCGAGGACTTCCAGCAGCGGATGGCGGCGGGGCGGCCGATCTCGGCCCTGGAGCTGCTGTACCCGCTGCTGCAGGGCTACGACTCGGTGGCGGTCGAAGCCGACGTCGAGATCGGCGGCACCGACCAGAAGTTCAACCTCCTGTTCGGCCGCGACGTGCAGGCCGCGCACGGGCAGGAGCCGCAGTCGATCCTCACGATGCCGATCCTGGTCGGCACCGACGGGGTGCGGAAGATGAGCAAGTCGCTCGGCAACTACGTCGGCGTCACCGACCCGCCGCAGGAGATGTTCGGCCGCCTGATGTCGATCCCCGACGCGGCGATGGAGGAGTACTACCGCCTGCTGCTGGGCGAGGAGCTGCCCGACGAGCCGCCCGCGCGGGCCAAGCGGGCGCTGGCGCGGCGGCTCGTCGACCGCTTCCACGGCGAGGGCGCCGGGGAGCGCGCCGAGGCGGAGTTTGACCGCGTCTTCGTCGAGCGGGCGGCGCCGGAGAAGATGCCGGAGGTCGACCTGGGGGATTTCGACGGCGACGGCCTCGTCCACCTGCCGCGCCTGCTGGCCGGCGCCTTCGGCGTCAGCACCAGCGAGGGACGGCGCCTGCTGTCCCAGGGCGGGGTGCGCTTGGACGGCGAGCGGCTGCCCGCCGAGCCCCTCGACCTGCCCGCCGACCGGCTCGCGGGCCGGGTGCTGCAGGTGGGCAAGCGGCGCTTCTGTCGGCTGCGCAGCGGCGCCTAGGCATTCCGCCGCGGGAGCGCTATACTGCGCGTCCCTCTCGGGGTTTGCCAGAGGGCATCCCCCATGCGTCAAGAGCGGCGAGTCCCGCCGCAGAGGCGCAACGGTCTTTGAAAACTGAGCAGCGTGCATCCGCGGGCGATCGAGCCTGCGGAATGTTTGAGCCCGACCGCTCGACTCGCTTCGGCGTGCCGAGCGGCATCGAATTTCCCGTCATGCCGGTCGCCGAGATGTGTACGCGGCGGCCACCCGAGCATGACAGGCTCTCTGTAGCAGTACTTTCACGGAGAGTTTGATCCTGGCTCAGGACGAACGCTGGCGGCGTGCCTAACACATGCAAGTGGAGCGACGAACCAGGGCTTGCCCTGGGGCAAAGCCGCGAACGGGTGAGTAACACGTGGGTAAC
>Ga0207864_1002534_pt1 | contig 17045 bp, 14 predicted proteins | sample HigsolmetaAR202D_FD_184834 | JGI IMG/M metagenome (GOLD analysis project Ga0207864, IMG submission 184834) | Ionic liquid and high solid enriched microbial communities from the Joint BioEnergy Institute, USA - AR20-2-D (SPAdes) (version 2) ... | reverse complement strand
AGCACGACCACCTTCACCCTCATCCTCGCCGCGACCTCCACCATCGGCGCCCTGATCGGCCTCGGCTGCGCCTTCGTCGCCACCCGCCTCTTCCACAGGGTCGGCGGCCGCACCTCCTAGCCCCCCACCGCCCCCTCTCCCATACAGCCCCGCCCCGCCCCCGGCCGATATCGCAGGTATGCCCCGACGGCGCCCGCCATCCCCGCTTCTCCGCGCCCTCGCCGCCGCGGCCGCCGTCGCCGCCGCTCTTGCTGCGCACGCCCAGCCCGCACCCCGGAACGCCGCCGACGACGGCTCCCCCGACTCCCACGACGCCGCCCGCCGCGTGGTCACCATCTTCGACTTCGAAGAGAAGAACCTCGACGCCCCCGACTTCAACCCCGACCCCGTCCCCCGCTACTGGTTCCGCGCCCAGGACGACCCCGGCGACCCTTCCGCCGTCCCCCCGCGCTCCCCGCGTCCCCGCCCCGGCTTCCCCGCCTGGAACACCGCCGCCTTCGACTTCTCCGTCGCCGCCTCCGGCAACGCCTCCGTCCGCCTCGACGCCGCGGGGGGCAGCACCTCGCTCCGCCTCGTGCCCGGCGTCATCCCCGTCTTCCCCGGTGCCGACTACGCCGTCACCGCCCGCGTCCGCACCCGCGGCGCCGATCGCTCCCGCGCCTTCCTCACCGCCCGCTTCCTCGATGCCGCGCGACGCCCCATCGACGGCGCCGAGGTCCGCTCCGCCCCCATCGCCTCCGAGAACAACTGGACCGACGCCGCCATCGAACTCCGCGGCGAGTTCCCCAACGCCGCCTTCCTCCAGATCGACCTCGAACTCCTCCAGCCGCGCGAGTTCCGCCCCCAGAGCGTCGAACGCCTCGGCCGCCACGCCGTCCAGCTCGATGACATCGACGCCTCCGCCTGGTTCGACGACGTCGCCGTCTTCCTCGTCCCCCGCGTCACCCTCGCCTGCGACGCCCCCGGCAACGTCACCGTCGCCCCGAACCGCCCCGTCATCCGTTTCGCCGTGCGCGACATGGTCGGCGATACCCCCCTCGTCCGCCTCACCGTCCGCGACATCGACGGCGCCCCCGTCTGCACCCACACCGCCGAGATGGACCCCAGCGGCCGCTCGCTGACCTGGGCCCCCGACCTCCCCGGCCTGGGCTGGTACACCGTCGCCATCGAGGTCATGCGCGACGAGGCCTCCGTCGCCGCGGCCCAGACGCAGATCGCCTGGCTCCCCGCCCCGGGGCCATCCCGCGCCCTCGATGCCCACCGCCTCGCCGAAGCCCGCCGCTTCGGCCTCGCCGCCGATGACGCCCCCCCCGGCCTCCCCGCCTGGCCCGATTTCCTCCCTCACGTCGCCCGCGCCGTCGGCGCCGGCTTCCTCATCCTCCCCCACGCCGATCCCACCGCCGCCCCCAATCAACTCGCCCGCTCCCTCGGCCTGGACCGCTCGCCGCTGGACGAACTCCTCGACCAGGGACACGAGGTGACTCTTTCCTTCGCCGCGGCCCCGATGCGCCTCGCCGACGCCCTCCGCATCGATCCCCGCGACACCCTCGCGCTGGCCCGGCACGGCGAGGAGGTCTGGACGCCCCTGCTTCTGCCCATCCTCGATCAGTACGGCCAGCGCATCCTCCGCTGGCAGATCGGCCCCAGCAACAACGCCGCCTACGCCGCGGGGCACCCCAACCTCCGGGAGTCGCTCGCCGCCTTCGACACGGGCCTTTCCCGCCTCGTCCCCGGCCCGGTCCTGACCATCCCCTGGCGCGCCGGCCTCCCGCCCCCGCCCGCTCATGCCTCCGACGGCGGCAGCGACAGCCGGAGCACGCCCCTGGACGCCGTGACGCTCGTCCTCCCGCACGATGCGCCCCTCGCGGACCTTGCCCCCGCCGTCGCCGCGTGGCGCAACCTCGCCGCCGACGCCGACGCTCGCGCGCCCGAGATCACCATCGTCCTCGAACCCCCGCCTCCCGCATCGGCGCGCAGCGCCGCCGCGCTGGGCGAACTCATCAAGCGCGCCGTTGAGATCATCCGTCTCATCGGCGAGGAGCCCCCCGGCTCCCCGCCCCTTCGCGCCGCCGTCCTCTCCCCCTGGCGATGGTCCGACGGGCAGCGCCCCGCCCCCCTCCCCGAGCCCCAACTCCCTCTCTGGCGCACCGTCACCGACCACCTCGCCGGCCGGCGCATCGTGACGGAACTCCCCGTCGCCCCCGGCGTCCGATGCGTCGTCCTCGCGGATGCGGCCGACGAGGACGGCCCTGGTGATGCCACCGACCTCCGCCCCCAGCGCGGCGCCCTGGTCGCCTGGAACGACGGCGCCAGCGAGACCGATGCCGTCCTGCACGCCTACCTCGGCGAGAACCCGCTGACCCGCATCGACCTCTTCGGCAACGCCGTCCCGCTGACCCGCAACGACGACCCCGCCGGCACGTACACCATCCCCATTCCGCGGACGCCTGTCATCATCGAAGGCATCGATCCGCGGATGGTCCGCTTCCTCGCCTCCTTCCGCATCGCCCCCTCCTTCGCCAGCGCGATGCTCACCGTCCACGAGCACGACCTGGTCCTTGAGAACCCCTGGCCCATCCGCATCTCCGGCCAACTCCAGATCGTCAGCCCCGACCCCAACGCCCCCGGGTGGACCATCTCCCCCGCCGGCATCATCCCCTTCGACATCGCCCCCGGCGCGACCGCCCGCATCCCCATCTCCTTCTCCTTCCGCGCCAGCGAGGAGACGGGGCGCAAGACCTTCTCCATCCTCGTCAAACTCACGGCCGACCGCACCTACCCCGCACAACTCCTCTCCGCCCCGCTCGACATCGGCTCCGAGACGCTCGACTTCGCCGCCGAGGCCGCCCTCTCCGACGACGGCGAAGGCCCCGACGTCATCGTCACCGCCACCGTCACCAACCGGGGCGACCATCCGCGCACCGTCCGCCTCGACGCCAGCGCCCCCGGCCGCCCCACGCAGCAGTTCCCCGTCAGCAACCTCGGCCCCGGCGAGACCGCCGTCCGCCGCTTCGTCTTCAAGGACGCCGCCCCGACTCTCGCCGGCAAGCGCATCCGCGTCTCCCTCGCCGACGCCGAGGCCCCGGAACGCCTCAACGTCTCCGTGACCGTCCCCTGACCCGCCCGCTCTTCCCTCCACCCCGTCGCGGCACGGGCTTCCAGCCCGTGTCTCTTCCTCTACCGTGGCACGGGCTTCCAGCCCGTGCTCTCCATTTCTACCTCTCCTCCGCGCCTCATCCGTGCCCCAGCCCCCCGCTCCTCCGGGTGCCACAGCCGAGCCCACGCCCGGCCGTGCTCTCCTTCTCTCTCCTCCTGCCCCCCTCTTCCCCCGCGAGAGGGCAGGGGTGAGGACTCCCCGACCTCACCAGCACCAGGATCGCGTACCCCGCCCGCGCTCCAGTTCCTTCCCCCGCTCGTCCACCACCGCGACCTCCCGCAGCCCCGCCCCGCGCACGATCCGGCCCCACCGCGCCACATCCCCGCACCACAGTTCGTACGACCCCGTCCGCACCTCCTCCTCCCCGCCCCCGCTCCCGCATCGCTCACGCCGCGGCCGAATCACCCCCCAGCCTATCCCCCTCGCCCCACCCATCAACAACGCCCCACGTCACCGCATGCAACGCATGTCAACCACGCACCGCCATGCGTGCTGTGCCATGCGTGCTGTGTGATGTGTGCTGTCTCTCCCTCACCTCCCCCCCAACACCCTCTCCCCATCCACCCCCACCAACCTGCACGCCTCCACGAACTGCCGCCGCTCCACCTCCGCCACCGCCGCGGCGTACCCGACCTCCCGCACCCGCTCGATGCTCAGCCCCACCTCGACATCCGGCACCACCCCCACCCCCTGGATGCCGTCCCCATCCTCATCCACGAACCGCAGCCACCCGTAGCGAAGTTCCGACCCATCCGGCCCGCGCACGATCTCCACCAGCGCCTCCGCCCCCGTGGACCGCTCCCCCACCACCTTCGCCCGCCCCTCACGCTGCAGCAGCGACGCCAGGTGCTCCGCCGCGCTCCCCGTCTCCTCGTTGATCAGCACCACCAGCACCCCGCGGTACACCGGCTCCCGCGGGTCGATCCGCGTCGCGTACCGGTACGGCACCACTCCCAGGAACCGCAGTTGCGGCGAACTCAACTCCGTCCGCCGCGTCACCAGCCGCCCCGCCATCGCCGCCAGGCTCCTGGGCCGCCCGCCACCGTTGTACCGAAGGTCCAGGATGATCGCCCGCTTCTCCAGCAGCCCGTTCACCGCCGCATCGAACGCGGCGGTCATCTTCTCCAGCGTGATCCCCCCCGCCGCATCCTCATAATCGAGCGTGGACACCCGCAGGTACCCCACCTCGCCGAGGTCCACCGTCGTCAGCCAGTCCCCCCACGCCCGCCGCTCCGCCTTCACCCCCCCACCCCCCTCACCCTCTCCTCCACTCCCCATCATCGCCGCCGCGCGCACCGTCCCCGCCTCCCCCACGCCCGCCTCGGTCTCCCCAACCACGCCGCCCGCGATCGACAGCCACGTCGTCGTCCCGTCGTCCCACCGCACCGCCATCTCGCGCCGCAGCGTCTCCGTCTGCTCCAGCACCGTCCCCGCCATCAGCGCCGGGTGCACCACCTCCGGCGGCTCCGCCCACCCCGCCACCGCCCCCGCGCCGCTCCCCCCAAACTCCGCCGGCGGCCGCATCAGCCGCACCGTCCGCGTCGTCCCGTCCGGCCACCGCGCCACCAGGTCAACCGTCGTCCCCTCCGGACCGCGCAGCACCAGCGGCGTCATGTTCCGCTGCGGCCGAACGCCGCCGATCGACACCACCTCCGGGTATCCATCCCCCGGCGGCCCTCCTTCGCCCTCCCCATCCACCACCTCCGCGTCCGCCGGCCACCGCCGCACGTACAGCCGCCGGCCGATCCACGCCAGCCCCACCTGCGGGCTGCTCGCCCGCTCCATCTCCGCCACGGACGCATCAACCGGCGGGCGCAGCATCACGTGCGGGTCGTTGAGCCCGCTGAGCATCGCCGCCAGCACCCCGTAGAACTCCGACGGCGACTCCGCCGCGATCGCCGCCGACCGCCACCGCTCCCTCTCCCGCTCCCAGTCCACCCCGCTGATCCCGAAGAACGGGTAGTGCCGGTTCAACTCGCTCCAGTAGCGGTCGAACGTCTCCGCCCGCACCTCCGCCGTCACGGGCCCCCGCGCCCCCGACGCGCACCCCGCGGCCCCCACGCCCATCACCACCGCCGCCGCCGCCAGCACACCGCCCACCGCGCTGCGCCGCCACAACGCCGCCCCGATCCCGCGCCGGTTCACCATCGTGTCGCATCCTCTGCTGACCCGAGAGCAGGGTAGCCGCCCCCGCAAGTCCCCCCGTGCGCGGCCTTAAGCCCCCCCCATCCGCGATGCGCCCGCGCTCATGAACCGCGCGCTTACCTTTCCACCTCCCCAGCCTCTCCCGCCCCCGTCACCCCCTGCTCCTCCACCATCCGCGCCAGCGCCCGCCACCCCTCCAACTGCGCCGCGGTCAGGCTCACCCGCCCCCCGGTCCTCGCGCGGTGCTCCACCGCCCTCAACCACCGGCGCACCTCCCGCGGCAGCCGCGCCCGGCCGTCGTTCACCACCAGCCCCGTCACCTCCTGCCGCTGATGCCGCCGCCGGATGTGCAACTTCCGCTTCATGTGCATCCGGTACCCGCACTCCTCCAGGATCTCCCGCACCCGGAAGAGCAGGCGCCGGATCCGCTCGCGATCGTCCTCATCGAACGAGAACGTCAGGTCGTCCGCGTACCGCGAGTACCGCGCCCCGAGCCGGTCCGCCAGCCCCTGGCACCGCGCATCAACTTCCCAGTTCACCAGGTTCGACAGCCGCGGGCTCGTCGGCGCCCCCTGCGGCAACGCCCCCTTGTGCGTGCACAGCGCCGTCAGCAGCCGCGCCGCCTCGGGCCCCCACCCGATCCGCCGGAAGTACGCCTCCACCCTCGCTGCGCGCGTGCTCGGGAAAAAGTCGCGAACATCAATCCGCACCACCACCGCGCGCCCCGCGTGGAACGCCGCATGGTGCACGAACGACCGCCCCCGCTCGAACCCCACCACCGCCTCGTGCGCCCGCAGCCGGCCCAGCACCCGCCGCAGGATCAGCCGCTGCACCCGCCGCAGCTCCGGCGAGGGCGCGGCCAGCCTCCGCATTCCCCCGCCGCGCTTGCGCACCGAGAACCGCCGGTACCGCACCCGCACGGACCTGAGTTCCCCGGCCGTCATCCCGAGGCGCCGCGCCAGTTCATCGACCCCCAGCCCCGCCCCCTCCCCCTCGCCCCATCGCCCCAGCAGCCGAGAAAGCCAGCCCACCACCGCGCGCCTCCGGAACAGACGCGGCCGGCTCGCCGCCGACCGCGCCCCCTGCCGCCTTGCACACCGTGCGACGGTGTCGCACTCGATCTCACCGCGTCCAACCGGACGCCGCCGGCGAAGCGCCGGCGTGTGCTCTGCGTTTGAGCACCACCAAGACGGGGCCGCCATCCTCCCGCACCCCTGCCCGGCTGTCAATGCGGCCCGCCGCTCCCCCCACCCCGCGCGGGGTGAGCCCTCGCTTCATCCCCGCCCCGACGATCCTCCCCTAGCGTGCCTTCGAACGCCGCGCTCGCCACGCCGTGCGCACGGCGCACCCAGGAGATCGCCCCCATGCCCGACCAACCCCTTGCAGGTCACAAGGTCGCCATCCTCGCCACCGACGGCTTCGAAGAGTCCGAACTCCGCGAACCCCTCATCGCCCTGCGCAACGCCGGCGCCGAGGTCAGCATCATCGCCCCCGCCTCCACCATGAAGCCCGGCGAGATCCGCGGCTGGAAGGACAACAACTGGTCCAACGACCCCATCAAGGTGGACGCCTCCCTCGAAGGCGCCAACCCCGGCAACTACGACGCCCTCGTCCTCCCCGGCGGCGTCCGCAATCCCGACAAACTCCGCATGGAGCGCCGCGCCGTCGAGTTCGTCCGCCACTTCTTCGATCGCCACAAGCCCGTCGCGGCCATCTGCCACGCCCCCTGGCTCCTGGCCGAGGCCGACGTCGTCCGCGGCCGCCGCCTCACCTCCTACAAGTCCATCAGGACCGACCTCATCAACGCCGGCGCCAACTGGGTGGACGAAGAAGTCGTCGTGGACAACGGCCTGGTCACCAGCCGCTCCCCCGCCGACCTCCCCGCCTTCTGCACCAAGATGGTCGAAGAGATCAAAGAAGGCCGCCACGTCGAGCAGCACGCCTGACCCACTCCCGTGGCACGGGCTCCGTGGCACGGGCTTCCAGCCCGTGCTCTCCTCCCCTACCTCTTCTCCCCGCCTCATCCGCCCCCCTCCTCCCTCTTCCGGGTGCCGCGGCCGAGCCCCTGCTCGGCCGTGCTCTTCCCTCTCCTTCTCTTCCTCTCCCCCTCCGCCCCCCTCTCCCCCCGGGAGAGGGCCGGGGTGAGGGCTCCATGGCCCCCCTCCCCCTCGACATGGCCCCCCCGACCTCCCCTTGCCAACTCCTCCCCCCTCTCAAGCCCCCACACTGAGAAAGGGGGGGCGAGGGCAGGTTCCCTCTTCACCTCCACACCTCTTCACCTCCACCCTTCCCTCCCACTCCCACACCCCAACTTTTTCCAATCACACCCCTTGACGAACCCACTCAAATCCTTAAACTGAAACCAAACTTACTCCGCACGGATGCGCCGCCCAAACCCGAGGCCCCACATGGTCACCGCCGCCCACCCCGCATCCGCCCCCCGCTCCTTCCGCGACGCCCTCATCCAGGCACGCATCGAGGCCCTCGACGTCCTCCGCCGCATCATGACTCACAACCCCAACGACGAGAACGCCCCACCCCCACCTTCAAGGGAGGCCCGCCTCGCCGCCACCGCCATTCTCCGCGTGCCGATCCCCGACCCCGACCCCGACCCCGCTCCCCCCATCGATCCCCCGCCCGCCGACGCCGCGGACTCCCCCGCGGCTCGCGCCAACCACCCCGCCCCCACGTCCAACGGCGCGCGCAAGCACACCTCCCCTTCCCCCACCGCCCCCACGCCGGACCGTCTCCATCCCCCACATCCGGGGCCCCAGCGCGCCGCCTCCGCCTCCAATCCCTCCCCCTCCTCCTCTGCGCCCGCGCCAACCCGCTCCCCCCCACCTTCGACGTCCTCGACGCCGCCTACGCCCCCGGCCTCTGCGCCCGCGCCAACCCGCTCCCCCCCACCTTCCTCCGCCGCGGCCTGACCCCGTAACGCCCCCTGCCGCTCCCGCCGCCAGCGGCGCGGCCGTCTCCGTCTGGTGAGACCTCCTTCTGCCACGAGCCTGCTCGCCTTCTGGTTCCGCGCGAAGATCCCGGCCGTCCGCCACGCCGGCCTGGGCCTGCTGCTGACCGCGACGGGGAAGGCCGCGCCCTTCGACCTCGCCAACGCCCCGCAGGAGTGGCGTGTCGCCGGTTTTATCGGTCTCGACCTGCTGATGCTCGGCGTCGCGGTCGTCTACATACATAAGGCGCCCGCACACCTCGCCGCGCCGCCAGCCCAAGAGCCGCGGAACCAGCGGACCGCCCCGGCTGCCCGCCGTCCTCGCGATCCGCTCGTCGTGCATCACATCCGGTGGTAGTCTTCGCTATCCAGGGAGCGCGCCGCAACCGCCGCCGCCTCGCCCCGCCCAGTCGCACGAGAGAGGACCGTTCTGTGAACACGACGCTGCACCACGCGCTCCGCCTTCTCGCCGCCCCCTTGGCCCTCGCCCTCGCCGCCGCGGCCGCCGTCGCCGGCCCGATCGACCCGCCCCCCGGCCCCGTCGCCCCAACCTTCAAGACCCTCCATCAGGTCGAGCCCCGCATCCCCGTCTCCAGCGCGACCACACCCGGCGGGACAGGCGAGGTCTACCGCATCACCCAGCCCGGCTCCTACTACCTCACCGAGAACCTCGTCGGCGTCGCGGGCCGCCAGGGGATCCGCATCACCGCCTCCAACGTCACGCTCGACCTGGGCGGCTTCTCCCTCCTCGGCGTCGAGAACTCCGGCCGCGGCATCGACCTCCAGGGCGACCTGGAGAACATCACCATCGTCAACGGCGTCATCAGCGGCTGGGGCAACCACGGGATCGACGCCTTCCAGGACGTCAACTGCACCTTCCGCGACCTCAAACTCACCGACAACGGGCGCGACGGCCTCAACGCCGGCGACCGCGCCACCGTCGTCCGCTGCACCGCCGAAGGGAACGGCGAGCAGGGGCTGGACGTCGGCAACGACTGCGTCCTCCGCGACTGCGTCGCCACCGGCAACGCCGAGCACGGCATCCGCGCCGGCAACGGCGCCGCCGTGAGCGGGTGCGTCGCCCGCAACAACGGCGGCTCGCTCAACGCGGGAATCCAGGTCGGCGCCGGCGCCGCCGTCACCCACTGCGCCGCGGCCGAGAACGAAGGCTACGGCATCCGCACCGGCCCGAGCGGCGTCATCACCGGATGCTCCGCGGTCTCCAACGGCGTCACCGGGATCTTCGCCGGCGCCGCCAGCACCGTGACCGGGTGCACCGCCAACTCCAACAGCGTCCACGGCATCGACGCCACCGAGCGATCCACCGTCTCCGGGTGCACCGCGCTGGGCAACGGCGGCGCCACCGGCGCCGGCATCCGGGTCTTCTTCGGCGCCACCGTCACCGGCTGCACCGCCGCAGGCAACAGCACCGGCATCCTCGCCGACGCCGGCGACAACCGCATCGACTCCAACAGCATCACCTCCAACACCCGCGGGATCTCCATCACCAGCGGCGGCTGCTTGATCGTCCGCAACTCCTTCTCCGGCAACACCATCTCCATCTTTCAGGGCGGCGGCCCCAGCGCCATCGGCGCGATCCTGGACGTCTCCGGCAGCGAGATCACCACCCCCAACGCCTGGGCCAACGTCCTGTACTGATCGCCCGCGTTCTCCACCGGCACGGCCCAGGCCCAGGAAGCCGCACCAGCGCACCGAGACCCCGGCCGGCGCCCGGCATCTTCACGCCGGAGCCGACCCCGGCAGCCGCTCCCGCCGCGGCACGCGGGCGGTCCTGTGCGCTGTCCGCGCCTCCTCCAGCACGAGAGCCGACCGCGCCGGCCGGCGCGGAGCGCCCCCTCGACACCCGGGAAAACCCGGAGCGAATCGTCGCGCTGCCGGCGCGTCTCGGGCGCGAACGGCGTCCTCGGTGTCGGGTCGTCGCATGTGTCACCAGGTCGGGTGGGCCGCAGGTGGGATTTATGCCGCGACGGGCTCTGTGCGTCCCATAACCGCCCAGCACACGGCCACAAGCCAGAGCGGCCAAACCACGAGGCTGATGAGCAACAGGGCGAGCAGGCCGCGAAGGTTCGCGTGCCCGCGCCGCTTTGCATGGAAGTACGGCGAGAAGAATAGGGCCAGCACCAGGACACAGAGCAGGCCCAGCATCATCACCACAAGCACGCCACCCATGCGGCACCTCCCTTCGGGTCAAACGCTAACAGAACTTCCAGTCGGAGGCAATGCCTAACAGATGGCAAAGAAGGGGGGACAGAACGAGGTCGGCGAACTGAGCGTTGCCGTAACCGCCGACGTAACGGGTGCGGTTGAAGGGCTGGGCCAGGTCAAGCGCGAGATGGACGGGGCCGCCAAGGCGGCCGACCGTGCCACGGGCGACATAGCCAAGGGGTTCGGCAAGGCCGGGGAGGCCGCGACTGAGTTTGAGGCAACGACGCGCGAGAAGTCTCGCGGGGTGATCGGCTCAATAGCGGCGGTCCGTACCGCCCTCTCTAAGCTCGTCATTCCCGTTGCTCTTGGCCTCGGGATTGTCTCGTTTATCAATCGACTTCGAGAGGCTGAGGAGCGAGTTCGCAACCTTCGGGACAAATTGGGCGAGGCGGCCGACAGCTTCGCCGCCAAGGTCGCGGGCATCCAATCTAGTGCCATCCGGGATGCCGCTGGGCAGCAGATCGCTGCACTTCAGGCGGAGGCCAAGGCGGCCCTTGAACAACTCAAGCGCGACACTGACAAGGAACTGGGTGACACCGCGCGCCGTGTCCTCAGCTTTATCGAGGCGCAGTCCCGCCACTTTGAGGGCCTGACAAACACGTTTGGCCTTCGGACAAGCGATCAGATCGCCGCGCAGTTTTCCAAGGAGGCCGACCGCATCGCGAAGCAGTTGGCTGCCGGGACTGCGGCGATAAAGAAGATGGCTGCTGCGGAAGACGAGGCCAGGGCTAAGCAGGTGGCCGAGGCGAGGGCGAAGGCCGAGCAGGAGGCGCAGGACCGGACCTTTGACGCGCTCGAGAAGCGCGTCGAGGACATGACCATCGCCCGCCTTGAGGGCATCGACCGGATCAACGCCGAGGAGAAGCGGGCGCTCAAGGAACTTGAGGACGCGTGGCACCGGGCGCAGACCGATAGACTCCGCGCTCCGGCGGTTGTTGTGACACGCCGGGGTTCTTCCCCACCGGACTTCACCATCAGGAGCGCTCGCCATGCCCGCATCCCGCGCCTACGCCGCACAGTCCGCCACCAGCCCCCTCGCCCCGCACACCATCAACCGGCGCGAGCCGACGCCGACGGACGTGGACATCGAGATCCTCTACTGCGGCATCTGCCACTCCGACCTGCACCAGGTGCGCAACGAGTGGAAGAACACCGTCTACCCCTGCGTCCCCGGGCACGAGATCGTCGGGCGGGTGACGCGCGTCGGCTCGGCGGTGAAGAACTTCAAGCCCGGCGACCTGGCCGCGGTCGGCTGCCTGGTGGACTCCTGCCGCGAGTGCCCCGAATGCCGGGAGGGCCTGGAGCAGTACTGCCAGGCCGGCCCGGTCTTCACGTACAACGCCCCCGACAAGCACACCGGCGGCAAGGACCACACCTACGGGGGCTACTCCGACCGCATCGTCGTGGACGAGAAGTTCACGCTGCGCGTCCCGGAGAACCTCGACCCCGCGGCCGCGGCGCCCCTGCTGTGCGCCGGCATCACGACCTACTCCCCGCTGCGGCACTGGAAGGTCGGCAAGGGGAGCCGGGTGGGGATCGTCGGCCTGGGCGGCCTGGGGCACATGGCCCTGAAACTCTCGCACGCGATGGGCGCCCACACGGTCCTGTTCACGACCTCCCCCGGCAAGATCGAGGACGCCAAGCGCCTCGGGGCGGACGAGGTGATCCTCTCGCGCGACGAGGGGGCGATGGCCGCGCAGGCCGCGAGTTTCGACTTCATCCTCAACACCGTCGCCGCGCCGCACAACCTGGACGTCTTCCTGAACATGCTGAAGCGCGACGGCACGATGTGCCTCGTCGGCGCCCCGGAGCACCCGCACCCGTCCCCCAACGTCTTCAACCTGCTCATGCGCCGCCGCAGCCTCGCCGGCTCGCTCATCGGCGGCCTGCGCGAGACGCAGGAGATGCTCGACTTCTGCGGCGAGCACAACATCGTCAGCGACATCGAACTGATCCCGATCCAGAAGGTCAACGAGGCGTACGAGCGGCTGCTTCGGAGCGACGTGAAGTACCGCTTCGTGATCGACATGGCGAGCCTGAAGGAGTGAGCGGGCGTCGCGCGCCGTGACCGCCGCGTGCGCCCCGCGACACGCCGGGCCGACCGGGAGCGCGTCGGCGTAGCATCCGATGCGCCGGCGCGTGGGCGCGACCGGCGCCGAGGGCTCCGCGATGGCCGCACGTCCCAACGTCCGCTACTCCCTGCTCGACCTCGTCCCGATCCGCGAGGGCGGGTCCGCGGCGGAGGCGATGCGGAACATGGTGGACCTGGCGCGGCACGCCGAGCGCTGGGGGTACCACCGCTACTGGCTCGCCGAGCACCACAACATCCCCGGGATCGCCAGTTCCGCCACGGCGGTGCTCATCGGGCACGTCGCCGCAGCGACGGAGCGGATCCGCGTCGGCTCCGGCGGGGTCATGCTCCCGAACCACTCGCCGCTGGCCGTCGCCGAGCAGTTCGGGACGCTGGAGACGCTCTTCCCCGGGCGGATCGACCTGGGGATCGGCCGCGCGCCCGGCGGGGACATGGCGACGGCGATGGCGCTGCGGCGCGGCCCGGGGGACAGCGTCGAGCGGTTCCCCGAGGATGTGCAGGAGGTGCTGGCGTACTTCCGGCCGGCGGCGCCGGGGCAGGCGGTGCGGGCGATCCCGGGGGAGGGGCTGAACGTGCCGGTGTACCTGCTGGGGTCGAGCCTGTTCAGCGCGAGCCTGGCCGCGGCGCTGGGGCTGCCGTTCGCGTTCGCATCCCACTTCGCGCCGGACCATCTGCACGGCGCGCTGGGGGTGTACCGCGAGCGGTTCCGGCCGTCAGAGTACCTGGAGCGGCCGTACGTGATGGTCGGGGTCAACGCCGTCGCGGCGGAGACGGACGAGGAGGGGGCGCGGCTGTTCACGTCCATCCAGCAGCAGTTCCTCAATCTCTTCCGCGGCACGATCGGGCCGGTCCCGCCGCCGGTGGCGACGATGGAGGGGATCTGGACGCCGCCGGAGCGAGAGCGGATCGACCACGTGACGCGCTACTCCGCCGTCGGCTCGCCGGAGACCGTCCGGCGGGAGTTGGGGTGGATCATCGAGGAGACGGGCGCGGACGAGCTCATTCTGACCGCGCAGCTCTACGACCACGGCGCGAGGCTGCGGTCGTTCGAGATCGCGGCGGCGGTGATGCGGGAGATCGGGAGCGGGGCGAGGGTGGAGGGCGGCGGTGAGAGCCGGAACCACGGCTGACGTACACGCTCCCGTCCGTTCTGGCGCCATCCACACAGTGGAGGCGGCGTCGTCATTCCCCCCCGCATCCGTGATGCCGGGCTTCTGGAATGCAGGACGACACCCTCCACCGTCGGTTCCGGGCCATTGCAGCGGAGCCCGGCGCCGTCAAGGCCGGCGGGATTCACCCGTTGAGCCGGATCAGAAACAGCCCTGAGGCGTCAACGGGGCATCGCATGAAGAGAGGCGGATCGGGCCCGCGCTGCGGGGTGGGACTTTTCGGCGCGGGTTCTGCTATGATCGGGCGTTCGCTCGGGGCGCGGCGGCCAGTGGGGCCGCGGCTGAGATGCACCCGTTGAACCTGATCCGGTTCGTACCGGCGTAGGGAAGCGACCGATGGCCGACACCGCCGCACGACGCAAACCCTCGACCACCGCCGGCCCGCTCGGGGTGGTCCGCGGCACCTCTCACAGAAACCCTGACCTTAACGTCGCCAATCGGCGACCCGAGCCGGCGTGCCTGCCGTAGCAGCCCGCACGCCCCGCCGGCGCCGGTCATCCCATGCGCCGGCCCGCCCTCTTCCCGGAGGATCACCATGACGACTCCCCATGTCGATGAAATCCGCCCCACGCAGAAGCACCGCGTTCCGCTCCTTGGCGCGCTCAACCCCGGCCGGACGGCGGGCGTGACGACGCCGGGGTCGTTCGCCAACGCGCCGGACGTCGGTGGGCCGCTGATGTTCTCATCGCCGGACACGCCGGGGATGCCCCCGCCGTCGGACAAGACGGCGTGGGACTTCCTGCCGGAGGGGTGGTCCACCCGTCGGGTGGAGAGCCTGTGCGGCGCGGCGGATGCCGCGGCGTGCGCGCCGGCGGGGATGCGGGCGGCGGCGTTCGCCGAGGCTCGCGGCGGGATGCGGGTGGTGTACTACCCGGAGGGGTTCACGCCGGTGACGCAGCTGGAGCACGCGCGTCTGGGGATCGTGACGCCGCAGATGAGGCGCGTGGCGGAGCGGGAGCCGCACTTCGACCTGCTCTTCCCCGGGCGCGGCGCGGAGGCGGTGCGGGACGAGGTGGCCGCGGGGCGGATGGTGATCCCGGCGAACGTCAACCACCTCAAGTACAAACTGGACCCGATGTGCATCGGCCGCGCGAGCCTGACCAAGGTGAACGCGAACATGGGGGCGAGCCCGATCTCGAGCGGGACGGAGGAGGAGGTCGAGAAACTCAAGTGGGCGGAGCGGTGGGGCGCCGACACGGTGATGGACCTGAGCACGGGCGGGGACCTGGACGCCTGCCGCGAGGCGATCCTGCGGGAGTCCACGGTGCCGATCGGGACGGTGCCGATCTACTCGATGATCATCGGGCGGCGGATCGAGGACCTGACGTGGGAGGTCGTGGCGGAGGCGCTGCACCACCAGGCGCGGCAGGGGGTGGACTACTTCACGATCCACGCGGGGGTGCGCAAGGGGCACCTGAAGTACGTGAAGAACCGGCTGATCGGGATCGTCAGCCGCGGGGGGTCGCTGCTGGCGAAGTGGATGCTGGTGCACAACAAAGAGAACCTGATGTACACCCACTGGGAGGACATCTGCGACATCCTGCGGCAGTACGACGTCACGTTCTCCATCGGCGACGGCCTGCGCCCGGGAGGGCTGGCGGACGCGACCGATGATGCGCAGCTGGCGGAGCTGGAGACGCTCGGCGAGCTGACGGAGCGGGCGTGGCGCAAGGGGGTGCAGGTGATGATCGAGGGGCCGGGGCACGTGCCGTTCGACCAGATCGAGTACAACGCGAAGTTGCAGCGGCGGCTGTGCCACGGGGCGCCGTTCTACGTGCTGGGGCCGCTGGTGACGGACATGTTCCCCGGGTACGACCACATCACCAGCTGCATCGGGGCGACGGCGATGGCGTACCACGGGGCGGCGATGCTGTGCTACGTGACGCCGAAGGAGCACCTCGGGCTGCCGAAGAAGGACGACGTCAAGCAGGGGTGCATCGCGTACAGGATCGCGGCGCACGCGGCGGACGTGGCGCTGGGGATCCCCGGCACCCGCGACCGCGACGACGAGCTGACCAAGGCGCGCGCGGCGCTGAACTGGGAGAAGCACTTCGAACTGAGTTTCGACCCCGACACGGCGCGGGCGTACCACGACGAGGACCTGGACGTTGACACCGACTTCTGCGCCATGTGCGGGCACGACTGGTGCAGCGTGCGGATCAGCAAGGAGATCCAGGAGTTCGCCAGCGGGAAGGCCGAGGGGTTCCAGCGCGGCCGGCCCGTGCGCTCGGCGGCGCTGACGCCGGAGCAGCGCGAGATCCTCGAGAAACGCGGCGTGCTGAGCCCGGAGGAGATCCACCGGCTCGCGAGCAAGACGAAGCGCGCCATGGGGAAAGGGTCGCAGGCACAGCGGCACGAAGGCGCCGAGGGGGAAAGCGAGGAGATCGCCGCGGCAGCCGGCAACGGGGCCGGCCGCGGCGGCAAACTCTCGTGCCACTCCGACTACGTGGACCCGGAGACGGCGAAGCGGATGCAGGCGGAGCGAGCCGGCCGCGAGGTTCTGGTGCAACTGGACGTGCGGCCGGCGCTGGGGATCGCGAAGGAGGATCGGGTGGTCTGAGGCCAGGCGATGGCGGACTTTCTCACCCAGTTTGTCGCAGACTTCGCCGAGGCAATGAGAACGGTCGATGCGCGAGCCCCGGTTGCGGAGCGTGCGCGTGGCAAGGGAACGTTCCAACCGGGAATCGGCCCGCATACGGAGGATGCGGTCGTTGCGATGTGCGTCACCGAGATGGCGCGGGCGCACCCGGCTCGCTACGGCGCCCACAGCCGGGCCGTGCCGTACGACAGCGTGAGCCGGGCAAGATGCGACCGGTGCTTCGGCGCTGCGCCGCGGCGGGAATGGGCGATCGAAGCGAAGCTGCTGCGTATCCTTGGCGATCACGGCAAGCCCAACGACAACATGCTCATGCACATTCTCTCGCCCTACCCACAGGATCGCAGCGCGCTGACGGACTGCTCGAAGCTCGCCGCGTCGCCGATCGCGGAACGCAAGGCCGTCATGATCTTCGGCTACCCGCACGAGGAGTGGCCGCTTGAGCCGGCGATCAGCGCGTTCGAGCGGCTCGCGGCCGCGAGCGTTCGTCTCGGCGCGAGGCGGTCCGCCGGTGTGGACGGATTGATCCATCCCGTCCACCGTGCTGCCGCTGTATACGCGTGGGAGATCGATCCCCGCTGAGCCCCAGAACAGCGGGCAGAGGCTCCGTCGCGCAGCGCTCGCGCGAGAGGTGGACCGATCGCGTAGGCAGTATGGTTGCAAATGGTGTGCGCCGGGCTCGGACGGGGTCGCGGGCGGGGGGGGGGGGGGGGGGA
>Ga0207864_1002520_pt1 | contig 17107 bp, 18 predicted proteins | sample HigsolmetaAR202D_FD_184834 | JGI IMG/M metagenome (GOLD analysis project Ga0207864, IMG submission 184834) | Ionic liquid and high solid enriched microbial communities from the Joint BioEnergy Institute, USA - AR20-2-D (SPAdes) (version 2) ... | reverse complement strand
CGGCGGCGATCAACTTCTCGACCCGGCTCTTCAACCTGCTGGTGACCAATTTCCCCGGCCCGCAGGTCCCCTTCTACGTGCTGGGGCGGGAGCTGACCGCGATCCACCCGGTCGGGTTCCTGGCCCGCCGCCACGCGCTCGCGGTGGCGATCCTCTCCTACAACGGCGCCGTCGGGTTCGGGCTGCTCTTCGACCCCGACTCGCTGCCCGACGCCGACCGCATCGCCGCCCACCTGGAGGCCGCCGTGGAGGAGCTTCGGGCCGCCGCGCAGATAGCCTCCCCGGTCGATGGCGACGAGCTGGCAGGAGATGGTCGACCTGGGTTCGCGCTCCGGCGCGAACGCCTCGCCGGCCCCTGAGCCGGAGGAGGAGGCGGGCCGGCGGCGGCGTGGCGTCTTCCGTCGCCTGCGCGAAAGCCTCGCCAAGAGCCGCCAGGCGCTGACCGAGGAGATCTCGGCCAGCTTCTTCGACCGCATTGACGACGAGACCTGGGAACGGCTGGAGGAGGCGCTGATCCTCGCCGACGCGGGCGCGCCGACCACCGCCGCGATCGTCGAGCGGCTCGAGCAGGAGGTGGAGGCGGGCAAGGTGCCCGCCGACGGCGCCGCGGTGCGCGACCGCCTGGTCGAGATCCTGGCCGAGGTGGCGGCGACCGGGCGGGCGCCGATCGACCTCACCGGGCAGCCCTCGGTGCTGATGATGGTCGGCGTCAACGGGACCGGGAAGACGACGACGATCGGCAAGATCGCCTGGCACCTGAGCCGGGAGCTGGGCCAGCGCGTCGTCCTCGGCGCCGCCGACACCTATCGGGCCGCCGCCGCCGAGCAGCTCGCCGGCTGGGCGGAGCGGGCGGGGGCGGAGCTGGTGCGCGGGGAGGAGGGCGCCGACCCGGGCTCGGTCGCCTACGACGCGATCAACGCCGCCCGCGCGCGCGGCGCCGACGTGGTGATCGTCGACACCGCCGGCCGCCTGCACACCCAGGGCAACCTGATGGACGAGCTGGCGAAGGTGCGGCGGGTGATCGGCAAGCAGATCCCCGACGCCCCGCACGAGACGCTGATCTCGATCGACGCCACCACGGGCCAGAACGGGCTGCGCCAGGCGAAGGTCTTCTCCGAGGCGGTGGCGGTCGACGGGGTGGTGTTGACCAAGCTCGACGGCACCGCCAAGGGCGGCATCGCGCTGGCGATCGCCTCCGAGCTGGGCATCCCGGTGAAGCTGATCGGCGTGGGCGAGAAGCTCGAGGACCTGCGCCCCTTCGACCCCACCGACTACGCTCGCGCCCTCCTCACCGACTGACCGGCCGCGCGGACTGACCCGCCGCACGGACTGACCCTCATCACCGACTGACCCGCCGCCCACGCCCACCCTCCCCCCGGGGGGAGGGTGCCGTTTGTAGCCCTCTGGGCTACAAGCGTGCTGGGTTTACGCCCCTCGGGGGTCGTTGGTTGCGGTTTGTAGCCCTGTGGGCGAGAAGGGTGCACGGGTGGGCGCGTCCGTGGGGGTGGGTGGGGTGACGGGGCGGCGGCGGTAGGCTGGGCGGCCGATGTTCGACCAGCTCTCCGAACGGCTCCAATCGACCCTCTCCGAGGTCCGCTCGCGCGGCAAGCTGACCGAGGCAGACGTCGACGCGGCGATGCGGGAGATCCGCCTCGCGCTGCTGGAGGCCGACGTCAACTTCCGGGTCGTCAAACAGTTCACCAGGACGGTGAAGGAGCGCTGCCTGGGCGCCGAGGTGCTGGAGAGCCTGGACCCCGGCCAGCAGGTGGTGAAGATCGTCAACGAGGAGCTGGCCGAGCTGATGGGCGGCGCCGGGGCCGAGCTGCCCACCGCCTCCGCCGGGCCGACCGTGATCCTGATGGCCGGCCTGCAGGGCTCCGGCAAGACGACCGCCTGCGCGAAGCTGGCGCGCCACTTCGGCCGCCAGGGCAAGGACGTCGCCCTCGCCGCGTGCGACGTCTACCGCCCGGCCGCGGTCGAGCAGCTGGTGACGATGGGCGGCCGCGCCGACGCCCACGTCTACGAGCGCGGCACCGACGCCGACCCGGTCGAGATCGCCGCCTGGGCGCTGGGCCGCGCCCGCGAGGAGCGCCGCGACGTGCTGATCATCGACACCGCCGGCCGCCTCCACATCGACCGCGAGCTGATGGACGAGCTGGCCAGGATCCGCAAGAAGACCGACCCGCACGCGGTGCTGCTGGTGGTCGACGCGATGACCGGCCAGGACGCCGTCTCGGTCGCCGAGGCGTTCGCGGAGGCGGCCGAGTTCGACGGCGTGGTGATGACCAAGCTCGACGGCGACGCGCGCGGCGGCGCCGCGCTCTCGGTGCGCGCGGTGACCGGCAAGCCGATCCTCTTCGCCTCCACCGGCGAGAAGATCGAGGACTTCGACCGCTTCCACCCCGACCGCATGGCGCAGCGGATCCTCGGCATGGGGGACGTGCTGAGCCTGATCGAGAAAGCGGAACAGGAGGTCGACGAGAAGGCGGCCCAAGAGCTCGAGGAGAAGCTGCGCAAGGACCAGTTCACGCTCGAGGACTTCCTCACCCAGATGCGCCAGGTCCGGCGCATGGGCCCGCTCACCGGCCTGCTCGGGATGCTGCCCGGGATGGGGGCACTGAAGCAGCTCAAGAGCGCCGACATCGACGAATCGGAGCTGGACCGCGTGGAGGCGATCATCCTCTCGATGACGCCGGAGGAGCGGCGCAACCCGGCGATCATCAACGGCTCGCGGCGCAAGCGGATCGCGGCCGGCTCGGGGACCAAAGTCCAGAACGTCAAGCAGCTCGTCAAGCAGTTCGACCAGATGCGCGTGCTGATGCGCTCGATGGCGAGCGGCAAGCCGCCGAGCCCGCAGCAGCTGGCGCAGATGATGGGCCAGGGCGCGCCGCGCCCGCGCGCCCGGCGCCGCTGAGCGGAGCCTGGCAGGTCCCGTCAGGTGCCCGTCCTGTAACCTGCCCGGCCGATGGCAGTGCGGATCAGACTCAGACGGGTGGGTTCGAAGAAGAACCCGATCTGGCGGATCGTGGTCGCCGACCGGCGCGCCCCGCGCGACGGGCGCACGATCGAGACGATCGGCCAGTACAACCCGCAGACCGAGCCCTCGGTGATCGAGATCAACGAGGAGCGCGCGCGGTACTGGCTCGAGCACGGCGCCCAGCCGTCGGAGACCGTCGCCAACCTGCTCCGCACCAAGGGCATCGCGGCCTCCGGCAGCTAGATGACCGAGCTCCTCGAGTTCCTCGTCAAGGCCCTTGTCGAGGAGCCGGAAGCGGTCGTGGTCGAGGAGCTGGAAGAAGACGGCGACCTGGTCTACGAGATCACGGTCGCCGACGACGACCTCGGCCGGGTGATCGGCAAGGGGGGGCGCGTCGCCAACGCCATCCGCACGATCGCCAAGGCGGCGGCCGTGCGGCTAGACCGCCGGGTCATCGTCGACATCCTCGACTGAGTGAAGCTCGACATCTTCACCCTGTTCCCCGAGGCTTTCGAGTGGTTCCGGAGCCAGCGCTCCGTGGTCAACGCGATCGCCGAAGGCAACGAGCTGCGGCTGTTCAACTACCGCGACACGACGCCGCTCTCGGCTGGTCAGGTGGACGACGCCCCCTACGGCGGCGGGGCCGGCATGGTGCTGCGGGTCGACGTCGTCGACGCCGCCCTGCAGGCCGCCTACGGCGACCGCGAGCGGCCGCGGATCGTGCTGCTGACGCCGACCGGGCGGCTGCTGGACGACGAGCTGGCCGACGAGCTGACCCGCGAGCCGCACGTGGCGTTGCTCTGCGGGCGCTACGAGGGCTTCGACGAGCGCGTGCACCGCTACCTGGCCGACGACGAGGTCTCGATCGGGCGCTACGTGCTGGCCGGCGGCGAGCTGCCGGCGATGGTCGTCGCCGACGTGGTGATGCGCAAGCTGCCGGGGGCGCTGGGGCACGCCGAGTCGGCGGTCGAGGAGTCGTTCAGCCGCGTGCTGGAGGGGATGCCCGAGTACCCGCACTACACGCGCCCGCCCGTCTACCGCGGCTGGGGCGTCCCTGACGTCCTGCTCTCCGGCGACCACGAGAAGGTGCGCCGGTGGAGGCTGGAGCAGAGCCGCCTGCGCGCCGAGGAGTTCGAAAAGGGCGGCAAGTAGCTACCATTCCGCCACCGCGCGGTTCCCCGGCACGGGTCCCGGCGGTTTTTTTCCGTCATTCCGAGTCCCGAGATGAGCTCCGTCATCGACAGCATCGAGCGCGCCCAGCTGAGGAAGGGCCTGCCGTCCTTCGCTCCCGGCGACCGCGTCCGCGTCCACTTCCAGGTCGTCGAGGGCAACCGGAAACGGACCCAGGTCTTCGAGGGCGTGGTGCTGCGGCGGCAGGGCTCGGGCGTGCGGGAGACGTTCACCGTCCGCAAGCAGTCGTTCGGCGTCGGCGTCGAGCGGACCTTCCCGCTGCACTCGCCGAAGATCGAGAAGCTCGAGGTGGCGGCGCGCGGCGACGTGCGCCGGGCGAAGCTCTACTACCTGCGCGGCCGCGTCGGCAAGGCGGCCCGCGTGGCCGAGCGGCGCTGGGGCATCGACGAGGACATGGTCTCGGCGCCGGCGGAGGCGGCGACCGACGCCGAGGGCGTGAGCCAGGACGAGGTGGTGCCGGAGGCGACCGAGGCCGAGGCCCCGGAGGCCGCCGAGGGCGACGCCGCGGCGGAGGCCGAGGCCGCGCCAGGGGACGGCGAGGAGGGCTCGGAGCCGCAGGCGGCGGCGGAGAGCGATGCGGGGGCTGAGTCGGACGCCGAGACGGCCGCGGAGGGGGAGAGCGGGGAGGCTGCAGCGTCCGAGGATGCCGGGGAAGGCGAGCCGGCCGCTGACGCCGGCGCCTCGGACGAGGGCTCGGCGGCCTGAAACCGCTGATCCCGAAGCCCAAGGGAAGCGCCGGCGGGCTGGTCGAGCTCGTCGTCATCGTCGCCTTGGCGCTGGGGCTGGCGCTGGCGATCCAGGCCTGGGTCGTGAAGCCGTACCAGATCCCCTCCGAATCGATGGAGCCGACGCTGGACGTCGGCCAGCGGGTGCTGGTCAACCGGTTCATCTACCACTTCCAGGACCCGGCGATCGGCGACATCGTCGTCTTCCACCCGCCCGCCGGCGCCGACCGCGGGGCGGAGTGCGGCGTGCGGCCGCGCCCGGGCGAACCGTGCCCGCGGCCGACCCGCGACGAGTCGAGCCAGAACTTCATCAAGCGGATCGTCGCCGGGCCGGGGGACCGGCTGGCGATCCGCGGCGGGCACCCGGTCGTCAACGGCAAGCCGGTCACCGACGAGCCGTTCATCACCCCCTGCGGCCGGGCCGGGCCGCCCTGCGACATGCCGCGGCCGATCACCATTCCACCCGACCACTACTTCATGATGGGCGACAACCGTGGGGCGAGCGACGACAGCCGCTTCTGGGGGCCCGTCCCCCGCGACTGGATCATCGGCAAGGCCTTCGCCACCTACTGGCCGCCGGACCGGATCGGGCTCTTCTGAGGGCGCGCCGCGGGCACGGCGCCGGCGCCTGGCGCGCAGCCGCCGCCTGTTCGCGTTCGACCGCGCCCTCGGCACGCCGCTGGTCGCCGGCGCCGACGAGGCGGGCCGGGGCTGCCTGGCGGGGCCGCTGGTCGCGGCCGCGGTGCTGATCGACTACGGGCGGCTCTCGCGCGCCGACCGGCGGGCGCTGAGCGGCCTGCACGACTCCAAGCAGATGGACCCCGAGCGGCGCCAGGAGATCTACCCGGCGGTGCTGCGGGCGGCGCAGCGGGTCAGCGTCGTCGTCCGCTCGGCGGCGGGGATCGACCGCCGCGGCCTGCACGTGACCAACCTGGAGGCGCTGGCGACGGCGCTGGAGCGGCTGGCGCCCGCGGCGGAGGCGAGCTGCCTGGTCGACGGCTTCTCGCTGCCGCGCTGCACGGTCCCGCACCGGGCGGTGCCGCGTGGGGACGCGACGAGCGCCGCGATCGCCGCCGCCTCGGTGGTCGCCAAGGTCACCCGCGACCGCTACATGCGCGCCGCCGCGGCCCGCCATCCCGGCTGGGGCTTCGAGGAGCACGTCGGCTACTCGACCCCCGAGCACCGCGCCGCGATCGCCGCGCGCGGCATCTCGCCCTTGCACCGCCGCTCGTTCCAGTCGGTCGCCTACACCCAGCTCAACCTGGCCTGACCCGCCGCCTCAGAAGGCGGCCCGCAGGTGCTCGACCTCCAGCACGCGGCGGCCGTCGCGGTCGAAGGTGACGCCGACGGCGTCGAAGCGGATGCGCTCCGCGTAGGGGCGGTCGCGGTGGTCGGCCAGCCAAGCGGCGGCGAGGCGCCGCACCCGGCGGCGCTTGCGCGGGTCGACGGCGTGCACGGGCCGCCGCGGGCCGCGCGCGCCCCCGGCCCGCACTGCCTTCACCTCGACGAAGACCAGCTCGCGCCCGTCGCGGGCGACGATGTCCAGCTCGCCGTGCCTGGTGCGCGCGTTGCGGGCGACGATCTCCCACCCGGCGGCGGCGAGGCGGCGGGCCACCAGCTCCTCGGCGAGGCGGCCGGTGCGCTGTCGCTGCGCGGTCATCGCCCCCTCAAGCCGCGGGCGCGACGGATTCTCCCCACTCTTGACACGCAAGATTTGGAAAGTGCGCGCCACACGCGCGCCGGCGGCCCGTAGCGTCGCCCCCGTGCTCGCGACCGCGCTCACCTTCATCCTCGACGGCATCGCCGCCCGCCCGGTGCGGGTCGAGGTCGACGTCGACCGCGGCTTGCCCGGCTTCGCGATCGTCGGCTTGCCGGACGCCGCGGTGCGCGAGGCGCGCGAGCGGGTGCGGGCGGCGCTCGGCAACTGTGGCTGGGAGTTCCCCCTGCAGCGGATCGTCGTCAACCTGGCCCCGGCGAGCGTGCGCAAGGCGGGGCCGGGGATGGACCTGGCGATCGCCGCGGCGCTGCTGCTCGCCTCCGGGCAGCTCGAGTGGCCGGGCATGGACCGCCTGGCACTGGCCGGCGAGTTGGCGCTCGACGGCGCGACGCGACCGGTGCCCGGCGCCCTGGCGATCGCCGAGGCGGCGCGCGAGGCCGGCGCCGAGGCGGTGGTGGTGCCGGCCGAGAACGGGCCCGAGGCGGCGCTGGCCGACGGCATCGACGTGATCCCGCTCGAAGGGCTGGGGCGGCTGGCGGAGCTTGCGTCCGGCGCCTGGGAGCCGCCCCGCCCGCGGCCGCCGGAGCTGCGCCTCGAGCCGCCCCCCGGCGCGCCCGACTTGGCGGACCTGCGCGGCCAGCCGCACCTGCGCCACGCGCTGGAGGTGGCGGCGGCGGGCGGCCACAGCGTGCTCATGGTCGGGCCGCCGGGGGCGGGGAAGTCGCTGGCGGCGAGCCGGTTGCCCTCGATCCTGCCGCCGCTGACGCGCCGCGAGGCGCTGGAGGTGGCCAGGGTGGCGAGCGCCTGCGGGCGGCTCGGCGACGCACTGGCGGGCGGGCGGCCGTTCCGCGCCCCGCACCACACGATCAGCCCCGCCGGCCTGATCGGTGGCTCGACCCCGCCGCGGCCCGGCGAGGCGACGATGGCCCACCGCGGCGTGCTGTTCCTCGACGAGCTGGGCGAGTTCCGGCGCGACACGCTGGAGGCGCTGCGCGGCCCGCTGGAGAGCGGCGAGGTGACGATCTCCCGCGCCGGCGGGCGGCGCCGGCTGCCCTGCCGCTTCATGCTCGTCGCGGCGGCCAACCCGTGCCCCTGCGGGCGCGGGGAGGAGGACCCCGAGTGCGCCTGCCCGCCGCAGGCGGTGCGCCGCTACCAGGGCAAGCTCAGCGGGGCGCTCGCCGACCGCATCGACATCCTCGTCGTCGTGCGCCAGCCGAGCGCGGAGGAGATCGCCGGCGGCCCCGGCGAGCCCTCGGCCGACGTGCGGGCGCGCGTGGCGGCGGCGCGGGAGCGGCAGGAACTGCGGCTCGGGCCGGGGCGCTGCAACGCGGAAATGACCCCGGCCGAGACGCGCGCCTGCGCGCTGCGCCCCGAGGCGGCGGCGCTGCTCGGCGACCTCTACGCGCGGCGCGGGCTGAGCGGGCGCGCCCACGACCGGGCGCTGCGACTGGCGCGCACGATCGCCGACCTCGCCGGGCGGGAGGAGATCGGCGAGGAGGAGATGGCGCAGGCCCTGGCGCTGCGGAGGCGGGAGCGTGGCTAGCGCCGCCCCGCGCGCCTGCCCGGCCTGCCTGCGGCGCTCCTGGCTGCTGGCGCTGCTCGCGCCCTACCTGGAGCGGATCGCGACCGGGGAGCCGGGGTCTCGCTCGCCGGAGTTGCTGCGGCTCGCCGACGAGGACCTGGCCGCTCTCGCGGCGCCCAAGGTCGCCGCGCACGTGCTCGGCCGCGTGCGCGCCCTCGGCGAGGCGGAGCTGGCCGCGGAGCTGGAGGCGGCCGGGTGCTGGGCCTGCTGTCGTCACGACGAGCGCTTCCCGGGGCAGCTGCGCGACGCCGCCGACGCGCCCCGGGCGCTGATCGGACGCGGCGAGCACCGGCTGCTGTCGGAGCTGGAGCCGTGCGGCGCGGTGACCGTGGTCGGCTCGCGGCGGGCGACCTCATACGGCCGCGAGGTGGCGCGCGCCCTCGGCCGCGAGCTGGCCGCGGCGGGGATGGTGGTGGTGAGCGGGATGGCGTTCGGGATCGACGGCTGCGCCCACCGCGGCGCCTTGGACGGCGGCCGCACCGTCGCCGTGCTCGGGTCGGGGCCGGACGTCCCCTACCCGGCCGCGCACCGCTCGCTGTGGCGGCGCATCGTCGAGTCCGGCGGGGCGGTGGTCTCCGAGCTGCCGCCGGGGTCGACGCCCTGGCGCTGGGCCTTCCCGGCGCGCAACCGGATCATGGCCGCGCTTTCGGGGATGACGGTGGTGGTCGAGGCGGCGTCGCGCTCCGGCTCGCTGATCACCGCCGACCTGGCGGCGGAGCTGGGCCGCGACCTCGGAGCGGTCCCGGGGCCGGTCACCTCGCGCGCCTCCGAGGGGCCGAACGCGCTGCTGGCCGGCGGCGCCTGCGTGGTGCGCGACGCCCAGGACGTGCTCGACGCGATGCTCGGGGTCGGCGTCCGCGCGGTGCGCCGCGCCGGGCCGGCGATCGACGAGGGCCTGGCCGCCGTCCTGGCCGCGGTCGAGGCGGGGGAGGGGAGCCCCGACGGCGTCGCGGCGGCGCTCGGCATCCCCGGCGCCGAGGCGGCCGCGGCGCTGGCGCGGCTGGAGCTGCTCGGCTACCTGTCCTGCTCGTCGCTCGGCGTCTACTCGCGCACCGCGCAGTCCCTCTAGGCTCCGCCCCGATGTCCGCGCCGAAGCCCATACCGACCGCGCTCTCGATCGCCGGCTCGGACTCCGGCGGCGGCGCGGGGATCCAGGCCGACCTGAAGGCGTTCGCCCGCTGCGGGGTGCACGGGATGACGGCGATCACCGCGATCACCGCCCAGAGCACGGTCGGGGTCGACGCGATCGAGGCGCTGCCGATCGAGATCGTCGCCGCGCAGGTCCGCACCGTGCACGATGACATCGGGGTCGGCGCGGTCAAGATCGGGATGCTCGGCACCGCGGAGACGATCGAGGCCGTCGCCGCGACCTTGGAGGGGCTGCCGGAGCCGCGCCCGCCGGTCGTCGTCGACCCGGTGATGGTGTCGGAGAGCGGCTCGGTGCTGCTGGCGCCGGACGCCCGCGCGGCGCTCGCCGAGCGGCTGCTGCCGTTGGCGAGCGTCGCCACGCCGAACATCCCCGAGGCCCGGGTGCTGACCGGGCTGGGGGAGGGGGCGAGCCAGGAGGAGCTGGCCCGCGGCGTGCTGGGGCTGATGCGGGGCGGGACCGGCCGCGCGGCCGCCGCGGTGGTGACCGGCGGCCACAGCGAGCGGCTGGTCGACCTCTTCTTCGACGGCGAGCGGCTGGTCGAGATCCGCGGCGAGCGCCACCCCGACGGCGCCGCCCACGGCTCCGGCTGCACCCACTCCTCGGCCCTCGCCGCCTTTCTCGCCCACGGCGAGGACCCGCTCGTCGCCGCCCGCAAGGCGCGCACCGTCGCCTCCGCCGCGGTCGCCGCCGGCCTCCGCGAGCTGGGCGCCGGCGCCGGGCCGGTCGACGCGCTCGCGGTGCGCGGCCGCGGGGCCGACGTCGCTCCCGCCGCGGCCGTCCCCGTCGGCCCTCGACCCGCACAGTAGATTTCGACTTCATGAGCTCCGACGGCACCACCACGACCCGCCTTCCCCGCCCCCGCTCGGCCACCGTCTTCGACGGCCCCGACCGCGCCCACGCCCGCGCCTACATGAAGGGCATCGGGTTCGACGACGAGGCGCTGAGCCGGCCGACGATCGGGATCGCCAACACCTGGACCGAGGCGATGCCCTGCAACTTCCACCTGCGCGGCCTGGCCGAGCACGTCAAGGAGGGCGTGCGGGCGGCGGGCGGCACGCCGATGGAGTTCAACACCGTCGCCGTGTCCGACGGGGTGACGATGGGCACCAAGGGCATGAAGGCGTCGCTGATCAGCCGCGAGGTGATCGCCGACTCGATCGAGCTGATGGCGCGCGGCTACCAGTTCGACGCGATCGTCGCCCTCTGCGCCTGCGACAAGACGATCCCCGGCTGCGCGATGGCGCTCGCCCGGCTCGACGTGCCCTCGGTGCTGCTGTACGGGGGGTCGATCGCGCCCGGCCACTGGCACGGCCGCGACGTCACCATCCTCGACGTCTTCGAGGCGATCGGCGCCCACAGCAAGGGCGACATGAGCGACGAGGAATTGCGCGAGCTGGAGGACGTGGCCAGCCCCGGCGCGGGCGCCTGCGGCGGCCAGTTCACCGCCAACACGATGGCTTGCGCGTTCGAGGCGCTGGGGATCAGCGCCGGCGGCTCGGCGATGGTCCCGGCCGAGGACGACGACAAGGCGACCGTGGCGGAGAAGGTCGGCGAGCTGGTGCTGAACGTGCTCGCCGAAGACATCCGCCCGAGCAAGGTGATCACGCGCGAGTCGCTGGAAAACGCGATCGCCTGCGTCTGCGCCTCCGGCGGCTCGACCAACGGCGTCCTGCACCTGATCGCGCTCGCCCACGAGCTGGGGATCGAGCTGACGATGGACGACTTCGAGCGCATCTCGCGCAAGACGCCGCTGTTCGCGGACCTGAAGCCGGGCGGCCGCTTCGTCGCCACCGACCTCTACGCGGCGGGCGGCGTGCCGGTGATCCTCAAGCGGCTCGCTGACGCGGGCATCCTGCACGGCGACGCGATCACGGTCACCGGGCGCACGATCGGTGAGGTGGCCGCGGAGGCGACCGAGGCGCCGGGCCAGGAAGTGGTGCGGCCGCTCGACGACCCGCTGAAGCCGGAAGGCGGCCTCGCGATCCTGCGCGGCAACCTGGCCCCGGAAGGGGCGGTGGTGAAGGTCGCCGGCACCGAGCGGCGGCGCCAGACCGGCCCGGCGCGGGTCTTCGAGTCCGAAGAGGAATGCTTCCGCGCCGTCAAAGAGCAGCGGGTCAACCCCGGCGACATCGTCGTGATCCGCAACGAGGGCCCGGTCGGTGGCCCGGGGATGCGCGAGATGCTGCAGGTCACGGCGGCGATCGTCGGCGAGGGCCTGGGCCAGAGCGTGGCGATGGTCACCGACGGCCGCTTCTCCGGCGCCACCCGCGGGCTGATGATCGGCCACGTCGCCCCGGAGGCGGCGAAGGGCGGCCCGATCGCCGCGGTGCGCGAGGGCGACACGATCACCGTCGACATCGACGAGCGCAGCCTCAGCGTCGACCTCTCCGACGAGGAGATCGCGCAGCGGGTGGCGGAGTACCGGCCGCCGGAGCCCGAGCACGCGCGCGGCGTGATGGCCAAGTACGCGGCGACGGTCTCCTCAGCCTCCAAGGGCGCGGTCACCTCCTAGGCATAGGCGCCGCGCGCACAGGCGGCGCCGGGCCTGCGCCGGGCGGCACGGCGTTGCCGCAGAGCGGCGCCGCGCTCAGCCGATCCCGGCGCCGGAGGCGGCGGCGAGGGGGCGGGAGGAGCCGACGAACTCGGCCAGCAGGCGGTTGAAGCGCTGCGGGCGCTCGAGCTGCGGCACGTGCCCGGTGCGCTCGAACAGCTCCAGGCGCGAGTCGGGGATCAGCCGCTGGTAGCCGAGCGCCGCCTCGACCGGCACGATCTGGTCGTTCAGCCCCCAGACGATCAGGGTCGGGATCTCGATTTCCGGCAGCCGGTCGCGGGTGTCGTAGCCGGTGATCGAAAGCATCGCGTCGACCAGCCCGGGCGCGGAGAAGCCGGGCCGCACCTGCTCTTTGAGCAGCTCGGGGCGCAGCTTGGCTGGGTTGCGCATCACGCGGCCGAAGGCAAAGGCGCGCCCGCCGGGCCGCGCCAGCCAGATGCGCCGGTCGCCGTCCAGTAGCGGCGCGACGGCGCCGAGCGAGCGGGCCAGCGCCTTGGTGCGCCGCCCTTTCGCCTCGGCAAAGCTGATCCCGGCCGCGGAGACGAGCACCAGGCGCTCGAACAGCTGCGGCTCGGCGATCACCGCCTCGGTGGCGACGAAGCCGCCCATCGAGTTGCCGATCAGGGCCGCGACGCGGTCGATCCCCAGCCGCTCGCAGAACTCGCAGACCAGGCGCCCGTAGGCGTGGATCGAGATCTGCCAGGGCGGCATCGGGCTGTCGCCGAAGCCCGGCAGGTCGAGCGCGATCGCACGGTGGGTGTGGGCGGCGAAGGGCAGGTTCTCCAGCCAGTTGCGCCAGCAGCCCGCCAGCCCGTGCACGAACAGCATCGGCTCGCCCTCGCCGATGTCGACGTAGTTGACGGTGGCGCCGTCGACCTCGACCCGGCGCAGGTGCTCGCGCCAGTCGATCCGCATCCACTCCGGCTCCGGGTCGGGGTTGCCGTAATCCGGCCCGGGGAAGGCAGGGAACGTCGCCTTCTCCTTTACATCGCCCGCCTGCATGTCAACCAATCGTACCGGGCAGCCCGCGGCGACCGCCGCGGCCGCGCACGCCGTCCGGCCGACCGGCGCCGCTCAGGCGTAGCCCATCCGTTCCAGGATCGGGATCTCCCGGATCTGGGGCGGCTGCAGGTGGTCCCAGAGGATCCCGCGCGGGCGCTCGTACTGGCGCTCGACTTCGATCACCGCGCGCGGAGTGGCGATCAGGTCGCAGGGCAGGTCGTGGTCGGTGACCATCAGGTGCTCGCGCATGATCTGGATCGGGTGCACCGTGGTCGCGACGACCGCGTGGCTGTCGATCTTGCCGGCGTGGCTGAGGATCCCGTACTCGAGGTCGTGGTAGCCGCCGCCCTTGCCGATCCGGGCGCCGCTGAGGTTGACCGCCACCGAGCCGCAGAGCACGAGGTCGATCTCCGGCAAGTCGTCGAGCGCGATCACGCGCCCGTGCTTGAGCGCGCCCTTGATCGTTGCCGCCTCCCGCGCCGCTTCCTTCGACATCCGTTTCGGGTCGAGGATGCGGAACGGGTGCGGGTCGCGCAGGCGCGGCACGGCCATGATCACCGTCTTGCCTTCGGCGAGCGCCAGCCGGCGGGCGTGGGTCTGGGGCGAGTCGGGGTTGGCCTTGATCACCTGCGCCCGCTTCCACAGCCGGTGGCCGGCCAGCTTCTCGGCCGCCAGTTTGGCCCCCGCGAAGTTCGGGATCCGCCCCTCGGCGCCGGGGAAGCGGGAGACGCCCTCGCGTTCCATCGCCTCCCAGACCTCCTTGCGAACCTCGTCCTTGGGGCGCACGGACGAAAGATATCCGTCGCCCCTGAGGTCTCCGCGCCGCCCTGCCGATAAGACGACCGTCCCAAGCGTGAAGTCGATTGCAGGAAACGCGATGGCCGGGTGCGAAGGATGCGACGACCTACTCTTTGGACGATGACGTTTCGGGTGAGACCGTCGGGGGATCGGTAAGCGGCATGGGACGCCGAGCCAGGATCGTCGCGCTGCTCGTCGCCGCCTTCGTGGTGCTGGTGGCGGGCGTCGGCTACGCCTACGACAGCTCGCAGAAGGACAAGATCGCCGACGGCGTGACGATCGGCGGCGTCGACGTCGGCGGGCTGGGCGCGGACGCCGCCGAGCGCGTGGTGCGCAAGCGCCTGCTGGGCCCGCTGCGCCGGCCGCTGCGCGTCACCTTCGAAGGACGGGAATGGAAGCTGCCGGCGGCGAAGCTGAAGGTGCGCGCCGACATCGACAGCGCGGTCCAGGAGGCGCTGGAGGAGGGCCGCGAGGGCGGCCTGCCGGCGCGCCTGGTGCGCTACGTCAGCGGCGGCGAGGTCGAGGCCAGCGTCTCGCCCCGCATCCACTACTCGCGGCGCGCGATCAAGCGCTTCGTGAACGAGGTCGCCGCCGACGTCGACCGCGAGCCGCGCGACGCCGACGTCGAACCCAGCTCGACCTCGCTGCGCGTGATCGACGGCGAAGACGGGCGCAAGCTGCGCCGGGACCGGCTGGCGCGCAAGCTCGAGGCGGCGGTGCTGAACGCCCGCGCCCGCGGCCCGGTCGAGGCCCGGGTGCGCACCATGAAGCCGGAGGTGACCCGGTCCGAGGTCGCGGCCCGCTACCCGTCCTACCTCACCCTCGACCGCTCCACCTTCACCCTGCGGCTGTGGAAGCACCTGAAGCTGGCCAAGACCTACACGGTCGCGGTCGGCCAGGAAGGGATGGAAACCCCGCAGGGGCTGTACACGATCCAGTCCAAGGAAGAAAACCCGGTCTGGCACGTGCCGAACTCCGACTGGGCCGGCGACCTGGCGGGGAAGGTGATCCCGCCGGGGCCGGACAACCCGATCAAGGCCCGCTGGATGGGGATCTACGACGGGGCGGGCATCCACGGCACCGAAGACGTCGGCTCGCTGGGCAGCGCCGCCTCGCACGGCTGCGTGCGGATGTCGATCCCCGACGTGGAAGAGCTGTACGACCAGGTCGAAGTCGGCACCCCGATCTACATCGGCTGATTCCGGGGGGTGCGCGAAGGACGCGGGCCGGGTAGGGCGAATCTCAGCCTGTGAGCTTTGAGACCGCCGACCTGGACTGGCAGACCGCCCTGGCGGAGTTCGACCGCGACCTGCGCGCGCGCGGCACTGCCGAGCGCACGCGCCGCGCCTACGGCGTCGACCTGGGTGGCCTGGCCGAGTGGGCGCGGGCGCAGGGGCTGGAGCCGCGGGCGCTGCGCCACCGCGACGTGCGTCGCTTCGCCGCCGGGCTCTCGGCCGCCGGCGCCTCCCCGGCGACGGTGGCGCGGAAGCTGGCGGCGGTGCGGGGGCTGTACGGGTTCCTGGTCCGCACCGGGCGCGCCGGGCAGAACCCGGCCGAGCTGGTCTCCAGCCCGAAGCGGGCGCAGACGCTGCCCAAGGTGCTGACCGTGGAGCAGATGCGCGAGCTGCTGGAGCGCATCCCCGCCCGCACCCCGCTGCAGCTCCGCGACCGGGCGATGCTGGAGCTGGCCTACTCCTGCGGGCTGCGCTGCGAGGAGGTCGTCAACCTCGACCAGGGGGCGATGGACTTCGACGCCGAGCAGCTGCGCGTGCTCGGCAAGGGCTCCAAGGAGCGGGTGGTGCCGGTCGGCGAGCCGGCGCAGCGCGCCCTGCGCGCCTACCTGGAGCGCGGGCGCCCGGCGCTCGCTGCCGACCCGCGCGAGCCGGCTCTGTTCCTCTCCAAGAGCGGGCGGCGGCTCTCCAACTCCGACGTCAGCCGGCGGCTGGCGCTGTGGACGCGCCAGGCGGCGGTCGCGGCGGGGGTCTCCCCGCACGCCCTTCGGCACTCCTTCGCCACCCACCTGCTCGAGGGAGGGGCCGACCTGCGTACGATCCAGGAGTTGCTCGGCCACTCCTCCATCTCCACGACCCAGATCTACACCCGTGTCGACGCGGCGCGGCTGCGCGAGACTTACCTCGCCAGCCACCCGCGCGCCTGAACCGGATGATGGCGTTCGAGCATAGGATCGGCTAGGCGGATGGACACCGGAGTCAAAGAGGTCGAGCTGCGCGAGCTGTGGCGCCGCTACAAGGAGGAAGGGGACGAGGCGGCGCGCGAGCGCCTCGTGGTCGCCTACTCGCCGATGGTCAAATTCGTCGCCGGGCGGCTCGGCGCCGGGCTGCCCGCCCACGTCGAGGACGCCGACCTGATCTCCTACGGGCTGGTTGGTCTGATCGGCGCGATCGAACGCTACGAGCTGGAGCGGGGGATCAAGTTCGAGACCTTCGCCATGACCCGCATCCGCGGCGCGATCATCGACGAACTGCGCTCGCTGGACTGGGTGCCGCGCTCGGTGCGGTCGCGGGCGCGCGAAATCGAAGACGCGCAGGCGAAGCTCGAGCACGAGCTGCAGCGGGTGCCGACCGAGGCCGAGCTGGCCGAGAAGCTGGAGATGACAGAGGAGGAGCTGCGCGAGGCGCTGCTGGAGATCGCCAACTCCTCCGTCTACGCGCTGGACGAGCTGTGGACGGTCTCCGACTCCTCCGGGGACCAGGTCTCGCTGCTGGACACGATCGCCGACGAGGGCGCCTCCGACCCGCAGGAGGCGCTCGCCTCCAGCGAGATCAAGGATCGCCTCACCGAGGCGATCGCCTCGCTGCCGGAGCGTGAGCAGCTCGTCGTCGCCCTCTACTACTACGAGGGGCTGACCTTGCGGGAGATCGGCGAAGTGCTCGGGGTGACCGAGTCGCGGGTCTCCCAGCTGCACACCAAGGCCGTGATGAGGCTGAAGTCCCACCTCCAGCAGAGCTGAGCGATGGCGACGGGCTGCGACGTCTGCGGCAGGTCGTTCCTCCCCGGCGAGCGGGTGCATGACTTCGCCTCCCCCGAGGGGCGCCATGCGGTCTGTGAGCTGTGCGTGGGGCGGGCTGAGCGGCTCGGCTGGGTGCCCTGGGACGAGGTGGGGGAGGAGGGCCTGCCGGCGCGTCGGCCGCGGCGCCGCCTCTCCCTCGGCGGGCTGTTCCGGCGCCGCCGCGCCGCGCGCGCGGAGCGCGCCCGGGGGGTAGCCGAGGGCTTCGAGGGCGAGGAGCACGACCATTTCGAGGACACGGGGGAGGGGCCCGGGGGCGCGGAGGAGCGCCCGTTCGACCTGCCGGAGCTTGAATCGGCCGCCGACGCGTACTCGGTCTCCGAGGTGGGCGGGCCCGAGCCGGCGGAGCCCGGCCACGAGGAGCCGGCCCCCGAGCCGGCCGCGCC
>Ga0207864_1002519_pt1 | contig 17114 bp, 11 predicted proteins | sample HigsolmetaAR202D_FD_184834 | JGI IMG/M metagenome (GOLD analysis project Ga0207864, IMG submission 184834) | Ionic liquid and high solid enriched microbial communities from the Joint BioEnergy Institute, USA - AR20-2-D (SPAdes) (version 2) ... | reverse complement strand
CCGACGAGCACGTGGCGGGCGCGGCGGTCCGGACCGAGGACCAGACCGTCGATCGGGTCCGGCACGTCGCCGAGGTCGTCGGCGGGCCACACGACCAGGTCCGCTCTGGCGCCGGGCTCCAGCCGTCCGATGTCCTCGCGTCCCAGGCACGCCGCCCCGCCGGCGGTCGCCAGCGCGAGCGCGTCGGCCGGCAGCAGCGCGTCGGCACGGCCGCTGCCCTGCCGCGCGGAGAACAGCGCCTGGCGGAGCTCGCTGACGAGCGTCCCCTGCTCGTTGGAGGCGACACCGTCGACGCCGAGGCCCACCGGCACGCCGGCGGCGAGCAGCTCGGGCACGCGGCAGAAGCCGGTGGCCAGCCGCGCGTTGCTCGAGGGGCAGTGGGCCACGCCGGCGCCGGCGGCGGCCAGGCGCGCGATCTCGGCGTCGTCGACGTGCACCCCGTGGGCGAACCACACGTCGTCGGCGACCCAGCCGAGGCCGTCGAGGACCGCCAACGGCCGCCGTCCGAAGCGGGCCAGGCAGTCGGCCTCCTCCTCGCGGGTCTCCGCCAGGTGGGTGTGCAGGCGCAGGCCGCGCTCGCGGGCGAACGCGGCCGACTCGCGCAGCAGGTCCCGGCTCACGCTGAACGGTGAGCACGGCGCGACGGTGACGCTGACGCGCTCGCCGTCGTGCCAGCGGTCGGCGACCCTGGCGGTGGAGGCCAGGATCGCGTCGATGTCCTCGACCACGACGTCGGGCGGCAGGCCGCCGTCGGACTCGCCGAGGTCCATCGACCCCCGCGCCAGGTGCAGCCGCACACCGACCTCGCCGGCCGCCTGTGCGATCGCGTCGAAGACGCGGTCGTCGCCGCCCGGCACCAGGTAGTGGTGGTCGGCAGCCGTGGTGCACCCCGACAGCGCCAGCTCCGCCAGGCCCACCCGGGCGGCGGCGAGGACGTCGTCGACACCGAGACGGCCCCACACCGGGTACAGCGTCGTCAGCCACGTGAACAGGTCGCAGCCGACGGCCCGTCCGCGCGTCATCCACTGGTACAGGTGGTGGTGGGCGTTGACGAACCCAGCGGTCACGACGTCACCGTCGACGCGCAGGACCTCGTCGCCCTCGACCGCCGGCACGCTGCCGACCGCGCTGACGCGTCCGTCGCTGATGGCGATGTCGCCAGGCCAGCGGGCTCCCCGCAGCACCAGCCGGGTCACGTGAGCCGCCCGCCCAGCGCGATGTCCTCGGGCCGCACCGGCACCCGGGTCAGGTCCAGCCCGGTGGCGTCACGGATCGCCGCGACGATCGCCGGGGTGGAGGAGATCGTCGGCGGCTCGCCGACGCCCTTGGCGCCGAAGGGGGCTCCGGGCTCGGGCTGCTCGATGAGCGTCGCGGCCACCACCGGCATGTCCAGCGCCGTCGGGATCAGGTAGTCGGTGAAGGACGGGTTCCGGATCACGCCGTCGTCGACGACGATCTCCTCCATCACCGCCAGGCCCAGGCCCTGGGCGATGCCGCCCTCGATCTGGCCCACCACCGAACGCGGGTTGAGCGCGCGCCCGACGTCCTGGCCGGTGGCGATCTGCACCACCCGCACGAGGCCCAGCTCGGGGTCGACGTCGACGACCGCGCGGTGGGCGGCGAAGGCGAACGACACGTGGGCGCTGCCCTGGCCGCGCTCGTCGAGGCGGTCGGTGGGCGCGTGGTGGTGCGTGCGGACCTCCTCGACAGGCCCGTCGGCGAGCAGGTCGACCAGCGCCACCGCGTCGACAGACGCGTCGCGGCGGGCGGCGCGCTCCTCCAGCACCGCGCGCACCGCACGGGCCGCCAGCTGCACCGCGCCGCCGGACATCCACGTCTGCCGCGACGCGCTCGTCGACCCGGCCGAGCCGATGGAGGTGTCGGCCTGGCCCAACAGCACGTGCTCGACGCCCAGCTCGGAGCGGACGATCTGCTGGGCGAGGGTGACGAAGCCCTGCCCGACCTCGGCGGCGGCGCAGCGGACGGTCGCCAGCGGGGCGCCGTCGGCGCCCACCTCCAGCCGCACCGCGGCGGTGGAGGAGTCGTCGAAGCCCTCCGAGTACATGAGGTTCTTGAAGCCCACGGCGAAGCCGACGCCGCGGCGGACGTCGCGGCGCTGCGCGGTCAGCCCGGCGCCGCCCGGCAGGAGCAGGGGGTCGTCAGCCGCTGCGGGCTCGGCGGGCAGGTCGCGGGCGGCCGCGGCCGCGATGACCTCCCGCACCGGGGCGGTGCCGGTGATGACCTGTCCCGTGATGAGCTCGTCGCCGGGCTCGAGGGCGTTGCGCAGCCGCAGCTCGACCGGGTCCATGCCGAGGGCGGCGGCGAGCTTGTCCATCTGCGCCTCGTGCGCGAAGCACGCCTGCACCACCCCGAACCCGCGCATCGCCCCGCACGGCGGGTTGTTGGTGCGCACCACCCAGCCGTCGATCACGGCGTTGGGCACGTGGTACGGCCCCGCCGAGAAGCACGTGGCGTTGGCGATCACCGCCGTCGACGACGACGCGTAGGCGCCGCCGTCGAGCACGAGCCGGGCCTCGACCTTGACGAGGTCGCCGGCGCGGGTGGCGTGGTGGCGGTAGGTCATCCGCGCCGGGTGGCGGTGCACGTGCCCGAAGAAGCTCTCCTCGCGCGAGTACAGCATCTTCACCGGCCGCCCCGTGCGCAGCGCCAGCAGGCACACGTGCACCTGCAGGCTGACGTCCTCGCGCGCCCCGAAGGCGCCGCCGACGCCGGCCAGCGACAGGCGCACCTTGTCTGGCGGCAGGCCGAGGCACGCGGCGACCTGGTCGCGGTCGACGTGCAGCCACTGGGTGGAGATGAACAGGTCGACGCCGCCGTCGGCGGCGGGGATCGCCAGCCCCGACTCGGGACCGAGGAAGGCCTGGTCCTGCATGCCGACCTGGTAGCCGCCCTCGACCACGACCTCGCCGCGGGCGTCGACGTCGCCGTGGCGCAGCGCGATGTGGCGGAAGACGTTGCCGTCGGGGTGGAGCGGCGGTGCGCTGATGGCCGCCTCCGGGTCGGTGACGGGGTCGGTGACCTCGTAGTCGACGACGATCGCCTGGGTCGCGCGCAGCGCCAGCTCCGGGTGGACGGCGGCGACGGCGGCGATCGGCTCGCCCTGGTAGCGGACGACGTCGGCGGCGAACACCGGCTGGTCGGCGTGCTCCAGCCCGTACACGGGGCGGCCGGGCACGTCGGCGGCGGTGACGACCGCGGCGACGCCGTCCATGGCCAGCGCCGCGGACGCGTCGATCCGGCGGATCCGCGCCGACGCGTGCGGGCTGCGCAGGGTGCGGCCCCACAGCATCCCGTCGGCGACGAGGTCGGAGGAGAACGCGAACGCCCCGGTGGTCTTGGGCACACCGTCGGGGCGGTCGGCGCTGCTGCCGAGCCCGTCGCGCGGCCCGGTGCGGGGCGGCGTCGCGGTGGTCACGTCCGCTCCCCGCGTGCTTCCGTCCTTCCTCGGCGCCGGTCGCAGGCCACGGCGATCGCCTCCAGGATCCGGCCGTACCCGGTGCAGCGGCAGAGGTTGCCGCTGATGGCCTCGCGGATCGCCAGCTCGTCGGCGTCGGGGCGACGCTCGAGCAGGTCGGTCGCGGCCATGACCAGCCCCGGCGTGCAGAACCCGCACTGCACCGCGCCCGTGTCGAGGAAGGCCTGCTGCACCTCGCTGAGCGCCCCGTCGGCGTCGGCGCTCACGCCCTCGACGGTGCGCACCTCGCTGCCGACGGCGTCGGCGGCGAGCACGCAGCAGGCGCACACGAGGACGCCGTCGAGGGTGACCGAGCACGACCCGCACTCGCCCTGGTCGCAGGCGTTCTTGGAGCCGGGCAACCCCAGCCGCTCGCGCAGCACGTACAGCAGGCTCTCGCCGAGCCAGGCCGACGCCACCGCGTGCTCGCGGCCGTTGACGACCAGGGTGTAGGCCACCGACGGGGTGGCGGTGTCGCTCATGCGCGCAGGCACCTCCTCAGGCTGCGGGCCGCGAGCACGCGCACGGCGTGGCGGCGGTACTCGGCGGTGCTGCGGTGGTCGCTGATCGGCCGCGCCGCGGCCGCGCAGGCGTCGGCGAAGGCGGCCACGGCGCCGTCGTCGCAGGTCAGCGCGTCCCAGTCGATCGCGCTGCCGGCCAGGTCCTCGGCGTCGGAGCAGCGCAACGGGACAGGACCGACCGAGCCGAGCCCCACGCGCACGCGGCGGGCGTCGGTGTCGACGATCAGAGCCAGGCTGGCGATGGAGATCACCATCGCGTTGCGCGACCCGACCTTGGTCACGTGCTGAGGTCCGCGCACACGGGCCACGCGGGCCGCGGTGATCAGCTCCCCGGGGCGCAGGGCGGTGCGCTTGGGGCCCGTGATGAGCTCGGCGAGCGGCAGCGTGCGGGTGCCCTCAGCCGAGGCGAGGACGACCTCGGCGTCGAGAGCCAGCAGCCATGGCAGCGTGTCGCCGGCGGGGCTCGCGGTGCCGATGTTGCCGCCGAGGGTGCCGGCGTTGCGGATCTGCGGCGACCCCACCGTGCGCGCCACCATCGCCAGGCCCGGCGCCAGCTCGCGCAGGTCGTGCTCCATGGCCGCGTAGGTGAGCAGGGCGCCGAGCTCGAGGACGCCGCCGTCGACCCGGTGGCCGCGCAGCTCGTCGACGCGGCGCAAGGCGACGATCGCCTCGGGGCGCCGGTGGCCGAGGTTCACCTCCACGACGAGGTCGGTGCCGCCGGCGAGCAGGTGGGCATCCGGCCGCGCGTCGAGGGCGTCGAGCGCCTGCTCGACAGTCCGCGGCCGTGCGATCGTCACGGGCTCCCCCTGCGGCGACGTCGGCCCGCCGCCGCCGGACCATGATGGCCCAGCGCTCTCGGTCCGTCACGTGCCGTCCCCGGGTCGGCACCGGGCGCGCCTCGAGTCGTCACGCCTCCGGGGCCGTCGCGAGGGGCCACCGCCCCGGGGTGTCACCTGAGGTCCCCTTGCAGGGGGCTCAGGTGACACCCGAACCACATGTGCCGCGCCGTCGGCCGCAGAGCAAAAGAGACAACGATTCAATGTGTTGACATGACACGATAGGTAGCGCTAACATCGCGCCGGTCGCTCCTAAAACCGCACTAATCATCAACGGTCGGGGAGACCTCATCTTGGAGCGCCTTTTTCGCACACGCTCCGTGACCGAGTGCGGTCATCGTCAGGCTGCGTCCACGAGCCGAGGCTGGGAAAGGTAGGGAACCTGATGGCCGACCAGCGCGCTGTTGCGAAGAGGCGTCGAGGTCTCATCCAAGCACTGGCTGTTGCTGTTGCTCTCCTGGTAGGAGTCGGGATCGGCCAGCTGGCACCGCCTCCGCTGGCCTCAGCGCAGCTGCCCGCGGCTCTCGAGGCGGATACGGGGCCGACGACGTATCCCGGCAAGGTGCCGCTGCCCGGTGTCGACATGACGAAGACCTATGTGAACCCGGTCAACCTCCCGCGGATGGCCGTGCGCACCATCGCCGGCTCCATGCCGGCCACCGACACGAACGTCGCAAACGCGTCACAGATCCCGAACAGCCTGAACCTGTCGACGTGGACGGAGGCTTCCGGGCGGCAGCTGCAGAGCCGGTCCACGGTCGGGTTCTCGAGGATCTCGGAGAGCTGGGCGCGCACGGGCGCCGACTGGTCGGCCGTGAACGTCGACGGGACCGTGTACCTGTACGGATCCGGTGCCATGCAGGGCGCGCCGAACAACAACCGCACCGTGTGGTCCACGACCGACTACCTCACGTGGACGCCCCATGAGATGAACCTCGGCGTGGTGGCGCCGACCGTCGTGAAGATCGGCGACAAGTTCTACATGGCCGGCAACAACACCCCGGTCTACGAAGCGGACTCTCCCGTCGGGCCGTGGACCAGCATCGGCAGCTTCCTGCGACCCTCCGGCCAGACCCTGAGCGTCGGCGACGTGCAGTTCTTCCTCGACACCGACGGTCGGCTGTACCTCACGTACAACATCGGCTCGCCGATCATGGGGGCCGAGCTCGACCCCGACAACCCGCGCCAGCTCATCACCGAACCGGTCGTCCTGTGGACCTTCGACCCGCTCCAGGAGTGGCAGCACGTCGGTGACACCAAGGCGACCTACACGCACGGGTGGACGGAGGGGTCGCAGATGTTCAAGGTGGGCGACACGTACTACCTCGCGGTCGCCTCCGGTGGCACGGAGTACACCTCCTACCAGGTCGGCATCATGTCGTCGGACGAGCCGCTGTCAGGATACGAGTTCAGGCAGCGGAACCCGATCGGCTACGGAGCCGATTGGGGAACTGCTGTGGGCCCCAACGCCGGCCACGGGAGCTTCTTGCTCGACGATGACGGCAACCTGATCTTCTTCTACACGTACGTCATCGCCTACGAGGAGTTCTTCGAACGGCGGCTCGGGATGGACGTCTGCACCATCGTCCCCAGCGGTCCGCAGAAGGGCGCCGTGGAGTGCGAGCTGTCCAACACGCCGCAGCTGGCGCCGGGCCACGAGATCAACGGCACCGACGACGTGGGGCTCTACAACGTGGCGAACACCCAGGTGTACTGGGCGAGCAGCTACGCGCCCGGGCGCACCCCGTACTACGCAGGGGACCGGACGCTGTCGACCTGGTGGGAGCCCGCCGACGGCGACACGGCTCCGACGTACATCAAGGGCTTCGGGACGGTGTTCAACATCTCCGCGGCGCAGATCAACTGGAAGGAGCTCGGGCGCTCGTTCACACAGGACAACGCGATCCAGTACACGCTCGAGTACAAGGACATCCCGACGAACACGTGGCAGCCGCTGGTCGACAGGAGCACGAACACCACGCCGTACACCGCTGAGTACGTCACCTTCGACACCGTGCTGACGCACGCGGTCCGGCTGAAGATCCTCGGCACGACCGAGAACGTGAAGGTCGGGATCCACGAGCTCAACGTGTACGGGGAGAACTACACCCTCGCCGCCTCGAAGGGCATGATCCCCGAGCCGCCTCCGCCGGTGCCCGAGTGCGAGGGCACGGTGATCCTGGGCGGTGTCGACACGGGCGTCGCCGACCGGGCGGCAGGCGAGCACTGCATCTCCGAGCTCCTCGGCGAACCCGCCGATCACCCCAACCAGGGGCGTTGGGTGGCGCACGTCAGCGAGCTCAGCAAGGAGTGGGTGGACGCCGGGATCCTGACGGCCCGCGAGCGGGCGACCCTGGTCGCAGCAGCTGCACGCGAAGACCAGTGATCCGCGTGTCCCGGGGGGTGCGGGCTCGCCTGCACCCCCCGGGACCCTCCACCCCCTCGGCTCCACCTCGCTGCCCTGGGCCGGAGGTGCAGCGCCGGCGCTGCGTCACGCAGGCGCGGGCCCGGTGGAGTCGCGCACGATCAGCTCCGCCGGCAGCACGACACCGTCGTGGTCGTCCGCCGACCCCTCCAGGACCTCCAGGAGGTGTGTGAGGCTGCGCCGGCCGAGCGCCGCGAAGTCGGCGCGCACGGTCGTCAGCGGCGGCGTGAAGTACGCCGCCTCGGGAACGTCGTCGAAGCCCACGACGCTGATGTCCTCCGGCACGCGCAGCCCCGCCTCGGCGAAGGCGCGCAACGCCCCGAGCGCCATGTGGTCGTTGGCTGCGAACACGGCGGTCGCCTCGCCCGACGCGACGATCCGTTCGGCCTGCTCGTAGCCGGACCGGGCGCTCCAGTCACCGACCAAGACCGGCGGCACCTCCGCCCCGGCGGACAGGAGCGACGCACGCCAGGCGTGCTCCCGCCCCCGGGCCTCCAACCAGCCCGGCGGACCGGCGATGTGCCAGATCGCGCGGTGGCCGCGCTCGAGGAGGTGTCGCATGGCCTCGTTCACGGCGGTGGTCTGGTCGACGTACACGGACGGCACCGGACCACCGCTGGGGCCCTGCACGGCGACGAGCGGCACGCTGTGCGGCAGCTCGGCGAGCGCATCGACGACGAAGGCGTGCGGCGCGATGACGATGACGCCGACCACGGCGTGGACCTCGAGGCGGTCCACGGCCTCCGCGATGGCCTCGGCGGTCATGGACCGCAGGCTGGCCACGCTCACCGAGTAGCCGGCCTCGCGTGCCGCGGCCTCGATGCCGGCCAGGGTCGACGCGGGTCCGTAGAGCGTGGCGTCGAAGCTCACCACGCCCACGACCGAGGACCGTCCGGTGACGAGGGTTCGCGCGGCGGTGTTGGGCCGGTAGCCGAGCTCCGACATCGCGGCGAGGACGCGCCTCCTGGTGTCCGGCCGCACCGAGGCGTGGTTGTTGAGCACGCGCGACACGGTCATCTGCGACACGCCGGCGAGTGCGGCGACGTCGGCCATCACCGCCCGCCGGCGCCCGCCCCCGCGGGATCGGGGATTCGAATCGGGCTTCATCTCTCCTGGGGACAGGTTGGGATCGGGGTCGCCTCTCGTGGAGGTCCCTCGCCGGGCGGGCGGGCTCAGAGGCCTTGCGCGAGGCGATAGTACGCCTGACTCCACCGCAGCTCAGAGATGAAGCGGCGCGGCGTCGTGTCCTCGTCGATCACGACGAGCTCGGTGGCGAGCATCCGGGCGAGGTCGTCCAGCGCAGCGGTGTCGACGCTGGAGGAGAGCACCGTGTGGTGCGGGCCACCGGCGGTCAGCCAGCACTCCGCAGACGTCTGGAGGTCCGGTCGGGGGATCCACACGGCCCGGGCCACGGGCAGCTTCGGCAGCGGTGCGTCGGGCGGGACGACATCGATCGTGTTGGCGACCAGGCGAAACCGCTCGCCCATGTCCGCGAGACCGACGACGACCGCCGGGCCCGGCTGCGCGTCGAAGACCAGGCGCACCGGATCCTCGCGGGCGCCGATCGACAGCGGGTGGATCTCGCACGACGGCTGGCCGGCGGCGATGGAGGGGCAGACCTCGAGCATGTGGGCTCCGAGGATCTTCTCCTCGCCCGGGACCAGGTGGTAGGTGTAGTCCTCCATGAACGACGTGCCGCCGGTCAGCCCCTCACCCATGACCTTGAGCGTGCGCACGAGCAACGAGGTCTTCCAATCGCCCTCGGCGCCGAAGCCGTAGCCGTGCGCCATGAGCCGCTGCACGGCCAGGCCGGGCAGCTGCCGCAACGGACCGAGGTCCTCGAAGTTCGTGGTGAACGCGCGGAAGCCCCCTGCCTCCAGGAACGTGCGCAGCCCGATCTCGATGCGGGCGGCGTAGCGCAGGGACTCGTGGCGGTCCCCGCTGGGCCGGAGCTCGGGGGCGAGGCGGTAGGCGTCCTCGTAGACCTTGACGAGCACGTCGACGTCCCCGTCCGCGACGCCGTGGACGGCCTCGGCGAGGTCGTGCACGCCGTAGGTGTTCACGGACACGCCGAAGGTCCGCTGCGCTTCGACCTTGTCGCCCTCGGTGACGGCCACGTCGCGCATGTTGTCCCCGAAGCGCGCGAGCTTCAGCGTGCGCAGCTCGTGCGCCCCCGCCGCGGCGCGCATCCAGGTGCCGACGCGCTGGGCGACGCGGGCGTCGCTGACGTGCCCGGCGACGGTCTTGCGCGCGACCCCGAGGCGCGACTGGACGTACCCGAACTCGCGGTCGCCGTGGGCGGCCTGGTTCAGGTTCATGAAGTCCATGTCGATCTCAGCCCACGGCAGCGCCTCGTTCGCCTGCGTGTGCAGGTGCAGCAGCGGGACGCGCAGGGCGTCGAGGCCGCTGATCCACATCTTCGCGGGCGAGAACGTGTGCATCCAGGCGATCACGCCGATGCAGGCGTCGTCGCTGCTCGCGTCGAGGCACACGCGGCGGATCGCGTCGGCGCTCGTCAGCACCGGCTTCCACACGATGCGGGCGGGCACCGTCTCGGCCGCGTCGAGGGCCTCGGCGATCCGGCGGGACTGCTCGGCCACCTGCTGCAGGGTCTCCTCGCCGTACAGCCCCTGACTGCCGGTGAGGAACCACACCTCGCGGTCGGCGAACGTGGTCACGTGATCGCTCCTTCACCCTTCGGGGCGCGCTGGCCGTAGGCGTTCTGGTACCGATCGTGGAGGGCGTCCACGTCCGCAGGGGCGATCGGCAGCGGTTCGCCGAGCGCCCGGGCGAGGTGGACCGTGCGGGCGACGTCCTCGCACATCGCCGCCGCCTTCACCGCGGCCCTGGCGTCGGGGCCGATCGTGAAGGGTCCGTGACTGGCGAGGAGGACCGCAGGCGAGCGGTGGCCCGCCAGCGTCGCGACGATCGCACGGCCGATCTCGTCTCCTCCGATGCGACAGAAGGGACCGACGGGGATCTCCGCGCCGAACTCGTCTGCCATGGCCGTCAGCACGCACGGGATGGGTTCGCCGCGGGCGGCCCAGGCGGTCGCGTACGGGCTGTGCGTGTGCACCACTCCGCCGACGTGGGGGAGGTGGCGGTAGACGTAGCCGTGCGTCGCGCTGTCGCTGGACGGCCGCAGGCCGTCCTCGAGCGGGTTGCCGTGGAGGTCGCACCGGACCATGGCGTCAGGCGTCAGATCGTCGTATGAGACGCCGCTCGGCTTGATGAGCATCTCGTCGGGGCCCAGCCGAGCCGACACGTTGCCGGCGGTCCAGACGACCAGGCCCCAGCGGACGAGCTCGCGATGGAGGTCGACGAGCTCGCGGCGCAGGTCGGCCTCCGTGCGCGGGCCAGGAGGACGGCTGGCACGACTCGAGGAGCTCATGACGTCGCTCCCGTGCCGGGGCTCGTGACGGCGGCACCGTCGCCCTCCTCGGGATCGCGAGGACCTCCCCCACGAGCCGCCCGCCGGATCGCTTTCAGGCGGTGCATCACGTCGTTGCCGCCGCTGCCGAAGTGGTCGTGGAGCAGGCGGTACTCGGCGTACAGCGCGTCGTACCCCTCCGATCGCCGGAGATCGGGCACGTAGGCGTTGCGGCGCACCTTGCCCATCGCCGCGGCGGCCGCCGAGATGTCGGGGTAGGCGCCGGCGGCGACCGCGGCGTGCATGGCTGCGCCGAGCGCCGGTCCCTGGTCGGACGCGATGACGCTGAGCGGGCGGCGCGTGACGTCGGCGTAGAGCTGCATCAGGAAGGCGTTGCGGAGAAGGCCGCCCGCCACGACGAGCTCGCGCACCTCGAGCCCGGCGTCGGTGAAGGCGTCGATGATCCGCCGCGTGCCGAACGCCGTCGACTCCAGCAGGGCGCGATACACCTCGTGGGGCCTGGTGGCGAGGGTGAGGCCCACGATGAGCCCTGACAGCTCGTGGTCCACCAGCACCGAGCGGTTGCCGCTGTGCCAGTCGAGGGCCACGAGCCCGTGCGCGCCGACGGGCTGCTCGGCCGCACGGCGCGCGAGGTGGGTGTGCAGGTCGACCCCGGCCGCCGCAGCCTCGGCCGCGACCGAGCCCGGGACCGCGTGGTCGACGAACCAGGCGAAGATGTCGCCGACACCGCTCTGGCCGGCCTCGTAGCCGTACAGGCCGGGCACGACGCCGCCGTCGACGACGCCGCACATCCCGGGGACCTCGGCGAGCACGTCGCTGTTCATGATGTGGCACGTCGAGGTGCCCATCACCATGAGCATCTGCCCTGGCTCGATGGCGCGGGCCGCCGGCGCGGTGACGTGGGCGTCGACGTTGCCGGCGCACACCGCGATCCCCTCCGGGAGCCCGGTCCACGCGGCGGCCTCCCGCGTGAGCCCGCCCACGCGGGCTCCGAGCGGGGCGGTCTCGCGCGCGACCTTGTCGCGGAAGAATCCGCCGAAGTCCGGGTGCAGCGCCGCGAGGTACGCCTCGTCCGGGTAGCGCCCGTCCTGGTACACGGCCTTGTAGCCGGCCGTGCAGGCGTTGCGGACGTAGGTGCCCGTGAGCTGCCACACGATCCAGTCAGCGGCCTCGACCCAGTGGTCCATGGCCTCGTAGACGTCGGGGGCTTCCTCGAGCAGCTGCAACCCCTTGGCGAGCTCCCACTCGCTCGACAGCTTCCCGCCGTAGCGGGCGATCCAGCGTTCGCCGCGCTCGTGGGCCAGCGCGTTGATGCGGTCGGCGTGCGGCTGTGCGGCGTGGTGCTTCCACAGCTTGACGTAGGCGTGGGGATCGTCGCGGTGGGCGTCCAGCTCGCACAGCGGCGTCCCGTCCGTCGTCGTCGGCAGCACCGTGCAGGCGGTGAAGTCGGTGCCGATGCCGATCACCTGCGAGGGGTCGACCCCGCTGGCGGCCAGCGCCTTGGGGACGGCGACCTTGAGCACGTCCACGTAGTCCGACGGCACCTGCAGGGCCCAGTCGGGGGGGAGCGCCTCGCCGGTGATGGTGAAGACGTCGTCCATCACGCCGTGCGCGAAGGGGTGCACTGCGCTGGCGAGCTCGGCGCCGTCCGACACCCTGACCACGACGGCCCGTCCGGACAGCGTCCCGAAGTCAACTCCGACGACGTAGCGGTCGCCGTGGTCTCGGGCAGTTCCCATCGGCTGCCTCCTCGGAGTCGCGCGGCCCGAGATGGCCGGAGGACGGGGTCCCACCAGCCGCCTGAACAGGTCCTTTGCGCAAGACTTCCATGTTAACGATAACAGGGACTCTACGCCTCCCGCCTCCGGGCGTCAACGCCCCCCTGCACGTGTCGGGTCAAACCGGTCCCCGTCGCCCGGCGGCCGCCGGGTCCGACCTCGACACCGAGGACGGGCTAATCCGGCTAATCCATTGACTGGACTTCGCCGTTAACGATAACATGCGGCCGTCTTCGACCTCGGACGCGATCGGTGATCCCCCCGAAGCACACCGAAAGGGAACGCGGGCCGCTCGACCTCTTCGTCACTGCGCGCCGCGGTCCAGCAGTGGTCGGAGCCGTGCAGGCGGCTCACGGATGAAGGAGGTTGAGCCATGCGGACGAAGTCGATCCGTCGTGTGATCGCCGTCGCGAGCGCGCTGCTGGTGCTGGCGGCCTGCGGGAGCGGCGACGACAGCGCCACGAGTGCCAGCGCCACCGGAGCTGAGGGCGGCGGCGACGGGGACCTCGTGACGGTGGGGTTCGTCGCCGTCGGTCCCGAGGGCGCCTGGCGTCAGGCCAATGAGCAGAACATGCAGGAGACGTTCACGACCGAGGCCGGCTTCGACCTGAAGTACGCGCCTGCCGCCAACCTGGATCAGAACTCCCAGATTGCGGCCTTCACCTCCTTCGTCGACGAGGGGGTCGACGTCATCCTCCTCTCGGCCACCGAGGGGTCCGGCTGGGAGGACTCGCTGCGGCGCGCCCAGGAGGCCGAGATCCCGGTGATCCTCATCGACCGCGGGATCGAGCCGGACGACACCAGCCTGTACGTGACTCGCATCGCGCCCGACAACTTCGAGGTGTCGGCGTCGGTGGCCGAGTGGGCCATGTCCGAGTTCCCCGACGGCATGCGGTACTACGTGCTCGAGGGCCCGCCCGGCGTGTCGGTCGTCAACGAGCGCAACGAGGGCTGGGACGCCACGATCGGTGACCGCTCGGAGTACGAGAAGGTCGGCGCGCAGACGGCCAACTGGTCGACCGAGGAGGCCAAGAGCGTCTTCGAGACCGTGCTGCGGGCCAACGACGACATCGACTTCGTCTTCGCGCAGAACGACGAGATGGGCCTCGGCGCGGCACAAGCCGTGGAGGAGGCCGGCCTGGTCCCGGGCGAAGACGTGAAGATCGCCACCATCGATGGCACGCGCAACGCCTTGCAGGCCCTCGCCGACGGACGCCTCAACTTCGTGGCGGAGTACAACCCGCTCTTCGGAGAGACGGCTCTGGAGGTCGTGAACTCGGTCCTCGCGGGTGAAGAGGTGGAGCCCTACATCATCGTCCCCAGCCTGACGTTCGACTCCCCCGAGGCGGCGAAGGAGGCCTTGCCCGACCGGAAGTTCTGATCTCGAGGGCACCGTCACAGGCCGCCGGCGGGTGTGATCCGGCCATCACCGGTCCGGTCGCACCCGCAGCGGCCACGGGGCGAGGGGACGTGCCGGAGACCCAGGGGGCCAGTCAGGGGAAGAGCCGATGTCCGAAGCAGCCCCGGTCGTGGAGATGACCGACATCTCGGTCGAGTTCCCGGGTGTCAAAGCGCTGGACGACGTCCACTTCCGGATGTTCCCCGGTGAGGTGCACGCCCTCATGGGCGAGAACGGCGCCGGGAAGTCCACCCTCATCAAGGCGCTGACCGGGGTGTACCCGATCGATGCCGGCACCATCGTCGTCGCGGGCTCCGAACGCCGGTTCCGCGGCACCGCCGACGCCGAGGAGGCCGGCATCGCGACCGTCTACCAAGAGGTCAGCCTGTGCCCGAACCTCACCATCGGTGAGAACCTCATGCTCGGCCACGAGGTGCGCGGCCCCCTCGGCATCAACTGGCGCGCCACGAACGCGGCTGCGGCCGAGATGCTGGCCAAGCTCGGGCTGGAGGGCCTCGATCCCCGCAAGCCCCTGGCCAGCATCTCGCTGGGAGTCCAGCAGCTCGTCGCGATCGCCCGGGCGATGGTCATCGATCCACGGGTGCTCGTGCTCGACGAGCCGACCTCCAGCCTCGACGCGAACGAGGTCGAGACCCTCTTCGCGATCATGCGTCGACTGCGCGACCAGGGGGTCGCCATCCTCTTCGTCTCGCACTTCCTCGGCCAGGTCTTCGCGATCAGCGACCGGGTGACCGTGCTGCGCAACGGTCGCCGCGTCGGCGAGCACCTCACCAGGGAGCTCGACCGGGCCACGCTCATCTCCGAGATGATCGGCAAGGACCTGGAGCTGTTGGAGTCGCTCGGGTCGGCCAGCATGGAGCACGCCGAGGAGCATCCCGCGGAGGCCTTCCTGGTGGCGACCGGGCTCGGCCGCAAGGGCTCGATCGACCCCACCGACGTGGAGCTCCCACGTGGCGCGGTGATCGGCTTCGCCGGCCTTCTCGGCTCGGGGCGCACAGAGCTCGCCAGGCTGCTGTGCGGTGCCGACAAGGCCGACGCCGGACGGGTGTCCATCAAGGGCGAGGAGGTGGCGCTGAGCTCTCCCGTCGCGGCCCTCGGCAGGCGCATCGCCTACTCCACCGAGAACCGCCGCGACGAGGGGACCATCGGCGATCTCACCGTCCGGGAGAACATCATCCTCGCGGTCCAGGCCAAGCGCGGGTGGCTGCGACCGCTGTCGCGCGCGGAGCAGGACCAGATCGTCGACAAGTACATGAAGGCGTTCGACATCCGGCCCGCGGATCCCGAGCTGCTCATCAAGAACCTCTCCGGCGGCAACCAGCAGAAGGTCCTCCTCGGCCGGTGGCTCGCCACGGATCCGGAGCTGCTCATCCTCGACGAACCCACGCGGGGGATCGACGTCGGCGCCAAGGCCGAGATCCAGGAGGCGGTCGTCGACCTCGCGCAGGGCGGCGTCACCACGGTCTTCATCTCCTCGGAGCTGGACGAGGTCGTCCGGCTGTGCGAGCGCATCATCGTCCTCCGAGACCACCAGAAGATCGCGGAGATCACCAACGGGCCCGAGGTGACCACGCAGACCATCATCGACGTGATCGCCGACCACGGGACCGACCGCGACGCCGACCCGTCCGCGCCCACGGAGGCGACGAGCTCATGAGCGGTCGCGGATCCCCGCAGAGCCTGCTGCGACGGGCGCTCGGGCGGCAGCTCGTGTGGGGGATCGTCGCGATCGCGGCGCTGCTGGCGCTCAGCCTCAGCCGTGATCCCGGCTACCTGGCGATCTCGGTCAACCCGGCGAACGGCAACCTCGTCGGCAACCTGCTGGACATCCTGCGCGCCGCGGCGCCGCTGCTCATGATCGCGGTCGGGTCGTGCCTGGTCATCGCCACAGGCGGCATCGACCTGTCGGTGGGCTCGGTCATGGTCGTCTCCGGCGCCGTCTCCATGGAGTTCCTGCGGATCGCCGCCGACAGCACCTCGCCGTCGCCGGCGCTGACCGCTGTCGCGCTGGCGCTGGCGCTCAGCACCGCGTTGGGTGTGGTGAACGGCGTGCTGGTCGCCTTCGTGGGGCTGCAGCCGTTCATCACCACGCTCGTGACGCTGCTCGCAGGGCGCGGTCTGGCGAAGGTCATCACCTCCGGGCAGAACACCACCGCGATCAACGACCCCTTCCGGTGGATCGCCAACGGCTACGTGGTCGGGTTCCCGGTGGTGGTGCTGATCGCGGCCATCGTGGTCGCCGTCATGGCCGTCGTCGTGCGGCGGACGGCCCTCGGCCTCATGATCGAGTCGATCGGGATCAACGCCGAGGCGAGCCGGCTGGCGGGGATCAGACAGCGCGGACTGCTCATCACGGTCTACGCGATCAGCGGCGTGCTCGCCGGGGTCGCCGGGCTCTTCGCCGTCTCCAGCGTCATGACCGTCGACGTCTCGCGAACGGGCGCGCAGCTGGAGATGGACGCCATCCTGGCGGTCGTCATCGGCGGCACCTCGCTGGCGGGGGGGAAGTTCTCGATCGGGGGCGCGGTGGTGGGCGCCCTGCTCATCGCCACGCTGGACAAGACCGTCGTCTTCCTCGGCGTGCCCTCGTCGGCGACCCCGGCGTTCAAGGCGGTGGTGATCATCATCTTGTGCCTCGTCCAGTCCGACCGGATCCGGGGCTACGTGTCCACGCGTCGCCGCGTCGCCGCCCGGGGGCGCGCGGTCCCCGTCCGGCTCGGGCTCATGGCAGACGAGACGAAGCGGGAGCGTGCGTCCTGATGCCCCTCGGTCGGCAGCCGGTCCTGGAAGACGGCGCTGCGCCGCGCGCGTGGAGCCTGCGTCAGTGGGGCGGGCTGAGCGGAAGGCTCCTCCAGGTCAACCCGTCGGTCATGCCGACGGCTGCGGCCGTGATCATCTTCGTCGTCATGATCGCCTACGGGCACGTGACGTACGGCGGGATCATCCAGGCCAACACGCTGTCGAACCTGCTCATCAACAACGCGCACCTCATCATCCTGGCCGTGGGCATGACCGTCGTCATCGTCACCGGCGGGATCGACCTGTCCGTGGGGGCGGTCATCGCGTTCTCGAGCGTGGCCGGGGTGATGCTGGCCGGTGCGGGCCTGAACCCCTGGATCGTCGTCCCCGTCATGATCGCCATCGGCGGGGTCTTCGGCCTCGTCGCGGGCGTCCTGGTGGAGCACTTCGGCGTCCAGCCGTTCATCGCGACGCTGTCGATGCTGTTCCTCGCCCGCGGCCTGGCCTCGATGCTCAGCACCACCCCCGA
>Ga0207864_1002516_pt1 | contig 17136 bp, 17 predicted proteins | sample HigsolmetaAR202D_FD_184834 | JGI IMG/M metagenome (GOLD analysis project Ga0207864, IMG submission 184834) | Ionic liquid and high solid enriched microbial communities from the Joint BioEnergy Institute, USA - AR20-2-D (SPAdes) (version 2) ... | reverse complement strand
GAGCTCCCTCGCCGCCTGCACGCGGCGGTGCCCATAGGCGATCTGATAAATTCCGCTCGCGGCCTTCTCCGCATCGGGGTGAGGCCGCACCAGAACCGGCACCTGCTGGCCATGCTCACGCATGCTTTCGAGAAGCGTGGCGAAATCTTCGTCATTCTGCGCGCCCTCGCTCAGGCGGTCGACGTAGGGCGAGCGCTCCAATTTCGTCGCATCGAGCTCAACAACCGTTTCGCCAGCGGCAAGCATCTCGCGCAGGCGCCGCGCTTCCTGCGCCTCCACGGAAAGATTTCCGAGGGAAAGCCCCATGGCTTTCACCGCCGTGGATGTGCTGCGCCGCGCCGACGCTTCAGGCAAAGCGGGCGCGGATGGCGGGTTGGCGCCAGTCCCCTCCCCTGCCCCGTCAGGCGTGTTTCCGGCAAAGAGCGAGCGTAATCTGTCCTTGCGTGTGTTCATGGAACGCCTCCTTGCCGGCAAGGATGCTTCAGAACCGGAAGCCGGGGATAAAATTTGCCTGCGAAATTTCGGGACGGCCGACGCGAAGCCTTGCAATACCAGGTGTTCGGCGCGAAGTTGACAGCTGTCAACAGCTTCTTCTTCATGTCGTCCGTCCCCACGATTTGAGGATCAGGGATTCGATTTCGGAGTTCACCGCGTTCAGCGATTCGAACGCGCGGTCGTAAGTGGCGCGGTGAAAATTCTCCCGGCCCACCTCGTAAAGCGTCTGCTTAGAAAGCCCGGCATCGGAAATCGCGGTCGATTTCAGCATCGGCGAAATCAGCACGCGGTCGCCAAACTGCGTGCGCAGGAAGCCCGCGATCTGGGCCTGCGGGCCGTCATTGGGCTCATAGCGAGTGATGAGATAGCGCAGGAAATCGAAATTGAGCGTTCCGCCCGCCTCGCGCACGACCGCCAGAAGGTCGGACGTCATGAACAGGAACTGGCTCATGGACGCCACGTCAAGCATCTGCGGGTGAACGGTGACGATCACGGACGTGGCCGCGCACAGCGCGCTGAGGGTGAGATAGCCAAGCTGCGGCGGGCAGTCGATCACCACCACGTCGTAGTTGGCCTCCACCGAAGCGATGGCCTGCTGCACGCGCGTGAAGAACAGATCGTCGGTTGAACCTTCCGCGCGGCGCGCAAGATGCTGTGGTGTCGTGTGCTCGAACTCCTGAAGCTCGAGATTGCCGGGAACGATGTCGAGCCCGTCGAAATAGGTCTTGCGGATCACCTGCGAGAGCGGCACGCGCTCCTCGTCGTAGCGGATCGCGCCGTAAAGCGTGTCGTTGCCGGTGAGATCGAGCTCCGGCTGATAGCCGAACAGCGCCGACATGGACGCTTGCGGGTCAAGGTCAATCGCCAGCGTGCGGTAGCCCTGAAGCGCGAAATACTGCGCCAGATGCGCGGACGTGGTCGTTTTGCCGGAACCGCCCTTGAAATTGGTGATGGCGATCACCTGCAGGTGCTCTCCGGGCTGCCGCCACTTCACATACTGTCTGGCTTTGGGACCTCCCTGGGAGGCGAGATAGGCGCGCAGCGCATTGACATCGGCCAGCGTGTAGAGCCTGCGCCCCCCGGCTCCCGTTTCCGGAGTCGGTCCCTCGCCCGAGATTGAAAGTTGCCGCAGATAGCCATCGCTTACGCCGATAAGCCTTGCGGCTTCTCCGCTGGTGAAGGGGCGCAATGTCTTGCTCGCGCTCGGCGGGAAAAGCCGGGAGCGCAGCGAAGCGAGTTGTGCCGACAACAGCTCCGCATCCTGGGCGATGAGCCTGTCCGCCGGTTCAGCAGTCATGTCAACATCAGTTGCCAAAGTCTCACCTGCTAGTAGAGCATAAGCGCGAACCCCGGCCGCGTGTATGGCGCGACTCAGTTCACTCAGCTACAGCTTACGCAAAACCTCCGAAACTTACAGCCGCAAAGGCTACTTACGGTATTCGAGGCTAGTTTTGCCCTCCAACCGTAATCAGCGTGAGTTCTGCCGCGATTCCTGTCAAGAAGATTTTGGTTAATGGAAATTTACCTGTCTGCAACCTGAGGCACGGGAGATTCGGCAAAGTTGACAGCTGTCAACTCGGACTTGGCGACTCTCCTTCCCTTAGAAATTTGCCCCTGCAAAGGAGGTGGGCTTAGCGTGGTGGAGGGCCGCGTGACTTTGGGGTCAGCGAGCCGGTTTAGAAGGGCCCCGCAAAAATCCTAGACCGCAGCCTACGGCAACGCGCTGCGATCGCTCGCCCTAGAAAGTGCGTTTCAGACCATGAACGGAAATTTAGCCAAATGCCTCGGTGCGGCGGCCTCGCGATCCCTGGTTATTCCCAGGGATCAGCTTTAGTGGTTTGAACCGCATAGTGGTGCTTGGGTTCGAGCCAAAACCCGAACCGGTCTCTTTCCGGTTCTATCCGCTCCACAAGGAACAAGGCAGCTCAACGCTTACTGTTTCTGAACCGGTAACCGGCTTACGACCTGGCGGAGCCCTCGCTTGTCACCTTCTAAATCCGGCGCATAGGATTGCTGGCTGTTCCAGCGGATCGAAGTGCGTGATCAGGAACCTTCCGGCCGGTAGCATTGATGCTAAATGCCTCACAGCCAGCTGAGTATTGGGCGCGTAGATATAGACGCGCGTTTCCAGGCAACAGAAGAAGCAAAGAAGCATTCTTTAAACGCAGGCGGGACAGGGCCCTGCTATAGCCCTGCCGCCTTGGTCAGGTTCACGCGGAAGCGGTCGCGCCGGCGCTGGTAGCGCCGCGTCATCTCAGCCGAGGCGTGGCCGAGCTGCTTCTGGACGTAGCGTTCGTCTACTTCGGCCGACGACGCAAGACCCGCGCGCAGCGAATGACCGGCAAAGCGCTTCACGCGCTCGCCCTCTGGAAGATCGCCGCACACGCCCGCCGCCAGCGCGGCCCGCTTTACTAGCCGCGCCACCTCCTGATCGTGCAGCCGTTCAGCGCCCACCTTCCTGCCGCCGCCGGTCACGCGACGGAACAGCGGTCCGTGCTCGATCCGCGCCAGCCTGAGCCAGGTTTGCAAGGCGGCGACCGGGCAGGTGGCGTCCGACGAGCCGCGGCCGATCTCGACCTCGCGCCAGCCGGTCTTGCCACGCAGCGTCACCAGCAGGCCCCGGTCGTAAAATTCCACCCAGCCCCGCCCGTCCTCGGTCTGGTCGCGGCCCACGTCGAGGCCAACGATCTCCGAGCGGCGCAAGGCCCCGGCGAAGCCGATCAAAAGCATGGCCCGGTCGCGCAGGCCCCGCAGCGTCCCGCGGGCGAGCGTCTCCAGCATGGCGATCAGGTCTTCCGGCAAGATCGCCTCCTTCTGCCGGGGAGGAGCGGCGTGCCGGTTGCGGATACCGGCGAGCACGGTGGCGATGTGGCGGTCTCTCCGGTCCAGTGTCTGGCCGCGCTGCGCATAGTTCCAGGCGAGCGACGACAGCCGGCGCTCGATGGTGGACACCGAATTCGGCTTCCTGCCGCCGCTCACCGCGCCGGAAGCGCAGGCGGTGATGTAGAGCCCGATTGTCTGCGGGTCGGGCGGCATCAGGGCAAAGCCTTGGCGCCGGCACCAGCTGGAGAAGTGATTCCAGTCAGAGGTATAGGCCCGCCGGGTATTGGCCGAACTGGCAGCCTCGACATAGCCGCGTGCTCTCTGGGTCAGCTCTTCAAGATGCGCCGGGGTTCCTGAGGGCGGAGCAGGGGAGGGGAGATTTTGCGCCTCTGGGTCACCGCTCCTGCCCATCTCGATGATGATATCCACGACATCAGGCAGATCGTCGGCATCATCGATTTCGGAGGCAGATTTTGGGTCGGTGTTTATGTTCATAGAACTCGCCGTTCCCTCATGGTAAAAATCGCGCCTTCGCCATGTTCTGGGGCGAAGATAATCCGCTGTGATTGTCGTTTCGTCATGTCATCTCATTGACCCCACCGCGCCGGTGATATGCACTGGGAAATCTGTTTTCAAAGCCGTCTCCCTGAACATCGGGGGCTTCTGCCGAGCTCCCTATGCGCGGGAGAGCAGCCATCAAATTCAGCCATGCCGAACAGACGCCGTCATGCGTAGCATGCCTGATCGCCATATTCGGCAATACCGTCTGGACTTCCATCGGCCCTGCGCTGCCACAGATCGAGTCCGGTGCACCCAGCCTCGCCGTACCGCGCCTCAATGACCACCTCAGCCTCAACGAGCCCGGCTGCGAAAATAAGCCGAAGGAGATCTTCGGCAATGCATTTGGAGTTATTCTGCGCAGGCGCTTTTCAAACGCCCGCCCAATGGCAACAATAGATTTGCCGATCTGTCGAACCAGTTTCCGGGCTAAGCGTCCGCTTTCAGATCTTTGATGCTCAGCGGCATGGCCGGCTTCCGGCATATTTACCCGAAATTTCATTCTGCGGCCTAAAAATGCGCAAAAAAAGCCGTGCTCTCTCGCCGAGCAAACGGGCAACTGGTGCCATCGGCAGGCTTCCGGTCGCTGAAATCGGCCATTTTCGATGGATGGCACAAAATGAACGATAATGCAATTTTATCGTTCATTTTTAGACCGAGACAGGTGCGGCGGTTTTTCGTCATTTTGATAGCATAAAACGCCGCGCTTATATGATCTGATCATCGGCATGCGGTATCCCGGCCATTCGAGCTTCATTTGAATGTCGCTACCGAGCTCGTCGATTAGGAGGTTTTTATTGTGCCGCAGCTTCCGCTCGGACCACAGCTCTATTAACGGCGCGAGACTGGCGCGGCGTCGAGCTTGAGCACATGGCCGCCGAACGCGACCTGGTTTTCACCCCGGCTGCTAATGGTCCAAGGGCGAGCAACTGGCCTTGCTTTGAGGAGAGGGCAGGCTATGCCGAAGCACGATTCCGTTGCTTGCCTTCAATCGTTGGGGATGTGCTGGCCAATCGATCGCTATCATGATCGACCAGCCTGCCGGCCAGATATATCTTTCTTCGGTTGATCAGATGGCGGCGGTGCGCAGCAGCACATTGCGGTACGCAAATCGGCCCATCGGATAACGGCTGAACGCGATCTCGAAATTGCGGCCATTGTCGGCGAAGTACCAGCGGCGGATGACGAGGGCTGGCGATCCGGGTTCGGCTTGCAGCGCGGCGGCCTGTTCAGCGGTGAGCAATTCGACGGCGATCTCCTGCTCGATACGGCCGACGGCGAGGCCGTACCGTTTTTCGACAGCTTCCATGACGGAAGTTTCCAGCGCCCAGGCCTGTTCGCGGATGCCGGCATAGGCCGCATCCAGATACACCTCCACATGACCCACCGGCACGCTGGCGTCGCGGCGGTCGAGGCGGACGCCGAGGATCCGCAGCCAAGCCAGGCCGGGCCGGCTGCGCAACCTGGCTGCAAGGTCATCGTCGGCCATGACATCGTCGACCGCGTGGGTGCGGATCGGGGTGCCCTGGGCAAAGCGCGTCAGCTCCTCGACTGAGGAATAGGTCTCGATGTAGGCCGAGCGTGAATGCTGGCGCACGACGACGCTGCCAACACCCTGCTTGCTTTCGATGAGGCCGCGGCTGCGCAGATCCGACAGCGCTTCGCGGACCGTGTGGCGGCTGACATTGTAGCGACGGCAGAGTTCCGCCTCCGTCGGCAGAAGGTCGCCTACCGCGATCGTGCCGTTTTCAATCGCTTCTACGAGTGCCTGTGCGAGCTGTCGAAAAAGTGCCGTACGACCGTATGCCAAGAGGTGCTTCCGATTCGGATCTTTGTTTGGAAATGACTATCAGATAGTGACGCCGCGAGTCCTCAGTTCTGCAATTCTCGCCTCTGACCATCCCGCTTGCGCAAGCAGTTCCTCAGTGTGCCGACCCAGACGAGGGGCGGCATTCGTCGGCACGGCCTCTCCTGTCCGAAAGGGCGGGCCGACGACGCGCACCTTGGCGCCCGTTTCGGCGACGGCATCCATCATCATGCCGCGCTCGGCGGTGAAGGGAGAATTCAGGGCCGAGACAATATCGGCCACAGGCGCGCACGGAACGACGCCGGCCAGGAGGTTGAGCCACTCGGCGGTGGGTCTTTCCATCAAGGCGGCGTCAAGAAGATCGGACAGGACTTCACGGTTTGCCAGCCGGTCCCGGAAGGTGCGGAAGCGGGGGTCCGATGCGAGTTCCGGCCGGTTCAGTTTCTCGCACAGTGCCGGGAAGAACTTCTCCTTGTTGGCCATGATGTAGATCCAGCCATCGGCTGTGCGGAAAAGCTGACAGGGGACCAAGGTAGGATGGGCGGAACGCGCCAGCCGCTGCGGTTCGAACCCATGATTGGCCGCCCATGCGGCCATATAGTTCAGATTGGCAAGGCCGACGTCGTAGAGACAGACATCGAGATCGCGGCCGAGCCCAGATTCACGCGCCTTCATGACGCCCGCGACCAGCAGCAACGCCATGCAGTATCCGGTCATGAAGTCCACGATCGATAGGCCAAACCGGGCCGGCGGGGAGTTCGGCTCGCCGTTTATCGAGAAATAGCCGGTTTCGGCCTGGATGAGGTAATCGTAGCCGGGCCATGCGGCGCGGCTACCCTCGCGCCCGTAGGCGGACAGGAAGCAGCAGACGATCCGCGGGTTGACCGCGCTAAGCTGTTCGTAGGTGATGCCCAGCTTGGCCGGTACGTCGCCGCGCAGGTTGCAGGCGACGGTGTCCGCGCCGCGAACCAGGTCCAAAAACGCCTCGCGGCCCTCGGGAGCGGACAGATCCAGCACCACGCTTTTCTTGTTGCGGTTGATGGACTGGAAGAAAAGGCTATCTGCCGTGCTGCCCAGCGATTCATCGAAATAAGGCCCCAGCGAACGCGTGACATCGCCGCCCTCGCGCGGATTTTCGATCTTGACCACCTCGGCGCCCAAATCCGCAAGCGCCTGCGTGCCGAAAGGGCCCGCACCGTATTGCTCAATCGCCAAAATGCGAATTCCGGTCAGAAGACCCATTCACAAACTCCCGGTTAGAAAAGGCTCTTGACATTTGTCCAGTTGTCCGGACAAAGTCAAGGGGTCTTGAGTACAACACATGTTTCCATAGCCGTGGCGGCTCCAGAGGAGCGGCGAGCGATTGGAATCAATGGGAGGGAGTACATGCCAATAATCACGCGACGCCTTTTTGGCCGTCTGGCGCTTGTCGCCACACTCGCCCTTGGGGCATCACTCGGGCCCGCGACGGCGGAGACTAAATTCCGCATCTCTGTTGACACCGGGCCGAACCATGTCCGCAACATCACGTTGCGGACGTTCATCGAGCGGCTGAAAGAAGCCTCCGGCGGCGAGCTCGTCGGCGAGCTGTTCGAGTCGGGTCAGCTTTACGCGGCACGCGACGAGCCCAAGGCTGTCGCCCGCGGCGACATCGAGATGACGGTAACCACCAACTCTTCGGTTGCGGCCTTTTCGGCGGACCTGAATCTGCTCGATCTGCCGCTGTTTTCCGGGCGGTCTCCCGATCAGGTGAATGCGCTCCTCGATGGCCCCCTCGGCCAGCAGCTTTCCAAGGGCGTGGAAGACAAGCTCGGCGTCGTGGTTCCAGGCCGCTGGTTTCTGCTGGGCTTCGCCAGTACCTTTGGCGCAAGCAAGGACATCAAGAGCTTCGCCGACCTTAAGGGGCTGCGCATAAGAGTGCCTGGGGGCGCTGGTTTCATTGCCCGCTACAGAGCTTTGGGCGCCGAAGGGGTGTCGATACCATTCGCCGATGTGCCTCTGGCTCTGACGCAGGGCACCATTGATGCGCTGCTGACCACCAACGAGACATTGCGTTCAGGCAAGCTGCACGAGGCCGGCGTGAAGTCCGCCTTCGTCGATCAGGTTTCGGTGCTCTACTATATTCCGCTGGTCAACAAGGCCTTTTGGGACAAGCTCACCGAAGAGCAGCAGAAGCAGTTCAGAGATGCCTGGGAAAGCGTAATCCTTGAGGAACGGGCCGAGGCGATGCGCCGTCAGGACGCCGCCGCCCAGGAAAATGCTGAAAATGGCGTCGTCATTTACGAGCCCGACCCGGAGGAGCTAGCCAAGGTCAATGCTGAGCTTCTGGCTTTGGTGCCGGAGATTGCGGCCCAACTCGACGTGGACCCCGCCACTGTAAAGTTGGCGCAAGATGAGATCGCGAAGCTGAACTAGCTTCGACGCCGGGAGCCGCGGCTGCGGCTCCCGTCCCGCCTCACGGATCGGAAGTCGAACTCATGGCGCGTGTACTCGCGATTGTGGATGCGATCGAATTCTGGCTGATCGCGATCTTTTCAAGCGTCGCCCTGCTGCTTGCATGTCTGGCGATGATTGGCCGCTACATCGTTCCTGGACTGCTGCTGGATTGGACCTTCGAAGTGACGATCTTCGCTACGATATGGGCGACTTTCATAGCGGGCGCCCGCGTCGCCGGCATGGGCGAGCACGTGCGCGTCGATACGCTTTTGGTCCACCTTCCCGGGCGCGTTCGCTGCTGGCTTGCGATATTCGCCTGCCTGCTCGGCATCGCCACCGCCGCTTTTCTTTTCTGGTCGGGCTGGACCGTTGTGGAGGAAGCGTTCCGCTGGGATGAGCGCACAACGTCTTCGCTGCGCCTGCCGCTGTGGATCTACTATCTCAGCCTGCCGTTGGGAATGGCGCTGCTTGCCTTTCACCTGCTCGTCCGTTCCGCGCAGCTCTTCTCGGGCAGCGTACGAGACGATGACGTCGCGCAAAACCACTGAAATTAACCATGACAACCCAGATCATTCTCGGCTCAGCTGCCCTTTTCGGACTGCTTGCAGTCGGCGTGCCGATCTACGTCGTTCTTGCAGGCCTGGCGATCGTCCTGCTGATTGCCGAGGGAGGCTCCGTCGGCGGTATCGGCCAGGACATTCTCGACCATATGAACTCGGCGACGCTGCTGGCGATCCCTTTTTTCGTCATCGCCGCCGGCTTCATCCAGGGCGGCGGCATCGCACGCTCGCTGATTAATATGGCGTCGGCCTGGATCGGCCGGTTCCCAAGCGGCATTCCCATGGCCGCGCTGCTGGCGACAGGACTTTTTTCCGCAATCAACGGCTCATCGGTGGCGACCGTGCTTGCGATGGGCACGCTGGTGGTGCCGGAGATGCTCGAGCGCGGTTACAAGCGGCCGTTTGCACTTGGCCTAACGGCTGCGGCGGGTACGCTCGGCATCCTGATACCGCCGTCCATGCCGCTGGTCGTCTACGGCCTGGTTTCCGAGACGTCGGTTCCGCGGCTGTTTTTGGCAGGGCTCCTGCCGGGGCTGCTCCAGATGGCCTGCTTCGCCGTCGTCATCATGCTGATGGCCCGCAGGCAGGGCGGCGAGGCACGTGCTTTCCTGGGCTGGCGCGGCGTCGCCCGGGCAAATGTGGTGGCGCTTCCCGCTCTCTCCGTACCGCTGATCGTGCTCGGCGGCATCTATGGGGGCTTCGTCACGGTTACCGAGGCGGCGGCGCTGTCGGCGGCTGTGGCCCTCGCGGTCTCGCTGTTTTTCTATAAGTCCCTGCGCGTGACAGCCATTCCCAATGTGGTGGTGCAAGGCATGTCACGCACCGCCGCGATACTGCTCATCATCGCGGGGGCGGATCTTCTGGCCGACTGGCTGGCCCGGGCGGGCCTCGCAACCCAGCTCGCCATGCTCGTGACCCAGTCCGAACTCACCCAGACGCAGTTCCTGTTCATGATGGCGGGCGTGCTGTTGGTTCTCGGCACTGTGCTGGAGGGTTACTCGATCATCCTGCTCACGCTGCCGCTCACGCTCCCCATCTTGGATGCGCTCGGTATCGACCGTGTGCATTACGCCATCATCATGGTCATCGGCATCGAGCTTGCGATGCTGACGCCGCCGGTGGGGCTGAACCTGTTCGTCATGGCTGAGGTGTCGAAGGCGCCTTTTTCCGAAGTCGAACGCGGGATGATTCCGTTCTTCATCGCCATGCTCCTGATGTGGGTGCTTGTCATCTTCGTTCCGGAGATTTCCACCTGGCTGCCCGATCTTGTGTTGGGGGCGGCCCGATGAGGCTCGCGCTTTCCGGGATCGCCTGCCTTCTGTTCGTGCCCGCCAGTCGGCCTGAGCGTTTCGAAAAGGCCTGCGCGGCCTCGCCGGAAGGGATCGTCATCGACCTGGAGGACGCCGTCCCCCCTGCAGACAAGTGCACTGCACGCGAAGCCGTAATTGCCTTTCTGAGGCAGGAACGTCCCGGCCGGCCTGTTTTGGTACGGATCAACCCGCTGAGCACACGCGCAGGCCTGGACGATCTCGCCGCCATTGCGGACGGTGCGCTGAGGCCTGCTGGCCTATTTCTGGCGAAGGTTGAGGCGGCGCGCGACATCGAGATCGTGCGTGGGCACCTGCCTGCGCCTTTGCCTTTGCTAGCCGCCATAGAAACCGCGGCCGGCATGAAGGCCGCGGGAGAGATTGCGGCGGCGCTCGGCCCGGACGGCGCACTGGGCTTCGGCGGCGCGGATTTCGCAGTGGACCTCGGCGCCGAATTTACTTGGGAGGCACTATACGCGGGCAGGGCCGCAATCGTTCAGGCCGCTGCGATCGGCCGGATTGGTTGCTTCGATGTGCCTCATCTCGGAATCGGCGATCAGGAATCGCTTGCCGCGGAAGTGGCCCGGGTGCGCGCCATGGGCTTCACCGGCAAGCTCGCCATCCACCCGTCACAGGTCGAAACGATCCGTGATGGCTTCCGGCCGACGGCGGAGGAGATCGCGCGTGCGCGCCGGATCGTCGATGCGCTCGATACGGCCGGGGGAGGAGCTGTGAGCCTCGACGGCAAGATGATCGATCCGCCGGTCGCACAAGCGGCCCGCCGGACGCTGGTGCGCGCCGGAGAGCTCGCCACATCAGTCAAACAGGAGTCGTGATGTTTGTCGCCTTCAAGGATGTAGGAGAAAACAGGATTCGCGAGTCGGTGGGCCTCGCGTTCGAGGATTTTGTACCGGGGCAGGTGTTCCACCACCGGCCGGGCATCACTGTCTATCAGTACGACAATGCCAACGAGGCGCTGGTGACGCTCAATCAGGCGGCCATCCACTATGACGAGCACTATGCCTCGAAGACGGAATTCGGAAAGCCGCTGGTGGTCAGCACGCTCACCTTGCAGAGGGCGGTGGGCATGGGGTGGAAGACCTTCGGCCGCCGCAAGCGCATAGTCGGTTTTTCCTCTATCCGGCTCACAGCGCCCGTCTACGACAGGGACACCCTCTATTCGCGGACGAAGATACTGTCCACCGCCGATGATCCCTCCGATCCGGATTGCGGGCTTCTGGAATGCGAAGCCACCGTGACGCGCGGCGAGACAGTCGTCGCGGCCGTGACCTACGTCCAGGCGATCTACAGGCACGGCCGCGGACCCTTCGAGGCATTGGGATACTAAGAAACTGCGATGATCACACACCTTTCGCATATCGCCATCGGCAATAGTGAGTTCGTGGAGACCCTGGGGCTTGAGTTCGACGACCTTGAGCCGGGGTTGGTGATTGAACATAGGCCCGGTTTCCTGTTCTCCTGGGACGAGGCCCGCTATCGCGCGGCCATTGCGGGCGATCACGCCCCCGTCCTTATGGATCCCGCCGTCGCGGCTCAGGCCGGCGGGGGTCAGGCAGAGATCTCGCAGACATGGATCGTGGCCGCCTTTGCGGCGACGACTACGCGGGCCTTTGGCCGTGTGGTGGCCAATCTCGCCTGGGAGAACGTAGTTTTCGCGAACCCGGTCCGCGACGGCGACATGGTGTTCGCGGAATCCAGAATCCTCGACAAGCGCGTGTCCAAATCGCGGCCCGACCAGGGTATACTGCACATCGCCACACGAGGCCTTGTCCGCGGCGGCCATGAAGTGTGCCGGTACGAGCGCAAGCTGCTCGTCTATCGCACAGCACAGGGACCGCACAAGGCTGCGGGTTATGTGTGACGGGAACGCAGTATCCCCCGCCAACCGGGCGGCAGAACCCGGCGGTTTCCTGTAGCTACACAAGAGATGCTGCGCCGGAAGCCGGTTAAACCCTGTCGCTACATAAGCGAGGCGAAGAACGCCGGGAACGCCGCCCGCATACGCAAGGGCACGGTTTCCGCCCTTGCAATGAAACTCTGCCCGGAAGTTCCAACCGATTAAATGTCATGGTTTGTCGGCAACGGCGGCGAGCTCGCCGCTGTGCCTTATGAGAGCGGGGGTTCAGGCGGAGGCTACGCCGCGTTATGCCCGTGGGCTTGCGCAAAAAGCCGATCGGGAGCACATACGCCACATACGGACTTGCGGCCTTATACCGGATATTGATAGCAGTGCCCCGGTCTCATTCCTGAGGCAGGACTTTGCAGTTTTGCGAAAGGGGCCGGCCATGGTTCTGGTCATGCGGCGGCTCTAAGCATGTTCTTTTTATGCCCTTGAAATCGTCCATGTTGATGTAGCGGTTGGCTTCGAGCCAGTTCTCGTGGGTTTCGACAGCGAGGCGCGGACCAGGCGCAAACAGCTTGCCGCGTTAGGGAAGATGCGCATGACATAGGTCCTGCGGCGGATCTTTTCGTTGAAGCGCTCGAGCAATTGACAGCAAGCTTCGTGGCTGCGACCTGGTCAAAATCAGGATTCGCGATGTGGTCGTTGGGCCAGAGATCAGGACTCGCGCAATCGTCGTTCAGCAAAAGACGAGGCGGCCCGTTCAGTTCGAAATCACGAGCGATGTTCGGCCAGCCTTCTCGTCTGGCTCGAACGGGGTGGCGGGTCAGTGGAGGACTATGTCTTCCCGAGCCGGATCGACCATTCTCACCCCATGAGCTCGAGGCAATACGCGCGGCTAGTCGACGAGTGGGTGACCGGCCTCTCGCTGCATCTGCGTCCGCCATCGTAGGAATGCCGAGCCGACGAAGCACTTGGCGAGACCTGCACGTCGCTCTTCTGGTGGAAAGCGACTTGTCAGGCAGTGCTAAATGCAGCGCTTAGAGAATCCTGGATAATTCGGCTGTGATCCGTTGCGCCGTTTGACGCACTAGCCTGGCGCAAAGTTCGTGGCGTCGTGCATCGTGCCGGTACACGGGCATGCTGACGCTTATCGCTCCAACCGGTTCGCCTTGACGATTGAAGATCGGACTGCCGAGACAACGGATGTCCGGCTCGTTTTCCTCGTCATCGAACGCAAATCCCTGCTCGCGCGTCCGCTTCAGTTCCTCGAGGAGCGCCTCGGTCGTCGTTATCGTGTTCGGGGTATGGCGCCTCAGTTCCAACTCCTTGAGGACTTCCATGAGGCGGTCTTCCGGCAGGCCCGACAGCCATGCCTTGCCCACGGATGTAGAGTGAAGCTCGACCTGGCCGCCAATGCTCGTCTTCATCTGGACAGTACTGGAGCCGACCAGCTTGTCTATGTAGACCATCAGATTGTTGCTGGGCACCGCAAGATGCACGGCCTCGTCCGTTGCGTCACGGAGCGCTACCAGAAATTCCCTGGCAATCGTTCGCAGGTCCGAGTCTTCCCAGGTCTTGGCAGCCAGCTGGAGAAGGCGTGGTCCCAGGCGAAATGTTCCGTTCTCCCCGGACTGCGTGATGAGACCCTCGGCGATAAGCGCAGAAACGAGCCGGTAGACCGTCCCGCGAGGGAACCGCGCGCGCTTCGTAAGCTGGGCAATATCCAACGTGCCGGGGGCATCCGCGATGATCTGCAGAACCGTCATGAACTTCGAGAACGAAGCCGCTCCCTGCACGGGATTGGGAGCCCTCACATTGGGTTCGTCCTGGAGATCGTTCAAGCTCATGGCACAACTCCTCGCAAGCTTGACAACGGAACAGGCGGGCACTACACGTTTGTGGACAAGCTGTCCATATTGTAGTCAGCGAGTCCGGGTTTCGGTTTAGTCGTATGATCGAAGAGGATCAACGGCAAGCTCACGCGCACCGACCGTAATGCATCGGGCGGTCCAAACTTCGCGCGAGGGCGAGGGATTGCTGTTGGGAGGAGAAAGTAATGGCAAAAAAAGGGTACTGGGTTGCAATGGTCGATATTGCAGACCAGGAGGGCTACAAGGAATACATTGCCCTGAACAAGGCTGCGTTTGACAAATACGGCGCAACCTTTGTCGTTCGCGCCGGAAGACATCAGGTCATGGAAGGACCGGATGCGAATCGCGTGGCTGTAATCGAGTTCAAGGACTACGAAACCGCCCTCGCTTGCTACAACTCTCCTGAGTATCAGAAAGCGGTCCAGACCCGCGTGAAGTATTCCAAGGCACATTTGACCATCGTCGAAGGCGTCTGACGCCGGAAGCTCCGCCGAAACCTCATCTCATTGTAGTCGGAGGGAGCGTCGCTTTTGCCCTTGGTTCAGTCCGACCGGAGCGGCAGCACAAGTGCCCCACACGCCACAGGGCGCTTCTTGCCCGATCTGCATGCCGGTGGAGTGCGGAGCAAAGCGAGGCCGTCGCATGAGTGCAAAACTTTCTGGGAGCAGCTATGCCCTCACCGTTGCAGTGGCTTTTCAAGGTTTTTGACGTCCTGGTAGCCGTCGGCATGGCCGTCATGAGCCTTCTGGTCTTCGCGAATGTTGTGCTGCGGTATGGATTCGACTCGGGAATTGCGTTTTCCGTAGAAGTCTCTCGCGTGCTCTTCGTGTGGATCATCTTTCTGGGAGCCGTCGTGGCCTTGGCGAGGGGCGCGCATCTGAGCGTCGACACGCTGGTCACCCTGTTGCCTCGAAGAGCGCGCTTCGCGTGCTTTCTCGTTTCATACGGCTTGATGCTCTGGTGTTGCTGGCTCCTGGCAAAGGGAAGCTGGTCGCTAACCGTCATAGAATGGAACAACCGCGCTGCGCTGTCGGGACTTCCGGTCGGCCTCACCTATGCTGCGGGATTCGTCGCCGCCATCACGATGGCGCTGTGTCTTATTGTCGGGCTATGGCACTCACTGCGCGGTACCCTTCCCGGCACTTGGGCGGGAAGGAATGCCACTGAGCCGCACGAGACCGTGCTCCCCGCGCTATCTTCGGAGAAAATGCAGTGAGTGGCCTTGTATTTCTTGGCTCCCTCGTTGGTGCGATTGGCATCGGCATTCCCATCAGCTTCGCCCTTATGCTCTCGGCGGTCGCTCTGATGCTGCTGATGGGAAATCTGGATGCGCAGATCCTCGCACAACGCCTCGTTAACGGCGCAGACAGCTATCCGCTGATGGCGATCCCGTTCTTTCTCATCGCTGGCGAACTCATGAACGCCGGCGGCCTTTCCCGCCGTATCGTGAATGTGGCGCTGGCACTCGTCGGCCATCTGCGTGGCGGCCTCGGTTACGTGGTCATTGGCACAGGTGTCCTGATGGCCAGCCTGTCGGGGTCCGCAATCGCCGATACGGCGACGCTCGCGGTGATGCTGATCCCCCTTATGCGGGATGCGGGCTACAATATGGATCGAGCCGCGGGCTTGATGGCTTCGACGGGCATAATTGCTCCCGTTATCCCGCCCTCTGTCGGATTCGTGATCCTGGGTGTCACCGCGAACGTATCCATCATCGGCCTGTTCCTGGCCGGAATCGTGCCGGGCCTGCTGATGGGGCTGAGTCTCACGGTCGTATGGTGGCTGATCTCCAGGAGTGAAACGGCGACGGTACGACCTAAGCTACCGCGCAGGGATATCCCAAAAGCGATCCTTACCGCCGGTTGGGCGTTGATGCTGCCCGTGATTATCCTGGTCGGCCTTCGATTTGGCGTCTTCACCCCTACAGAAGCGGGCGTCATAGCTGCCGCCTATGCACTGTTTGTCGGTCTGGTCGTCTATCGGGAGCTGACGCCGCGGCTTCTCTACGAAGCGCTGCTTGCCGCCGGTCGCATGACGGCTGTGATCATGCTGCTGGTTGCTGCCTCGATGGTCACCGCATTCATGATGGCGATTTCCAATCTTCCGGGTCAGCTTGTCACCCTTCTCAGGCCATTCATCGAGATGCCGACCCTCCTGATGGCGATGATCGTTCTGACGGTCTTTGTCATCGGCATGTTGCTCGATTTTGCGCCCTCGATCACCATTCTGGTGCCCATCCTCATGCCGCTCGTAAATGCCGCCGGCATCGACCCGGTCTATTTCGGTGTCATATTCATCATGACTGCCGCAGTTGGCATGATCACGCCGCCTGTCGGAACCGTGCTCAGCACGGTGTGCGGGATCAGCGGAATCACGATGGGGACCGCTCTCAAAGGTGTCTGGCCTTTCCTTTTCGCCGAGATGATCCTCATCGTGCTGCTGGTTCTCTTCCCGCAACTGGTAACGGTGCCAGCTTCCTTCCTGCATTGAAATCTAAAGCGAGAGGCGGCCGAAGCTATAGGCCGCCACGAAGTCGGCAGGGAGCTCGGGTGTGGATCCTCTAGGGACCTTGTCACTCTTGCAAATGCGATCCGCAAAGCTGGGACATCATCGCGGCAAGCCGGCGAACGAATAAACACAGTTGCTATTCGTTCTTGCCGCCCCCCTTAAATATGGGATGGGGCCGGTCAGCCAGCAGGCTAGTTGACGGTCTGGGTCTGGCTGGAGCGGTACGGAATGACGTTGAGGCAAGGTCGGGGAACGGGCGTAGGGCGGCTGATTCTGTTGCTGACGCTTGGGGGACTTGCCGGTGGCTGCGTCCGCGCCGATCTCGGCCAGGCTCTTGAAGACGTGAGCGTGGCTTCCGTTGCCGAAGGCTTTGAGGAGGTGCGGCGTGAACCGCTCAACGCCCGTGCCCATATGGACGCGGCGCTGCGGCTTCTGTGTCGCGCCAACCGCACTCAGGCCGACATTCAGCTTGCGAAAAGCGCCTTCCAGACCGCAGCCCGTCTGGCGCCCGATCTGTGGGAACCTATGGCCGGCCTCGCCGCCGCCCATTACAGGCTGGGAGAGTATCGCGAGGCGATGGAGGCAACCATCAGAGCTTACGCAAGAGCACCGCTCACCTATAGCCTTTATGGTACCGGTGGTTCCACCGTCTATCGAACATTGCGCCTAGGTAGCGCCGATCATATTCGAGGACATCTAGACCCCTGCTCACCACATCGCGTTGCTGCTTGAGCAGCTCCTCGGAATCGCACCGCATATCGTGTCGTGATCCCGATCCGAATGTAGAGAAGCGGCGATGCGGGACCGCCGCACCGCCGCCATAGAAATTTCCTTACTAACCGTCGACCGCGGCCATGGCCGCTCGTGCCTGCTCGACCAAATCCACGCCGATCTTCTCGCTGTATTC
>Ga0207864_1002515_pt1 | contig 17139 bp, 9 predicted proteins | sample HigsolmetaAR202D_FD_184834 | JGI IMG/M metagenome (GOLD analysis project Ga0207864, IMG submission 184834) | Ionic liquid and high solid enriched microbial communities from the Joint BioEnergy Institute, USA - AR20-2-D (SPAdes) (version 2) ... | reverse complement strand
CGGAGCTTGAAGCGGAGCTCGCAAAGGTGCGGAACGAGTTGGAGCAGCGCTCGACCGCGCTGGAGCTGGCGAGGAACGAAGTAGCGCGGAGCGAACAGCAGCGGACGGAGCTTGAAGCGGAGCTCGCAAAGGTGCGGAACGAGTTGGAGCAGCGCTCGACCGCGCTGGAGCTGGCGAGGAACGAAGTAGCGCGGAGCGAACAGCAGCGGACGGAGCTTGAAGCGGAGCTCGCCAGAGTCCGAAGAGCGCTGCAGCAGCACTCGGAAGCGCTCGTACAGAAGACAGAAGAGGCTTCTGCACTCCGCGCCGCTCTGGAGGACGTGCGCGAGCTCGCGGCGGCGCAGCGCACGGAACTCGAACAATGTCGCGGTGAGCTGGAGAGGGCTGCGGAGCAACTGCGCGGATTCGAGAAGAAGCTCGCAGCGGAGTCTGCACAGCGAAGAAAGCTCATGGAAGCGAGGCGAGCCGCAGAGGAAGGGCTGCGCCAACAACAACATGCCGAGCGCGAACTGATTCGTCGTACTGAGGAACTCGAGCGGGAGAAACAAATGCTCGAGTCGCGTCTAGCGGCTGCAAGAAAACGTGGGAGACAGTCCGAACAGGTGCTGCGGACGGCACGCAGAAAGCTCACGGACGCGGAGCGCAGAATCCAGCAAGTGGAGCGCTCCACGAGTTTCGCCGTTGCGGTGGCGTTTCAGAAGGCACGGCGTTCGTGGAAGTATGCGGTGCGTTTGCCGTGGGATCTGCTCGTCCTGAGTCATAAGTCGCTGACGCGCAAGGTGGTGCCACAAACTCGGCCCGAAATCGCGAATGGCCGCGAGAGACTTCTGAAACTACTTCAGGCGGAAGGCAGCAAGGCGCTGCTGTCCGACCCGGAACTCGCGGCCGCAGACGATGCCACGACGGCTCGTCGTTTGATCGATCTGGCACGATACGCAGCCCGCCGAGGAAATCATGCGGTCGCACTCACGCTTGCGAGGAGCGCGGCACGGGTCTGGCCCAAACCGTACGTTCGGCGATGGGCGCACGCGCTCGCACGACGGTACAAAGTCGGGAGTCATCCGATCCGCCCGGTCGCAGACGCTAATGATGCCATCAGCGGGCGGTCAGCGGAGAAGGTCGCGCCTGCGGGTGGCGGAAGCGGGTCGCGTTCGTCCACTCCTGCTCGCAAGGAGCTTGAAAGCCAACGCGCCGGACGCCTGACGGGCCACGCTGCCTCGGGCGCGGAAAAGGGTCTTCAGCATCCGCCGGATGAAAGTTCAGAGAAGAAGGCCGCGAGGCTGTTGGTGGCGAGCGCAGAAGCGGCCAAGGCAGGCGACCTCGACGGAGCCCTCGTGCATGCTGCCAACGCCCATTCCCTGGCTCCGACGCGGAAAGCGCGGTTTGCAGTCGCGCGTGCGCACTTTCAGTTGGCGAACTTTGCGGAAGCCTGCAGGTTGATGGATGAGATCGAGGCGACGAGCGCTCTCACGTCCTCGGAGATGAATCTTCAGCGGCGCGCCGAAGCGTATCGCGCGGTTGTTCACGAGGCTGAGGCCGGCCCGAAAGCGATTCACCCGGTCGAATCAGTCAGCGGTCGCAGCGTCTACATTCTGCACTCCTGCTTACCCTACCTATCGGGAGGCTACGCGACGCGGGCGCATGGCATCGTTCGTGCGCTGATGGGCGAGGGCGTGGATATTCGCCCGTACGTAAGGCCAGGGTTTCCGGTCGACATCAAAAAGGCGAGCAACGAGGAAGTGCCCGCGCACGTGGATGTGGATGGCGCGCGCTACCGCCTCTTGGGTTCCGACGTCTCCCGGTCGATGGGCGAGGGCCAGTACATGCGCGCGTGCGTCGACGTGTTCGAAAAAGTGCTCAGGGCCGAGCGACCGCAGATCGTCCACGGCCGATCCACGTACCTGATCTCACTTCCTGCACTGGTTGCCGCCCGCAGGTGCGGGTTGCCTTTCGTGTATGAAGTCTCTGGTCTGTGGGAGATCGTGCTCGAGTCGCGAGCGAATGCCCCGCAGCGCAAGGCGGAAACCAAGCGGATGCGCTATCTGGAAATGCTTACCGCGAAGCATGCAGATCGCGTTCTGACACTAACCGAGGCGATGAAGGAAGAGCTGATCGCGCGGGGCGTGGAGGAGTCAAAAATTTCGCTGGCGCCGAACTGTGTCGATCCGGAGAAGTTCAGCCCAAGGGAGCCGGACTATTCGCTGAGGGAAGAGCTTGGAATACCGCAAGGCGTACCGGTTATTGGCTATGTAGGGTCGTTCGTCGACTACGAGGGTCTCGACGATCTGGTTACGGCCTGTGAGCGCATTGCGGGTACCAACCGAAACTTCAGGCTGCTGCTAGTCGGCGACGGGGCGATGTACGCGTCGATTGTGAACAAAGTTAACAGCTCGTCGATAGCAGGGCTTACGCTGATGCCGGGTCGCATCCCGCACGACCAGGTCGCGCGGTACTACTCGATCATCGATGTGTGTCCCTTCCCGCGGAAGTCGTGGCCGGTCTGCGAAATGGTGTCGCCGATGAAGCCGCTTGAGGCGCTTGCGATGGAAAAAGCCGTTGTCGTTTCGTCGGTGCGAGCACTTGCAGAAATGATCCAGGACGGCAGAACGGGGATCGTTTTCGAGAAAGGAAATGCTGAAAGTCTGGCGAATGCGCTCACCAGTGTTCTATGGGCGCCGGAAAAGCGCCGCATTCTGGGTCAGAACGCGCGTCGGTGGGTAAAGGAAAATCGTACGTGGAAAAGCGTCTCGCGCATGTTCCAGGAGCAGTACCAGCTTGCGTTGGTGGGGGGACGAGTGGTGGAGCCGGAAAGGCGCCGTGCGTAGCGAACGCCGGCAGCCTTTGAGTCCTGACCAGAAGTCGCATTTGCCGCTTTCGCCGAACTGATGACAGTACGCTCGCAGGGTAGACGCCGGGAATGAGTCGCAGTACCAGTCCGTATGATGGTTTGAGTGATCGGGCATTCTGGAAGTCAGCGGTCGCGTTGCGACATTGCTGCGATCTACGAGACATCTATCGCCCGAAGTTTCAGTTGCGACCCGAGGATAAGGTTGCGACCGCAGGTAGCTGCTTCGCGCAGCATATTGCGAGGCATCTTCGGTCGTGTGGATTCTCCGTCCTCGACGTGGAACCACCGCCACCGAGAATGCCTGTCGAAAAGGCGGCGGCGCACGGATACGGACTGTTTTCCGCCCGCTACGGGAACATTTATGTCGTTCGACACCTCCTGCAGCTCTTCGAAGAGGCGCACCGCGGTGTTCCGAACGAGGATTGCGTATGGAGCAAGGCCGAACGCTTCGTTGACGCATTCAGGCCAACCGTTGAGCCCAACGGTCTCGGCAGTCCGGAAGATGTGCGGCTGCACCGCGAGTATCACCTGCGTGCGGTACGGCAGATGTTCCGTCAGGTGCACGTGTTCGTCTTTACTCTGGGTCTTACCGAGGCTTGGATGAGCGCAACGACCGATAGGGTATTCCCTGTTTGCCCCGGTACCGTCGCAGGGACGTTCGATCCGACTCGATATCGATTCGCGAACTTCACATTCGATGAGATCTATCGGGACTTTGTATCGTTCTACAGAAAGCTCAAGGCGATCAATCCGTCTGTAAGAATCATTCTGACTATTTCTCCTGTTCCATTAACTGCGACTGCCAGTGATGAACACGTGCTTGTCGCCACAACATATTCAAAGGCAGTCTTGCGTGCCGTAGCAGGACAGTTGTGCAGGGATCTCGCCGATGTCGACTACTTTCCGTCGTTCGAGATCATCACGAATCCGGCTGCGCGCGGAATATTCTACGAGCCGAACCTTCGCACGGTGACAGATTTCGGGGTGCAAACCGTGATGCGGGCATTCATGAGTGCGCACGGAATTGTGATGCGAGGTGGAAAGGCTTCCGGGAGCCGTCGGGAGAGAATGGGGGGCAGCTCAGACCGATCGCCGGGTGCGATATCTGCGGAATCACCGGTCATCTGCGAGGACGAACTACTGGAAGCGTTTGCAAAATGAAGCGAGTGCGAATCTGCGTCGCCGGGAACTCATACCTGGCCGCCTGGAAGCACGCCTGGGACAACTGGCCTGAGTCGGAGAGGATGCCGTACGAACTGACGTTCTTCGGAAGCTCAGGTCAAACGTTGGCGCAGTTGAAGCGCGAGGGTGATGCGCTGATCCCCACGGCGAGTGAGTTGGCGGAGTGTTTTGCGCTCACGTCCGGAGGAAAGCGGGAGATCGTTCTTTCTGACTACGATGCCATTGTGCTGGTCGGTATCGTGATCCATTTTCGGGACTGGCTGGCTATCTTCAAACGCCATGCGGTTACGGGTTGGCATCGGTACAGGAATGTGAAGTTCGTAATCTCCGAGGGCGTGTATAGAGAGGTCGTCGACGCGTACAAGCGGGAAAGGGCCTACGCCACGATCGCGCCGCTGCTGGAAAGCAGTGGTAAGTCTGTCATCGTGGTGCCGCCACCTCTGCCGTCGAACGAGATTCTGCAGGACAAAGCTTTCAGAGACTACGACGTCGAGTACATCAACGATCTCTATTCGCGGTATCGGCAGGAACTCGCGAACGATGTCGTCCGCTTCGGGCACCATGTGATGTTTCAGGGTCCGGAGACTCAAGAGCCGGTGGGCCTGACGCGCGCGGAGTTCTCAAAGAACGGTATTGGACTGAGTAGTGCATCGACCCGGACTGCAGTCGACCTGATCCACATGAACGGGGCATTCGGGAAGATTCAGGTCGTGCAGGCGTTGGAGCTCGTTCAAAGGTTGAGTTAAGAGGTGGCGGAGCCTGTCGTCGTAGTGCCTGACGTCAGCGGTTCAAGGATGAAGCCGGGAAACTGACGCCGATGAGGGCTGTGACTCGGTCTCGTAGGGGCCCGGTGGTGGTCGTCGCCAGAAATGGATGAAGGTCGCTCAGAGCACGAATGTAAGCGGATCGCCGCCATAGTGGCGAGCGTGCGTCGCTACGTAGAAGACGGGCAGTTGCAGGTAGCGCGCAGCCTCGCGCACACGATGCTGGACCGGGGGGATGGGATCGCGGGGCCATTGTGTTCGGCAGTGGTGGCTTATGCCGAGGGATACGCGTCGCTAGCGCAGGAAATGCTCCGCAGAGTACCTCGAGAGACCATCGTCGAATTCGCGTGCCGGGAGCTGCTCGGGGCGCTCATGGAAGCGGCGCCTGCATCAATCGAAGACTTTATTCGGGAAGAGCTCGAGGCGGGAGGCTGCGAGTCATCGCGTCGTGGCCCGCTGTCGGTGATGGCCCAGGCTGCGGTAGACATCGGACAGTTGGAGCTGGCCCGTGCGGCCATCGATCGTCTCGAGCGAGCGACTGGCGATTGCACCGATGAGCACGTGCAGGAAGTTGCGAGGCTGAACCGCGAGCTAGACTGCCTGCGGCGTCGAAGGCTCCGCCTTTATGGAGCGCGGCACCATCCGACTATCGCGGTTTGGGACGGCAGCCCCTGCGGTGGTCGAGGGACGTCGGTAGATCTGGCGTCGCTGGCGGTGTGCGCGTACCTGCTGCAGTACTGCCAGATAATGCCGGCGCGGATGCACTACTCGGAGCTGCCTCAGGGGGACTCGGGTTCGCGCATCTCGGTTTTGGGCTCGCTGGGACACCCCCCGGTCGATCTTGACGTGCTGGACTGGGTTTCGTCACCACCGGATTCGTGGTGGGAGCGAACATGGGTGCTCGTGGCCGGCCTTCGCCTGAACACGCGGACGGCGGCGTTGCTGGTGCGCAAGCTGCGAGCAGAACGCTGTATTCTGCTTGCGACAGAGGTGACCGATCCGGGTTCATTGTCACCCGACATGGTGGAGTGGCTGCGGCAGTGCGAACCGATTGGATGCTGCGATTGGTCATCGGTGCTGTTGCTGCGGCAGGCGCGAATCGCAGCATTCTATGCAGGATCGCTGGTCGGGATCTTGGGGCGCTTCGTCGAGGCGACGTCGCAGGAGAATACGGGGAAAGCCGAGGAAGAGCGAGCCAAGATACGCGCCCTGGTGCGCACACTGCAGCAGCGTGTGTTGGAGTGTTTCGGTATCCCGTATTTCGGCGGGGACCGTATCGAGTCACTCGACTTGTACCTTGCGTGTCTGGCGAACGGGCAGGCAGTGCCGTTGAGGGTACCGACGCTCCGGCGACTCAGACTCGAGGGTGTAGCGGGGCTCTCGAAGATCGACCTGGACGCGTTGAGCGATCGGCATGAAGCGCGCCTTCGCGCTGTTCTGAGCTCGATTTCCGCTCGCGACGGAAGTGCTATTGAAGCGTGGCGCGACGCATGCGCAAGTGACGTCGCGGCGTCAGATCTTTATTGCAAAGAGTACCAGGGCATTGAACGTCATGACGCGCCGGGGGGCGCCATAGATCTGGAGATCTGCAGGACGCGCGCGAAGGCGGAGAAGCGCGTTCCTCGATCCGCAGGTGTTCCAGTAGCGTTTGCGATAGACAACAGGATGCGGGAGCAGCTTTCCGTCGTTCTCGAGTCTATTGTGTCGAACACGTCGGCACAGATTCACGCCTGTGTATTGTGCAGAGGCCTCGGATCTGACTCCCGTGAGGAGCTCGAGCGGAACTTCAGAGGGCGCGTGCGGTTCAGCTTCCTGGACTGTGACTTCGTAGACTACGGTGCAGGGGTGCGGGTCCTGTCGCACACGACAGTATCGACGCTTGATCGCCTCTTGCTGCCTGAGCTGCTTCCGGATATCGACAGGATCATTTATCTGGACGTGGATCTGGTCGTTCTCGGTGATCTCGCGGAGCTTTGGGCGGTTGATCTTCAAGGGCGGCGCCTCGCCGCGAAGTCCAGCAGCTCGCCAAGCGCTCGCTACGTCTGCCAGATGGTAGATCGGGCGCTGTCGCATCTTCCCTTTGAGCAGGCCTCGGACGCGCGCCGTTACCTTTACGACAACTTTTCAATGCTGTCTCGCGCATTCAACGCAGGCGTGCTGATCATGAACCTCAAGCGGATGAGGGAAGAGAACTTCACGCGCCGTTTTCTGCCGATGGTGCAGCACTTCGGCATGAACGACCAGGATGTCCTGAATCTTTACGCGGGTGAGGAGCGGGTGGAGCTCGATCCGAAGTGGAACGCGATTCCGCGCCAGGACATCACGGACGGGGCGGCTATCATCCATTTCGCCGGCCCGGTGAAGCCGTGGAGCGATCTCTACATCAGCCGCGCGTGCGACTTCAAGGCGTACGAGGCGAAGTACAAGGCAAGGACCGGACGGTCGTTCGGCTGACAAATTGCACGGCGAAGCGGAACAGCATCGGCGAGAATCTGGCGGTGCCGGCAGTGCCTCGGGCCGCGGGACGAGCTTCCCGCTCGTCATCAGTTTTTTTTGCGGAGACGATTACTACTACCGGGCTGCCGATCAGCTCCGGGGGGACTGCACGCGGCTCGGTCTCGAGCACCATATCGTCGAAGCACCGTTGGCGCCCGGGACTTCGTGGATCGCTGCGTGCCGTTACAAGGTGCGCTTCATCGCCGAATGTCTGCGCACGTTCCGGCGGCCGGTGCTCTGGATGGATGTCGATTGCCGCCTGCTGAGACGTCCGGAGCTGCTCGAGTCGTGCCGGGCGGATCTTGCTTTCTTCCTGCGCGGATTCCGCTACCTCAAGGGCTATGATCCGATGGCGCTGCCGCGCCTTGCGCAGCCCTCGATTCTGCTCTTCGGCTACACGCCGATGGCCCTCGAGTTCGTCGAGCTGATGTGCGCGCTCGACGCCGAGCATGAAGGGGAGGCCACGGACGATTTCTTCATCCAGGAGGCCTGGTCGCGCTTCGAGCGGCCGCTGTCGCTCCTGCTGCTGCCTCCGGACCTGGTCTGCTTCGAGCTGCCGGCGCGCGGCGCGGAGTGTTTCTACTTTGGCCGCAGCGGAAACGCGGCAGCTTTCAAGGGTGAAGCCGAGCAGCACGAGATCGAGCTGTACACGCCGGCGCGCCGCAAGGCAGTTCTGGTTCGCGAGGCCAGCGAGTTCATCAAGGCCGGTCGACTGGCTGCGGCGCGGCTTCTGCTGCGGCGTGCGCTCGAGCTCGACCCGACGGACGAGGCATTGGCGTACCGAGTTGCGCGGATTCTGAGGCGCGAAGGCAGACCTCGTGCCGCGCTGGGCTTCCTGCGGCGATTCCAGGGACCCGCGAGCCCCATCGACCATGCGCGCCGGTTTGCAATCGATTCGGCACTCGAGGCGAAGCAGGTCGATCGTGCCGAGGTCGTGGCGAAGCGACTCGTGAAGCGCGGCGGACGTGCAGATTCGGACTGGGCACGCAGCCGGCTGCTCCGGATAGGCCTGGAGCAGCGCGCTCGTGCGCGTGGCCTCACGGAGGATCAGCGGCCGCCACTCTGGTGGATGGAGGGACCGTATCCCGGCAACTTCGGGGACGTTCTGAACCCGTACGTCGTGGAGAAGCTCTCGGGCCGGCCTCCGAGATATGTCCCGAAGGGCCGATGCATCCTCGCGATCGGCTCCACCATCAAGTTCGCGACACAAGAGACCGTTGTGTGGGGGGCCGGAACGGCGAGGATGAGCGATCGGCTGAATCCGAAGGCGCAGTACCGTGCCGTCCGGGGTCCGCTGACCCGGCGGCGGATTCTGGAATCGGGCGGGGCTTGCCCGGAGGTGTACGGTGACCCGAGCTGGTTCCTGCCACGGCTCTATCGTCCGGCTGAGCCGGAGGTGCGCTACCGTCTCGGCCTGATCCTTCATCATGGGAATGCGGGCGACGTCACGGCAGCGGACGGCGTAAAGCTGGTATCAGTTCTCCGCGGCAGCTACGAGGAGCTCGAGCGCTTCATCGACGAGCTCCACGAATGCGAGTGCGTGCTGAGCACGTCGCTCCATGGGCTGATCGTAGCCCACGCGTACGGCATCCCCGCGCGCTGGTGTGAAGTACCCGACGGGGCGAACCGGGTGCCGGGGGATGGGACGAAGTTTCACGACTACTTGCTATCGGTGGGCCTCGAGCCGGAGCCGCCGCTTCCGCTGCCGCGGGGAACGGTGGTGACGGTCGACTACGCCCGCGAGGCGCATAGGCTTCCACGCCGCCAGATCGATCTGGAAGCGCTTGCCGCTGCCGCGCCGTTCGAAATCACCGCCGACTGGCGCAGGTGAGATGATGCGGCGGCGGCCGGCAGCGACCCGGGTTCTCGTCTTCAATTTCTTCGGCGGAGTGATGGACCGCGGCATCCAGCTCTATGCGCGGGACATCGCGCAGTGCATGCGCCACCTGGGCGTGGAGGTCGTGAAGCTGCGCTGCCCGGCCTGGCTGCGTGAGGCACCGCGGCCGCTCAGAAACCTCCTGTTCGTGCTGTTCGAGCAGCTCGTCGCTCCGGTGATTCGGATGATGCGGGGCTGCGCGCTCACGGTGTATCCGTACAACTCGGTAGGCATCATCGACACGCTCCTCGGGCGCTCGGTGCTCGTGATCCACGACCTCATCGGCAATCAGCGCCAGAACGGCGCGCTCGCTGCGCGATACATCCGCGCCACGCAGGCGGTGCACCGGAGGCTGCGCAGACCGATCTGCGCGGCTTCCGAGCATACGCTGCGACAACTCAAGCGGATCGAGGCGTTCCGTCGCTGTCCGCTGCACCTCTGGACGAATCCCTTCTATACCTACGAGGAAGTCGTCTCCGAAGGCGGCGTGCAGACTCGCGACGATGGGGGTCCGCTGCGCGTCCTCCTGTGCAGCGGGATCGGTGCGAACAAGGACTATGGCGGCGCGCTGCGGCTCTTCGCATCGAGCAAGGTGCTCGAGAACGCGCAGCTCCGCGTCGTCGGCTTCGGAGACGACGCTCACCTCGCACGTCGCCGTCTCGCGAAGCTGCCGCCCTCGGTGCGCGAGCGGATCACCGTGCTCCCGCGGCTGTCGCTCCACGAGCTCGTGGCGGAATACCGTGCGAGTCATCTGGTGTGGGTGCACTCGCGCAAGGAAGGTTTCGGCCGCTTCGTCGTCGAGGCGCGGCTCGCCGGACGGCCGGTGCTGGCGAGCAACATCAGCGCGTTCCGGCGCCTGAGGCACCATGGCGTGCATTACTATCGCAAGGATTCCTTCGACGCCGCAGTGAAGCGCGCGCTGGAGGCTCCTCCTGCTCCCAGCCCTTCCACGGAGCTCTATCACGAGCCGCTCGAGCGAGCCGTGCGCGAGGTGCTGGCGGCCATGAGGGTCGAAATCCGCGCACCGAGATCCCGTCCATCACGTGACACGCTGCCGGCGACGGCAGCTGCCGCCATCATCGAGGAACGGAACCAGGCATGACGACGAACAGGGAGCTGGGCCTGCAGAAGGTCTGCGACATCCACGATTTCTTCCATCCCGACATCGACCACATCCTGCGCAAGGAGCTCGAGAGCGTTCCATTCGGTTCGCGCCGCGCCTGGGAGTTCGCAATGATCTTCCGCGCGCTCCAGAAGAAGGGGAAGCTGCACGGTGAGGCTGTGGGCCTCGCGATGGGTGCGGGGACGGAGCGTCTCATCTATTCCATCGCCCGCATCGCGAAGAAGACCGTCGTCACGGACCTGTATCTGCCCGACAGCGGCTGGGTGGGGGTGCGCACGAACGATCCGCAGGGCCTCGTGATGAGCAAGGCACCGTGGAAGATCGAGCCGGGGTGCCTCGAGGCCATGGCGATGGACATGCGGGATCTGAAGTTCCCCGACGAGTCCTTCGATTTCTGCTGGTCGACCGGTGCCTTCGAGCACATCGGCGACGACGGGGATTTCGCACGCCACCTTTCGGAAGTCCATCGGGTGCTGAAGCCCGGTGGCGTCTACGCCTTCACGACGGCCGTGGTGTTCGGTCCGCGGACGCTGCCCATTCCGCACAACTACTACTTTCACCCCGAGCATCTCATCGACCTGCTGCACGCGTCGCCGCTCCATGCGGAGTCCGACTTCGATTGCCGGGTGACCGATCACATCTTCAATCGCCCGCACATCGAGCGTTTCGAGGACTACGGATTCCCCGCCGGCGACAAGATCAGCAAGCCGGTGATTTCCTTCCGTCGCGGTGCGCTGGTGACGGCCAACGTGATGGTGCTGACGAAGGCGCCGGGGAAGCCCAAGAAGCGGCCGAAGGTCGTCGGTTTCGAGGCGACGTGCAGGCAGCTCCGCAGGCACGTCGACGTCCTGACCTCGCAGCTGTGGAAGGACTACCAGGTGCTGCGTCCCGAGGCGGAGAAGGCTTCGCTCGTCGTGCAGCCTCAGTACTTCGGGACCGGGAAAGTCGTCATCGACGTCATGCTCGGCAACGGCGCCCCGGCGGGTGTGAACGTCATCGTCAGGAGCCGGCCGATCGACGACCACAAGGGCTGGAAGACGGAGTGCACGACGCACGTCACCGCGACGTCGCGCGATCAGATCCTGCTCGAGACATCAGATACGCGCGTGTATGGCCTCACGATCGTCGGCCCTTCGCGCGAGCAGGCGAGCCGCATCGTGGTTCGTGCCCGTCACGCGCGTAAGGCCGAGCAGCAGTTGCACCACGCTCACGGCGCCGGAAGAGGGGAGCGGCTCGGTCTGCGGGGGCGCCTCGAGCTTCTGCGCCGGGCGCTGACCTGATCGACTAATCCCGCGCGAGCCCCAGGTAGAGATAGCGTGAGTCCGCTGGACTGAACGCCAGCGCGGAAACCCGGCCCTCGGAGTAGGGCCATGCCTGCCAGCCGAGCTCGTCGGCTCCGGCGTCGTAGCGGTAGAGATACGACCGTCCCTCGCCCGCGTCCGCGTACGAGAAGTAGACGACGTCCGGATCGGACGGATGAGTGAAGAGCCGAGTTTCCGCAGCGCTGAACGGGTGCTCGTCGTCGGCCGTGACTGCGCGCTGGAAGCTCACACCGCCATCGCGGGAGAGTAACAGCACGCTGCGCGAAGTCGTCGGATCGTTGTCGGCGAGTGGATCGTCGACCAGCAGCCAGACCGTCTGACCGTCCGGGCCGACTTCGGCTTCGTATCCGATGGGCTCACCCTCGGCGTCGAGACCCTGTGAGATCACCCACTGCTTTCCGCCGTCGAACGACACCTGCGCGCCGTCGAAGGCGCCGGTCGCGATCATGTGATCGAGACTCGCGGGAGAGAAGTACACGTTGAAGAACGGATACGGTGACTGGCTTTCCGCTAACGACCAGCTCCAGCCGCCGTCCGTCGACGAGCGGATCGTCGAGCCTCCGCAGGAAGCACGGCAGTGGGGCGCGAGACCGGCGGCGCGTATACGGAGCGGGTCGTTCTCGTCTACGCCCAAACCATAGAAATTGAAGGTGGCAGAGAGCTGCGTCACCGCGCCCTCTGCCGGTACCTGATAGAGCGAGTTGGTCTGCTCTGCCCAGAAATACGCCATTGCGCCGGCGGCAGTCAGCGTCGCCCGTTCGTAGATCGGATCTGCAGTGACCTGACCCGTGGTGCGCCACGTGCACCCTGCGTCCGATGAGAGGAGGAACTTCGCGCTCGAGCCGGGAGAACCGACCACGGTCAGTAGAGTGTTGGGGGTGGTGAGCGCAACGAGCCCCAGGATCACCGTCCCGGGCGCGACCGGACCCGCTCCGGGTGCGCGCGTCGCGCCGTCGTCGGAGGTGAAGGTAATACCCGGTTGGCCGGAAACACTGGTGCAATCCGGAATTCGCCAGGCTCCAGCGGCAGGCGGTGTCTGGGGATTACCGCCTTCCGATACGTCACTGCCACCGCCCCCGCACGCGACCGCGCCGAGGCCCGCGACAGCCGAAAGCGCAATGACGAGCCTCGACTTCATGTTGCCCCCTTCCTGCCGGCGGTCAGTTCGGGGGCACGCGTTGCCCCGCGTCGATCAGCCGGCGGCGCAGCTCGGCGTATGGCACGTCCTGCACGTTCACGCCCTGCTCGATGGCAATCGCAGCGGCCGTGCCTGCGGCTTCGCCGAGCATCATGAACGTGGGCTCCATTCGCAGCGCGCTGTACGCGATGTGAGTCGCCGAGATCGTCACGGGATTGAGCAGATTGACGGCGTCCTGTGGCCGCGGGGTCATTACGCGATAGGAAACCGGATAGGGCTCATCGTTCGGCTGTCGCAGGACGAAGTAGCCTTCGACGGCGATCGCGTCGCGCCGGCTTCCGTCGGACCAGTTCAGGGGAGCCACGTGATAGCGGACGGTATGCACGTCGATGTTGTACGCGCCGTAGCCGACGGGCTCCGGCACGGGCGGGCGCCGGCCGTTCTGCATGATGTCGTTTTCGTTCATCATGAACTCGCCCTCCATGCGCCGCGCCGCACGCACATAGAGCTGATGCGGCCAGTTGCCGCGATCGGTGAATTCGTCTTTGCAGTACCCGAAGCGGGCGATCTTCTGGTTGAGTCCGCCAAGCCGCGGATCGGTCTTCCAGAAGTACAGCAGTCCGCGGATGTACTGCTGATAGGCCTTGCGGATCCGCTCGCGCGTTTCCTCGTCGGCTTCGACGTACGCCTGGTTCATGTCGGGCGCCGTCATGTCGATGGAGAACGTCGAGCCCCCGTTCAGGTCGTACTTGAAGTACGCGGGGTCGCGTGAGCGCACCGTGAGTGCGGGATTGAACATGACTACGGCCAGATCCACGCCTGTCTGTGCCCAGGTCTCGGCAAGCCGGCCCATCGCCTCGTACTGCGCGGGGTCGTAGCCTTCGGGTGCTTCGAACGGGATCTGGTTGTTCGGGTCGTCGGTGACACAGAGCCGGTAGGTGTAGGCCATGACTCGTGAATCAGGGTCACCTTCCTTCGGCATGGGCGACGGGAGCGGCTCGATGTAGGGCAGAACTCCGCTCGAGGGATCACCGGGGACCCAGTACGGGTCGATGCGCAGACCTCGCGGCGCGCGATAACGATGCGTACCGGCATTGTCCTCCTGCTCGGCGAGCTGCACCGGATCGTCCGGAGGGTTCGCGAGCTTGCGCGCCTCACGGCCGACGCGGTAGGGGACGCCGGCACGCGCCATGAGGTCTCCCTCGTAGCTCGCGTCGATGAAGATCTGACCGCTCACCGTGCCTCGCGTCGTCTCGATCGAGACGATGAGCGGACCATCCATCTCGACGTCGAGCAGGCGTGCCGACCGCTCGACGATGACGCCGGCGTCCTCGAGCATTTTCTCGAAGACCTGCTCCGCGACCTGCGGCTCGAAGTCGTACAACACGTCACAGGAGCCGGGACAGGCTCCGCGCGCGCCTTCCGCTTCGCGGATCCTGTGGAAGAACTCCAGCACCAGCCCGCCGAAGATCTCGTGACCGCGCCAGCCGATGTCCGTTTTCGCGAGACCGCCACTCATCACGCCGCCCACCCAGCGAGTCGGCTCGAGGATGACTGCGGTCTGCCCTGCACGCGCTGCCGCAACGGCGGAGGTGATGCCGCCAGGTGTCGCGGCGTACACGACGACGTCGGGCGTGACCACGCGCAACGTGCTCGTGTACGGCGTGCCGGTGGTGCCGTCTACGGCTCGGATCTCGACGCGAAGCTGATAGGCGCCCGGCGCAAGGCCGGCAAACTGGATCTCGCCCGTCCCCGGGCCAGTCATGCAAGGACTCGCTGCCGCGCCATTGAGTGAGCAGACGGCCTGCTCCGTACTGCTCAGTGCCGGCGACACGGTGAAACTGATCGTGCCGTCCGGAAACACCGTACGTATCTCGCTGCCCGTGAAGCTGACGCGATCGCGTGTGGAGCCGTCCGAGGAATCGTCAGAGTCGCCGCCGCATCCGAAGAGAGGCATCGCACACAGGAGCGATGCCGCGAAGAGTCGCGAAGTGCGTATCACTTCGGAAGATCCCCCCTTGCGTGGTGTGCGACCACGTTGAGACCGGGGGCAAGGATAGGGGCCGGAGGATGGGAACGCAAAGGTCCGGCTCGCGCCCGCGGGTCGTGCCGGGCGCTCCGGGACCGTAGCGGAAATCGACGCCATCCTTCAGGGGGCAGCTGCTGCCCATAGCGCGCCGGCGGCTGGGGTGACCGCCGCCGGGTTCGACGGCAGCGCCGTGTGTGCAACGGCCGGGCAGCGAGCGCACTTCCCGGCGGCTGGGATCGCGGAGTGCTTCTGTGCCGGTTGTCACACCCCACTTGCCGTGGCGACACCCTTTCCCGGACCGGGGCCGGGGAAACGAAGCCGTTTCACAGAAGGGACCGTGACAGAACTGCTAGACTTCCGGCACCATTCGCGCGGGCTGAACGCCCGAACGACAAACAGTTGCGCGCGGGAGTTCGCGCAAGTCCGAACCAGGGGGGTTGGTGCTCAGCGGGATCTGGCCAGCGGCGGCGAGCTTCGTTCTCTGCCTCCTCGCTATCGTCGCACTCCGTCCCATCGCCGTGGCGGTCGATCTGATCGACCGGCCGGGTGGCCGTAAGTCGCATCACGGGAACGTGCCGATCGTCGGCGGTCTCGCGATGTTTCTCGGCGTGAGTCTCGGGGTGGGGCTGGTATCGACTACCGGGTCCTCGGGTACCGTATTCCTCGCGGCCGCTGCGCTGCTCGTCACGGTCGGTCTGCTGGACGACCGCTTCGAGCTCTCGCCCGGTGCACGCTTGCCCGTGCAGATCGCCGCGGCTCTGGTGCTGATGCTGGGAGCCGGCGCTGCCGTCGTCACGCTCGGTGCCCCCTTTGGGACCGGCGCCATCGAGTTAGAGGGCCTCGCCTCGCACGTCTTCACGGTCCTGGCGATCGTCGGCGCGATCAACGCCTTCAACATGCTTGACGGCATGGACGGGCTCGCGGGGATGGCCGCCGTCGTCGCGCTGAGCGCGCTCGGATTCTTCTCTTACGCGGGCGGTTTCACCGAAGGGGCAGCGCTCTGTGCCGTCGTCGTGGGTGCCGTAGGCGCATTTCTCATTTTCAATCTCCCCATGCGCCTCAATCGCGGGCTGCGCTGTTTCATGGGGGATGGCGGCAGCAGCCTGCTCGGCATCGCGGTCGCGTGGATGTGCATTCAGGTGTCGCAGCAGCCGAAGCCCCTCGTCGCACCCGTCACGGTGCTGTGGGTCGTCGCGCTGCCGCTCTTCGAGCTCTTCTGGACGGTGCTGCGCCGGATCATCCGGGGCGTTTCGCCGTTCAGGGCGGACAACGACCACTTTCATCATCTTCTGCTGCGGTCAGGAATAGGCGTCCGCGGTGCCTTTACGGTCTTCCTTGCGCTCTCGACTCTGCTCGCACTGACCGGCGTCCTCCTCGAGCGCGCGGGCGTGTCCCAGTCACTCTCGTTCGCCCTGCTGGTCGCTGCAGGTGTCGCAGTCGTGCGACTCATGTACGTGATCGGTCGGTTCTGGAGGTATGTTCCCGAACCGCTGCGCCGGATGCCGCCACTCGACCACGTCGAGTCGTTCGGGCGTGTCGAGCCGATCCCCTTGAGCGCAGAGCCTGTCGCCAGAATGCCCCGAGGTAGACGGCGCACGCGAGGGCGTTCGTCCCGGCACGGGAATTGCTGAGCTTCCGTCTCGCCGGGGCCGGCCGGTCCCGTGAATCAATTTCACTACTGAAGACCCCAGGAAATGCGCGTCACAATCTTCGGCTCGGGATATGTAGGTCTGGTCACAGGCGCGTGCTTCGCGGACGCCGGCAATCACGTCATCTGTGTGGACGTCGACGAGAAGAAGATCCAGCGGCTGCAGAACGGGGAGGTCCCGATCCACGAGCCCGGTCTGGATGTGCTCATCCGCCGCAATGCGGAGGCGGGGCGCCTGGAGTTCACGACGGACGCCGCGAAGGGCGTCGAACACGGGCTGTTCCAGATCATCGCGGTCGGCACGCCGCCGGACGAGGACGGCTCGGCGGACCTGCGTTACGTGCTGGCGGTCGCCCGCACGATCGGCATGCACCTCAACCGCTATGCGGTCGTGATCACGAAGTCCACGGTCCCCGTCGGGACGGCGGACAAGGTGAAGCGGGAAGTCGAGCAGGCGCTCCTCGAGCGCAAGGTGAACGTCGAGTTCGACGTCGTCTCGAATCCCGAGTTCCTCAAGGAAGGCGCGGCCATCCAGGACTTCATGAAGCCCGACCGCGTGGTGGTGGGCACGGACAATCCGCGCACGATGGAGCTGATGCGCGCGCTGTACGAGCCTTTCATGCGCAACCGGGAGCGCTTCATCGTCATGGACGTGCGCTCCTCGGAGCTCACCAAGTACGCCGCGAACGCCATGCTCGCCACGAAGATCAGCT
>Ga0207864_1002512_pt1 | contig 17143 bp, 15 predicted proteins | sample HigsolmetaAR202D_FD_184834 | JGI IMG/M metagenome (GOLD analysis project Ga0207864, IMG submission 184834) | Ionic liquid and high solid enriched microbial communities from the Joint BioEnergy Institute, USA - AR20-2-D (SPAdes) (version 2) ... | reverse complement strand
ACGATGGACGATCCGACAGCGGGGGACGTGACGGTCCAGCAATGGGGAGAGCGACCGATGGCGGATGAGACACATGGCAAACGGGAGGGGGCGACGCGCCGGGGACGGGCGGGAAGTGGGGGGGGGCGGGGGGGATCGGGGACGCGGGGCCTCAGGGGGAACGCCGTCATCGGGCAGTCCGGCGGGCCGACGGCGGTGATCAATCAGAGCCTCGTCGGGGTGATTGAGGCCCTGCGGGCGATCGGGGGGGTCAAGAAGATCTACGGGATGCGCCACGGCGTCAGCGGCATGCGCCAGGGAGACGTTGTGGACCTCGGGCGTCTCCGCCCCGACGCGCTCAAGCGCCTCGCGGCCACCCCCTCCGCGGCCCTGGGCTCCAGCCGCGACAAGCCCGACCCGGAGTACTGCCGCGCCATCCTCGAGCGCTGCCGAGAACTGGACATCCGCTCGTTCTTCTACATCGGCGGCAACGACTCCTCCGACACCTGCCGCATCGTCTGCGAGCTGGCCCACGCCGAGGGGTACGAGATGCGCTGCATCCACGTCCCCAAGACGGTGGACAACGACCTGATGGAGAGCGACCACACCCCCGGCTACCCCTCGGCCGCAAGGTTCGTCGCCACCGCCTTCATGGCCGACAACCTCGACAACCGCGCGCTGCCGGGGGTGAAGATCAACGTGGTCATGGGGCGCAACGCCGGGTTCCTCACCGCCGCCGCCGCTTTGGCCCGCCGGCGCGAGGACGACGGCCCGCACCTGATCTACCTCCCCGAGGTCCCGTTCAACACGCGCCGCTTCCTGGTGGACGTCGAGAACGTCTACCGGCGGCTGGGGCGCTGCCAGGTCGCGGTCAGCGAAGGCGTGCAGGACGACGAGGGCCGGCCCATCGCCGCGACGCTGCTCGCCGGCGCCGACGTGGACGCGCACGGGAACGTGCAACTTTCGGGCACCGGCGTCCTCGGCGACGCCCTGGCGGACCTGGTCAAAAAGAACATCACCAACGCGGCGGGCAAGCCCGTGCGTGTCCGGGCCGACACGTTCGGCTACCTCCAGCGCTGCTGGCCGGACGCCTCGCGGGTCGATGCTCGCGAGGCCCGTGCCGCGGGGAGATACGCCGTCCGCCTCGCGGCCGCCGGTCGGATGAGCGGCAGCGTCGCCATCGTCCGCACCTCCAACCGCCCCTACAGGAGCGCGATGAAGGCGGTCGAACTCGCCGACGTCGCCGCCAAGACCCGCCGCATGCCGCCCGAGTTCATCGACGGCATGAACGACGTGACGCCCGCGTTCCTGAGGTACGCCGCGCCGCTGGTGGGCGACCTGCCCGAGACGGCGGTGCTGTAGACCCTGCACCAAGACAATCACGTCAAGGGAGCCCCGGGCGCGACCCCGGGGCTCCCTTGTGCGATCTCGACTCGACTGGCTGGCCTTACTCCCTCCCGCCGCCGGCCGCCTTGCGCGTGTAGGTGATCTCCATCACCTTCTGCTCCTCCCCGCCGGGGCCGACCATGAACATCTGCATCACGTGCGTGTCCGGGTCGATCACCTTGACGACCTCCTTCTGCTTCTCCTCCTCCCCGGTCTCGGGGTTGAAGTAGGTCGCGTGCATCGTCCACGTCTTGCTCGCGGCGTCATAGGTCCCGCGCCGGGAGGTCATGATCCCCGTTGACCACGTGTCCATCCACGTCCCCACCCACTCCTTCCTCCCCTTGTCGTACCCCCAGTACCCCAGCCCCTTGAACGGCTCGCCCATCATGTCCGCCTCGTACTCGTGGCGCAGGAACCGCCCGTCGAGCACCAGCGTGTTGGTCATCGTCCCCTCGCTGGTCATGGGCTCCGGCCCGAACCACATCACCGCCCGCGCCCGCCACGTCCCCACGAACTGCTTGAGCAACTCGTGCTCCGGACCCGGCCTCGCCGCTTCCATCATCGCGGCCATCGGGTCATCCGCCGCGCCTCCTCCACCCGGCTGATCGCCGTTCTGGGCGAGGGCGGATGGGGCGGTGGCGAGCACGGCGGCGCAGAACATCGCAGCAAGGCGGTGACGACAGGACATCTCGGGTCTCCTTTAGTTGGCCTACTAAGTGCCGAACGACACAGTATCGAAACGGCCCGAGGCGTGTCAATGCCCGCCGGACGCGGTGGATATCCGCGGCGGATCGGCCCAAGCCCAAAAAGACAGCGGGCGGCCCAGTGACGGGCCGCCCGCGGAGGGGGGTGGGATCAAACGTGTCGAATGGGCATGCGCCCGCGGCGCTATTAGGTTACTCAGCCTCGCCCAGGGCGGTGCGGATGGCGGCGGTCAGCCGCTGATTGAGGTCCTCCTCGCCGCGGAAGCCCTGGATGAACTCGCTGACGTTCCCCTCGGCGTCGATGACCGCGAAGCTCGGGAAGCCGCGGACCTTGTACGCCTTCTGCACCTCGTCGCCCTCCAGCAGCAGGCCGAAGGTCGCGCCCTTCTCGGCCATGACCGCGGCGGGGTCGGCGCCCTCCTTCTCGCGGCAGGAGACCCCGAAGATCTTCACCGGCCGGTCGGCGAAGCTCTTGTTGACCGTTTCGAGCACCGGCAGGGCCCGGACGGACATCCCGTTCCACGTCCCCCAGAAGGCCAGGACCACGACGTTGCCGCGGAGGCTCGCCAGCGAGACCGACTCGCCGCCGGGGCTCTTGAGCGCGAACTCCGGGGCGCCCGTGCCGCGCTCCGGGCCGAGGGCCGGCGGGGGCGGGACGTTGGCGGGGACGGGGGCGTTGGCATCCAGCGGCTGGGCCGCGGCCATCTTGTCCTCGCGATACCCCGCGGGAACCTCAAAGGCCAGGTCCTTCGCCGTCAGGCCCTGGTTGGCCTTGAAGTTCGTCAGTTCGAAGATCACATGCGTCGGCTCGTCGTTGCCGGCGATCCTGATGATCGTGTCGGACTTGCGGGGGAGGTTGTCGTTCTTGGAGATGTACCACAGGCTCTCGGTCTCGCCCTGCGGGTAGGTCGCCTTGACGACCTGGCACGGCTCGCCGTCCACGTCCGCGTCGGGCTCGAGCGTGAGGGTCTTGGCGGCCAGTTCCTTGCGGAACGGCTGGGCCTCGAAGAACTCGTTCAGCAGCAGCTGCTGGCCCCGCGTGAGGTGGTGGTACGCGTCGGTCCGCACCACCATCGGGCGGGTGTAGACCACCTTCGCGTGTTCGTCCACCCAGGTCACCATCCGCTGCGAGCCCTCCACCGTCAGCGTCAGGTGGAAGACGTCCTCGTTGGGGTTGGCGACCGACTTGGAGCGGCCCTTGAAGTACGACGGGCTGTGGTGCTTGTCGTTGGCCCGGATGACCTTGAACTCGCCGCTGACGTCCACCATCCCGCCCAGCATCGGGCCGGTGGTGTAGTTGCGTGCGGTGCCGGAGAAGTCCTTCAGGGCCTTGATGGCCTCGGCGGACTTGGTCAGCACGGCCTTGGCTTCCTCTTGGACCTGCCCGAGCGCTGCGCCGGCGACCCCGAGGGTGCCGATCACGAACGCCGCCACGGTGGTGCGAAGATTGATCATCCAGATACTCCCTGAGACCTTCTTGAGACGTGCTTGTTGTCGGCGGGTCAACGGTTCAGCGGCGCCGATCCTTCCCGGGCCCCTGTCGGATTGCGGGCGTGGCGGCCGCGGCGTCGTCAAAGGGCGGTACTCTAGGCCACCACCCGGACCGGAGCCGATCAGACACCCTGATCCACGGCACGCGCCGAGGGGAACGGGCGAGGGATATCGGCCGCGGCCGACGCCTCCTTGCGATTAACGCACGCGGGGCGTCCTTAGTTCAGAAAGTGCCGCCGCCGGATCGGATTGTCTCAGGAGTTCGCTCCCGGCGAGCACAATCCGAACACCCACCGCCGTCAGCCGCACCACGTCGTCCCGTGTCCGCACGCCCCCCTCGCTGACCACCACCGACAGGTCGTCCACCAGGTCCAGCAGCCGCAGGGTGCCGGCGATGTCCCCCCCATCGGGGTCGCCTCCCTCCCCGGGCCGCGGGGGGGCCATCTCCCGGTTGTTGATCGCCAGCAGCCCGTAGGCGCGGTGGGGGAAGCCGATGTGGGGGCGGGCCCGCAGCAGGCTGTCCATCGAACGGACCTCCAGCACCGCCGTCAGCCGCAGTTGCTGCGCCAGGATCAGCAGGTCCACCAGGTCCCCCTCCGGGAGCGTGTCCACGATCAGCAGCACCGCGTCCGCTCCCGCGGCCCGGCTCTCCCAGAGCTGCCACGGGTCGATGATCGGGTCCTTCCGCAGGATCGGAACGGGGACGGCGTCGCGGGCCAGTTCCAGATGCTCGAGCGCGCCCCCCGCCGCGGCGTCGGTGACCACCGAGATCGCCTCCGCTCCCGCGCTGTGGTACCGTCTGGCGATGCCGGGGACGTCGTACTTGCCGGGCTCATCCGCGGTGAACTCCGGTCGCACCGGCCGCCCCGCCGCGTCCAGACGCACGATCTCCGGCACGATGGTGACGTGCGCCTGGCTCGGGTGGCGGGTGACGGCGCCGAAAAAGTTCCGCGGCGGGTCGGCTTGGGCGACCAGGCTCTCCAACTCCTTGAAGGTCATCCGCGCCTTGGATTGCTCCACTTCGGCACGCTTGCGCTCGATGATGGCCCGCAGGGCGTCGGTCATGGGGTTGATTGTTGCCCTCATCTGGGGGGCCGGGGCCGGAGACGCCTGGGCCGCGGCGACGGTCGGGGTCGGGTCAGCCGGAAGTCAAGCGGGAGCGGCGCCGGTACAACTGGCGATCATCGCCCTGGGCCTCGCGGTCTTGGCCGTGCTCTGGGCGGCCGATGTGATCCGGCCGGGGTCGTTCCGCCGCCGCGGCGGGCGCGACGTCGGCGACCTCCCCTGGGGAGTGTGGCTCATCGCCGGCGGGCTCGTCCTCGCCTCCGGGATGGTCGCGGGTGGCCTGCTGCTGAGCCTCCCCGCCTTCGGGGGAGCCGCGACGGGATCGCTTCGCCAGCAGTCGGTGCTGAACCTGGTCGTGATGGGGGTCAACCTCGCGGTGGGAGGGACGCTGGTGTACCTGATCGAGTCGCAGGTCCCCCGGTCCGCCGGGCTGCGCCCGAGGTGGAGCGACGTTCCGATCGGGCTGGGGGCGTTCCTCGCCGCGGCCCCGGTGATCCTGGCGGCGTCGGTCGTGACGCCGCTGGTCCACCGCGCGGTCACCGGCGAGTCCCCCGATCCTGTAGGACACGAGACGCTGCGCGTGATCGTGGACAACCCGGAGAACCCGTGGGTGTGGGGGCTGATCCTCGCGGCGGTGGTCCTCGCCCCGATCGCGGAGGAGATCACCTACAGGGTCTTCGTGCAGTCGGCCCTGCTGCGCCTGACGGGGAGCCACTGGGCGGCGGTGATCATGACGAGCCTGGGGTTCACCGCGATGCACGCCGGGCAGGTGCCGCTGTACGCGATGCCCGTGCTGCTGGCGCTCGCGCTGGCGATGGGGATCGCCTACGAGCGGACGGGGCGGCTGGGGGTGCCGATCGTGATGCACGTGGCCTTCAACGGGGCCAACATCGCACTGGCGATGCTGCAGCCGACACGGTGATCGACGTGGGAGTCCGGCGCAAGCCCGGGCTTCGGCGGGGAATGGGACCACACGCCGGCGCGCCATTCCCCGGCGGCCGCGGCCCGGATCGACGGGCGTTGGGCCCGGGCGGGTGCTGGTCTAGACTCCGTCCAATGAGCACGAATCCCAGCCAAACCACCCAACCCGGCCCATCCCGCCGCCCCCGCATCCTCACCGGCGACACCCCCACCAGCAGCGGCCTGCACCTGGGCCACTGGGTCGGCTCGGTGGAGAACCGCGTGCGGCTCCAGGACGAGTACGACTGCTACTTCCTGATCGCCAACATGCACGCCTTCACCACCCTCGCCGACCGCCCCGGCGACATCCGGGCCAACACCATCGGCATCGTCAAGGACTGGCTCGCGGCCGGGATCGACCCGGAACGCTCCACCATCGTCCTCCAGACCGAGTGCCCCGCCATCGCCGAGTTGAGCTGGTTCTTCGCCATGCTCCTGCCCTTCAACCGCGTCATGCGGAACCCCACGCTCAAGACCGAGATCGACGTCAAGGGCCTCGGCGACACCTACAGCTTCGGCTTCCCCCTCTACGCCGTCGGCCAGTGCGCCGACATCCTCGCCTTCCGGCCGGAACTGGTCCCCGTCGGCGAGGACCAGGTGGCGCACATCGAGATGTGCCGCGAGGTCGCCCGGCGGTTCAACCAGGTCTACTGCGGCGTGGACCCCAAGACCGAGGACGCGGACTACGTCAAGGCCGGGGGGATCTTCCCGATCCCCGCCGCCAAGGTCGGCCGCGTCGCCCGCCTCGTCGGCATCGACGGCGTCAACAAGATGTCCAAGAGCCTGGGCAACGCCATCTTCCTGTACGACTCGCCGAAGGACGTCCAGAAGAAGGTCAACAAGATCTACACCGGCCGGCAGAGCCCGACCGAGCCGGGCGACCCCAACAACGCGCTCATGCAGTACGTGGACGCCTTCCTCCCCCGCGAGCGGGCGGAGGAGATCAAGGCCCGGTACGCCGCGGGGGACAACATCGGCGACGGCCACATCAAGCAGGAACTGGGCGCGGCGATCAACGAGCTGCTGGACCCCATCCGGGAGCGCCGCGCCAGGCTCGACGGCCCGCAGGGGGACGCCCTGGCGATCGACGTCCTTCGCCGCGGCACGGCCAAGGCCAACGCCCTGGCGGAGGAGACGCTCTACATGGCCAAGCAGGCCATGAGGCTCGACTTCGGTCGGCGAGAACTCCGCGCGGTGGGGCTGTAGCGAGGGCCGCGGGCGGTGGCGCAGCGCCGGGAGGAGGCCGTCGTCGTCCCGCTCCAGCCCGTCGGCTTGCCGCTGTCGGCGATGGCGATCCTCGTCGCGCTGGTGCTCGGGCTGCTCGGCGGCGCGGCCGCCGCGGCGGTGACGCTGGTTCCGCGGGCGCGGGGGACGCTCTCGGCGTGGTGGCTCGTGGGGACGCTCGGGATCTCGGGCGTCGTCCTCGGCGTGGTCATGCTGGCGAATCTGCGCCGGACGGTCGCCGCGCGGCGCATGCGCCGCAGCGGCCGGGACCTCCTCGACCGCGTCGAGACCGGGCGAGAGCGGGCCTCGGGGGCCGAACTCGCCGCGGCGATCCTCGCCGTCGAGGGGTGCCGGCGCAAGAAGCCCGTCAGGCTGCGCCGCGGGCGGCTGGATCAGTGGGAGAACCGCCTGCCGCGGGTCATCATCGAGGACGGACCGGCCGTCGCGTCCCTGCGCGAAGCGATCGCGAACCCGCCCGACAACGCCACCGTCGAGGACGGGGGCGCCCGCGTCCACCACTGGGCCTATCCCGACGGCGTGCAGTGGCGTGAGGTCGTCGTCGCCATCGTGGTCGCGGCGGCGATCTGCGCGGGAGGATGGCTGGCCGTCTCATACGGCGGCCGGTCCTCCAGGGGGGCAGGCGTGATCTGGGTGTTCAAGCTCGCCGGCGGGGTGCTGGCCGGGGCCTGCGCCTGGGTGCTGCGGTCGATCAGCGGCCGCGCCGGCTGGGTGCTCATGATCGAGCGCGGGCGGCTGGAGGTCCGCCGGACCAACCGTCGCGGCGAGGTGCTCGCCGCGTGGCCCCTGGACCTGCGCGAGACGATCGTCGTCGTGACCGACGCCACGGGGCGCCAGACCTTCACCGGCCAGGCGATCGGCCGCGTCGTCTGGCGGGTGATCCCGCCCGAGGGGGTGCGTCCGTTCGAACTGCGCGATCCCGACCCGATGCTCCTCCCCTGGGGCCCCGCTGTGGCCGCGGCGGTGGCGGCGCCGCCCGGTCGCCTGGAATCAACAGGTCGGGGCTCGCGTCGTGAGGCGCCGGTCGCTACGCTGGGGGCATGATCGAGAACTGGGTCGTCTACGGGCGTGAGATCGACGAGGCCCCGTCCATCACCGGCGTGGACCTCCAGTTCGCCGACTCGGCGCCCGACGAGGAGCGTCCGACGGCCCTGCGTGTGGCGGTGTCGTTCTTGGAGATGGACGAGAGCGGCCTGCCGCGGGGGGACGAGTTCGAGGCGATGGAGGGGGTCGAAGAGATGCTGGTGGAGGCCCTGGAGCCGACCGGGGCGGTCCTCGTCGCCCGCCGCTCGCACGAGGGGGAGCGGGCGTTCTACTTCTACGGCCCCCGCGGGGACGCGGCGCGTGCCGCGGCGGAAGGGGCGCTCGCGGGGTTGGCGGGGCGGGAGTCGTCCGTCCAGGCCGCGACCGACCCGGACTGGTCGGTCTACTTCGACGACCTGCTCCCGGACGCGATGGAGCTGCGTCACTTCTTCGACGAGATGGTGGTCGCGCAGTTCGAGCAGGCGGGAGACCCGCTGGTGGTGCCGCGCCCGGTGACGCACTTCATCTACTTCACGGACGCCGCGGATCGCGACCGCTTCGCGGCCGCGGCCGAGGCCAACGGCTTCAAGACCGAGGCCTTCGAAGACGAGGAGGGGGAGGACGGCGAGACCGTCGGCCTGCGTCTGGAGCGCGACGACGCGATCAACCTCGAGCACATCACCGAGGTCACCGGCGGGCTCATGATGGTGGCCGAGGAGGCCGGCGGGCGGTACGACGGGTGGGAGGCGATGGTCATCCAGCCCGGCGGGGAGCACCCCCCCTTCCCCGCGCCTCCTTCGGCACAGTGACGCTCTGACCCGGCCCCGTTACGGCTCGCCCGGCGCGCCCCCCTCCTGGGGCCGGCCGAACATCAACTCGATGAAGGCCTTGTCCTCGGGGCGGTAGAAGATGTAGACGTGATCCCCCGGCTGCAGGACGGTGTCGCCGCGTGGGGCGATCAGCTCGTCGCCGCGGACCAGCAGGATGGCCGCGGAGTTGGGGGGGAAGCGGATCTGGCTGATGGCCGCCCCGCAGACCGCCAGGGTGTCGTCGATGTAGAACGACCTGAGGTCCCCGTGCAGCACGCGCATGGAGTTGATCTCCAGCACGCCCGCCGGGGCGGGGACGTCGGGGGCCTCCAGCCCCAGCCGCTTGGTCACCGGCCGGATCGTCGCCCCGGGCACCAGGCAGCTGAGCACGACGATGAAGAACACCAGGTGAAAGAGCTTCTCCGCGTCGGGCACGCCGATCATGAGCGGGAACGTGCCGAGGATGATCGGCACGGCTCCGCGCAGTCCGATCCAGCCGATGTACGCCACCTCCTTCGCCGGGTACTTGAACGGCAGCAGGCACAGCCACACGATCAGCGGACGGCCGACCACCGCCAGCAGCAGGCCCACCGCCAGCCCCACCGGCGCGATCGGGAGCAGCTGCGACGGGGTGACCAGCAGCCCCAGGATGAGGAACATCGTGATCTGGCTCAGCCAGGCGATCGCCTCGTGGATCCGCCCCAGCCCGTGGCGGTAGGGGATCGCCGAGTTGCCCATCACGATCCCCGAGATGTACGCCGTCAGGAACCCGCTCCCCCCGACGAGCGTCGTCGCGCCGAAGCCCGCGAACGCCACCGCCAGCGTCAGGGCCGGGTAGAGCCCGCCGGTCTGCACCCTCACGCGTCGCAGCAGCATCGTCCCCAGCCGGCCGAAGATCAGCCCCGCCACGGTGCCGATCAGCAGCTGCAGCGGGATCGCGTACAGCAGGTCCCAGCCCAGGGGCTGCCGGCTGACGATCATCTCGCCGACGGTCACCGTCAGGATCACCGCCATCGGGTCGTTCAGGCACGACTCAAGTTCGAGCGTCGTGCCGATCCGCTTCTGGAGCCGCAGGCTGCTGCCGCGGAGGACCGCGAAGACCGCCGCGGCGTCGGTGGACGACACCACCGACCCCAGCAGCATGGCGATCTTCCAATCCAGCCCGACGAGCCACCCGAACAGCGCCACCAGCGCCGCCGTCCCGATCACGCCGACGGTCGCCAGCACCGCGGCGGGCTTGATGCTCCGCCGGACGTCGTCCGAGGCGGTGCTCAGCCCGCCGTCGAAGAGGATCAGCACCAGCGCGATCGTCCCGATCCGGAAGGCCAGCGCGTAGTTGGTGAACTGCAGCCTCCCGATCCCCTCCGAGCCCGCGAGCATCCCCAGCACGAGGAACAGCAGCAGGATGGGCACGCCCAGGCGGTCCATCGCGCGGCTGAAGATCGCGCTCACGGCCATGAGCACGCCGAAGGCGACCAGAAGCACGGCCGTCCCGAAGGGCTCAACCTGCGCAAGCAGCCCCGTCATCGGCGGGATGCTAAGCCCGTCGCACGCCCGGATCGCCGTTGGAGCATCTTCACACGCCGCGGCCGGGCGGCGACAGTCGCTCCAGCGCGGCTCGGGCCCGGTCGTTCAGGTGAGCGCGGAGCGCCTTGATGCGCTGCGCATCCTTCTCGGCCGTCGCGTGAGCGAGTTCTTCCGCGTAGCGGCAGATCGCCGCGAGCTCGGCGCGGACCTCCACCGGCCACGGGCCGCCCCCCGCCGCCGGCGGCGCGGCCAGTTCAACCATCACCGGGACGCCCGCCAGCCGCCGCGCCCTCGCCTCCCGCTCGAGCATCGCCGCGAGCCGGACCGGCGCGATGGCGCTCTCGATCTCCGCGATCGCCGCCTCGACCTCGCGCTCCCGCGACGGCCCGCCTTCGACCAGCATCCTCGTCGCCCGCGGCAGGCGCGTCCCGAGGTCGCCGTAGATCGCCGCGGCCGCGGCGTCCGACAACTCCCACCCCGGATGAGCGCGGATGCCCCCTTCGTCGCCGGCCATGAACCGCTCGCCGGGGCCCGGCGGGCGCGACGCCGTCAGCAGCGCCCGCATCGTCGCCGCGTCGCGGACCAGCGCAACGAGTGAGCGGCACCGACGCAGGTCCGCCGCGGCCTCCGCCCCCTCGCCGTCGCGCGCCAGCCCCTCCAGCCAGCGAGACCGCGCCGCGTCGATCCGCCCCAGCAGCCCGGCCGTCCGCCCGCCGGTCACCGCGTCCACGTCGCCCCCGCCCGCGCGCACCTCGTCCTCGCCGGGAAAAGACATCAACTCTTCAAGGTCCGCCGCGAGCCGCCGGATCGCCGCGAGCCCACTCTCTCGCCGCTCGGGAACCGACAGATCCTGCCCCAGCCGCAGCACCCGCGCCAGCACCGACCCGCGCCGCAGCCCGTCCATCGGAGCCGGTGGCGTCGCTCCCGGCAGCCCCGGCCCCGGCGCCGTTCCGCCCAGGTGCCGCGAGATCGCCGCCACCGCCCGCAGGTCGTCCAGCGACCGCCGGTGCGCCGCCAGCGGCGCGACGATCACCGGGTTGCTCAGCGGCGCGCCGTCCTCGGGTGCGATCGCCCCCAGCACGCCCCACAGGTCCGCCTCCGTCCGCCGCGCCTCGGCCTCGAGCGCCCGCCACGCGGGCCGCGCATCGCGGACCAGCGACCGTTCATCACCGATCCCCGCCCGCTCCCCCAGCAGCCGCAGCGTCGCGCTGTACGCCGCGAGCGCGGCTCGCGACTCCTTCGATCCTGTCCCCGTCGCCGCGACGATCGCCAGCGCGGCCGACTTCGCCGCCGTCGCCGCTCGCTGCCCCGGCCGGACCACGCCGGAGGAACCCGACGACAGGAGCAAATCAAACCTCGTCAGCACCTCGGCGCACGCCGCGAGGTCCGCCAGTTCCTGCATGGCCCCTTCGCGCGTCGCGGGTTCGACGGCCTTCGCGGCCGCCGCGGCGAACCGCGCCGCCAGCGACGCCCTCGTCTCCGAGGGGACCCACTCGGGCAGCCCGCCCGGCTCGGCGACCCGCCCCGCGGCGATGATCGCCCCCGCCACCGCCTCCGCCGCGCCGCGGTACGCCCACCATTGCCGCGCTTCCCGCAGCGTCTGTTCATTGAACGCCGCGATGGCGGCGATCGCCCCCGGCGCAACGCCCTCCACCATCGCCCATCGCTCGCACGCCGCCCCCAGGTCGAGTCCCTCGCCCCCCGCGGTGGCCATCCATCCCACGCGCCCCGGTTCGGCGACCCACACGGGTGGGTCCGCAACACTCCTCGATGCCGCCGCGGCCAGCCCGGTCTGCACCGGCGTCGCCAGCAGGTCGCGCAGCGCGCGGTCCAGATCGTCCACCCGCGCCGGCACCAGGCCGTGCAGCCGCTCGACCCTCGCGACGAAGAGTTCCGCCGCGCTCTCCTGCTCCGGCGTGCACGCCCCGGACCGCAGCCGCCGCGCGATCAGGTCCAGTTCTCGCAACCGGTTGTGCAGCGTCAGCCCCGCCAGCGCGTGAGGCGACCCCGCCTCCCCCAGTTCTTCCGCCTTCATCAGCAGCCCGCGGATCAGCCGCCGGGTGGCGATCTCGAACTTGCTCGCCAGCAGCCGCTCCCCCGTCAGCCGCTCCAGCGCCTTCTCCTTCCGCTCGATCTCCTCCAGCATCCGATCGGCCAGCGCCAGCGCGGCCTTCCCCTCCCCGGCCCTGGGCGCCGGCGTGGGAGAGTCGAGGTTCAGCAACTGCGCCCGCGCCGCCGGGGCCGGCGCGGCCAGCGCGATCGCCGCACCGATCCCCCCCGCGACCACCCCCGCCGTTCCCCTACGCCATCTCCAACGCGCGGGCATACACCTTCTCCAACTCCCCGACCATTCTCTCCGCGCTGAACCGCTCGCGGCAGAGGGCCCGGCCGCGCTCCGCCATCGCCCGCCGCTGCTGCGGGTGCTCCGCCATCCAGCGGATCGCCCCCTCCAGCCCCTCGATGTCCCCCGCGTCCACCAGGATCCCTGTCTCCGCTCCCTCTGTATCCCCGACCACCTCCGCGGTTCCATCCACGTCGTACGCCACCACCGGCGTCCCGCACAGCAGCGCCTGCGGGACCGTGCGCGGCAGCCCCTCGCGGTAACTCGGGTGAACCAGCAGGTCCATCGCCCGCATGTACCCCGGCACCCCCCCCGGCCCCGTCGGCGGCACCAGCCCCGTCACGATCACGCTCCCCTCCAGCCCCGCGTCACGGATCCGCCCCATCAGCCGGTCCCGCCACCACCCGTCGCCGACCCACAGCAACTTCCAGTTGCGGTGCTCCCGCAGGGCCTCCTCGAGCGCCTCGAGGACGTCGTCGTGCCCCTTCAGTTCCGCCAGGCGGGCGACGGTCCCGATGACGAAGTCGTCCGGCGCGAGCCCCAGCCGCGCCCGAACCTCCTCGCGCGTCTCGCCCGGAGCGGCGTGGAGGAAGTGCTCCGTCTCCATCCCCGAGTAGACGGTGACGTACTGCTCCGGCCGCCCGATGCCGCGGGCGAGGTACTGCTCGGTCATGGCGTCGGCGACGGAGACGATCAGGTGGCACCGCCGCGCCGCCCACCGCTCGGCGAGGGTGTAGACGGTGTTCTTGAGCGAGGACTGATAGCGGTGGAAGGGCGGGCCATGGATGGTGTGGACGACGCCCATCGTGGCACGGCCTTCCACGCCGTGCCTCTCCCTCTCCCCATTCTTCTTTGCCTCGTATTCCTTCCACGCCGCCCCCCGCCCCAGAATCCCCGCCTTCGACGAGTGCGTGTGCACGATGTCCGGCTTGATCGCGCGGATAAGGTCCTGCAACTCCCGGTAGCACCGCCAATCCGTCCGCGGCAGGACCTCCCGCTCCAGGTGCGGCACCACGTGCGTGGTGATCCCGCGCCCATCCTCCGTCCTGAACCCCTCCACCCGCTCCAGCAGCGACCCCTCCGGCCCGTAGATCGGCCCGAACGCCAGGTGCACCTCGTGCCCCAGCCGAGCCTGCCCCTCGCACGAGAGCACCGTGTTCTCCTGCGAGCCGCCGAGGATCAGCCGGGTTGAGATGTGGAGGATGCGCATCGTCGGCCAGACGCTTCAGCCCGAAGGGCTTACTCCCGGTTATTGAAGTTGATCCCTGCGGGGTCGTGCCCGCAATCAGCCCTCATCGAACTCATGCGTCCTCCCCCGCTCCGTCCCTTCGTGCCTCTGTGCCGTCGTCCCTTTCCCCATACTCGATCCACTCCAGGCACAACCCCTCCGGCGGCAGCGTCACCCCCGCGTCCCTTCGGTCCCCCGACTCCAGCGCCCGCCTCACATCATCCAGCGTCCGCTTCCCCATCCCCACCTCCAGCACCGTCCCCCCGATGATCCGCACCATGTTCCACAAGAACCCGTTCCCCGAGATCTCCAGCCGCACCCGCTCCCCCGCGTCCCGCCCTTCCGCGTTCTCGACCCGCTTCACCGAGCACGAATAGACCGTCCGCACCGTGCTCTGCCGCCCGTGCCCGGCCGCGGCGAAGGCCGCGAAGTCGTGCTCCCCGACGAAGAGCCCCGCCGCGGCGTTCATCGCCTCCACATCCACCGGCGTCTTCACGTGGTGCACGTACCGCCGCCCCCACAGCGGCCGCACCGGCGAGATGTGCCACGTGTAGCTGTACCCCTTGTTGCTCGCCTTCACCGGGTCGAAGTGGACATCGACCTCCTCGCAGCTCAGCACCAGGACGTCGTCCGGCAGGCGCGAGTTGATCGCCCGCAGCAGCGGCTCCGTCCCCCGCTCCGGCGGCCACCCCCGCCCGCGCTCCCGCCCGGTGGTGAACGCCGCGACCTGCCCCCTCGCGTGCACCCCGGAGTCCGTCCGGCTCGCCCCAAACACGCACACCGGCTCGCGCACCACCTGCCGCACCGCCGCCTCCACCACCCCCTGAACGGTTCGTAACTCCGCGCGCGCCGCTTCCTTCCCGGGCGCCACGGCCGGCCGCTCTGGGCCGGCCGTGCTCTCCCTCTCCCCCTCCGCCCTTCCCGCCCCCTCTCCCTCTGGGTGAGGCTGAATGAGGGCTACGCGGCTTCCCGACTCTTCCTCTCCCCGTCCCTCTCTCTCCCCCCTCTCCACGCGCGGACCCACAAACTGCCGCTGCCACCCGTGGAAGTCGGTCCCGTCGTACGCGATGGTCAGTTTGTACCTCGGCAACGCCCCAAACGATACATCGCCTTCCCCATCCGGGCCCCGCGCGCGCCCCTTCGCACATCTCCCCCTCGCCCCCTCACCCCTTCTTTGCCCCCGCGTCGCTGCTCCCGTCCTGGCTCCCTACCTCCTCGCGCCGGATCACCACGACCTCGCCCCCCTCCTGCTCCGCCTCGCGCCGCCGCCGCTCCCTCTCCCGCTCGATCTCATCCGGATACGGCGACGCCTTCGCCGCGAGGCTCCACCAGCCGATGGCGACGGCCGAGCCGAGCACGAGAATCAGGATGATGACGATGAGTGCGGCGGTCCAGTCCATGGCCAGAGACGTTAGCCCTTGTTCATCGAAAATCGCGGAAGTTGGAAGGCGGGTCCGATGAACATTGACACGCCCCGAACTTTGCTGTAGTTTGGAATACGATAGGCATGGCACAAGCCTCTTCCATCGAGTGGACGGACGCGACTTGGAACCCGGTGGCCGGCTGCACGCCGGTTTCGCCCGGGTGCCTGAACTGCTACGCAGCCCGGATGGCGCTCCGCCTGGAACAGGTGGGCGGGCCGACCGCCAGGAAATACGGGGGCACGGCCAAGCGGGCGAGAAACGGCCGCCCCGTTTTTACGGGCAAGATCAACACCGACGAGGCTGCCTTAGAGATCCCGCGCCGCTGGCGCAAGCCCCGCCGCATCTTCGTCAACTCCATGAGCGACCTCTTCCACGAGGATGTGGAGGAGAGCTTCATCGCCCGCGTCTTCGAGGTGATGCGGTCGTGTCCGTGGCACCAGTTCCAGGTGCTGACGAAGCGGCCCGAGCGGGCCGTCGAGATGGCCCGTCGCCTACCGTGGCCCACCAATGTGTGGATGGGGACAAGTGTCGAGAACGTCATGTATACTCACCGGGCGCGAACGTTGCGGAAAGTGCCCGCGCAGATCCGATTCCTCTCGCTGGAGCCGCTTCTGGGTCGGATCCCAAAGCTGCCGCTCGAGGGGATCGACTGGGTGATCGTCGGCGGGGAGAGCGGGCCGGGGGCGAGGCCGATGGAGGCGGAGTGGGTCACTGAGATCCGCGACCGATGCCTGACTCAAGGCGTCGCGTTCTTCTTCAAGCAATGGGGAGGGGTCCAGAAGTGTCGAAACGGGCGGGAGCTTGACGGCACTACCTGGAATCAGATGCCCGAGGACTCCGATGGCCCGAAGACAGTACGGACGAGAGGTATGGCAACGGCTGTGTGAGTTTGCAGCAACCGATCCGTCGCCATTGAGCTTTTCAGGGGGAGTGTGGACCGCGAGAAAGCTGTTTTTCCTGTGCCATTACCTGGAACAGACAACTCGGGCGATGGCTGGAAATCCCAAGTTCCCAAATGGCCTGTGTTACATCGACCTCTTCGCCAGCTCGGGAATCTGTGACGTCCGTTACGACTCGGGGACGATACGCCGGTATCCGGGCTCCGCTTTGATTGCCGCCGGCATGCCCCGGCCATTCTCCCGGTTGATCTTGGTTGATAAATCATCCGACAAGCTCGACGCATGTGTCGAACGAATTCGGCGCATTGGCTTCACCGGCCAAGTCGAAAGGATTGCCAGCGACGCCAATCGGGTGGTTGAGCGAATCACCAACTCCGTGCCTCACGGTTCGCTCAATGTGGCCTTTGTCGATCCGCTTTCACTGGATATCGACTACGCGACCATCGAGCGATTGGCGGCTGGGCGACCGCTCGATCTGATTATCCTCTTTGCAGACGCATACGACATAGTGCGGAATGTGGCAGAGTACTACTACCCACGGCGCAGCAATAACTTGGATAAGTTCCTTGGTGAGCACTCGCATTGGCGGAAGAGGTGGGACGTGCTCCACGACCGTTCTGGGCCAAATGTGCGACAGATGTTCGCCGAAGTCTATCTAGAGCAGTTGGCACGAATCGGCTACAAGCACTCGCGGTCATGGCCGATCGACGGGCCTAGTGGCCCTGTCTATCGCCTCGTCTTCGCCAGTAAGCATCCGCTCGGACTGAAATTCTGCGAAATCGCTCTGAATGAAGACTTCGAGGGAACGAAAGGGCTGTTCGGCGCTGGCTAAAGCTCCACCACCGCCATATCCGGCTCCTGCTCCATCGGCATCACCGGCATCGACACGTCCGTCACGAACACGCCCAGCGCCGCCGGCGCGAACTCCGACATCGTCTGGCGCATCGCCGCGGCGTTGAAGATCCGCGCCATCGCCCGCGACGGGTCGGCGCCCGGGTAGGTCCGCAGGTCCACATCCTCGCGCCCGCCGATGTCCAGGCTCTCCGGGCCCCCCTCGGAGCCGTC
>Ga0207864_1002510_pt1 | contig 17146 bp, 16 predicted proteins | sample HigsolmetaAR202D_FD_184834 | JGI IMG/M metagenome (GOLD analysis project Ga0207864, IMG submission 184834) | Ionic liquid and high solid enriched microbial communities from the Joint BioEnergy Institute, USA - AR20-2-D (SPAdes) (version 2) ... | reverse complement strand
TCACCACCCGATGTGAGGCGGATATATGCGGCTATATCGAACAAATCCGCCTCACTCGGGGTGGCGGGCGGCTTCGGGGTCCGCCCGCCCGCGCCCTACGCGTTGCGCCCGCCCGCGCCCTACGCGTTGCGCTCGCCCGCGCCCTACGCGTTGCGCTCGTAGATCAGGCGCAGGCCCCTCAGCGTGAGCAGCTCGTCGATCTCGGAGATCGACTCGCAGAAGGGCACGATCGCCCTCGCCAGCCCGCCGGTGGCGATGAACGGGACGTCGCCGCCGAGCTCCTCGGCGATCCGGGAGGCGACGCCGTCGATCAGGCCCGCGAATCCGTAGACCACGCCCGACTGGATCGCGGCGCGGGTGGACTTGCCGATCGCGGCCGAGGGCGCGGCCAGGTCGATCCGCGGGATGCGGGCGCCGCGCTCGGTCAGCGCGGTGAGCGAGATCTCCACGCCCGGCGCGATCGCGCCGCCCACGTACTCGCCGTCCGCGGAGACGGCGTCGAAGTTGATGCCGGTGCCGAAGTCGACGACGCAGCAGGCGCCCCCGACCCGGTCGTACGCGGCCACCGCGTTGACGAGCCGGTCCGCGCCCGCCTCGTGGGGGTTGTCGATCCGGATCGGCATGCCGGTGCGCAGGCCCGGGCCGACGATGAAGAAACGCCCGCCCTCGATGTAGCGCTCGACGAGCAGCTCGTACTGGGCGCCCAGCGGGGGCACCACCGACGAGACGATCACGGCCTCGACGTCGGCGAGCGCCATCCCGCGCAGCGTCATGAACGCGCTGATGCGCTCGGCGATCTCGTCGCCGGTCATCCCGGCACGGGTCTGGAACCGCCAGTGGTGCAGCAACTCCGATCCCCGGAAGGCGCCGAGGTGGGTCTGGGTGTTGCCGACGTCGACGGCGAGCAGCACGCGCGCAAAATACCCATGAATGGGCGGCCGGGCGCCCGCCGGCGGCCGCTCGCAAGCGCCCCGCCAGCCGCCGAAGCGCGAGACACGGCGCCGGGAGAGTGGTAGGAATGGGGTGTGCCGCGCGCGACGCTCTACGTGATCCCCGGCTCGCACCCGGCGATGGCAGTGCGGCGGATGCTCGAGTACAAGGGCATCGAATACCGCAGGGTCGACATGCTGCCGGTGGTCAGCCACGCCGTCCTGTTCGCGCTGCGCTTCCCCGGGACCACCGTCCCCTCGCTGCGCCTCGACGGCGAGAAGCTCACCGGCTCCCGCGCGATCTCCAAGGCGCTCGACCGCGTCCGGCCCGAGCCGCCCCTCTTCCCCTCCGACCCCGCCGAGCGCGTCGCCATCGAGGACGCCGAGCGCTGGGCCGAGGAGGTCCCCCAGCGCGCCGTGCGCCGCATCCTCTGGCAGGCCTTCAGGCGCAGCCCCGACTCGATGCGCAGCTACACCGAGGGCGCCCGGCTGGGGGTCCCGGTCGGGCTCGCGATCAAGACCGCGGCGCCGATCTTCGCCGCCGAGTTCCGCATGCACGGGATCAGCGACACGCGCGTCCGCGACGATCTGGCGGCGCTGCCCGGCATGCTCAAGCGGATCGACGACTGGATCGCCGACGGCACGCTCGGCGGCACGACCGCGGCCGACTTCCAGGTCGCGGGCTCGATCCGCCTCGCGATGACCCTGGATGACCTGCGCCCGCACATCGAGGGCCGCCCCGTGGGCCAGCACGCGCTGCGGCTCATCCCCGACTACCCAGGGCGCATCCCGCCCGTCCTGCCGGAGGCGTGGCTCGAGCCCCTGCGGGCCGCGAGCGGCGGCTCCGCCTAGCGCAGGGCCCCGACCCGCTCGACCCGCTGGCCGGGCCCGAAGCCGGCGAGCACGTCGGCGAGCCGCGTGCCGTCGGGCAGCTCGAGGCTGGGCTCGAGTTCGAGCAGCGGCACGAGCACGAAGCGGCGGCTCGTGACCTCGGCGTGCGGCAGGCGCAGGCGCTCGTGCTCGAGCTCGATGTCGCCGAGCAGGAGCAGGTCGACGTCGATCGGCCGCGGGCCGTGGCGCGGGCCGCCGAACGCCCGCCCGAGCTCGGCCTCGACCTCCTTGCAGACGTCGAGCAGCTCGAGCGGCTCCAGCGCGGTGCGCACCCGCGCCGCCGCGTTGAGGAAGTCGGGCTGGTCGAGGATCTCGCCGACGGGCTCCGTCTCGTACGCCGAGGAGACCGCCTCGACGACCACGCCGCGCGCCTCGAGGAGCTCGAGCGCGCGCCGCAGGTTCGCCTCGCGCTCGCCGACGTTGGAGCCCAGCCCCAGATAACCGACGCGCTCGGGCATCCCGCTCAGCCCTCGTCGTCCTCGTCGTCGTCGAACGGCCGCTCGTGCACGACCTCGACCGCGACCTCCTCGAGCGAGAGCGGCAGCGGCGGCTCCGGCTTGGCGGCGCGCACGCGCACGTGCTCGCAGCCGTAGCGCTCCACGAGCCGCTCGGCGATCACGTGGCACAGGCGCTCCAGGGTCCTGTAGCTGCGCTCGGTCGCTGCGAGGGCGATCAGGTCGCAGACCTCCCCGTAGTCGATGGTGTCCTCGAGCCGGTCGGTGAGCAGCGCGTCCGGCGACGGCACGTCGAAGCTCACGTCGAACTCGAGCCGCTGCCCCACCTCCTGTTCGGCGTCGGAGACCCCGTGGTGCGTGTAGATCGAGAGCCCCCGGATCTCGATCTCGACCGAGGCCTCCGTGTCGTTGCCGTGCGCGTCCATGCCGCGAATCTAGTCAGCGAGCGCCTCGCCCGGCTCCTCGCCCAGGATCGCCGCGGCCACGCGCAGCGCGTCGCGCACCTGCGCGACGTCGTGGACGCGGAAGATCTCGGCGCCGCGCAGGTACGCGAGCACGTTCGACGCGACCGTCCCGCCCAGCCGCTCGCGCGGCTCGCGCCCCGTGAGCCTGCCGATGAAGCTCTTGCGCGACGTGCCGATCAGGATCGGCCGGCCCAGCGCGCGGAACTCGCCGAGCCGGTTGAGCAGCTCCAGGTTGTGCTGGACCGTCTTGCCGAAGCCGATGCCCGGGTCGATCCAGATCCGCTCCTCGGCGATCCCGCGGCCGACCGCCCACTCGATGCGCTCGGCGAGGAAGCGCCGGATGTCGCCGACCACGTCGTCGTAGCGCGGGTCGTCCTGCATCGTGCGCGGCGTGCCGAGCATGTGCATGAGCACGACCGTGCAGCCCCGCTCGGCGCACAAATCGGCGAGCTCGGGGTCGCCGCGCAGCGCGGTCACGTCGTTCACGATCGTGGCGCCGGCGTCGAGCGCGGCGCGCGCCACCTCGGCCTTCGAGGTGTCGATCGACACCGTCGCGCCGTCCGCCGCGAGCGCGGCCACCACGGGCTCGGTGCGCTCGCGCTCCACCTCTGCGGACACGGGGTCGGCGCCGGGCCGGGTCGACTCGCCGCCCACGTCGACGATGTCCGCGCCCTGCTCGACGAGCTCCCGACCGTGCGCGATCGCCGCCTCGGGATCGAGGAAGAGCCCGCCGTCGGAGAACGAGTCCGGCGTCACGTTGACGATGCCCATCACGCGCACGGCGGCCAACCTACCCGACCCCCCTTCGTCCCGTTCCGAAAGTCTCGCTACGGGCGCTTGGGGCCGTCGGAGCGCATCTCGGCGCTGCCGCCGGCGAACCCCGGGCGCGGCCGCGTCACCGGGCGCGGGCCCTCGCGGCTCGGCTTGCGCTCGGCCTCGGGCTCCGGCTCGGGCTGGCGCTCGGGCTCGGCCTCCTCGGACGGCCCGAAGACCTCCTCCTCGGACGCGCCCTCGAACAGCGCCTGGAACTGCTTGGCGTCGATCGTCTCGCGCTCGACGAGGATCTTCGAGATGCGGTCCAGCTGCTCGCGGTACTCGGTGAGGATGTCCTTGGCGGTCTGGTGGGCCTCCTCGACGATGCGGCGGATCTCGTCGTCGATCTCGCGCGCGATCTCGTCGGAGTAGTCGGGCTCCGAGGAGAACTCGCGGCCGAGGAACGGCTGGCCGCGGTCGTGGCCGAACACGCGCGGGCCCAGCCGCTCGGACATGCCGTAGCGCATGACCATCTGCTTGGCCGTCGCGGTGACCTTCTCCAAGTCGTTCGAGGCGCCGGTCGTGATCTCGCCGAAGATGATCTCCTCGGCCGCGCGGCCGCCCAGCGTCATCGCCATCGTGTCGTGCAGCTCGGCGCGCGTGGTCAGGAACTTGTCCTCGCCGGGCAGGGAGATCGTGTAGCCCAGCGCCTGGCCGCGGCCTACGATCGAGATCTTGTGCACCGGGTCGCAGTTCGGCAGCACGTGGCCGACGATCGCGTGGCCCATCTCGTGGTAGGCGGTGATCAGCCGCTCCTTCTCGGACATCACGCGGGTCTTCTTCTCGGGGCCCGCGATCACGCGCATGATCCCCTCCTCGAGCTCCTCCATGCCGATCTCGCGCTTGCCCGAGCGGGCCGTCAGCAGGGCGGCCTCGTTGATCAGGTTGGCGAGGTCGGCGCCGGTGAAGCCGGGGGTCTGGCCGGCCAGCGCGTCCAGGTCGATGTCGTCGGCGAGCGGCTTGCCGCGGGTGTGGACCTCGAGGATCTGCCGGCGCCCCTTGCGGTCGGGGCGGTCGACCACGATCTGGCGGTCGAAACGGCCGGGCCGCAGCAGCGCCGGGTCGAGGATGTCCGGCCGGTTGGTGGCGGCGATGAGGATGATGTTGTCCTTCATCTCGAAGCCGTCCATCTCGACGAGCAGCTGGTTGAGCGTCTGCTCGCGCTCGTCGTGGCCGCCGCCCATGCCGGCGCCGCGGTGGCGGCCGACGGCGTCGATCTCGTCCATGAAGATGATGCAGGGCGAGTTCTGCTTCGCCTGCTCGAACAGGTCGCGCACGCGGCTCGCGCCCACGCCGACGAACATCTCGACGAAGTCCGAGCCGGAGATCGAGAAGAACGGCACGCCGGCCTCGCCCGCGACCGCGCGCGCGAGCAGCGTCTTGCCGGTGCCGGGCGGGCCGTAGAGCAGCACGCCCTTCGGGATGCGCGCGCCGAGCGCCTGGAACTTCTTGGGGTTCTCGAGGAACTCCTTGATCTCCTGGAGCTCCTGCACGGCCTCGTCGGCGCCCGCCACGTCGCGGAAGGTGATCTTGGGCGCGTCGACCGACATGCGCTTGGCGCGGGACTTGCCGAAGCTCATCACGCGCGAGCCGCCGCCCTGCATCTGGTTCAGCAGGAAGAACCAGAAGGCGAAGATCAGGATGAACGGCAGCAGGTAGGTGAGGAACGAGAGGATCCCGCCGCCGCCGGTGCCCTCGATCCGAGTCTCGATGTCGTTGCGCTCGGCGATGTTGATGAGCCGGTCCTCCTGCTCGGGGAGGTAGCCGGTCGAGTACTCGGTCTTGTCCGTCTCGACGACCTCAACCGTGTGGTTCTTCTGGTTGAAGGTCAGCTTCTCGATCGACCCCGGATCGTTCTGGATCTGGGTGATGAACTCGTTGTAGGTCGGTGTCTCCTCCTGCTCGCCCGTGTTGATCAGGCGCTGGGCGAAGAACGCCAGCACGATGACGATGAGGATCGGAAAGAGGGCGCTGCGGAAGAACCGCCTCATCGGAAGGCCCTCAACTCATGTGACCCGCCCGGAAACACCGGCCGAGCGCTGCGGCGAAACGAAGAAAACGGCATGCCCAAAGGGTTCGTGGCCCGGCTCAAGTGATTCCAGACTAGCAGGGCGGCTCATTCCTGCTCAGGCTGCAGGGCGGCGACGAAACCGAGGTTGCGGTAGCGCTGTGCATAATCGAGCCCATACCCGATCACGAAGCGGTTAGGGATCTCGAAGCCCACGTACCTGATCGGCAGATCCACGCGCCGCCTCTCTGGCTTGGTGAGCAGCGCGCAGACCTCGAGCGAGCGCGGGTTGCGCGCGCGCAGGTTCCGCATCAGATAGTGCAGCGTGAGCCCCGAGTCGATGATGTCCTCGACGATCAGCACGTCGCGGCCCTCGATCGAGGCGTCAAGGTCCTTCAGGATGCGCACCACGCCGGAGCTGTCGGTGTGCGAGCCGTAGCTGGAGACGGCCATGAAGTCCACCTCGCAGGGGACCGTGAGCTCGCGCATGAGGTCCGCGATGAACACGACGGCGCCCTTCAGGACGCCGACCATGAAGAGGTCGCGGTCCGCGTAGTCGCGGCTCACCTCCTCGCCCAACTCGGCGATGCGCTGCTGGAGCTGCTCGGGCGAGACCAGGATCTCGCCGACTGCCGGATCGTTCACGCCCCCAGCGTAGACGGCGGCGCGCTCAACCGCGCGACACCGTGAGCACGACCGCGGTCCGCGTGTCCTCGCGGACGCGGAACTCCTCGCCCACGGCGACGCCCGCGACCCAGGCGATCCGCCCGCCGGAGACGACGACGGGGATGCGGTGGCGCTCGGACCGCGGGATCCCGCGGTCGGTGAAGAGGTCCTGCAGGCTCTTCGTGCCGCTCATGCCCAGCGGCCGCATGCGATCGCCGGCCCGCCAGGTCCGCACCTCGAGGTGGGCGCCGACGGCCGCGGCGTCGAGCGTGGCGAGCCCGGGCCCGGCCGGGCGGACCGGCGCCGGGTGCAGCTCGGCGCGCACCTCCCAGTCGGCGAGCCGGCAACGGCCGGGCACCGTGAGCGCGACCGGCTCCGGTGCGGCGTCGAGCTCGTGGTCGGTCGTGAAGCGCACGATGCCGGCCTCGCAGATCGCCGACACCCCGCCCGGAAGCTGGATCTCACCGCCCTCCGGGTGCGCGGCGAGGCGCGCGATCTCGGCGGCGCGGGCGCGGCCCAGCGGGACGAGCCGGCCGGCGGCGCGCTCGGCGAGCGCGCGCAGCGCCAGGCGGCGCGTGGCGGGATCCCAGCCGACGACGGCAGCGGCGGGGACCTCCGTGGCACCCGCGGGCGCCCCGGCGGCCTCGAGCGCCTCGAGCGCCACGCGCTCGAGCAGCGCCTGCTCCTCGGCGAGCTCGGCCCGCGTCTCCGCGATGTTGCGCTCGGCGTGCTCGCTGATCTCGCGCAGCGCGGGCAGGACCTCCGCCCGGATGCGGTTGCGGGCGAACCTGAGGTCGAGGTTGGTCGGGTCGTCGGCGAACGGCAGGCCGGCGCTCTCGGCAAGCCGGCGCACGTCCGCGCGCGTCAGGGAAAGCAGCGGCCGCACCACGCGCCCGGCCCGCGGGGCGAGCCCCATGAGCGCGCGCGAGCCCGGGGACACCGCGAGCCGGTAGAGCATCGTCTCGGCCAGGTCCGAGCGCGTGTGGCCGGTCGCGATCCACTTGCTCGCGGTGCGGGCGCGCAGGCGCTCGGCGGCGTCGTAGCGCAGCTCGCGCGCGACCGCCTGCAGGTTGCCCCGCTCGAGGTCGTCGCGGCGCGCGCGCTCGACGTGCAGGTCGATCCGCAGGCGCGCGCAGACGTCGCGGCAGATGCGCTCGTCGCGGGCCGAGGTGTCGCGCAGGCCGTAGTTGACGTGGAGCGCGTGGACGTTCTCCGGGCCGACGAGGGCGGTGATCCCAGCGAGCGCGCACACGGAGTCGGGGCCGCCCGAGACCATCACGACGCCCTCGGAGTCAGGATCGATTAGACCCGAGGCCCGGACGGCCTCCCTGAGCGCCTCGACGGCCTGACGTGCTTCCACGGCGCGATCTTACGCCCCGCGCAGGCCGTTTCCTTCCCGCAATTTGCGACTTTTTCGCCGCTCCCGCCTAGTCGCCGCCCGCGGCGCTCCGCGCGACGTAGAGGTCGACGGGGTCGGGGAACCCCTTCAGGGCCACCTTCCCGATCGGGTCGAAGCGCAGGTACTCGCTTTCCCCCACCGCGTCGGCCACCTGCCGAGTCACCAGGACCTCGCCGCCGAGAGCCCGTGCGACGACCCGGTGCGCGAGGTTCACCTCGGTGCCGAAGTAGTCGCCGTCGCGGAAGACGGCGCTGCCGTAGTGGATCCCGACGCGCGGCTGCGGGCGCTCGCCGAACATCGTGAGGAAGCCGACCGCCCACTCGGTGAGCATCGCCGGCTCCGGCGAGACAATCATCACCTCGTCGCCGATCGTCTTCACGATCAGCGCCTCGGTCGGCAGGGTCGCCTCGACGCTCTCCACGAACCGCTCGATCAGATCGAGCGCCTCCTCGTCGCCCTCCTCCTCGGTGAACCTGGTGAAGCCCGTCAGGTCGACGAAGCAGTACGCCATCTGCACCCGGCCGAGCTGGTCCGCGGCCCCGATCAGGTCGCTCTCCATGTGCCCGACCACGTCCTGCTCGGTGTAGAAGCGCAGGTAGCGGTTGTGCACGTACTCCATGAACGGGCCGACCGTCGGCAGGAGCTCCCTGGCGAGGCCGCCCATCTGCTCGGCCATCTCGAGGGCGTCGGTGCCGTCGGCGATCAGCGGCTCGTGCACGAAGAGGTGGAAGAGGCGGACCTCGGCCTCGGCGATCTTGCGGATCGACTGCGCGTAGACGCGCACGAGCTGCAGGAGCGCGACGAGCGGCATGCCGGCGTCGAGCACGGCGGCGATCCGCTTCATCACGTCGACGTCCTCCTCGGTGAGGCGGCTCTCGATCGCGGTCGGGGTGCCGAGCAGGCGCATGACGCGCTCGATGAGCTCCTCCTCGAGCCCGCACTCGGCCGCCGCGTCGGCGAGCGAGTAGGTCCGCCGGCCGCGGGGGATCAAATCCTCGACGTAGCCGAAGGCGAGGCGCCCGTCGCGGACGGCGCGCCGCAGCTCGGCGAGCGAGTGCCCGCGCGCACGCATGCGGGCGACGACGCGCGCCTGCGCGGCCGCGGCGCGCGTCCAGCGGCCGCCCTTCAGGGGGACGACCCGCGTCTCGGCCCAGCGCTTCAACGTCGATGCGGGCACGCCCGCGATGCGCGCCGCCTCGCTCAGGGAGATCTCGCTCTCCGGCACGCGGGTGATCCTCGCACGTCCCCCGACGGCTCCGCCCCAGGGATTCCCATGCCCAGACGTGGGACGACGGGGTCGGCGCCCCGTCGTCCGCGGGCTCTACGGCCCGCTAGGTCGGCCTACGGCGCATTTTCGTGGCGCCTCGCGCGCCGCCGTCCGGCGTCCCAGTCGCCACAGAAAGCCGGGGGCAGCGCACTGCGGCCTGCTGCCACTTCGGTTGAGGCCAGGCTACGCCTCGCGGGGCGGCAAGTCAAACCCGCCGCGGCCGGCGCGGGAGGCGCTCAGACGAACGGGGCGCCGCGCGCGACCAGGTTCGCGTAGAGCCGCTCCTGGATCGTCTCGCGGACGCGCTCGGAGATGTCGAAGACCAGCCCGCGGTCGTGGGCGGCCTCGGGCCCGTGCTCGCTGAGGTCGATCGGCTCGCAGAACTCGATCCGCCACTTCGAGGGCAGGGGGATCAAGCCGAGCGCGCCGAGCCAGGGGAACGTCGGCGTGACCGGGACGAAGGGCGCCCCCGTGAGGCGCGCGGCGACGTCCAGCTCGCCGACCTTCGGGTAGATCTCCTCCGACCCCACGACGGCGACCGGCACGATCGGCGCGCCGGTCCGCAGCGCGACCTCCACGAAGCCGCCGCGGCCGAAGCGCTGCAGCCGGTAGCGCTCGGAAAACGGTTTCCTGGTGCCCTTGACGCCCTCGGGGAAGACCATGACGAGCTCGTCCTCGGCGAGCAGCGCGAGCGCGTTCTGCGGGGCGGCCGGCACGCCGCCGACCCGCCGCATGAAGGTCGAGACGAACGGCAGGGAGAAGGCCCAGTCGAGCACCATGAAGCGCGGCCAGCGCGGCAGCGGGTGCTCCTTCATCAGGGCCATGGTCATCATCGACGCGTCGAACGGGAAGATCGAGCCGGCGTGGTTGGCCACGAGCAGCGCGCGCCCGTGGGCCGGGACGTTGCGGACGCCGACCGCGTCCACGCGCCACCAGACCTCGTAGAGGAACTCGAACAGCGGGAAGGCCGCCTCGGCGAAGTCCTCGTCGAAGCCCCACTTGTCCTCGCGGTACTCGCCGCGCCAGCGGCGGGCGAGCGCCTCGACGGCGTTGCGCAGGCGGGCGGGGAGCCTTGGGATCGCGCCGCGCGCCGCGGCGACCGGGTCGAGCCCGGCCTCGATCCCGGCGCGCACCTCGCGCAAAAAATCGGCGAGCGCGGCCGCGGTGGGCGCACCGCCCTGGGGCCCGCTCACCGGACCACCCCCGCGAGCCGGCGGAACAGCCCGCCGAGGTCGGGCGAGACGCGCCTCGAGTCCGCTTTCTCGAAGAAGTCGGCGACCGCGGCCTCGGCGTCGAAGCGCGGCCGGTAGCCGACCTCCTCGACAAGGCGCCGGTTCGAGATCCCGCGCCCGTAGCGCAACAGCCGCACGGCGTCGGCCACGAGCGGGCCGGCGCCGAGCTCCACCCCGAGGCGGCCCAGCGCGGGCTCGAACAGGGGGTGCGGCACGGGCAGGCTGAGCCGCCCGGCGCTGCGCAGGATCCTGCTCAGCGAGAGCGCGCCCGAGGGCGCGACGTTGACGGGGCCGCGGACGTCCGCGCGGAGGGCGGCGAGCAGGGCCCCGGTGGCGTCCTCGGCGTGCAGGAGCTGCAGGCGCGGGTCGAAGCCGAGCTGGGTGGGGACGACCGGGAGGCGTAGGTATCTAGTGAGGGGGGCGTCGAGGTCCGGGCCGATCTCCGGCTGGAAGCGCAGCATCGTGCACCTGACCTGCGGGCGGCGGCGCGCGAAGTCCTCGAAGTAGCCCTCGAGCTCGGCGACGTCGCGCTGGAAGCGCGTGCGCAGCGGGGCCCGGCCGGCGAGCTCCTCGGTGTGGAAGAGCGGCGCGGCGGGCTCGCAGCCGTAGATCGCCGCCGAACCGCGGACGACGATGCGCTCGAGCGGCGGCGTGCGCTCGCAGGCGGCGAGCAGCTGGAGCGTGCCGATCACGTTGATCTCGTGGAGCGCGCGGGCAGGCTTGCCGGGCGCCGGGTACCAGAGGATCCCGCAGTGGACCACCGTGTCGGGCTCGGTCGCCGGGAGCAGCCGGGCGAGCACCGGGTTGCGGATGTCCGCGTGCAGGAACTCGGTGCGCTCCAGGTCGGCGGCCGGCTCGCGGTCGTCGATGCCCGCGACGTACTCGACCTGCGGGTCGCGCTCCAGGCGGCGCGCCAGCTCGGCCCCCCAGTGCGTCGCGACGCCGACGATCACGACCCTGCGCGCCACTTCGCCCTCTTTCCGGGCTTATCTAACCCTCAGGTGGAGAGTTAGATGATGGCCCGTTTTCCCCTTGTTCATCGGGTTTCCCGGCCCGTTCCTGGCGGATCGCCTCCTCCAGCGACGCGAGGCGCCGCTCGAGGGCCTCGAGGCGCCGGGCGACCTCCGCACCGGCGTCCTGGCCGAGCTTCGAGAGCTCCGAGCGCGCGTCCTGGCCGCGCCGGCTGATCCCCTCCCCCGCCTCCTGGGCGCGCCGGGCGAGCTCGGCGCTCGCCTCACGGCCCCGCCGCGCGAGCTCATCGACGAGCCCGGCCGCGCGCTCACGGGTCTGCGCGGCGGCGGGAGCGGTCGCGGCGAGCGTGCGCTCGATCGCCTTGCGCAGCGCGTCGGTGACGGAGCGGTCCTGGTCCTCGGGAGGAGGTTCCATCGGGTTCAGCTTATTCCCCGAGGCGGGTTGGGGGAGCGGGGCACGGGCGGCCGGTTCGGCGCCGACCGCGCGGTTCTGTCGGTTGATCCGACACAACTGCGCGCTCGCTGCGGCGCCCCGCGCGACCGCGCAGTTCGTTCCTTGATCCAACGAAACCGCGAGTTCGCGAACTGCGGCCGCCCGCCCAGTACAGTCGCCCACCCGTGGCCAGGTACCTCAAGCCCACAGCCCCCATCGCGCCAGCCGCCGTTCTGACCGGCGACCCGAAGCGCGCCATGGAGCTCGCCACCGATCTCTTCGAGCGGCCGCTCATGAGCAACCTCCAGCGGGGCCTGTGGGGATATTGGGGCGAGCTCGACGGGGGTCTGGGGCTCACCGTCCAGTCGACCGGCATCGGCGGGCCGAGCGCGGTGGCGGTCCTGCACGAGCTCGCCGGGCACGGGGTACGGCACGCGATCCGCGTCGGCGCCTGTCTAAGCCTCGACCAGAGCTTTAGCCTGGGCGAGATCGTGGTCGTCGAGGAGGCGCTGGCCACCGACGGGGCCTCCCGGGCGCTCGACGCGCCCCCGGCGGTCGCGCCCGACAGGGCCCTCACGGCGGCGCTGGCGGCGCGCACGGGCGCGCGGCCGGCCCAGGTGGCGACCACCGACGCCCTCCACGACGCCACGACGGCCGCGGAGCGCCACCGGGACGCGGGCGCGCCCGCGGTCGACGGCTGCACGGCGCCGCTCGCCGCGCTCGCGAGCCACCTGGGCGTCGCGTTCGCGTGCGCGCTCGTCGTCGCGGAGGACGGGCGCGAGGCGCTCTCCTACGAGGAGCTCGACCGCGCGCTGCTCGAGGTCGGGCGCTCGGCGGCCGCCGCCCTCGCGGAGGCTCAGCCCGCCTCTGAGCCGGACTCGCCGCCCGCGGCGGCGGCCCGCTGAGCGAGCGCCGCGTTCAGCGCGGCGATCTCGTCGGCGAGCGCATCGACCGCGTCCTCGAGCTCCTCGACACGCGCCGACAGCTTGCGCAGGCGCCCCTCCAGGCGCTCCAGCTCGTCGCGGGAGGCGAGGTTCGCGGCCCGCAGAGCCGAGCGCTGGGCCGCGGCCGCCTTCTCGCCGGCGCCCAGCGCCTGCCCCACCGCGCGGCTGAACAAGGGGTTTTCGAGCAGGGCCTGCGCGAGCTCGCTCAGCGCCTCCTCGCCGCGCGCCCTGAATCCGCTCTGGTCCTGCTCGCTCATCGCGCCTCCTCGCGGGTCGAGCTCGTCGGTCCGGGGGGAGCCTAACCGCGGCGCGCGCGGGCGGCGCCTCTTATCCGATCTTTAAGGGCGCGTGCTGGCATGCCGATGGGAGAAAGCGACGTGTCACGGACTTCCCAACTGCGCCACGGGCCCGAGCCCTCCGGTACCCTCGCGTGGGAGGGTTGGTCGTTGCATTGCGCTGATCGAACAAGTAGCGTGTCCAGCGCACGGGTGCAGGCTCCGGAGAGGCGGGAACAGCCCTGCTGCGCGCCCAGGGTGAGAGAGGGATGAGAAGGCAGCTTCAACTGGTCGTTGCGCTGGGCGTGCTGGGCGCCGTCCTGGTCGCTGCAACCGCAGGTGCCGGCGGGATCAAGATCGGCCTCGGCAAGAGCACGATCTCCATCAACCTGCCGGGCAACCAGACCATCGAGCCCCTCGGCAGCCTTCCCGCCTGCGCGAACCTGAAGGACGACGACGGCGACGGTCGCACCGACCTCAACGACCCCGGCTGCTCGGGCCCGCTCGACAACGACGAGACCGACCCGGCGCCGCCGTCCACGACGCCGACCGTCCCGACCACGCCCGGCACGACGACGCCGACCGTGCCGTCCGATCCGGGCACCACGACGCCCAACGAGCCTCCAGTTACACCTGAGGTTCCGGGTGGCGGCGACAAGGGCGGCGACAAGGGCAAGGGCTCGAAGGGCGGCGTGAGCGGCCCCAAGGGCGGCCGCGGCAAGGGCAAGGTCGCCGAGGACAAGGGCAAGGGCGGCGAGTCCGAGACCAAGCCGAACGACCCGCCCCCCACCCGCGAGCCCGACGGCCGGCCGACCGACACCAACCCGACCGTGACGATCGCCGACTACGGGCCCGCCCCGATCGGCGTCCCGAACTTCATCATCGACAGCTTCTCGATCCCGCCGTTCCTGCTCCCGATCTACCAGGCCTGCGGGACCGAGTACGGGATCCCGTGGGAGGTCCTCGCCTCGATCAACCGGATCGAGACCGCGTTCGGCACGAACCTCAACGTCTCCTCCGCCGGCGCCGTGGGCTGGATGCAGTTCATGCCGGCGACCTGGAAGGCCTACGGGGTCGACGCCAACGAGGACGGCCGCAAGGACCCCTACAACCCGGTCGACGCGATCTGCGCCGCCGCGCGCTACCTGAAGGCCGCGGGCGGCCAGGAGGACTTGCGCCGCGCGATCTTCGCGTACAACCACGCCGACTGGTACGTGGACGAGGTCCTCCTCTACGCGCGCCAGTACGGCCGCATCCCCGACGACCTGATCGGGTCGCTCACCGGCCTCACGGAGGGCGCCCGCTTCCCGGTCGCCGCCAACGCCCGGTACGCGGACGACATCTCCGAGCGCAAGCTGCTCGAGCGCTCGAAGGCGGCGCGCAAGCAGGCGGGCAACGTCGCCCAGGTCATCCACAGCTCGCCCACGCGCCGCGGGATCAACATCTACACCCGCAAGAACGCCCCGGTCGTCGCGGTCAACGACGGGATCATCAAGCGCATCGGCAAGAACAAGAAGCTGGGCCGCTACATCGTCCTGCAGGACTCCTACGGCAACCGCTTCACCTACGCGCACCTGGGCCGCATCGCCGAGGTCTACCCGGCGCCGAAGCGCAGGACGCTGACCGCCAAGGACTTCCGCATCATCCGCCCGGACGACGACGCCGCGCCGACGCGCGCCGCGAGCCGGACCACCGAGCCCGCCCCGGAGAACGCCGCCAAGCGCGAGGAGCGGCGGGCCGACGGCCCGGTCAACACCGAGGACGCGCGCGAGCGCCTCTACGCCTTCCCCGAGCGCAAGGCGAACCTGAGCCGCGCCGACCTCACCGGCCAGCTCGACCGCCTGCTCGCCAAGCGCTTCCCGGGCTACGAGGCGTTCAAGGCCTACGTCGGCGGCATCCTGCGCTTCAACCGCAAGACGATGGAGATGCGGCCGCTGCGCGAGGGCTCGCGCGTCGTGGCCGGCACGGTCCTCGGCCGCGTCGGCAAGACCACCGAGCTCGCGCCGCACCTGCACTTCGCGATCAAGCCGGTGGGCCGCGGCGCCCCCTCGATCGACCCGAAGCCGATCCTGGACGGCTGGAAGCTGCTCGAGGCGACCGCGATCTACCGCGCCGCCGGCGACAACCCGTTCACGAAGTCGAGCGCCTCGGTCGGCCAGATCCTGCTGATGTCGAAGGAGCAGCTCATCAAGCGCGTGCTCAACGACCCGCGCCTCGAGATCTACTCCTGCGGCCGCCAGGACATCCGCACCGGCCAGATCGACCGCCGGGTGCTGGCGCTGCTCTCCTACCTGAGCCAGCGCGGCTACCGCCTGACGATCACCTCGCTGAAGTGCGGCCACTCCGTCTACACGTCGTCGGGCAACATCTCGCACCACTCGCTCGGCGGCGCCGTCGACATCGCGATGATCAACGGCATGCCGGTGCTCGGCAACCAGGGCCCCGGCTCGATCACCGAGTCGCTCGTGCGCGACATCCTGCGGCTGCAGGGCACGCTGACGCCCGACCAGGTGATCTCGCTCATGGACTTCGGCGGGCCGAGCTTCGCGATGGCCGACCACAACGACCACGTCCACGTGGGCTACGGCGCACGCTCCAGCCGCGGCGACAAGGGGGTCATCGAAGTCCTCAAGCCCGGCCAGTGGACGCGCCTGATCGAGCGCATCGCCGGCATCGAGAACCCCGAGGTCCCGACCACGCCGTCGCGCTGGGCGATCCCCACCAAGAAGGGCAAGAAGGCCGGCGGCAAGAAGGGCAAGGGCCACCGGGCCTCGCCCGCCCACGTCGGCGAGTAACGCTGGCCGAGCGGCCCTTCGGATTCGTCCAGGTCGAGCTCCCCGGTGAGCTCCCGGTCGACGACGGCCGCTACCCCGTGCGCGCGCCCGGCGCGGGCGCAGGCGAGGTCGACGCCGTCCTGATCGTGGCGACCGCGGGCCGCGCGCCCGGGCCGCGCAGGCGCCTGCGTAGGCCGCGCCCCACCCCCGCCGAGCCGGCCGCCGCAGCGCCGCTCACCGCGCTCACGGTCGTCGACCCGGAGCCGCTCGCCGAGGACCCGGAGGCCTGGCTCGCCGCCCTGCGCCGCGACGAGGAGGCCCGCGAGACCTACGTCGGGCGCGCCCTCGCCGTGGTGCGCCGCGCCCTGGGGGCGGCGCGCGTGGCCGCCGCCGACGCGAGCGTCGGCGAGCTGCCCGCGGACGCGGCCGTCCGCATCGGCTTCGCGACCGGCGAGCAGCTCGTGGCCGGGCGCTGGGGAGGTGCGCTCGCCCTGCCGCGCGACGCGGGCAGGCGCTCGCGCGCGGACGCCCTGCGCCCCGGCGAGCGGTTCGCCGCGATCCTGGGCGGCCGGGCCGAGCCGCTCGCGTGCGAGGAGCTCGTCCTGCGCGCCGCAGCGGACGTCGAGGCGGGGCGCTGGGAGGCCGCGGCCCTGCAGGCGCGCGCTGCCGTCGATGCCCTGCTCGCGGCGCGCGCGGCGCTCGGCGACGGCCACGAGGGCGACCTGGAGCGCCTCGAGGCCGCCCGGGACGAGCTCGAGCGCGCCGCCCGTGCCGCGCTGGACCCCTCCCCCGCCCCGTCGGAGGCGGTCAGGGAGGCCGTGAGGGCCGCCCAGCGCGTGCTCAGGCGCCGTGCGGCCGGCCGCGCCTAGGGCCTCAGCCGAGCGCCGCGAGCACCCCCTCGAGCTCCTCGACCACGTCGCCCGAGAGCTTCACGGCGGCATCGGAGTCGTACGGCGTCGGCCCCTTGGTGACGAGGGCGACCCGGCCGCCGCGCGCGAGCGTCGCCGCGGGCAGCGCGGCGACCGGGTGGACCTCCAGCGAGGAGCCGACGCACAGCAACAGGTCCGCGTTCGCGCAGAGCTCCTCCGCCTCGGCGAGCGCCCGCTCGGGCAAGAGCTCGCCGAACAGCACGACGTCGGGCCGCACGTGCCCGCCGCACTCGCGGCAGATCGCGACCCCCTCCTCGTCGAAGAGCTCGTCGACCTCCTCGAGCCGGTAGGAGGCCGCGCACTCGTAGCACGAGGAGGTCTCGATCGAACCGTGCACCTCGATCACCCGCCGCGAGCCCGCCCGCCGGTGGAGCCGGTCGATGTTCTGGGTGATCACCGCCTCGAGCAGGCCGCGGCGCTCGAGCTCGGCGAGCGCGCGGTGGGCTGGGTTCGGCTCCTTCGGGCCGAGCATGGCGAAGCGCGGCCGGTAGAAGCTCCAGAAGCGCGCCGGGTCGGAGCGGAACGCGTCGATGTGGGCGACCTCGAACGGGTCGACCTTCTCCCAGAGCCCCTCGCCGGGCGTGCGGAAGTCGGGGATCCCCGACGGCACGGAGATCCCCGCCCCCGTGAGCGCCACGGCCGAGCGCGCGGAGAGGATGAGCTCGGCGAGGCGCTCGGGATCGCTGCTCGGGCCCG
>Ga0207864_1002508_pt1 | contig 17151 bp, 13 predicted proteins | sample HigsolmetaAR202D_FD_184834 | JGI IMG/M metagenome (GOLD analysis project Ga0207864, IMG submission 184834) | Ionic liquid and high solid enriched microbial communities from the Joint BioEnergy Institute, USA - AR20-2-D (SPAdes) (version 2) ... | reverse complement strand
CTACTCCGGCCGCCTCATCCCCGTCTTCCAACCCGACGGCGGCTTCATCCTGCGCGACACCGCCACCCAAACGACCCTGGTCTTCACCCGCGCCGAATGGGACGCCTTCCACGCCGGAGTCGTCCACGGCGAACTCCGCCCCCTGGCTGCGCTCTGAGACTCCCGCGTTGGCAGCCCTCTGAAGCACAGACAGCACCGACAGGAGCCGGGGGAGGGAACGGGCGTGCACCCGCTCGTCCATTCCCCGCCCAACCGGCAGCGGGGCCGAACAGCATGATTGATGGGACGGGCACGACGACAGCCTCGCCCGACTTCTCCGCCCGGAGGGCGCACCAGGCGCCCAGACACCGCCGTCCGAGTCCTGCCGCTGAGCGCCGGTGCCACACGCTTGGTGCCCACCAGGGCTTCACTCTCTGACCCTGAACGGACAGCCTTCCAGAAGGCCCTGCGTGGCACCGGCTTCCGCTCGTCGTACCACCGGGCCCAGTCTGCTCACGCCTGCCGACCGCAGCCTTGGGCTGCCTGGACTGGACACAGGCGAAGCAGCAGTCACCAGGCGCCTCCTGCCTGCCCGACTGCCCGTGCGCTGACGACCACGCGGCGATCACTGCCAGGTGTCCCATCCTTGGACCGGCGCGGTGGACGCCTCCCGCTCCGCGCCCGGTGGCCCAGCGGGGCAGGCACGCTGCCGGACATCCTGACCGTCTCCGCCAGCCCTCGTCCCGCTGCCTGCTCCAGGGCTTTCAGACACCTTCTGGAAAACTGCTTCCCACTGCCTTTTCCCTGCCCTCACCCCTGGCTATTTCCCCGGCATCCTCCAAAGAAGCCAAGGATGGATTTTCAGTCCGACCTTGGAACAGCTCTCCTTTTTTACCCTTTCAGGACCCGCTTTCCACAAAGAGGACAGCGGTACATCGATACTGGTAGAAGCTGTTTTCTCCATTCCCGTTTACGCATTGGCTCCGGGGGATGTACATTGGTCCACGCAATCGCACGGCGAAAAAAGGCGGCATCGAAATCCGCGTGTCTTCGCTGTCCGCGCCGCCAATCTTCACCGACTCCCAACAAGCAAAGGAAGCCCATGACTGATGTGGCCGCCGATCCCGAGAACGCGGCAGAACTAAGGGACCAGGTCGTGGACACCCTCATCCGGGACGGCGTGATCGTCTCCCCACAGGTCGAGGCGGCGATGCGCAGGGTTCCACGGCACCGGTTCACGCCGGAGGCAACCGTGGAGGAGGCCTACCGCCCCTATGCGGCTGTAGTCACCAAGAAGAATGAGCACGGGATCTCCATCAGTTCGGTCTCAGCTCCCCAGATCCAGGCGATGATGCTTGAACAGGCCGCCATCGAGCCGGGAATGCGGGTTCTGGAGATCGGTTCAGGCGGCTACAACGCAGCCCTGATCGCTGAACTCGTCGGCGATTCCGGCCAGGTCACCACTGTCGACATCGACCAGGACGTCACGGCCCGGGCCGAGCGGCTGCTGGCGGAGAACGGATACCCGCAGGTGCGCGTCGTCCTCGCCGATGCTGAGGACGGACTCGCTGCCCACGCCCCCTACGACAGGATCATCGTCACCGCCGGGGCGTGGGACATCCCTCCGGCATGGATCACGCAACTGACCGAGCGGGGGCGGCTCGTGGTGCCGCTACGGCTGCGGGGCCTGACCCGTTCGATCGCGTTCGAGCGCCGCGGTGGCCACCTGCTCGGCCTCTCCGCCCGGGCGTGCGGATTCGTCCCCATGCAAGGCGCCGGCGCCCACCAGGAGCAACTGCTACTGCTGTGTGGCACGGACGAGATCGGCCTGCGTTTCGACGACGGGCTGCCGGGGGACCCGAGCCTGCTGGACAACACCGTGCGCACCCCCCGGCTGGAGGTGTGGACCGGGGTGGTGGTCGAGCGCACCGAACTGGTCGACACCCTGCAGTTGTACCTGGCCACGGCCCTGCCCGGGTTCTGCATCATGGCTGTCGACCCCGCACTGGACACGGGCCTGGTCGAGCCCAACCACCCCTCGTTCTCCCTCGCGGCAGTCGACGGCGGCAACTTCGCCTACCTGCGGGTCCGTCCCACAGCCGACGACCGGTCCGTGGAGTACGGCATCCACGCCTTCGGCCCGCAGCGGGAGGCGTTCGCCGAGAAGATGGCCGGACACGTGCGGACCTGGGCCCGCGAGCACCGCGGCGGTCCCGGCCCGCAGATCCGCGTCTTCCCGGCCCGCACCCCCGACGAGCAACTGCCGGGACACCTGGTCCTCGACAAGAAGCACAGCCGCGTCACGTTCTCCTGGCCCTCGGCAACAGCCGCGGACCAGGCCGTCCCACCCGCCTCTTCGGAAGGAGACGATCACCGGTGATGAGCACCAGCCTCGCTGGCGGTAGCACGGCACTGGCCGATCCCCCCGGAATCGACGACGAGTTCGCGCTCGATGTGAAGGTCGTCCTGGCCACCCACCCCAACGGCAAGCTGCAGTGCAGCACCAGTGACGGCTGCGGCAGCACCTGTAACGACGGCGCCTCGGCCTGCAACTCCAGCATCGAGCCTCCCCTGTCCTGATCACTTGTTCGCAGTGCTGGTGTGCCGGACGTCCTGTGCGGCACACCAGCGCTCCACCTGAGGAAGGGAGCCGCAGTGCGACGGTCAGCGGTCGGCTACCGGTGGCGAGGCGGGGCGCTGCTGCGGGCCAGCACTGCACCCCCTGGACTGGACGTGCCCCGCGACCCGGCTCTGCTCGACGACGGCGCCGTGCCCCGGCAACGGGCCTGGATCGCTGACGTCTGGGCTCGCAAGGACGTACGGGACGCCTTGGCTGCCGCCAGCCCGGCACTGTGTCGGCAGGTCGAGGCCGTGGTGTCAGGAGCATGCACGGAACCGCGGCGAGTGCGCAGAACCGTCCTTTCGCTGGTTTCCTACCTGCTGCGCTGGCAGCGGCGCGCTACCCCCTTCGGTCTGTTCGCGGGCGTCGCCCCCGTAGGAACCGCACACGAACCCAGCGTGGCCTGGGGTGGAAAGCACCAGGTGTCAGCCCGGCCGGACGGCGAATGGCTCACCGACGTCATCAGCCGCTTGGACCAGTGCCGTGAGCTGCGTGAACGGCTGCGTGTCGTTGCCAACGACACCGGGCAGGCACGGGGCGACCGGTTCGTGGCGCCTGGACCGCCCGCTGACGGCCGCGCACGGCACATGGCTCCGCTCGAAGTATCGGTACGCCGCACTCGCCCTGTGGCAGCGGCCCTGGAAGAGGCCCGTACCCCGGTCCGTTACGGGGAGCTTTGCGCTCGTCTCGCCCGACTGTTCCCCACCGCGGGAGAGGACCGGATCAGGGCGGTCCTGGACGGCCTGATCGACCAGAACCTGCTTGTGAGCAGCCTGTGGCCGCCGATGACCTGCCTGGACACCCTGGGCTATGTGTGCGCTGAACTGGACGCCGTCCGTGCCCAGGGCATCGACGCGATCGCGCCCCTCGTGGCGGAACTCCGCACGATCCGCGACGACCTCGCCGAACGCAGCCCTGGGGCCCTTGCAGAAAGCAGCCGGGACTCCGTAGTGGAGCGGATGCGGAAACTGAGTGACGTCGCTCCGTTTCCGCTCGTCCTCGACACCGCTCTGGACTGCGACCTCCGCATTCCCGAGCAGGTGGTGCGCGAGGTGGAGGAAGCCGTCGAAGTCCTGTGCCGCTTGACGCCGTATCCGGCGGGCTACCCGCAGTGGCGCGACTACCACGCCCGGTTCCTGGAGAGGTACGGCCCCGAGGCGGCAGTGCCTGTCCTGGAACTGGTGTCCGACAGCGGGCTCGGCCTGCCGTCGGGGTACCTGGGCTCGGCATACCGGGCTGATCCCCGGTGCCTGGAGGAGCGCGACAGCATACTCCTCTCCCTCGTCCAGCAGGCACTGCTGGACGGACGCGACGAGATCGTCCTGACACGGCGACTGGTCGAGTCCCTGGAAGGCGGCGAAGCCGCGAACGCCGCGTACGTGCCGCGCGTGGAGGTTGCCGTGGAAGTCCACGCCCCCTCTGTGGCGGCTCTGGCAGGCGGATTGTTCCGGCTGGTGGTGAGTGGTGCGCCCCGGCCTGGAAGCAGCATGGCCGGGCGGTTCGCGCACCTGCTGCCTGCAGGTCAGCAAGCCCGTCTCGCCGCCACCTACCAGGCCTCGGGAGCGGACTCGGTGACGGCGCAACTGTCGTTCGCGCCGCGTCGGCGCCGCAATGAGAACGTCGCTCGCACCCAGAAGATGCTGGAGAACGTGATCCCCCTCGCCGAATCCCGGGTTTCCGGCAAGGGAGTGATCCCGCTGACCGACCTGGCGGTCACCGCTGACTCCCGCCGCTTCGCCCTGATCCGGCTCTCCACCGGCCAGCGTGTCGAACCGCAGGTGCTGCACGCCTTGGAAGCGGGAATCCACACCCCTCCGCTGGCACGCTTCCTCTCCGAGGTCACCACAGCCCACTGCGCGGCGTACCAGAGCTTCGACTTCGGGGCCGCCGCTCACCTGCCCTACCTGCCGCGGGTGCGCTACCGCAACACCGTTTTGTCCCCGGCCCGGTGGCTGCTCGACCGTGACGACCTGCCCGGACGCAGGGTGTCGCTGCAACAGTGGGAGGCGGGCCTGGAGGCATGGCGGTCCAGACTACGGGTTCCCGAGCACGTCGCAATGGTCCATCGCGGCCAGCGCCTGCCTTTGGACCTGTCGCACCCGCTCCACCGGCGCCTGCTGCGCGCCCGTCTGGAGAGCACCGGACGGCTGGAACTGCGGGAGGACTTTTCCGGGGAAGGCCCGGGCTGGCTGGGACGCCCTCACGAACTGCTCCTGGTCCTCACCCGGGCAGACGCAACCGTACCGGTGCAGCAGACGGGAGGAGCGGTACGGCCCGGCACAGAGCACCCGCGCGACCGCTCTCCGGTTCTGCGAGTCCAGATAGACACTCATCCCCAGCGCCACGACGAACTCCTCACCCGCCACCTGCCCCTGCTGCTGGACGGCCTCCCAGCGGCACGGTGGTGGTTTGACCGGCGCCGCGACGGCCACCGCTCCGCAGTCGGCCAGTACCTGGTGCTGTACATACGGCTGGCTGAGGGCTGCTCCTACGGTCAGGCAGCCGAGCGGGTACGTGACTGGGCCGACGAGTTGCGCCGTGTACGGCTCGCCTCGCACTCGGTACTGGCCGCGGACGTGTCCGGCGGGAGTGCGGGGCACAGCCTGGCGTCGGAGGCTGTGGAGACGGTGTCCGCGGCAGACTCCGCCGCGGCCCTGGCACAGATCCGCTTGGCGGAGCGGAGTGGCTGGGACGCGCGGGCTCTTGCTGCAGCCAGCATGGTCGACATGGTGGCCTCATCAGTTTCGGACACCGGCCAGGGCCTGGCCTGGCTTCTGGAGCACCTGCCCCGCCAGAACAGCAGAATCGACCGGTCTGTACGCAACCAGGCGCTCGCCCTCACCGAACAGCCGGGTGACCACACGTTCCTGCGCTCTTTGCCCGGTGGCCAGGAGGTGGCCGCTGCCTGGCGCGCCCGCGCCGATGCTCTGGCCGCCTACCGGGTGCGCCCGACCACCCAGCGCTCCCTGCCCACAGTTGTGCGGTGGCTGCTCGACCAGCACCGTACGCGCGCGGTGGGGGCCGACCCCGGCCACGAGATCACCACCGCCCACCTGGTGCGCTCGTGCGCACTTCGCCACGCTGTCCGTCGGACGGAGTCCCGATGACAGCTCTTCACCCCGCTGATCCCGCCCGCCTGGTGGAAGAGCTCACTGCCCGTCTGGCCGAACCCGCTCCCGAGTCCGGGCATGAACCCTGGCGGGAGCATTCCCTCGCACACGGCGCTGCCGGCACCGCACTGGTCCACATCGAACGCGCTCTCACCGGCCACGCCCCTTGGAAACAAGCCCACAGGTGGATCGTCCAAGCCGCATCCGGTGAGATCAGCGCTTCCGACACCACCGGTCTTTATCTCGGCGCCCCCGCTGTCGCCTTCACCCTCAACGCCGCCGCCCGCGTCTGGCCTGCACGGTATGCCGCTGCTCTGCAGACCATGGACCAGCATGTCGCCGCCCTGGCCCACCGCCGCGTGGAGGCGGCTGCAGCCCGCATACACCGGCGCGAACTGCCCGGGTTCGGCGAGTACGACGTGTTCTACGGACTGACCGGAATCGGCGCCTACCTGCTGCACCGTGCCCCGGGCAGCAGCGCTCTGGGGCGCGTCCTCGACTACCTCGTCGCGCTCACCCGCCCCCTTCGTGTCGACGGTGAGACCAGACCCGGCTGGTGGGTCTTTCATGATCCGCGCAAGCGGCTGTCGGCCCGCTTCGCCGACGGACACAGCAACCACGGAGTCGCCCACGGCATCACCGGTCCGCTCCTCCTCCTGGCTCAGGCAGCCCGCCGCGGCATCAGCGTGGACGGCCACCACGACGCCATAGCCGCCATCGGAGCCTGGTTCGACTCCTGGCGCCAGGAAGGTCCGGCAGGCCCCTGGTGGCCCGAACACGTCACCGTCGCCGAAATGCGCGCCGGCCGCCCTCTCCAGGCTGCTCCGGCTCGGCCGAGCTGGTGCTACGGGACCCCGGGTATCGCCCGGGCCGGACAGCTTGCCGCAATCGCCACCGGTGACCTGCAGCGCCAGCGCGCCTTCGAGGACGCACTGGCCCAGTGCCTGGCTGATCCCGCACAGACGGCGCAGCTCACCGACGTGAGCCTGTGCCACGGCTGGGCAGGCGTCTACCAGACTGTCTGGCGCGCCGTCCAGGACGCGGCTACTCCCACACTTGCTGCTCACCTGCCTCGTATTGCCCGTTGCCTCACCCAGCGGGTCCGCCTCGGCTCTGAGGGGAGCCCCGGACTCCTCACCGGCGACGCCGGTACCGCCTTGGCCCTGATCACCGCGGCCACCGACAGCGCTCCGACTTCGGGATGGGATGCATGCCTGCTGATCGACTGAGCCCCGCTCGCCAAGATGGTTCCCGCCTCTCCCAGGACACCGACGCGGTCGTGCGCGCCGTGCTGCAAGTCCTGGCCGGGAAGTCTTTGGAACAGGTCGCCGCCCTGCACCATCTGGACTCCGCGGAACTGTGTGCGGCTGCCGAAGTGTTCTGCCAGGCCGGGGGCCGTGCCCTGTACCAGCAGTCCGCCTCCGGCTGGAAGCAGGTCTACATCGAGTTCGCCGACTGGACAACGGCAGACGGCATCGCCGCCGCCCACCTGGCTCCGCTCCTGCAGCAGGTCGAGGCGGAAGACCCCTCTGCCGCGTGGTGGTTCATCCGCAAGCACCCCTGCTGGCGGCTGCGCCTCCACACCGCTGCGGAAGGTCTCAGCGCGCGCTCCCGCCTCACCGCTTCCCTGGACGGCCTCGCCTCGGCCGGACTCATCCGGCGCTGGTGGCGGGGAGTCTACGAGCCCGAGGCAGCGGCCTTCGGAGGCCGAGCGGGGATGGCGGTCGGCCACCGGCTGTTCCACGCCGACAGCCGTGCCGTCCTCATGCTGGCAGGCCAGGAGCCAACTGCGCTCGGCCTCCGGGAGTTGTCCGTCCTCCTGCTCGCCACTCTGCTGCGCGCGGCAGGGCTGGAGTGGTACGAGCAGGGAGACGTGTGGCACCTCGTCTCCCGGGAGCGTCCCCTCCCCGCCGATGTCCCACCCGGTCGACTCGAACCGATGACCGCGGACATCAGGGCGCTGCTGCTGGCCGACACCAGCCCTGACGGACCGCTGTTCGGCCAGGGCAGGCCCGCGGCATCCGCCACGCGGTGGGCCGACGCCTTCCGTACCGCAGGCTGGGAACTGGGAGCCGCGGCTCGCGAAGGCAGACTTGAGCGCGGACTGCGCAACGTGATCGCCTACCACACGATCTTCCACTGGAACCGGCTCGGCCTCTCCTCGCGCACGCAGAGTTTGTTGGCGTGGACGGCACGGGAAGCGGTTCTGGGTCCAGTCCCCGCCTCTGCTGACCAACACCTCGGCAGAGCGGAGTGAGCTGAGGCGGGGATACGGTCAGCCGGACGCCCTCCTCCGAACAGCCACGTGCGCATCAGCCGACGCGGGAACCTTGACGAGGAGCTCGTCTTCCTCTGGTGAACCGTCTACCAGCAGGACGGCGCCGAATCGGTTCCCTTTCGGCCAGCGCTTCCCACCTGGGTTTCCGCACCGGTCCGCAGGCGCTGTTCCCTGTGCTCCAGCAGAGCGGCAGCGCCGAAGAAAGCAGCAGACAGACGCCGCAGGACATCGATACTCGTCCGGCCGTGCGCGGCAGCGTCCAGAACGATCCGGTAGCCGCCGAGTTGGACGGCTACCTGGTCTGTGCTGGGTACAGAGACGCCTATCCCGTCCGGGGTGTCGAAAGCTTTGAGGACTGCCGCGCCGAACTCGATGACGGGTTGAGCTCCCTGTTTCTCTTCCTGTCTGGACAGAGGAGGCTTGGGGGTATGGGTGTTGCTCGCCCGGTAGGCGAGGATCTGGCTCCGCCGGTACCGCCGGATTCCGCTGGGCAGCCGCTCGTGTGGGATGCGATCGCTCCACCTCGACAAGGTCTTGGAGTTGACTCCAAGCAACTCCGCAGCCTCTTTGCCAGTGATGTAGTCGTCTTCCTGGTTCATGGTCCTGGTCGATCTCGTCACAATCCGGTTCGTCCGTTCCTGGTCCCGGGGCGCCCCGGGACCGCGTGCGGGTAGCGCGGGTGGGGCGTGCGGGATGAGCGGAAGGAGCGTGCCGTTTCACCCCAGAGCCCAGTTCCCGGGGGAGAACAGCAGCCCGGGGTCAGGGACGGACGCGGGTGGCCGCCCCGAGGGGGCCGACTGCGTCCGAATGGGCTTGCTCAGTAGTCCTGTCGCCACGGGCTCGGGCGATGGCAGCCAAGGCGCGGTGGGCTTGCATCTGCGCCGACTGGCCCGGCACGCAGCGCACTGGCAGCGGCCAGGTCAGCATCGCCCAGGGCCAGCACAGCTGTGTTGCGAAGTCCGGCATCCAGCCAGACGCGGGCATCTGCCGCAGTGGTGAAGACAGAGCAGTCGCTCTGGACCACGTAGGCGTGCGCCGGCCTCAGCCGCCATGCCCAGGGCAGGGCCTCGGGGCTGCGGCTCGGTGTGCAGGTAGTGGTTGAACAGGCGCTGCTTGCACTGCGTATGCGGGCAGGTGGGCCTCGATGCGGCGGGACGCCAGCCCAGCGAACCCCTCAGGAACGGAAGGTGTGCTCACCGGTTCCCCTCCCACACTGATGGCGAAGCGGGTGACAACCGGAGATGATCCCGGTAGAAGTGAACGGATTCCATGGACAGGAGTCTTGAGGAGCCGCCAAAGGGTTTCCAGACACTCCACGTCTAACCTCTCATTCGCTGACGGATTTTCTGAGAGGAGCTGGACCGCTGCAGAAAACCCCTACGATGCCCTCGATATGCGGCAACTGCGGTCACGAGCGTCCCTGCGGTTGCGTGCCTGACCGGTTCTGGCGCTCCTTTGAAGTACGGCGTGCTCTGAGCAGGATGGACATCACCCGTCTGGTACGGCTGCTGCGCCGCGACACCGATCTGACCCAGGAAGCGATCGGACGTCTAGTTGACCTGCCGCAGTCAGTGATCTCGCGTATTGAGTCCGGGCGTCTGGTCCTGCGTGACATCTCCAAGATCCGCACGGCCCTTGACGGCCTCGGCGCGCCAAAGCTCATCCCTGCCACCGAGCTATTCGCTACGGCTGGTGACGAGACAGACGAGGAGGCTGAGGAAAACGCGCAGAGATTCTCCTATGTCATAGATAATTCCTTGCACGCCGATTCTGTGGTGGTCGATGCACTGGCCTCTTCGCTGGCGTCCCAGCGCCGTTTGGAAGACGCCGTTGGAGCTGGGGCTCTTCTGGGAGTGGTCCGTGCACACCTGCCTCTTCTTCTGGCGCTGGTACGGAACACCCAAGGGCAGATCCGTCAGAACCTGGTAGACGTGGCAGGGCAGTGGACGCAGTTCGCGGGCTGGGTCAACGCTGCCACCGGTCACGAAGCCGAAGCAGCACGCTGCTACGAATACACCCTGGAACTGGCGCTGGAGGCTGGCAGCAGCAATCTCGCAGCCACGGCCCGCTCCATGAGCGGACACCTGGCCTGGATATCCCGTCGCCCCGAGGAGGTCATCGGGCTGTCAGAAGCTGCGGTACGCCCCGGCACCAGCAACGGAATCCGTGCGCTGGCCCTGCAGCAGCAAGCCCGCGGTCACGCCATGCTGGGGGAGCGCGACACCGTGGAACGACTGCTGGACCAGGCTGAGGCATGCGTGAACCAAGCGGCTGCCCACCCTGAGGACGAACCCGACTGGATCTACTTCCATAATCCTGACTTCTTCTCCATGCAGCGGGCCCGCGCCTATCTATACCTGGGCCGCCATGCTGAAGCGATCGACCTGCTCACCTGCGGTATCGACGCGCTACCGCCCTCCACCCGCAACTCCGAATGGTGCCTTCTGTACCGGCTCGACCTCGCCAAAGCCCACGCTGAATGCGGAGACCTCGACCATGCCGTGCATCTGGCCGCCCAGATCGCTGACAGCGCCAAGTCCACTCAACTGAGCGCAAAGGCCCTAGACCTTCAGAAACGGCTCGATACCCGGAAGCGGAGACGGCGATGACCCGCGGTCCCATTCCCTCACACTTCTGGCGGCGTCCGGATATCTTCACCGCTGTGGCCAAGTTCGACTGCACCACACTCATCATCGAGGTACGCAAGGCCACCGCCCTGTCCCAGGAACAGGTCGCCCGTCTGACCGGTCTGTCGCAATCAGTGATCTCACGTATCGAGTCCGGCCGTCTGGTCCTGCGCGATGTCGTCAAGATCCGTGCACTTCTCGATGGACTGGGCGCGCCGCAGATGGTTCCCGAACTCTCTTCTGTTCCAGAGCTTGAGGCAGATGCGGGCACGCTGGCGGAGCAGCTCAGCCAAACGATGCCCCGCGACTACATCGAGGCCCAAAACCGCGGCCCCCGCCACAGCCTCCACACCGCTTCCTGCTACGCCCATCTGGTGGGACACAAACTCCCCGCGGCCCGCGGCGCCGACCGCACCGCTCTGCTGAAAGTGGGTGCACGTGTCGCGGAGTGGCTGGGCTGGCTGCTGCAAGACCACGGAGACATGCCTGCCGCCGAGCGGTGGACCGGCCGCGCTCTGGAATGGGCTCACGACGCCGGCGACCCGGTAATGACCGCCTACGTTCTTTTCCGCAAGGCCAACCTCGCCACCGCCCAGGGCCACACCGGTCGTGCCCTCGGCCTCGCCCGCACCGCGCAGCACTACTGCTCCCTGCCTCGGATTCAAGCGCTGGCCCTGCAGCAGGAAGCCCACGTCCACGCTCACAACGGAGACCTACCCCGCGCACTGGCCCGGCTCGACAGCGCCCATCAACGGGCCTCCCTCCCCGACTCCGATACCGGCGACGAAACCCTGGACCTGGATTACTGCCGTCCCGCCTACATCGAACTGCAGCGCGCTCGCTGCCTACTCGAGCCCTCCCCTCGCCAGGCCCTCACCGTGCTTGAACAGATCACGGCCGTCGACTCCGTCGCCGCAGGCGACCGAGGGATGCTCCAAGCCTGCCAGGCACGCGCCTACACAGCCAGCGGGGACCTCGATCACGGCCTTCAACTCGCCAGTCAGGCGCTCGATTCAGCAGTGGAGACCGGTTCCGCCCGTGTGCTCACCGAGCTCAGGGCCATCGGCAGACAAATCGCCGATCACCCGGGGAAGAAACCAGTACAGGCCGATGGCTTCCTTCGGTACCTGACCACCGCGGATCTGCTTCGCGTGGACCGGGGGCAGCGGCAAAGGGCACAGTAACGGCATGGGTATTCCGATCACCACCGCCACCGCCACAGACGAGCAGGACCGCGCCGCGACCGTCGCGGTCCTGCCGGTGGGCAGCATGGAACAGCACGGCCCCCACCTTCCCCTCACCACCGACACCGCCATCGCCTGCGCCATCGCCCAACGCTTGGCCGAAACCTACACGCTGATGCTGCTCGCGCCAATCACGATCAGCTGCTCCCACGAACACTCCCCCCTTCGGGGAACCGTCTCCATCAGCGCCACGACCCTGTACGCGGTGGTCGCCGACATCCAACGCTCCTTGGCCGCCTCGGGAATCCACCGCCTCCTCATCGTCAACGGCCACGGCGGCAACTACGTCCTCAGCAACTACGTCCAAGAAGCCAACGCCGGACACCCGCCTCGCGTCGCTCTCTTCCCATTGGCGCATGACTGGCGGCGCGCCCGCGTAGACGCGGGTCTGGAAACCACGGGCAGCCAAGACTGGCACGGCGGCGAACTCGAAACCTCGATCCTGTTACACACTGCCCCCGGCCTCGTGCGGCCAGGCATCGCCAACGACGACAGCGTCCCCGAAGACGGCCTGCCGCACCTGCTCATGCTCGGCATGCCTGCTTACACCCCCACCGGAGTCGTCGGCAAGCCCTCACAGGCCACTCCTACCAAAGGCGCGGCCATCCTCGACAGCCTCGTCCTCTCAGCGAAAGCGCCTCTCACACTCCTCACCGCCCCAAAGGAGACACCGTGAACCGGTTCAACGGAGCTGCTGCTCCACCACCGGTGGACCTTCCCACTCCTCGGGGATGGCGCTCATGAGGACACCATTGACGATGGCGCCCTGCCACTGGCTGGAGTCGCGATGGGTCTTCTGCCTTGTACAGCAAGGCTGTCCACTGGTAGCGACAAGGTGAGTACGGTGGCAGACCTGTCCTGGTACAAGGGCAGCTACAGCGCAGAGCAGCGGACCGGTGGCCGTCATCGACGGGCACAGACTGGTGACCAGCAGACGCTAGCGCCACCAGCACCTGCCGCAGCCAGTCCACCCAGGACGCCTCCTGGTGTTCCTCCGTGTCGTCGGTCAGGTCCGGCCACAGTGGCACGCTTCCAGGGCTGCAGGCTGCTGCCCGTACCACGGCCGCATCCACGAACCTGTACAACTCCTGCTCCTCAAGGGTTGGGTACTCGCGTGGTGGTGGAGGCATGCCTCCACCACCACGGGGATCGGATGCGTGTCGAGGCCGGAGCGGTCAGCAGCCGCTCTGAGTCGGGCAGGCGCTTTCGCAGGTGGTTCCCCATCCGTCCTCGGCGAGCCGCATCAGGTCGCTGATGACGGGGCCGGACTCGACGATGCTGATGTTGAGGTCGAACTGGGGGTCTTCCGCACCGGTCGCGGTCTGGAGCCTCTGGGCGGCCACGTACTCCTCCTCGTGGTGGCGTTGTCTGGATATTCAGGGGGTTTCCGGTCCGACTGTCCTGCCGTCAGGGCCAGGAGACGACGATGCGGGTGTGCTTCTTGTCGACGACCCTTCCGGCGGGGAGTTCGGCGTCGGGGGTGGCTGCGGGAAACACCTCAATGCGCGCTCCCGGTCCCCCGCGGTGGTCGCGGTCCCAGGTCCGGATGTGGTCGATGTACTCCTCGGCGAGGCGTTCGGAGTCGGGGCCGTGTGCGTAGGCGCCGAACTCGAACCTGGTGCGGCTCTCGTCGACCGGACGTGCCGAGGCCCGGTAGACGAAACTGCTCCCCGACACGATCGCTTTGCCGCCGTACAGCGCAGACCTGCTGGTCAGCCCGCTGTCGACCGCCTCTTTCGTGGCTTTGACCAAGCCGAAGCCGTCGGCCACGGTGGCGATCCACAGGTCCAGGTCGTGGAGTGGCTCGCTGTCGCCGAACTCCATGCCTCCCCAGCGCTCGGTCCGCGGTCCGAGCAGGGCCTTGCGCAGGCCGTCGGTGTCAACGGGCCGGTCGGTGTCGATCAGCAGGCTGACCCTGTCCTCGCCCAACGCGATCACCTGCTCGCTGTGGGCCTCGGCTCCCTGCATCGGCACGAAGGAGCAGAGCTGGTAGTCCCGGCTCACCAGGCGCTCACCTGCACGCTCGAAGGCCACCGAGCGCGTCAGCCCGCGCAGCCGCAGCGGAACGACGAGCCTTCCGTCCTCGGTGAGCTGCTCGATCCATGCGGGTGGGATGTCCCATGCGCCCGCGGTGACGATGATCCGGTCGAACGGGGCGTGTTCTGGAACACCGTGGGCGGCGTCGCCCAGCGCCACGTCGACCCACCCGTATCCGGTGGCGTCGAGGTAGCGTCGGGCTCGGCCGGTGATCTCCGGATCGATGTCGACGGAGACCACTCTCCCGGTCCGACCGACCAGTTCGGCGATCAGTGCCGCGTTGTAGCCGCCGGAACCGATCTCCAGTACCCGCATGCCCGGTTCGATCCGGGCCTGCTCCAGCATCACGGCCTGGATCTCCGACGCGGACACCACGCTGGTGGCCGTCCCCGCACCGTCCTGCTTCCGGTGCAGCGTGGTCATGGTGGCGTAGGCCCGCTCCAGCGGCTCGCCCGGGGCGAACAGGTGCCGCGGCACCACGCTGAAAGCAGCAGCGACCGGATCGCTGCGGACCGCTCCCAGATCACGCAGTTCACCCACCATCTTCTCGCGCAGGTACTCAGCGCGGTCGGTCTCGCCGGTGCTGCTGGTCTTCGTATCTTGATGTTCTCTCATTCGGTGGTCTTCCGCGTTCTGGGGCCGGCGGGAGAAGTCCACCGGCTGGAGGTGCACGGGGAATCCGGTCTTCGTGAAATTGGGTTCCCTCTCCTCGTCTTCACCGAAGTGGTACGCGGAGAGGTGACGTGAAAACGAGTTTCTGGGCACGAGGCATGGAGGTCCATGCCGAGCTGTCATAAATTTCGGCGTACTTCTTCACACCACCAAGAAAGAGCCGCTTTTCACACCATTTGACCAGTTTGCCGCTTTTCTGGCCTCAAGGGTTCCCTGTGAAGACGGAAGAACCTATGTGGAGAAACCTTCGACAGAATTGAGAGGATCTGGCAGGCGGCTCCATCATCGTGGCAGGCCACGCCAGCCCCGAAGGCCCTCCGGTGGTGCCTTCCCGGTAGCGATCTGACCCTCAGGCATCAGCGCTGTAGAAAGCCTGGGCAAGGACATGAGTGGTCGAAGGCCCTGCCAGGACACTTGCCCGGCGCTCGAAACACCGAGCGACGGAACTCCGGGCAGGCCGGAAGTAGAAGTCGGACATCACAGCCACGGCTTCACCCCGCTCTCACGGCAGGGCCACGCCGTGACCGTCCGGTGCCCTTGGCGGACAGACGACTCGACGACCATCCTTGGACAGCCGATCCGCAGAGCCTTCCCCCTGGGAGCCCTTTGGTCTTCTGGCGCTGTTCACCCCTGGCGGGTCCGGGTGACAAGAAGGTAGAGCAGCGCGTTCATGGTGGTGCCGGAGACTATTTCGCGTCGGGCTACCAGATCGGGCACGCTGGCCAGCGGCACCCAGTCGATGCGTTCGGCCTCCCAGTCCTCTGCGGGTGCTCCGACGTGTTCGGCGGTCTCGGCGAGGAAGACGTGGTGCTCGGAGTCGGAGATGCCGCTGGAGGGTTGGACGTAGACCAGGGGCCGCAGCGGGCCCACCCGCCAACCGGTTTCTTCTTCCACCTCGCGGGCCGCCGCAGCCTCGGGGCTCTCCCCGTCCTTGATGCCCCCGATGGGGATCTCATAGCCCCAACTGTCGGTGATGAACCGGTGCCGCCACAGCAGAAGGACCTGGTCGCGGTCGTTGAGCACCACTGCACCGGCTCCAGGAGCGGAGCGGATCAGACGGTGGGACAGGTGGCGTCCGCCGGTGATCTCCACGTCGGCGAGTCGGATATCCAGCCACTGGTCCTGGTACAGCGGTTTCTCCGAGTGGACGGTCCAACGCATGCCACGGCCCTCCGGTCCCGACAGTCTTTTACTGTGTCCAGACAATCACAGAGCGAGGGCCGACTTCGGATCACCCCTGAAAGAGCGGATTCGGATGTGATTTCGGACCCGGCGATTGCTGGACAGGAGCGCACCGGCCCTGCATGACCGAAGCGGACAGTGGTGGGGAAACATCCCGAATTGATCCGGCAGTCCACTCGACTGAGAGTCAAGGATTTGTGGCAGCCACCCCCGAGGGTGGCTGCCACGGCTTGCGGTCAGTGGGCTTGCCGAAGGTGGCGGAGTTGCGATCCTCAGCCACCCCGAAGGGTGGCTGCCACAGCACCTGAAGTGCGCAAATGCCCTGTCCCTCGGTGCCCTGCACCACGATGGAAGCAGACAAAAGCCTCAACCGGACACAGACCTCCTTGGGAACCTCCCCGGAGATCCATGACCACTCCAGGTTCCCAACCACGGCCCCAAGCAACACGGCTCTGCGCCAAAGGTGCCGGGCCGGATGCTACCCCAGCCCTCCGACAATCTTCGGGCTGATTTCCAGAGCTCGAAGCAGCAAAGGGTGTCAGTTCCGGTCGACCACTGAAACCGCGTGCCTCCCGCTTTCGACAGGACGCCTCCTGAGGTGGGACCTCCGGTACCGCGCGGGAGGACGAGTCGGCAGACCGGATGCGGCCGCTGCAACCGACGAGCTGTAAGGCAGCGGTCCGGCGGGAACAATCCATGTCATGTCTTCTGCAACCAGGTGGTTCCTGGCCGCCGCGGCGGCGGTGGCGATAGTGGCCGGTCTGGCCCTGGGCCTGTGGCTGGGCGGCGGCCCCACCCAGCGCACCGGCTGGGAGGCCGCCGGATGGGCCGCGGGCATCATCTGCGCCCTGGCCCTCACCACCACCGCCGTCGCCTGGGCCGCACGCCGCACCCACAACTCCGACACCCCACCGCCAACCCCCGCCGGCGACCTCATCGACCAGAGCAACACCCGCGCAGGCAGAGACATCATCGGCAAACAAGGCCCGGCCGCCCCCGACCCCGCAGGGGGAGACCACATCGTCCAACGCGGTGCCCGCGCAGGCAGAGACGTCATCGGCAAACAACACAACCAACCTCGCTGACCTCCCCTCCCCCGTGTCCCCCCGGCGCGGCCCCCCGTGTCCCTGTCCGCTCCCCACACCCCTGGGCGAAGGCGCTGGTCGGCGCCTCGCGGACAGCGGGCGCCGACGCTTCCGGCGGGCAAAGCCTTTGACGCCGCTTGCGGCACCGAGCATCGTCGGGGCGCCGCAGCTCCGCCCGGACGGCGCGCCGCCGCGGCCTTCCCCCGCCGGCGAACCGCGCGACGGCCCGGGCCTTCCCCGCCCCGGAGGACGGCGCAGCCCCGCCGACCGACTCGCCCCCGCCCCGGGTCCCGGCCCGGAAGCCCCATGCCCCCTTC
>Ga0207864_1002500_pt1 | contig 17197 bp, 19 predicted proteins | sample HigsolmetaAR202D_FD_184834 | JGI IMG/M metagenome (GOLD analysis project Ga0207864, IMG submission 184834) | Ionic liquid and high solid enriched microbial communities from the Joint BioEnergy Institute, USA - AR20-2-D (SPAdes) (version 2) ... | reverse complement strand
GAGACGCTGGAGCGGCTGGGGAGCTACGTCGCGGAGCTGGCGTCGAGCGGCGGCTGAGGCCCGGAAGAGGGCGCCATCCGCGGGGCGTTCCGAGCGCTGCCCATGTGTGGGTAGCCCGGGCGCCCGGATCCCGTGGAACGCGGGCCGCTACTACGGCGGCCCGCGTTTGCATGCCATGCGGCCATTTCCTCCACATCCACGCGCACCGGGACGCGTTCCGACCCGCGTGCACGAACCTCCGCGTACCCATCCCGGCCGCCTCCGTACCTCGCCGGATTTCCGGTCTGCCGAGGGCCCGGTTCTGTCGACCGCAAACGAGGTGACCAGCAAACGGTCATAGCTAGCCAGATGGCCTATCCGGTCCCCGCACCCCACGGCCATGCCGATCGCGGCGACGGCGCCGGATCACGAGTCGACGATGGTCGCGCGCAACGTCGCCCGTTTCCAGCCGGCGGGCGTGCCGGTCAGCAAACCGTTCGCCGCGGCGCAGGCGTAATCGGCGGCGGTGGCCGTTCGGTCTCCGTGGGTTGCCGGCGCCTGGTATCGTTCGCGAAGACCGCCCGGCCGCCGCCGCTCAGCCGAACACTCCGTCGACCGCCACCGCGAACCCCGGCAGCACGTACTCTCCCGAGAGCTCCTCGCCCGGCTGGAGGATGCGGATCTCCCGCGGCGAACGGTACACGGTAATCGTGCGCCGGCGAGGATCCACGACCCACACCAAGCGGGAGCCGGATTCCAGGCAATCGAGCACCTTCTCCTGGACCTCCGATGCCGTGTTGGACGGCGAGAGGATCTCGACCGCCAGGTCGGGCGCCGATCGCCAGTAGGTCGTGCCCCGGTCAGACGCCGGGATCCGGTCCTTCGAGACGAAGGCGAGGTCCGGTGCGCGGCCCGTGTCGTGATCCGTCGCCAGGATGAAGCCCGCGCCGATGACCACGATTCCTAGCCCGGCCTGCTCCACGAAGTCGTGGAGCCGCGCGGCCAGGCGCACAGTGACGGCTCCCTGCTCCGGCGTTGCCGGCGGCCCCCGGACCACGCGCCCAAGCACGAGCTCGAGCCGCTCGGCGCCCGAATCCGGGAGCACGGCGAAGTGCTCTGCGGTCAGGGGTCCACTGGACGTTCCGGCGCATCCCATGGGGGTCTCCACGGTTCGGCGGGTCTATCGCCGGGAAGATACCGGCGGCGGGCGGGACACAGCCATAGCGGGATGCGTCGATCGGCCGTCCGCGCCCTTGCCGTCCCGCCCCCGGCCGCGTTACGCTGGTGAGTTGCCAACCGCCAGAGCCGACCACGGGGCCTCGTCGTGCGGTCGTGCCGGCCGTTCGGCGTCCGTGGCCCCCGGAACGCGATGGACCGAGCCCAAGGAGGCCATCATGTCGACGTCCCGCCGTGACTTCCTGGCCACCTCGCTGGCCGCGCTCGTATCCGCAGCCTTCGCCCATCCGGGACTCGCCCGGGCGCTGGCCCGGCCCGGGCAGGAGCCCGCGTTCACGGCGATCCGCCGCGGCGTGGGCTACTTCACGATGCGCGGCGGCACGATCGGGTACCTGGTGAACGATGGCGGCGTCGTGGTGGTGGACACCCAGTTCCCGGAGCCGGCCCAGGCGTTCCTGAAGGGACTCGCGCAGAGGGCCGGGGACCGGCCGGTCGACGTCCTCCTCAACACGCACCACCACGGCGACCACACCGGCGGCAACGGGGTGTTCCGGGGCGTGGCGCGGACCGTCGTGGCGCACGAGAAGGCGGCGGAGCACATGCGGCAGCCGCCGGGTGGGGGTCAGACGCCGGAGGATCAGCTCTTCCCGGATACGACCTTCACCGAGAGCTGGTCCGCGGACGTCGGGGACGAGCGGATCACGGCCCGCTACTACGGCCGGGCGCACACGAGCGGGGACGCGGTCATCACGTTCGAGCGGGCGAACGTGGTCCACATGGGCGACCTCATATTCCACCAGCGCCACCCGGTCGTGGACCGGGCGGCCGGCGCCACGATCCGGAACTGGATGACGGTGCTCGAGCGGACCGTCCAGGACCACGATTCGGACACGGTCTACATCTTCGGCCACGCGAACACGGGGCTGCCGGTCGTCGGCGGTCCGGCGGACCTCCGGCAGTTCCGGGACTATTTCGAGGCGCTCCTGGCGTTCGTGGAGGAGCGGGTCCGCGCCGGCATGTCCCGTGAAGAAATCCTCGCCGTCCCGGGCCCGCTCGAGGGGTTCGAGGCCTACGGGCCCTTCGGCCAGCCGAACCCCCGGGGCGCGCTCGTCTGCGCGTACGAGGAGGTGGTGGAGGGGGTGGCGTAACGCACACGACGGAAGCGGGGCGCTGCGGCTGGATCCTGGGCGAGGCGGAGGTGCCCGGGATCCGGTCCGTGGTGCCCCGTTGGTATAGGCGCCGTACCTTTCCACAGTCACCGCACTTTCGAGGCCGACACAGGGCCCTTTCCATTGTCAGATGAGCGGACTATTTTGCTCGACAAGCATCGAGTCTCGTCATTCGTCCCATCCGACCACGCCAAGCCGAGATCAATGTGGAACGCTGATGCTGGCGAGCCTGTCTCGGGTTGTCGCAACCTCGACTCGAAGCTCAGCGGTACCGCGATTTCCGGGGAGGAGCTGCCGACATGAACGCCTGGGTCGCGGTCACCGATCTGAATTGGTTCGACTTCCTGTCGCAGCAGGAGAACGTCGACGAGGTCAACTTCTGGCAGCCCAACCCGTGGGGCGGCCAGGTGCGCGTGCTTCGTCGCGGCGAGCTCATGCTCTTCAAGCTGAAGAGCCCGAGGAACGCGATCGCGGGCGGCGGCTTCTTCGAGTACTACGTCAACCTCCCGATCAGCGTGGCCTGGGATTCGTTCGGTAGGAAGAACGGAGCCGCGTCGTTACACGAGCTGCGTCAGAGCATCGTGGGCCTCAAGCGACGGGAGGTCGCCTGGTACGAGGACTTCACGATCGGTTGCTTCATCCTGGTCGAGCCGTTCTTCTGGCCGAGGGAGTGGTGGATCCCACAGCCGGAGGACTTCTCCTCGGCCATCATCCGCGGGAAGCGGTACGATCTCACGAAAGGCACCGGCGCCAGGCTGTGGCAGCAGGTGCTCGAACGGTTGCAGGCAGCGGGGCCGCAACGGGCTGGGCAGGCGGAGCTCATCGCGGGCGGGTACTCGGACCCGGTACTCGGGCGTCGGCGGATCGGGCAGGGCACGTTCCGTGTCGCACTGCTCGAAGTGTACGAGCGCCAGTGTGCGGTGACGCGCGAGAAGGCGGTGCCTGCGCTCGAAGCCGCCCACATCCGGCCGTTCGCGGAAGTCGAGACCCACTACGTACGTAACGGCCTGCTGCTCCGCTCCGACCTGCACCGTCTGTTCGATACCGGCTACAACACCGTGACGCCGGACTTGCACGTCGAAGCGAGCGCTCGCATGCGCGACGACTTCAATGACGGCGAGAACTATATGAAGCTGCACGGCAGCGAGATCTGGGTGCCGAACAAACCGGAGTACCGGCCCGATCCGGAGATGCTCCGCTGGCACAACGAGAACGTCTTCCGAGGATGACGCGTGGACTGGCCCGCCGAGCTCCAGGAGCGCCTCGCCCGGTTCGCCCGCGAGCGGGACTGGGAGAAGTACCACACGCCCCGCAACCTTGCCGCGCTGATCGCGAGCGAGGCAGGCGAGCTGCTCGCCCTCTTCCGTTGGGGCCAGGACGCGTTGAGCGAGAGGCGCGAAGACGTTGAAGCCGAGCTCGCGGATGTGCTCCTCGGCGTACTTCGATTCGCCGATGTCGCCGGGATCGACCTGAGGTCGGCGGCGATCAGGAAGCTGGAGGCGAATGCGCGGAAGTATCCGGCGCAGATGGGGCTAGGGCCCGATCCGAGATAAGGAGGTGTCACGCGCCGCAGGAGAGCGACATCAAGCTCGTCGTCGCGGTTACGAAACGCGGAAGCTGGCGGCCTTGTTCGCGTTCGAAGCGCCAATCCCGAGGTCGCCGACGGCGCAAGGAGCGACCCGAGTTCTCCATTCGTTACGAGAAACGCGGCAGCCCACGTTCGTATTGCAGGTTCTTCCTGATCCGGCTCGTGGATGGCACTTCGTTCGTATCGGCGTCAAGACGAGGAGGGCCGGGCGCCGTGAACAATCATGTGCCGGTGGGAAGCACCGGTGACCCACCGGGAGGAATTCGGCTGCTCGCACTTCCGCGTTTGTCGGGAGCGGTAGTGCTTGCGGAAGGTCCTCGAAGGACTCGGGCGGGTGATCCGTGAGCTACCGAGGACGCGTCGAGCGGTGACCCGAGCGGTAAGGGTTCAACACTTCCTTCCCAGTTACAGGCATGGGACCGCGCCTGGAGGACCTCGCCCGGCGGATACGCACGAAGGTTGCGGCGAACGAGTTCGAATTCTCGGAGCACGCGGTCACCCAGAGCATACTGCGTGACATAAGTGTAGAGGAGATAAGGGAGGCCGTCGCGAACGCCGAGGTCATCGAGGACTACCCTCACGACAAGTACGGACCGAGCTGCTTGTTGCTCGGGTTTACGGCCGCTGGACGAGCGCTCGACATACAGTTGAGCTATCCCTCGCGTCCGGTTGTGAGAATCATAACTTTGTATGAGCCTGATCCGGAGCGGTGGGAGCCTGGTTTTCGCCGGAGGAGGAGTTGACATGCAGCCGAGCCGCGAACACCGACTTGTCGACCGCCGGGTAACGTACACGGTCGAACTGGACGGTCGCCTGATCGTGATCGAGAACGTCCCGGCCCGGGTGGACGAGGAGACCGGCGAGCGCTTCTTTTCGCCAGAGGCCGTCGAGCGGATCCAGCAGCTCATCCGTGAAGGGAGGCCGCCCAGCCGGGTCATCGAGACCCCGGTGATCGACTTCGCGGCGTGACCGATTCGCCGGTCAAACATCCGCGAACGATCGCGCTCGCGCCGTGTGCCCGCTGATCAGCCTCGCCCCGCTGCACGGCCACCATGCCACCGGACCGATCGCTGTGCTGCCCGGGGACAGCTCGATCTTCGTGAGCCGTGCAGGTGGCCCGGAGATCGCAAAGCGAATGCGACTAGGTCTGGTCACCCATGTGCTCATCCCGGACGTGGCCTGCCACTGCTGGATCAAATAGCGTCGTGCCAGCAACGCGTTGCGACAGCGCGTGGACCCAGGTGAGGATGTCGTATCCAATGAAGAGTCCTTCGCGCCGGGGCATTGCGTCGGTTTGAATGAGGCGTAGTCAGGGAGGGACACGCCGTAGGCAGGCGGGCGCTCGGTATCGACGGCGGGCCGGGTTGTGGAATCGACTACACGGGTTCTTCGATCAACGTGCGATTCGCCGCGGCTCCTCGAATGCCCGGCACTTCAAAGGCAAAGTCGAAGAGTAGCTTGTCCGCCACGAGGCTGGGCATGTTGAGTGCCAGGGCGATCACGGCACTCGAGTGTGCCGACGGCATGACCTGCGGCTCGTCTGCTGAGCTCGGCAATTGCTCGCGTCTACCGCTGTACCCCGATCCTGAACCCTTCGCGAGGATTCAAGACACAAAGCGACCTTGGGCCCATTAGTATAATCTCCGACGCGACCATTGCGTTTTCGCCAGCCGCAGCACATGGATTTCGGTATGAGCAACGAATTCGATATGCGCCTGCGGGAGGCGGTATTTCACCACGTGAGCCAATTGCGTCGAGCGGGTGGCGGCGTGGTGACCGCACACGCACTAAACCAAGGACTCGTCTTCCAGGGCGAACGGATCCCGATCTGGAGCCAACAAAAAGGGATCTTCAGGCCAAAGGTCCTCCGAACGCCGGGCGCGGCGCTCAGTATCCAGACGTCATTTCAAGGCCCGTACGATGACCAGATCAATCGAGAGGACGAGCTGATCTCATACCGCTACCGCGGCACCGATCCGGAACATCCGGACAACGTCGCCATGGTCCGAGCCATGGAGTTCCGCTTGCCGCTCCTATATCTCGTTGCAGTGGCGCCCGGGCTCTATGACCCGATATTCCCGTGCTATGTCGTGGATGCACGTCCCGAGGAGCTCCGATTTATCCTGGCTGTCGGCGAGGAGGGCGTGGTGAAGCCGCCGCCTGCGGACCCGCACGCGGACTGGCCGCTAAAGGTCTATATCACCCGGCAGGTACGGCATCGTTTGCATCAACGTCGGTTCCGATACCTTGTACTCAATGCGTATTCGAACCAATGCGCGATGTGTCGGCTTCGCCAGCCACCGTTGCTGGATGCCGCGCATATCCTGGAGGATCGTGACGAGCGTGGCCTGCCCGAGGTTCCGAACGGGCTCGCACTCTGCCGGATTCACCACGCGGCGTACGACGAGAACATCCTTGGCATCGACCCCGACTACCGCATCCACCTGCGCGCCGACGTACTCGCGGAGGTGGATGGGCCAATGCTCCGCTACGGGCTCCAGGAGCTGCACGGCGAGAGAATCCTGGTTCCGCGGCGAGATCGCGACCGTCCGAATCCAGAGTACCTCGCGGAGCGATTCGAGCGATTCAGGGCCGCATGAGCTGCGGCCCTGAATCGTCGCTGGTTCGCCTCACACCCCCACCGCCGTCTTCTCCAGCAGCTCCGCGATCTCGGACAGCGCCGACCGGCCGCGGTCGCGGGCGTACCAGCGACGCATCTCGCGGTAGCGGTCCTCCTTGGGCATGGCCTGGGCCTCGTCGGAGAGGAACCAGGTCTGGAGCTCCTTCGGGCGGGAGCCCCACCAGCCCAGCTCGCGGAACTCCTCGTCCATGACGATCACGACCGGGATCGCCCGGGATGTGCCGGTCAGGTAGCGGTCCATGAGCTCCGGATTCTCGTCCCGGCGCACCACGCGCAGCTCGAACTGCGGCACGGCCTCGGCCAGACGCGCGACGTACGGAACGGTGTTGAACGCGTCGCCGCACCAGTCCTCGGCGATGACCAGCAGGTACCGGGGCCCGGGGAGGTCGCGCAGCCGCTCGACGATCTCGTCCGGCACCGTCGCCCGCCGGTAGTATTGCTGCCACAGTTCCTGGTTCTGCTTCGCCTCCGCGATGAACTGCTCGAGGGTCATCGCGGCGTCCCAATATCCCTTCAGCATACTGCACCTGCTCTGAGATCGGATTTCGTCATGAGGGCGACGTCGCGGAGACGCCCCTCCTCATCGATCAAAGCCCCGGGGGGAGGGGATAGTTCCGTGGGGGCAGCCTTCGCGGCGGGGCTACCTTGCCGGGTCGAGCACGTGCACGAGCACGAGCACGGGTCTGCCTTCGCGGCAGGGCTACCTTGCCGGGTCGAGCACGTGCACGAGCACGAGTACGGGGCAGCCTTCGCGGTAGGGCGACCGTTCCGGGTCGAGCACGAGCACGGGGGCAGCCTTCGCGGCGGGGCTACCTCGCCGGGTCGAGCACGTGCACGAGCACGAGTACGGGTCAGCCTTCGCGGCAGGGCTACCTTGCCGGGTCGAGCACGTGCACGTGCACGAGCACGGGGCAACCTTCGCCGTAATGCCGCCTCACCGGGTCGAGCGCGAGCACGAGTAGGGGGAAGCTTCGCGGCAGGGCTGCTTTTCCGGGTCGAGCACGAGCACGTGCACGATGGGGGCTCAGGGGAGGAGGTCGGTGGGGGAGTGGGTGAAGGGGTTGATGATCGTGAGGCCGTCGACGTCGAGGCCGTCGGGCAGGTCCTCGGACAGTAGGTAGCGGCAGCCCGCCTTCACGGCCGCGGCGACGATCAACGAATCCCACCACGAGAATCCGAACCGGTCTCGGAGTGACCAGGCTCGCTCGATCAGGGGCAGCTCGATCGGCAACGGCTTCCAGGTGGCGAGGGCGAGCACGTCCTCGCGCGCTTCCTCCGGCGTACGCGGCGGGTCGAGCTTCTTCGTGATCGTCACGCAGTACTCCTGGAGGACCTGCACGCTCAGGCGCCCCAGGCGCGTGTCCCACAGCGCGGCCATCCACTCCGCCGCACGCCGCTGCTTCTCCTCATCCGTCCGGTCCCGGACGTAGACCAGGACGTTCGTGTCAACGAAGATCGGCGCGCTCATGCAGCTCGTCGCGAGTGGGGAGCCGCTGGCCGGGCTTCCGGTGGACGCGCGGTTCCTGCGCGAAATCGCGGCGCCGGGCGTCTTCGTACGCGTCGGAGCGGAGCATCTCTTCGCGCAGCAGATTGGCGATCATCCGGGACACGCTGATGTCCCGTTTCGCGGCCTCGATCCGAGCCCAGCGGGCCACGTCCTCGTCGAGCGTAATGGTGACGTTCCTGAGTCTGCTCTTCATGACGCGAATTCGTGTACCACGGACCCTGTGTCAACCGGCGCGGGCGGCGAGCGCTCCTGATCCTGGCAGCGGCGAGCCGGAGCGCGGCGTCGCCCGGCGCCGTCGCGGGCCGGCGACACGACTCGCGGCCGCAGGACGAGTCCACGGCCGCTCGGCGCCCCGCGCGCTCGCCCGATCGACGAGGACGGAGCGAGCCGCCGAGAGGCCGCCCGACCCGGAAGCTGCCCGGCGCCGGTCCTTCGGTGAGCCGGCGGGCACCGCATCACTGTGCGGACCTTAGCACCGTTGCGCCGCGGCCGGGCGCAGGGCAATCATTCGCTGCGTGCCGCACACCTCTCGACTGCATCCAGGGCGCCGTCGCGCCCGCCCTTCCCGCAACCCCTGCCACCGGAGGTCGATCCCATGGACGTAGAACAGCGCGCCGCGATCCTGGACCTATTGGGCCGGCCCGAGGCGCGGGCCGAGGACGTCCAATTGCCGGAGGCCGCGGTCACGGCCGTCTACGAGTCGATCTCGGGGCCGGCCGGGATCCAGCGGGAGCGGGACTGGGACCGGCTCCGTTCGCTCTTCCTCCCGGGCGGCCGCTTCACCCTCGATCGCTGGGGCGCGCCGGACGGGACATCGCAGTACGTGCTGAGGTCGTGGGACGTGGAGGGCTTCATCGCGGCTGCCAGGTTCTTCTACCGGGAGAGCGGCTTCTACGAATGGGAGATCGGCCCGCGGGTCGAGCGGTTCGGGCGCGTGGCGCACGTGCTCAGCACCTACGAGTCACGGATCGCGCCGGACGGCGAGCCGATCTCTCGCGGGATCAACAGCGTGCAGCTCGTGTTCGACGGCGCGCGGTGGTGGGCGGCAAACCTGGTGTTTGACATCGAGCGGCCGGAGAACCCGATTCCAGGGCGGTATCTGCCCGGGGCATCCCGGCCGGGCGCCGAGGGTTGAAGGATGGGAGCCATCTCGATCCGTTCGGCCCGCCCCGGCGACGCCCCGGAGTGGGAGCGGATGCGGCAGGCGTTGTGGCCGTCGGAGCCAGGCGAGCACAGGCGTGAGATCGCGGCCTACTTCGCGGCGAAGGGGTGGGCCGAGGCAGGGTCGGTCCGGGGCGAGGCAGTGGCGTACCGTGGCGTGGGGGCGCCGAACGAGGTCGAAGTCCTCGTCGCCGTGGCGGACGATGGACAGGTGATCGGCTTCGCGGAGGCAGGGATCCGGCCGTATGCGGAGGGCTGCCTCTCCGGCCGGGTCGCGTACCTGGAGGGTCTGTTCGTGAAGCCGGCGTGGCGGGGGCGGGGCGTGGCCGCCGCGCTGGTGGCGGCGGTCGAAGCGTGGGGCCGGGCGCAGGGGTGCACCGAACTCGCGTCGGATGCGGAGCTCGGCAACGACGCGAGCATTGCCATGCACCGCGCGCTCGGCTTCGAGGAAGTCGAACGGATCGTCTGCTTCAGGAAGGACCTCTGAACGATGCAAGCGGGTCCAGCACCCGCCGCGCGGTCCGCACCTCCGTGCGCACCGGGGAACGCGCGGTTTCCCGGGACGTGATCGGACGAGGATCTTCCCCCGCGCCCGGGCCCGGGAGTGCCGATTCAGCGGCTGTGAGTTCGTCCCGGCCGGGTCCCGTCGCATGCACGAGCCGAGTCTGCGGGCATTCGCCGACCCACCGGACGAGGTGAGTCTGGCGGCACCGGATCGATCGGCGCGTGGCTAGGTGATGCCGCCCGAAGGAAGCGTCGTGCGGGTGATCGACGGCGAACGAGCCGCCTGCTATGGCCACCCCCGCGATCGTGGACCGGCACCGGGCCGGGTGCTGGACCCGATGCATGCCCGGGCCCCATATTCCGGCATCCACGCCCAAAATCCTAGACACATTGCCAGAAGGGGTTGTCCGTCCATGAGCGGGACATCCGACTGCGTTAAGGAACCGGGCCGTCGAGCGGGAGCGCGGTTCGTGATGCCGCCGATCCTGCGCCGGCGCTGGTCCGTCGGTATCCGGGGCCTTCTCATTGTCCCCCTCCTCCTCGCCTGCGCCCGGCATGAGCCGGTGCCGGGGTCGACGACCGTCCATCCGGCTGAGGATGCGGCGGCGCTGGAGACGTGGCGGATCGTGAGCTACAACATCCGGCACGGGCGGGGAGCGGACAACGAGGTGGACCTGGAGAGGACGGCGGCGGTGCTCCGGCGGCTGGATCCGGACGTCGTCGCCCTCCAGGAAGTGGACCAGGGCGTGGCGCGGAGCGGGGGCGAGGACCAGGCGGCGAGGCTCGGGGAGCTCCTGGGGATGCACCACGCGTTCGGCGCGTTCATGGACTACCAGGGCGGGCATTACGGGATGGCGATCCTGTCCCGGTGCGCGATCCGGAGGGTGGACCCGGTGCGGCTGCCGGACGGGAACGAGCCGCGGGTGGCGCTGGCGGTCGAGCTGGAACGACCCTCCGGGGATGCCCTGCCGCTCACGGTGGTGAACGTCCACTTCGACTGGGTGGAGGACGACGGGTACCGCTACGCCCAGGCGCAGGAGGTGGCGCGGTATGTGGACGGCGTGGCCGGACCGCTCGTACTGCTCGGGGACTTCAACGACCAGCCGGGCTCGCGCACGCTGGCGCTGTTCCGCGGACGCGTGCGGGAGGCGGCGAAGCCGGCGGACCGGCGGCTGACGTTCCCGTCGGATACGCCGGAGCGCGAGATCGACTACATCTTCGTGGCCCCCGCGGACGTTTGGGAGATCGTGGAAGTCGACGTCATCCCGGAAGCCGTCGCGTCCGACCACCGCCCCGTCGTCGCCGAATTCCGGCTCTCGCGGACTGAGCGGGCCGGGATCGCGCTGGGCCGGGCGGTCGCGGGCGTACGTGAAGCCCGGAGCGAGCTGGTGCCGGCCGCCGGTGGGCGGTGTGCGTTCGATCCGGCGGCCGGGCGCTGATCGGCCGCTTGCCATTCCTCCCCGCGGCGCCGTACCTTCGGGCCCGCCGCGCCCCCCACGCCGCGCACCGCGACCGGTCCCACGCTCCCACCCGCAGCGGTGCCGCGGCGCCGGACGGTGGCGGACGCGGCGTCGCAGATGAACCTTCCTCGACGATACCGGCATGCCGGATCTCGGCCGACTGATCGCACAGAACCGCGCATGGGCCGCCGAGCGGACGCGGCGGGACCCCGAATTCTTCCGGCGGCTCGCGGCGCAGCAGGCGCCGGAATACTTCTGGATCGGCTGCTCCGACAGCCGCGTGCCCGCGAACGAGATCGTCGGGCTGCTGCCCGGCGAGATGTTCGTGCATCGCAACATCGCGAACGTGGTGGTGCACACGGACCTGAACTGCCTGTCCGCGCTCCAGTACGCCGTGGACGTGCTGCGCGTGAGGCAGGTCATCGTGTGCGGGCACTACGGCTGCGGCGGGGTGCTGGCCGCGCTGCGGGAGGACCGCCTCGGCCTCTGCGACAACTGGCTTGGCCACGTCCGGGACGTGCGGCGACGGCACCTGGACGAGCTGGACGGGCTCGGCTCCGAGGCGGCGCGGCACGCGCGGCTCTGCGAGCTGAACGTGATCGCGCAGGTCGAGAACGTGAGCCGCACCCCGGTCGTGCAGGACGCCTGGGCGCGCGGCCAGACGCTGGCCGTGCACGGCGTGATCTACGACGTGGCGGACGGTCTGCTCCGCGACCTGGGCGTCTGCGTGACCGGCCCGGCCGATCTCGTGCCCCGTTGAAGCCGGGCTCCGGCGGAATCTGGCCGATCCAGCTATGTACCTCCGGCGGGTGATCGGCGACTTTTCAATGCGCGGGGGCGGGGGCGGCGGGGCTCACCGCGCGTCGCGGTGCAGCACGGACTCGTAGTCCTCGATCAGGAAGATCGGCTTGTCGGCCACGTAGGCGAGCTCGCGGCTCAGCGACCGCCGGGACGTGACCACGTAGACGCGCTTCCCCCGGGAGCGGAGCAGCTCCACGGCGCGCTCGAAGTCGCTGTCCCCGGAGAAGAGGAACGCGATGTCGTAGTTGTCCGCGGTGGTGAGCATGTCCAGGACGATCTCGGTGTCCAGGTTGATCTTGACGAAGCGCTCGCCGGTCTCCTCGTCCCGGATCACCTTCAGCGGTTTGCGGCGGATGATGAAGCCGGCGTGGGAGAGGTAGTCGAGGAAGCGCTGCTGGAGCGGGTCCTGGGCGCTGAAGTCCGCGGTGTAGTAGAAGGCGGCGTAGCAGGAGCCGGAGGCCTGGAAGAACTTGCGGGCCTTGCCGTAGTCGACGAAGTAGCCGGCGGCGCGGCAGGCGCCGTCCATGTTCGCGCCGTCCACGAAGAGGGCGATGCGGTCGCCGGGCCGGACGACGCTCGCGGGGTCGGGCGGCGGCTCGGACGGCTCGACGCGGGCCGGGGGCGTAACCGGGTCGGCCATCTCGGCGAAGGGGACATCCGCGGACCCGGCCGGGTCCACCTCCGCGGCGTTCGCCGGGTCCCCGAGCTCCGGCAGCGCGGCGGTTGTCGGGTCGTCGGCGCGCGCCGCGGCCAGGGGGTGTGCTCCGTTCCTGTGCGACGTCGTCCCGGCCGCCTTCTCGGCGCGACCCGGAGCGTGCGCGGCGTCCGCAGCCTCCGTCGGGCCGGGGAGGATCCGCTCGAGCGGGTCGGCGACCGCGTAGGTCTCCCGGTGCCGCAGTCGGACGCGCCAGCGCTGACCGTCTCCGACCATGTCCGCGTAAGGGAGGTTGACCAGTACGACCTTGCCGCCGGGGAGGCGACTGACTTTGCGACCGTCTGCCTGTTCTCGGAAGGTGAGGATGGCGGTGCGTGGTTCGTCTTCGTGGTGGATCGGGTGGTCGTGTTCCGGCGTGTTGGTGTACGGCATCCAGTCCGGCCTTTCAGCTCTGATCCGTGCGCGTCCGCGCGGGGACGCGGCCGATCGCACGGTCCTGCGAGTATGACGGCGCATGCGGCCGTACCGAAAAGGTAAGGGAACGGCCGCATCGGTGGAAGTGCGGGGACGAAGCGGGATTGCGCCGCTTCGTGCCGGGTTGCCCGACGGGGGCGCCCGGGGATGGGTACGGGCACGGGTGGCGGCGGTGGCCGCCGGTGGGTACCCGGGGCGGGAAGCGGGTCCATCGCTGGGCGGGGCCGGGCGCCGGAACCCGGCGGGCGTCCGTGCGTATCCAGAACGCGAGCTGGCCGGTTTTGGAACCGTTCCGGCACCGGAGTCAGACCTCGTGCCTCGCGAACCCGAAACGAATGGGCCGCGGGCGTCGATCGGGTGGATTGCGGGGCGGACGAGGGCAGAGCAAACGGAATTCCGCAACGACGGGCATGGCATGGTCGGCCGTCGGCGGTGGGGCGGGCGCGGTGCCCGCGGCCGCGGGGCGTGGCCTTGTCGTGCCCCTCAACCGCAACCTCAACGAAGACGGACATGGCCCGATTCCTCCACACGCATACTCTTGCCGCCTCGCTCGCGCTGGTCGCCGCGACCGCGGCCGCGGACGCCGAGCAGAACGAGGCGCGCTTCGGACCGGCGGGCGATGACGTCGCTTACGGCTCCATGCACACGACTGCTGCGCGCATCCCCGTGGAAGACAACCCGCTCCTCGCCGAGTGGACGGGTCCTTACGGCGGTGTTCCGCCGTTCGACCGCGTGCGTATCGAGCATTTCAAGCCGGCGCTCGAGACCGCCATGCGGGAGCAGCTCGAGGAGATCGAGCGGATCGTGGCGAACCCCGAGCCGCCGACGTTCGAGAACACGATCGTCGCGCTCGAGCGGAGCGGCCGCACCCTGGACCGGGTCATGGCGGTCTATGGGGTGTGGGCATCCAACATGAGCTCGCCGGAGTTCCAGGCCGTGGAGCGGGAGATGGCGCCGCGGCTGGCGGAGTTCTCCGACCGGATCACGCAGAACGAGGCGTTGTTCCGGAGGATCGAGGCGGTCTACGAGTCCCCGGAGAAGGCGGAGCTGACGCCGGAGCAGCAGCGGCTGGTCTGGCTGTACTACACGAACTTCGTGCGGGCCGGCGCGAAGCTGGGGCCGCAGGAGAAGGCGCGGCTCTCGGAGATCAACCAGCGGCTGGCCGAGCTGTTCACGAAGTTCAACCAGAACGTGCTGGCGGACGAGAGCGACCGCTACCTGGTGCTGGAGAGCGAGGCGGACCTGGCGGGTCTGCCGGAGGCGCTTCGTCAGTCGGCGGCGGCGGAGGCGGAGTCGCGCAGTCTGGCCGGGAAGTGGGTGATCGCGAACACGCGCTCGTCCATGGAGCCGTTCCTGACGTATTCGGACCGGCGGGACCTGCGGGAGCGGGCGTGGCGGCTCTGGACCGCGCGCGGCGACATGGGCGGCGAGCACGACAACAACGAGATCATCCGGGAGATCCTCGCGCTCCGGGCCGAGCGGGCGAAGCTGCTGGGCTACGAGACGCACGCCCACTGGCGGCTGGAGAACGCGATGGCGCGCACGCCCGAGCGCACGCTGGAGCTGATGGAGGCGGTGTGGGGCCCGGCCGTGGCGCGGGTCCGGGAAGAGGTGGCGGACATGCTCGAGGTCGTGCGCGCGGAGGGGAAGGACCACGAGATCGAGCCGTGGGACTACCGCTACTACATGGAGAAGGTCCGGAAGGCGAAGTACGATCTGGACCAGGACGCGATCACGCCGTACCTCCAGCTCGACAGCCTGATCGCGGCGATGTTCTGGGTGGTGGGCGAGCTGTACGACTTCGAGTTCCGGCCGGTGGAGGACGTGCCGGTCTTCCATCCGGACGTGCGGGTCTGGGAGGTGAAGGACCGGCGCACGGGCCGACACGTCGGGCTCTACTACTACGACCCGTTTGCGCGGCCGGGGAAGCGGTCCGGGGCGTGGATGACGTCGTACCGGTCGCAGTCGAAGTTCGACGGCGAGGTCACGACGATCGTGTCGAACAACTCGAACTTCGTGCGTGGCCGGCCGGGTGAGCCGATCCTGGTGTCCTGGGATGATGCGACGACGCTCTTCCACGAATTCGGGCACGCGGTCCACGGCTTCCTGGCCGACGCCACCTACCCGTCGCTGTCGGGGACGGCGGTGGCGCGGGACTTCGTGGAGTTCCCGTCGCAGCTCCTGGAGCACTGGCTGTCCACGCCGGAGGTGCTCCAGCGGTTCGCCGTGCACTACCGGACCGGCGAGCCGATCCCGCAGGAGCTGGTGGAGCGGATCGAGCGGGCGTCCACGTTCAACCAGGGCTTCGCGACGACGGAGTACCTGTCCGCGGCGCTGGTGGACATGAAGATGCACCTCGAGGCGTCCCGGGGGCCGATCGACCCGCGGGAGTTCGAGAAGCGGACGCTGGAGGAGCTGGGGATGCCGCAGGAGATCGTGATGCGGCACCGGCCGCAGCACTTCCTGCACCTGTTCAGCGGGGACAGCTACTCGGCGGGGTACTACAGCTACCTGTGGTCGGACGTGCTGACCGCGGACGCGTACGAGGCGTTCCTGGAGGGCACGGGCCCGTACGACAAGAACGTCGCGGAGAGGCTGCGGGAGCACGTGCTCTCGGTCGGGAACACGGTGGACCCGGCGGAGGCGTACCGGGCGTTCCGGGGCCGGGACGCGCGGATCGACGCGCTCATGCGCAAGCGCGGGTTCCCGGTGCCGGTGACCGGGGCGAGCGGCCACTGATCGGGCGGACATCGGTCACGGAGGGACGGTCGGCCGCGCGGGGGTGCAACGCCCTCGCGCGGTTGCCGTCCCTCCTGGCGTTCCGTAGCTTCGGACATCGCACGCAACTCCGTTGTGTACGGCCGGTTTGCTCTGGGCGACGTCGCCGCGTCGCCGTTCCCGGCCCGATCCGACCGTCTACGCGCGATCCGAGGACCCATGAACCGATCCCGAGTCCTTCTTGCTACACTGACGATCTCGCTGACACTCACTCTCCCGGCCTGTGTCCGGAAATCCACGCACCAGGTCGTGCTCGCGGACCTGGCCCGGACCCGGACGGAGTACTCCGAGCTCGAGGAGCGGATGCGGGTCACGCTGGAGGAGCGGGAGCGGAGGGAGAGCGAGCTCACGGAGGAGCTCCGGCGGCGCGAACGGGACGTCGCGCGGCTGGAGGCCGATGTGACCCGGCTCGAGACCGAGGTCAGCCGCCTGGAGCGGGACCTGGCCAGGGCGAACGGGGAGCTCGGACGGCTCCACGTGCTGGTCACCCGCCAGGGCGACGAGTACCGGATGCTCCGGGAGCGGCTCGACGCGCTGGCCCAGGTCGAGCAGGAGATCCGGGAACGGAACCGGATCTACGAGGACATGGTCCGGCGGTTCCAGTCGCTGATCGACGGCGGGCAGCTCAGCGTGAAGATCGTGCGGGGCCGCATGGTCATCGAGCTGCCGCAGGACATCCTGTTCCGGTCCGGGAGCGCGGCGCTCTCGCAGGACGGTGTGCGCACGCTGCGGGAGGTCGGGCAGGTGCTCGCGGGGCTCGAGGACCGGCGCTTCCAGGTGGAGGGCCACACGGACAACGTGCCGATCGCGACGGACCGGTTCCCGTCGAACTGGGAGCTCTCGGCGGCCCGGGCGATCTCCGTGATCCGGGTGCTGCTGGACGCGGGCGTGCCGCCGGATCGCCTGTCCGGCGCGGCGTACGGGGAGTACCAGCCGGTCGCGTCGAACGATACGCCGGAGGGGAGGCAGTTGAATCGGCGGATCGAGATCGTGATGCTGCCGAATCTCGATGTGATCGCGTCGGCGGCGGGGCAGGAATAGGGGGCAACCTTCGCGGCAAGGCCACCTTACCGGGTCGAGCACGGGGGCAACCTTCGGGGTAGGGCTACGTAACCGGGTCGAGCACGTGCACGAGCACGAGCACGAGCACGGGGTAGCCTTCGCGGCGGTGCCGCCGTGAACCGCACCGGGTTTATCGGAGACCTGGTTATTCGAGAGGCGCCAGCATGGGCCTCTCGTCTCTTGCGCGCCAATAGGCCTCCTCGTACTCGGCCGGTGGCAGCCAGCCGATGGGCTCGAGTAGC
>Ga0207864_1002497_pt1 | contig 17217 bp, 21 predicted proteins | sample HigsolmetaAR202D_FD_184834 | JGI IMG/M metagenome (GOLD analysis project Ga0207864, IMG submission 184834) | Ionic liquid and high solid enriched microbial communities from the Joint BioEnergy Institute, USA - AR20-2-D (SPAdes) (version 2) ... | reverse complement strand
CGTCCGCAACCGTCTGTCCCCGCCGGTTCATCCCCACGTGCGTGGGTCTTGGCCCGGCGCACGTCCGCAACCGTCTGTCCCCGCCGGTTCATCCCCACGTGCGTGGGTCTTGGATGCGCCGATTTCGACAACCAGCCAGTCCCGGCGGTTCATCCCCACGTGCGTGGGTCTTGGCCTTCGTCAAGGCCACGGGCACCTCACCAGACCGGTTCATCCCCACGTGCGTGGGTCTTGGAGCCGGTCGAGGTCGATGTGTCCGAGGTGCGGCGGTTCATCCCCACGTGCGTGGGTCTTGGAGCCGGTCGAGGTCGATGTGTCCGAGGTGCGGCGGTTCATCCCCACGTGCGTGGGTCTTGGTCGGTGTCGATCGGCGCGAACTCGACTGATGCCGGTTCATCCCCACGTGCGTGGGTCTTGGACTCGCAGACTCCCAGTCCCATGTCCCACCCCCGGTTCATCCCCACGTGCGTGGGTCTTGGCTCGACACGGGCAGCCATCCCGATCACCTCACCGGTTCATCCCCACGTGCGTGGGTCTTGGGCGAGTCCGCGGGCGTCCACGGCCGGGGCGGTCGGTTCATCCCCACGTGCGTGGGTCTTGGGGTGACCACCAGGATGATCCCGTACGCCCGCGCGGTTCATCCCCACGTGCGTGGGTCTTGGCCGCCCTGACACCGACAGGGCGGCCCCTCACGCGGTTCATCCCCACGTGCGTGGGTCTTGGGGTCCTCTGGTTCCCATGGCGACCTCCAGGGTCGGTTCATCCCCACGTGCGTGGGTCTTGGAAATCCCGGATGGCGGACTCCCACGCGGTTCCCGGTTCATCCCCACGTGCGTGGGTCTTGGCTCCCGGTGGAGGCACGCCAGTGATTCCCGGACGGTTCATCCCCACGTGCGTGGGTCTTGGAGAAGCTGACCTGCGACTTTGCGGCGCGTTATCTTCGCGTTATCTAACTTGCAGGCATACTGTCCCAGCCCCACTCTAAACCAGTTTCTCGAAAACACCCCGCCTGTGGCGGTTCGTCCACTACGTTCTGCGCATACGCCAGGACAACAGAGGGGCGGGAGGGAATGTGTCCGAGCACGGCCGCACGGGCGAGAAGTACGACACCCCGTTGGTTGATCTGCGGTTCTGGGCAAAGGAACGCGGGCTCCGAGGGAAGGTGTACCCGCTCGCCTGCCATTCCCTTGATGCTGCTGCCGCAGCACTCGTCCTGTGGCACGAATACCTCTCTCCCGGGCTGCGGGAGACGATCGCCATGGCCATGGAGACGGACGAAGAGCATGCGGGACGCTGTATCGCTTTCTGGGCAGGGCTGCACGACATCGGGAAACTGACCCGCGAGTTCCAGCAGCAGCTCGATATGGACCTGTCCGACTATCCCGGAGAGGAACTCAGCGGCGAACGACGGTCTCACGCCGCTGCCACCGGACAGTGGCTGCCGTTCGTGTTGTCCTCGGTCGGCTATCCGGACGGACAAGTCACGTGGCTGGTCGCCCAGTTGCTCGGCGGCCACCATGGTCGTTTCCACGAACATCCCGCTTCCCATGGTCGTAATCCGCTGGCGAAGCTTGGCTTCTCCTCCACCCAGTGGGAGGAGCAGCGCCGCGCCCTGCTGCACGTGGTCCTCGACGTGGTAGGCCGTCCCGGGCCGCCGAAGGAGCTGGACGGGTTGACTGCCGCGGTTGTGTGCGGACTGGTCATCCTCGCCGACTGGCTGGTCAGCCAGGAAGACTTCATCCTGGAGCGCCTCGGTTCTCTTCCTGCCGACGGTTCTGCGTCCGCACTGCGCAGCCACTTCGAGGAGTCGAAGCGACGAATCCCCTCCTTGTTGGACGCCGCGGGTCTGCGGCCGATCACGGTTCCACCGGCTACGTTCACCGAGGCGTTTCCCCACATCAGCGAACCCAACGGCTTGCAAGCCTCACTGGCCGAACATCTGCCGTCGCTGTGCACCGGCCCGGGACTGGTGCTGATCACTGCCCCCATGGGGGAGGGAAAGACAGAGGCCGCGTACCACGTGGCGGACCTGCTCGACGCGGCGACCGGACGGCACGGCCGCTTCCTGGCGCTGCCCACAACGGCTACCGCCGACCAGATGCACTTCCGTTTCAAGAAGTACGCGCGGCACCGTACCGAAGGCGCTGATCCAGCCCGCCCTTCGACCTTGGCCCTGCTGCACTCGATGGCGTGGCTGAACTCCGACTACGCCCCCGCCGACGTGCCGGGAGTGTCGACTGTCCTCTCCGACGGTGCCGACCACCGCGACCCGTTCGCTGCGACCGAGTGGCTGATGGGCCGCAAACGGGGCCTGCTCGCCTCTTGGGCGGTGGGCACGATCGACCAGGCGCTCATGGCAGTGTTGCGCGCCAAGCACAATGCACTGCGCCTGTTCGGACTCGCGGGGAAGGTGGTCGTCGTCGACGAGGCGCACGCGGTCGACCCCTACATGCAGATCCTCTTGGAGCAGTTGCTGCGCTGGCTGGGTGCGCTCGACACGCCCGTCGTGCTGTTGTCGGCCACCCTGCACCACAGCATCGCAAACTCGCTGGTCAAGGCGTACCTGGAGGGTGCCCGAGGATACCGCTGGAGCAAGTCTGAGCCGCAGCCTGTCCCCGAGATTTCCTATCCCGGCTGGCTGCACGCCGACGCCCGCACCGGAAAGGTGACCCGCAGTGCCGACGTCGCCCCTGTTCCTATCGCCACGACTCCACGCAAGCCGCTGGCAGTGCGGCTCGTCGAGGTGCCGGTCGAGAAAGGAAGACCCGACCGGTCGGAGGCACTGCACAGAGAGCTGACCCCGCTGGTGGAGGGAGGAGGCTGCGCGGCGGTCATCTGCACCACGGTCGCCGAGGCCCAAGAGGTCTACGACCTTCTCGCAGACTGGTTCGCGGAGCGGGGCGGCAACGCCCCAGAGCTGCACCTGTTGCACGCGCGCTTCCCCAACCGACAGCGCACCGAGATCACCGAGACTGTCGTCGACCTGTTCGGCAAGGACGGTGCGAAGAACGGGCGACGGCCGACGCACGGTGCTGTTCTGGTGGCCACACAGGTCGTGGAACAGTCTCTCGACCTCGACCTGGACCTGATGGTCAGCGACATCGCGCCGGTGTCGCTGCTGCTGCAACGCGCGGGCCGCTGCTGGCGGCACGAGCACCTGGACGTCGTCGAACGTCCCGCGTGGGCCGAGCGTCCCGAACTCGTGGTGCTCACTCCCGAGCAGGACGCCGAGGCCGACGGTCCGCCGCGGTTCCCCCGTTCCTGGCAGGCGGTGTACCCGCTGTCGCTGCTCCAGCGCACGCATGCGCTGCTGCGCCGCCGGGACGGGGAACCGGTGCGGATTCCCGAGGACGTGCAGTCACTGGTGGACGACGTGTACGACGACGACTCGCTCGCCGAGGACCTGGACGCCGACCTGGAACGCATGGGGGACGAGCTGGCCAAGCGCGGCCTGGCCCGCAACGCGGTCATCCCCGATGTGGACGAGGTCGAGATTAGTCTGCACGGGCTCACCCAGTTCGACTTCGACGTGGACGAGCACCTGCTTGCGACCCGCTTCGGTGCCGGTTCGGTGCGGGTGCTGTGCTACTACGTCGACACGGCGGGGCAGCGTTGGCTTGACCCCGACTGCACGGTCGAACTTCCTGAGAAAGGGACGGGCAAAGACGGCCGGTTCACCGTAGCGGACTGCCGTGACCTGGTAGCTCGCACGATTCCGGTGCGCATGGGGCTCTGGTTCGGTCGGCTGTCCGATGCCAACCGGCCACCCGAGGCGTGGCGGGAGTCGTTCCACCTGCGCGACCTGGTGCTCATCCCCCAGCAGGTGACGGAGGAGGGCACCGTGCTCCCCACCGAGGCGGGCGGGCGCGAGTGGCTGCTCGATCCGCGTAAAGGGCTGGTCTTCTAGCCAACGATCTTGGCACCGCGGTCAGATTCGCTGGCTTTTCTGACCGCAGCGCCAGAAACGTGCGGGCCCTTCCTCTCACTGTCCTTCCAGCAGACGCGGGGTGGCGTAGACCCACCGGCCGCGGACCTCCTGGTAGAGGCCGGAGACACCATGACGGGTGAGGAAGCAGAAACGTTCGGTGCCGTAGTCCTGGACCAGCGCGGCAAGGTCGGTTGCGGGGATGGCCAGACCGTCGAGCGGTCCGGCATAGAGGGTCACGAGGTCGATGTCGTTGTCCATGCTGTCGGGGGTGGTGGGGCAGGGCTGGGGAAAGAAGAGCCCCTCCCCTGTCTCGGAGCCGGCCGTGCGCGTGTTTGTCCGCGGGCGGCCGGCTGCCTGGGCGGTCAGGGACGCGGGTACCGCCAGTAGCGGCGGTGGGGGTCGCGTCGGGGCAGCCCTGGTCGCGGCTGGGCGCTGAGGATTTCGGCCAGTTCGGTGACGGTGGCGGCGCAGACCAGTACGGCCAGGTCGCTGTGCCGGTAGGAGGGTTTGAGCACCGCTGTCACCTCGGGCAGTCCGGCGGGGTCGTGGAACTGGCAGATCTCGTAGTGCGGGAAGGCGTCGCGGGCGGCGCGCAACTCCTCGGGAGGCACGAGCTGGTACCTCACTCGCCCACCGCCCATTCGTCCCCGAAGCCAGGGCTGGTGGGGTCGTCGTTCCAGGTGAGGTGGAAGTAGACGCCGTCCTCCCAGGGGGCGAGGGTGCCCCAGGTGGTGGCGAGCCGCTCCACGAGGAACAGGCCGCGGCCGTGCTCGCGGAACGGGTCGTCGGGGACGACCACGTGTGGGAAGGAGTTGCAGCGGCGCGGGGCGCGGGTGCGCACCTCGGTCCACACGCCGCAGGCGTCCACGCGCACCCGGACGGTGAACGTCTCACCGGGGTCGCCGGAGTGGGTGTGGCGCAGGGCGTTGGTGGCCAGTTCCGAGGTGATCAACTCGGCCCGGTCCACCACCTCGGCCGGGGCGCTGGCCTGCGGGCACAGCCGGATCGCCGCGACGACGAACCGGCGGGCGGCGGCCACACTGTCGGGGAGTCCGGGAAAGGACGTGAACGCGACGGTCACCGGGCCACCCCCGGCACACGGTACGGCACGTAGGGACGCACCCGGGGAACGCACCGGGGTGGGGGAGTGGGGCGGGCAGTAGCCTGGGGCATGAGTCCTCGACCTGCTCTCTTCAGGTTGGGGGCTAAGGCCTCAACCCAGTGCGCTACCACCGGGTTGAGGCCGCTTGTGTTGCGGCTTCAGGGGTCGCGTGCACTAAGGAACCGCAGACCCGTAGTTACAGTCCCACCACATAGAAGGCCCTGCCAGAGGTTCCACGTGTCTGAACTTTTTGGTCGGAACCGGTGGCTAACTCGGTTGGCTTGTGTTGTTCTGTAGAACATGGTGGAGAAACCGCACCCGGTATGGATCAGGTTCGGCTCCGAGGTTCGACGCTTCCGGCAGCTAGCTGGGCTGTCGCAGGCTCAGTTGGCCAAGAACACCAACATTTCCCCCTCTATGTTCAGTGCTATTGAGCGCGGAACACGCATCCCCAAAAAGGACTTCGCGGAAGCGCTGGACGCCCTCCACGACACAGGGGGCTCGTTCACGCGGCTATGGATCAACCTCACCAACAAAGAAGAGATCCCTGACTGGTTCGCCAACATCCTCGTCCTCGAACAGTCGGCGACAGAGATCCGGGAGTACCAGACGGTCCTCATTCCTGGGCTGCTTCAGGTGGAGGGCTATGCGAGGTCAGTCATTCGTGAAGGCCTGCCTTGGGCCAGTAGAGGCGAAGTGGACCGACTCGTAGAAACCCGGATAAAGCGTCACGAAGTGGTCACAAAGCCTGATAGGCCATTGATGTGGTTTGTTGTGGACGAGAACGCCCTTCGGCGCAGGATCGGGACACCTGAGATTATGCGGGAACAGTTGCGTCGTGTAGCGAGTGCAGTTGAGGACGAACTCATCAGGTTCCAGGTGATCCCAGAGGATGCCTGGATACCTCACCCTGGACTCTCAGGGCCGTTCCGCATCATGGCCTTCCCTGATCGCCCTTCGATGGCCTATGCGGAGCACATGCTGGGAGAAGCCATCATCGACACTCCTGAAGATGTCCAACGGTGCAACCTTGTCTTCGGTGCGCTGCAGGCAGAGGCACTGTCCCGGCGTGAGTCCCTCAAGACCCTTCATGAAGTGATAGGAGAACTCTCATGACTGAGAGGCTTGACTGGCGCAAGTCCAGCTACAGCGGTAACGCGGGAGCCTGTGTCGAGGTGGCTGTCTCCTGGCGCAAGTCCAGTTACAGCAGTGACACGGGAGGCAACTGTGTCGAGGTCGCCGAGACCCTCAGTGCGGTCTTGGTCCGCGACACCCAGCACCGCGACCTGGGCCACCTGGGTTTCGCTCCGGCCGAGTGGGTTGTGTTCCTCGCTGACCTCAAGGACAACCGGCTCTAGCAGGACAGCAGAGCGTCCGCCGAGCCGCGGCCAGGCGCTCTTGTCTGTCCGCAAGCGCGGATTGGTCGGCACTGCCCGGGGGGCGTGAGGTATTCCGCCTGGGAGTCCGGGGCGGGCCGCCCCGGGTTGGCAGCGGATAGGGACCGTCGCGGGCCGGACCGGAATACCTCGACTCGGGAACCGGCGCGCGGCCTCCATGAACCCAACGTCTCATGAAGATCTCCGCTGCCAAAGCTCAGCAGCGGGCCCTCTGCCTCGCGGGGCCTGAACAGGGAAGCTCTCGGGGCCTGTGCAGACAGGGTCCAGCTACCCACAGACGGAGAAACATGAACAAGAAGGGTGATTCCTCGCACAAATAAAGCATCCCCAAAAACGGACGGTCTCGACCCCTGGTCGAGACTGTCCGTTTTCCCGTTGTGCGGAGGAGTGAGGGGGTCTGTGCTACTGTGAGCCCCGCGAAACTGTCTAATCTCGCTTAACTCTTCTTATCTACCTTTGGAGGTGCTCGCTATGCTGCGGGTCTCGCTCACGCTCGAAGCAGTACTGACCTGTGGCTTCCTGCTCTTGGGGGGCATATTCCTGGTTGTGGCGACCAATCTCATCTCCCTCATCCTCAGATGAGGTGCCCTGGGCGCAGCCAGCTTCGCCTGGCTGCGCCCATCCCCACATGCGTGGGGCTCACGACACAGGCTCGCCTACCTGTTCCTGTCTACCGGTACATCCCCACGTGCGTGGGGCTCACGACACAGGCTCGCCTACCTGTTCCTGTCTACCGGTACATCCCCACGTGCGTGGGGCTCTCTGGCTGACCAGGCAGCACCTGCTTGGGATCAGACTACCGGATGGATCATCCGGAACTTGACGCACGGTCCTGCCTTGGGGAAGAGCTTCGCGGGAAGTCCGGCGCGTACCCAATTGATGGGATTTTCTCGCTTTCCCGCACCATTCGCCGCCTGCGGTGCCATTCTTGTCACCGCAGGCGGCTACCGTACCGTCCATCTCATCCGATTCAGTCGACCGTGCCTGTCGGCTGCCCTGTTTTTCCTGTTGGAGGAGCCATTCCTTCACCACCGTCATTCGATCTGACCACCGCGCCCTGGCTCGTCGCGCGTGGTCGCGATGTCCCGTCCGCGCCTGAGATGCTGGGGCTACGCGACGTCCTCGTCCGTTCTCACGAACTCGCCGACGTGGAGCTCCCGCTTCCTCCTGCCTCGGCAGTGCTGTGGCGGGTGCTCGCGCTGGTCACCGCCCGTATCACCGGGCTCGACCAGGCACTGGGCAAGAAATCGAAGTCCAGGTGGCTGGCCCGCCGCGCACAACTCCTCAGCGATGGCTGCCTCGATCCGGCAGCGGTCGACGCGTACTTCGCTGAGCATGCGGGCCGATTCGACCTGTTCCACCCGGAACGCCCCTGGATGCAGGACCCCCGCCTGCGTGAGGAGTGCTCGAAGAGCTCGGGCGTCAACAAGCTGGCGTGGGGACGCACCGCCGGGCAGAACCAGGTGTGGCTCGGCGGCCACCACCACGACCTCGACCCGCAGCCGCTCGCCAGTGCCGAGGCCGTCTGGCACCTGCTGGCGACCCTGGGCTACGGGCCGTCGGGGCGCTGCACCTCCCGTGTGGTGCGCGGACGTAACGAGGCGAACGTCACCGCTGGTCCGCTGCGCGGCACCGTCTCCTACCACCCGCTGGGCCGCACCCTGTTCGAGAGCCTGGTCCTCAACATCCCCTATCCCGGCACCGGCGAGGTCGACCTCGCACCGTGGGAGCGGCCCGACCTCAACGACCCGCTCGGCCTCCCGGAGGAGCCCACCGGCCTGGCCGGGCTCCTGGTCAACCAGTTCCGCCACGCCGTCCTGGTGCAGCCCTCGCCCGACGGCTCGCAGGTGGTGGACGCCTGGGTGACCTGGGCGTGGCGGGAGCGCGGCGCTCCACCGGAACTCGACCCCCACTTCATCCACCAGACCAGCAAGGAAGGACGGGTCTACCCGCGCCCCGCCCAGGCCGAGCGTGCCGTGTGGCGCGACCTCGACTCCCTGCTGCGCCACGGTGAGGATGACGGCAACTACCGCCCCCGCATCCTGGGTGACTGTACGCGCATGGCACAGGTCCCCCAAGAAGTGCTGGACGCGCTGCGACTGCGAGCCTTCGGCTTCGACCAGGACGGCCAGACCCGCGACAAGCAGTGGTTCACCGCCACCACCCCGGCCGTGCTGCGCTGGCTGGAGGACAACGAGACCGACGACACCGAGAACGCCCGCATCGTGCACCGTATCGGCCTGGCCCGCAAGTCCGCCGAGGCGCTCGGCCGCCGCTTGGAGAAAGCGTGCCGGGAGGCGTGGAAGGAAAGCAACAGTCCTGGTTCGGGAGGCTCTTCCGGCAAGGGTGTCAAGACCGAGACCGGTGTCGGGCCGTGGGCGCACCACGGTATGAGCCGCTACTGGTCACAGGCCGAATCGGTCTTCTGGGACATCGTCTACGACCGACCCACCCCTGGCTACACCCCTGGCACGGCGGGGCCCGGCAACGCCTTCAACCTGGTGGCACTGGCCGCCTACGACGAGGTGACCGGCCCTTACTGCGAACGCCCGCGTGTGGCCAAGGTCGTGGAGCGGCACCGCAGCGCCCTGTTCGACCACTGGACACCGCGACAGGAGGCCGCATGAACAGTAATTACGTACTCCAACGAGCCGACGCCCTGGTGGAGCGGGTGGGCAAGCTCGTCGCCGAGGAGCCGGCGGCACGGGCCGCACTGCGGCGCGGCGTGGGGCTGACGCCCGACGACCCGCGCATGCTGGCCGCCCACCGTGTGGTCGCGCCCTACGTTCCTGTCACCCGAAGCGACGAGGACCGCCGCGGTTCTGGGACCGAGCAGGAGGCCCAAGCCGTGGAACGCGCTTTCTACGCAGTGGCGGCGATCATGGCCGCCCAGCCCAGAAGCGCCCGGGACCAGGACGCGAAGACCGCCGAGGAGGAGCAGGACGGCGCGGCAGCCGCCGAGACACCTCCCGTTGAGCAGAGCGGTGGCGAGAGCACGAACAGGAAATCGCGGCAGCGCCCCAACCTGGGAGTCTCCCTCGCTGAAGCAGTCTTCAGGCGAGGACTCAACGCAGACACCACCGAGCAGCGCCTGCACCTGCTGGCCCGCCAGAACCTCGACGGCGTCCACCGCCACCTGCCGCGCCTGATACTGCAGCTGCGCGGTGACGACGTCCACGTCGACTGGGGCGTTCTCGCCCGCGACCTGGCCCGTTGGGGACGCACCCCCCGACAGGTCGCCAAGGAGTGGGTGCAGAGCTACCACCGCACCCTGGAGACCCTGCGCCGCGAAGCTGAACGAGCCAAGAAGGACAGCACCACCGAGGAGACCGAAGCCGCATGACCTACCTGGACATCCACGCCATCCAGACCCTGCCCTACTCCAACATCAACCGTGACGACCTGGGCTCCCCCAAGACGGTCGTGTACGGCGGCAGGGAGCGCACCCGCGTGTCCAGTCAGAGTTGGAAACGCGCGGTCCGCCACGAAGTGGAGACCCGCCTCGGCGACAAGGCGGTCCGCACTCGCCGCATCATCAGCAAGATCGCTGAACGGCTTCAGGAACGCGGCTGGGAGGACGACCTCGCCGAGGCCGGGGCACGCCAGGTCGTACTGTCGGTCGGCAAGGGCGGAATCAAGCTGGAGAAGGAGAAGGACGGCGAGCCGCCGGCCACCTCCGTCCTGTTCTACCTGCCGCTTCCCGCGATCGACGAACTGGCCGCCATCGCCGACGAACACCGGGAGGCCGTCGCCAAGGAGGCAGCCAAGAAGACCCCCAAGGGGGTGCTCCCCGCCGACCGCATCACCGAGGTCCTCAAGGGGCGCAACGTCTCGGTCAACCTGTTCGGCCGGATGCTCGCCGAACTTCCCTCCACCGAGGTGGACGGCGCGGTGCAGTTCGCCCATGCTTTCACCGTGCACGGCACAAGCGTGGAGGTCGACTTCTTCACCGCCGTGGACGACGTGCCCAAGGACAACGACCGCGGCAGTGGCCACATGAACGCCGGACAGTTCAGCGCCGGAACGTTCTACCGCTACGCCAACGTCAACCTCGGCCGACTGGTGGAGAACACGGGTGACGCCGACGCGGCCCGCACCGCTGTCGCCGAGTTCCTGCGCGCCTTCGTGAGCACCGTGCCGTCGGGCAAGCAGAACGCAACCGCAGCCATGACCCTGCCCGATCTGGTGCACGTCGCTGTGCGATCCGACCGGCCCGTCTCGTTCGCACCCGCGTTCGAGACCGCGCTGTACGGCAGCGACGGCTACACCGTTCGTGCCTGCCAGACACTCAACGACTACGCGGAGCGGCTCCGCGAGGTGTGGCCCGACGACGCGGTCCGCGGCTACGCGACGGTGGAGACCAAGAGCGACTTCACTGCGCTGGGTGAACGGCACGGCTCCTACCCGGCGCTCATCGAGGCGATGGTCGCGGCGGCCTTCGACGAGGACCAGGCGTGAGCGGATTCCTGATGCGTCTGGCCGGGCCCATGCAGAGCTGGGGGGAGCACAGCGCTTTCGGGGAGCGCGACACCCTGCCCTATCCGAGCCGCTCCGGCCTGGTCGGCATGTTCGCCGCAGCCCAGGGGGTGCGCCGTGGCGACCCCTTGGACCGCTACGCGGAGTTGGAGCTCACCGTCCGAGTCGACCGGACCGGGGTACGGCTCAGCGACTTCCACACGATCGGCGGTGGTCTGCCCAGGGAACGTACCGTGCCCACCGCTGAGGGCAAACGCCGTCCGGAAGGGCAGACGACCATCGTCACCCACCGTTCCTACCTGGCCGACGCCGTATTCACCGTCGCCGTCTCCGGCCCCGGCGCGGACGAGATCGCCGATGCGCTGGCCGCGCCGCACTGGCAGCTCTACCTGGGAAGGCGCGCGTTCGTGCCCGATCCGCTGCTGGTGCTGCGCAGTCGCGTCGCCGACCCGGTACGGGAACTGGTGGAGGCGGTCCCGCTGCCTCACCGCAGGGTGGGGGAGGAAACGGCGACCGTGGTCGTGGACATGATCCACGAACGCGGCGAGCACACAGCCGCGCGCAGTACCGCCGTGCTCAGCGACGTGCCTCTTTCCTTCGAGAGCAGGAGCCGCCGTTACGCCCTGAGGCAGATCAGCGTGGTGCCCACCGAGGTCCCCGCAGCCCTGGTAGCCGGCCCCGGTAGGGACTACCAGGAAAAACTCTTCGCATATGTCAGACGGTACGCCGGGGAGGCGGCATGACGTGGCTGACGAAGATCGTCCCTGACCTGCGGAACCACCAGACACGGGCCGATTTCCGCACGGCCGGGGATCTGCACCGCAAACTGGTCCGCCTCTCCTCCGATCTCGGCGAGGAACGGGTCGCCAACCCCAGCCAGCAGTCGGGCCTGCTGTTCCGGGTCGAGGAGACTCGGGCCGGTCTGCACCTGCTGGTGCAGAGCCGCTCCCCGCTGCGGCTCGACCGGATCGGCCCGGGATACTACGACGTCCAGACCCGCGACCTCGACCCCTTCCTGGCGCGGCTGGAGAAGGGAAACTACGTCCGGTACCGGATCGTGGCCAGCCCCACCAAACGGCTCGGCAAGTCCGAGAAGAACACCCAGCGTCTCGAATTGACGGAGGCGCCACCGAAGCCCAAGGAGTACACTCGGGCGCTTCGCGGTGCGGAGGCCGACGAGTGGTGGCGCTCTCGCGCTGCTGCCAACGGGCTGGAACTACGCAGCGCCTACTCGCAGGCCCTCGACGACGTTCGCGATCCCGGTACCACTTACCGCAGCCGCAAGATCTGGTACCCGGCCGTGCGGTTCGAGGGAGACGCCGTCATCTCTGACGCCGACGCGGTACGTGTCGCCGTGCTCAAGGGCATCGGGCGCGGCAAATCCTACGGTTGCGGGCTGCTCAGCCTTGCCTTGGTCGAGGGATGAGATGAACGTCGACAGCGCTCGTAAGGCGTTGGCCCGTCCGACACTCGCGATGCTGCCGCGAGTGTCGGACGGCCTTTCCTTCCTGTTCGTGGACATCTGCCGAGTGGTGCAGACCGACACCGGGGTGTGCGCGGAGATCGAAACCGACGCCGGCGGCATCCACCGCGTCCCCATTCCCACCGCGTCACTGGCGTGCGTCCTGCTGGGGCCGGGAACCTCGATCACCAGCCCGGCCATGGCAACCTTCATGCGCCACAACACCACGGTCGTGACCTGCGGCGCGGGCGGCATTCTCAACTACGGGAGCTTTCCCGCGCCCAACCGCACCACGAAGTGGATCGACCGGCAGGCCCGCGCCTACTCCGACGACAACCGCCGTCTGGAGATCGCCACCCGGATGTACGAGATGCGGTTCGGCGAGGAAGCGCCTCCCGGTGTGTCCATCGAGAGGCTGCGACAACTCGAAGGGGCACGCATGAAGGCTCTGTACCGGAGCCTGGCGGCCAAGAACCGGGTGAAGCCGTTCAAACGCAACTATGATCCCCACGACTGGGACAACCAGGACCCCGTCAACAAGGCCTTGTCGGCAGGCAACGCCGCCCTGTACGGAGTGGTGCACTCGGTGCTGGCTCACCTGGGATGCCATCCCGCGCTTGGGTTTGTCCACTCGGGCAAGCAGGACGCCTTCGTCTACGACATCGCCGACCTCTACAAAGCGAAGACCACTGTTCCTCTCGCTTTCTCCCTGAGCCGGGCGGACAATCCGGAACGGGAGGCGCGCTTCCGGCTCCGCCAGGATCTGAAGCTGTTCCGCCTGATTCCGCAGATTGTCCAGGACGTGCAGACTCTCCTCTCCCTGGACTCCCCCGACGAGGTTCACGCTGAAGAAGAACCGCAGAGGTCAGGAGGTCCTTGGAAGGTCGTCGACCTATGGGATCCGCTGGCAGGAGCCGTCGCCGGAGGGGTGAACTACGCGGAACACACTGTCGATGACGGGGAGCCCTGATGACCCGGCTCGTGATGATCGCAACGACGGCCGTTCCCGACCACGTACGGGGCGCACTGTCGCGGTGGATGCTCGAACCGGTTGCTGGCGTGTACGTGGGCACGATGAGTGCCCGAGTCAGGGACGAATTGTGGTCTGCGGTGAGTGCCTCGGTAGGGGAGGGAGCCGCCGTGTGCGTCCACCCCGACGACAACGAGCAGGGATTCACCGTACACACGGCGGGAGAACGTCGCCGCACAGTCGTCGATTTCGACGGGCTCCAACTGATTCAGATGTCAGCACTGGAACAAGTCGAACAAGGGATGCCTCCCATTCCGGAAGGATGGTAACGCCAAGATAACGCCCTGCAAATTGGCAGGTCGTCAACTGTGAGCCCCACGCACGTGGGGATGAACCGATCAAGGCAACGCGAACCAGGTTTCAGGACGCGTGAGCCCCACGCACGTGGGGATGAACCGCTCCCGTAGCTGGTGGTGGTGGTCATGGTCTTGTGAGCCCCACGCACGTGGGGATGAACCGTGCCGGGATGGTCACGGCTCATCAGGTCCAGCGTGAGCCCCACGCACGTGGGGATGAACCGATTCAGACACGGCAGACGAATTCATGCCGCACACAAAAAAGACACCTGGCCTGCGATAAGCACAAAATGCCACGTCTCTCGGGGGCGGCCGTAGGATTTTGGCCGCCCCACACCCCTGGCATAGAGGAGAGTGACAGGTGGCCGTCAGTCCCGCTCTGCGCCGCCGCCGAATAGCCCGGACTCTCCTGCACCTCCGTGAATCCCGGGGACTCACCGCCCGCCAGGCCGCCGCTGAGGCGAAGAGACGCGCACCCGCCCTGTCCTGGTCGGAGTCGAAGGTCACCCGGCTGGAGACCTGCCGGGTCCGGCGTCCCCGCGCCGTGGACGTGGCCGCCCTCCTCGACGTGTACGACGTCACCGACCCCGCCACGCGCGCCGCCTACCTGCGTTACGCCCGCGAAGCCGCGCAGACCGGGTGGTGGGACGGCTACCGTGACGTGCTCGGCGATGCGGCTCTTCACGCTGATCTGGAGACCGGGGCGTCCCGTATCCGCGTGTTCGGGTTGGCTGCCCTCCCCGAGGTGGTGCAGACCGACGGTTATGCGCGGCTGCTGGTGGACGCCACTCTCGACGTTGATGAGGAAACGGCGGAGCGTCACGTCGAGGCGAGGATGCTGCGCAAACAGATCCTGGCCCGTCCGGATGCGCCCCGCCTCACCGTGGTCATCGACGAGTCGGCGCTGCGTAAGATCCCCGAACCGGTCCGCGACGAGCAGCTCCGCTACCTCGTGCAGGTGCAGCGTCCCGGGGTGCGTGTGCACGTCCTGCCGGACCGGGTCGGCCTGCACCCCGCGGTGTCTTGGTCGAGGACCCCGACGAGGTCGAGCACTACAGCCGTCTCCACGACGCCCTGCAGGGGCGCGCGCTGCCCCTGGGGGAAACGCGCGCCCTGCTGCTCAGCCAGACCCGCTAGTCCAGCCTGGGGGCCACGCGAACCACGGCTGTTTCGGGGCGCTGCGGTCCGCCCACCGTTCCCGGCGGTCGCGGCGCTCCAGCAGGACCGCGCACTCGGAGAACGCCTCCGACAGGCGCCGCAGCAGGTCAATGCTGGTGGGACCGTGCTCGGACGGGCGCAGCACCAGACTGCGCATCCCGAAATGGAGCACGATGATGTCGGGGTTGGGCACGTGGATGTGGACCTCCCCCGGCCAGCTGAGCGCTTCCACCACGGACTCGTCGAGATCGACGGTGTCGTCGTAGATGTAGGGCCACCCTCCCCTCGGTGCACTGTGGTCTGGCGGTTCCGGGTTGTCCCGGTCCCAACCGCGCAGCCTGATGAACTCCTCCAGACGAGACGTCCGGTAGACGAATCTTCCGTCGGGTCGCAGTTCGTGGGGGATGTAGGGCCGCCACTTCTGGAGCTGGTGAACGGTAATCCCCAGCATCCCCGCGGCTTTGCGGGCGCTGATGACGTCGTCATCGGTGGTCGTCTGCTCCGTCTCCATGAGGGGGAGCGTAACCCGCGCGACCAGAGTTAACCGCAGTTAACTGCACACGTATGCGCTTAGGGGCGCTGGTCTGAGGTTATCTAGGGTCGCGCCATGGAATGGACTGTCCCGAGTGACCGTTACGGCCCCGACACCGACATCGACGCGGAGGCCGCAGACCCGGTGTGGGTGCAGCTCGCGTCGATCCTCGCGGCGCGGATCGTGGCTGGCCGCTACCAGCGGGGCCGGGTGATTCCGTCGGAGAACCAGGTGATCGGGGAGTTCGGGGTGGCCCGCTCCACGGTCCGTAAGGCCGTGAAGCTCCTCGTGGAGGAGGGCCTGGTGCGCACGGTGCACGGTCGCGGCTCCTACGTCAGAGAGGACCTGGACGTGTGAACCCGGGCGGCAGGCCGTGGTCGGGGACGTGGACCCACTGCCCGTTCACCAGTCGGTAGACGCCGGTGCGTCCGTCCGGGGTGGCGAACCGGATCACGGAGCACCCCGGGAAGCCGGCCTTCCGTACCAGCCGGTCCAGTTCGGCGCGGCCGAGTACGGCCCCGTCCAGCGGGCCGCCCCGCAGCACGATCTTGTCGCCCACGGTCACTCCCTGCGCCGGGACAGTTCGAACCAGACGCTGGTGCGGCCGTCAGCGTGCCGTGCCGTCCCCCACTGGGTGGCGGTGGTGTGCACGAACCACAGCCCGAAGCCGCCCTCGCTGTCGGTGTCCGGCAGCCGCGGGACGGGGAACCGCAGCTCCCCGTCGGGTTGGCCGTCGTCGATGACGCGGACCTGTACCCGGTCGGACAGGGTCACCAGGGTCACGGTGACCTCGCCCCCGGACAGGCCGGAGGCGGTGTGGCGGATCGCGTTGTTGAACAGTTCGCTGGCCAGCAGTTCGATGTTCTCGCGGAGGCCGGCCGGGAGGGCGGCGGTGAGCACCGCCAGGCGGCTGCGCATCTCGGTGGCCTGCTCGGGCCGGCCGGGGAGGGTTACCGAGCGGCCGTCCACGGTCGTGTCGAGCACCACGGGGGCACGGTCGGCCGGGTCGGTGGTGCGGCGGGGCAGGAGCACGGTCACCGGGCCACCCCCGCGGGCAGTGCGGCCAGGTGGGCCGGGGCGGCCTGGGGCAGGCGCCGGTGGGTGATGCCCCAGCGCAGCAGGAAGGCCAGCTCGGCGTCGAGCCGCCGCTCGGGAGGCAGGTGCTGGATGGCCCGCCAGGCCACCCATTCGGTGCAGTTGCGCGGGCAGAGGGTCACTGGGAGTTCTCCTCCCCCGCGTCCTGGGCGCCGTGGTCTGAGGGCGGTTCGGGGGGCTCGTCCGGCCAGGGGCCGTGCAGCAGGTCTCGTTCCTCTTGGCGATCTCGTCTCATGTGTCCACCTCCAGTAGGTGGACGCTACACACCGCTCATCAGGGGTGACAGTAACAGAGTGCACCCGTTCGAGGCAGGTGCGCTCCTGGTGTGTATGCGGCGTACCAACCCGCAGGTCAGAGGTTAGGCGGGGACGCCGAGGAAATCGGCGAGGTCCCGCTGCTCGGCCGAGGGCATGCGGGTGCGGGCGGCGAGGATGTCCTCGGCGACCTCGCGCGCCGCCTGCTGGTGGCGCAGCCACCCGGGCACGGCGGACCGCAGCTCGGCGAGAGTGGCGGTGGCGGCCTCGGCGTCGCCGAGCAGCACCTGGGACTTGGCCACGTCGATGCGGTGGCGGTGGACAGCGAGCGAGTAGGTCAGCCCCACGTCTCGCGGCAGCTGTTCGGCGAGCTGGAGGGCCCGGTCCGGTCGCCCCGCGATCAGAGTGTTCTCGACCTCCTTCATCGCCACGGTCAGCGGCCCGAACGGGCGGCGGCCCGTTACCTCGGCCTCGCGGCCCAGGCGGG
>Ga0207864_1002485_pt1 | contig 17292 bp, 16 predicted proteins | sample HigsolmetaAR202D_FD_184834 | JGI IMG/M metagenome (GOLD analysis project Ga0207864, IMG submission 184834) | Ionic liquid and high solid enriched microbial communities from the Joint BioEnergy Institute, USA - AR20-2-D (SPAdes) (version 2) ... | reverse complement strand
GAACTGCGGGAACTCGTCGGGCGGCAGCACGTCGCTGGTGGGCTCGAAGATCCCCGCCTCGTCGACCGGGTTGTCGCCGCTGACGACGGGTCCGCCGAAGACGCCCAGCCAGCCGTCGATCGGCTCGCCGACGCCGGCGGCGGCCTCGACCCCGCTGATGCTGTAGCGGCTGTAGGCGCCGAGCCAGTACTGGCGGAAGTCGTCGGCCAGGATCAGGCAGTCCTCGAAGAAGCCCTCGATGGTCTGCACGACGCACTCGGACTCCGGCGCCCCGTCGAGGCCGTAGTAGAGGCCGCCGACGACGTCGGAGATGCCCACCAGGCCCTCGAACTGGGCGGTCTCGCCGGCGTGGATGAGCTTGCCGCCCTCGTTGAGGTAGTCGCGCACCGCCATGGTGAGGTGCTGCTGGCGCTCGGCGACGGAGATGTCGGGCAGCGGCCCGAACGGGGTCTCGGTGAGGAGGTCCTCGGGGTCCATCGTGATGCGGTTGTCGCCGAGGTACCACAGCACCGCGTCGTAGTGCGACAGCACGCCGAGGTCGTGAGGCACGCCCTTGGCGTCGACGTCCCACACCTCGGCGCTGTAGCCGGCCTCGGCGAGCGCCTCGACGTGCAGGTCGGCGTACTTCGGCGCGGTCACCGTGTCGGGGTAGTCGGGGTTGACGCCGGTGTAGTCCTCGTTGGCGATCACGAGGACGTCGGCGTCGGCGTCGGACTCGACGGTGTAGGTGAACGGCTCGCTGGCCACGCGGCCGCGGCCGGAGCGCACACCGGTGAACCACACCTCGACCTCGTCGCCGGGCTCGGCGCCGGTGACGACACCGCGCACCTCGGTGTAGTAGTCGGTGCCGGTGTCGCCGTAGCGCTCGCCGCCCTGCCACTCGCTGACGCGGGCCGAGTGCACGCGGCCGCCGTTGATGCGGTACTGCAGGCGCAGACCGGTGACCTCGCGGTTGACCCAGGTGGCCACGGCCTGCGGGTCGCCGTGCGACACCGAGAAGGCGTCGACGCGGAAGTCCTCGGCGCGACGACCCACCACCGACACCGGGTCGGCCGGGTCCTTGGCCGACTCCGCGACCGCCAGCGCGAACGGCAGGTTCTTCTCGAACTCGGCTTGGACCAGCTCCTCGTTGTCGGGGAACTCGAAGACGCTGCCGCAGTCCTCGGGCTCCCACTCGTCGTCGGGGTCGGCCGCCGAGGCGGTCTGGCAGGTCGACATCTCCGGTGTGAACCCGAGCGTGCCGTAGGCGACCTGCGCGTGGAAGTCGGTGTCGCCGTTGGTGGTGTACAGCTCAGCGGAGATGTCGGGGTCGTAGCCGGGGATCGCGGGGTTGTCGTCGTCGCCGGCCATCGCCTCGTAGAGGACGTCGTCGGGCGTGGGCGTGGCGACCTGCCAGCCGACGCCGTACAGCAGCAGCTCGGCGGCGGAGTGGTAGTTGACGAGGAACTCCGCGTCGAGGTCTGCGAGGAACGCGTCGAACGCCTGGGTCTCCGGCTCGGACGCGGGCGCGGGGCCGCGGTAGGTCTCGCTGGCCGGGCTGGGCGACGAGCCCTCGTTGTCGTAGCCCCACTTGGTCGGGAAGTTGCGGTTGAGGTCGACGCCGTCGCCGGCGGTGATCCGGCCGTCGCCGTTGTTGTCGCGCAGGTTCTTGCGCCACAGCCGCTGGCCCGGCTGGAAGGTGAAGTCGTAGCCGTCGGGGTTGAACACCGGCAGGAACCACATCTCGGTGGTGTTGACCAGCTGCGTGACCTGCGGGTCGCTGCCGTAGCCGTCGACGACGTGGTGGAGCAAGCGGCGGACCATCTCCGGCGTGATCCACTCGCGCGCGTGCTGGGCGCCGATGAAGACGGTCGTGGGGCGGCGGCCGTCGGGCACGAGGCGCGCGTTGCGGGTGACGCGGACGGCCACGATGTCGGTGCCGAGGGTCGTCTTCCCGATCGACACGGCCTTGGCGATGTCCGGGTTGTCGGCGGCGACCTGCTCGATCTCCTCCTTGAGGCCGCCGGCGCCGAGGTAGGGGCGGAAGACCTCGTGGCCGTCGGCCGCCTGCGCGGCGGCGCGCTGCGTGACCGCCTGCCCGTCGACGGTCTTGACGTGCAGGTCGAGCCCGCGACCGCGCAGGAAGCGCGCCTGCTCGGGGCTCAGGACCGCCTCGACCGCGACCGTGTCCTTGCCGCCGTCGGTCGCCGCGCGCACCTGCAGCTCGTGGCGGTCGACGCCGAGGGCGACGATCTCCTCGAGCTGTCCGAGCTCCACCTCGCCCGTGTAGACCTCCAGCAGCGGTGCGGCGGGCTGCTCCGGGGCAGCGCCCGCGGCGCTGGCCAGGCCGGACACGAGGACGAGGACGAGGACGAGCGACGACGCGACCGCAGATCGACGCATGGGACGCTCCTGCTCCGAGGCGACGACACGGGGCCGACCGGCCCACACGGCAGCAGAGTGTCGGTTCTCGTCGGATTCGGTGTCAACGCTCCCAAGCGGATGAGATCGCGGCCGCCCTCAGGCGCTGCGACGGTGCCGGGCGAGGCTGGCGAGCTTGTCGGCGCCGGTCTGGTCGGGCTTGTCGCGGCGCAGGTCGATCTTGACGAGCACCGACACGCGCGGGGCGCTCTCCAGCACAGCCTCGGCGGCGGCGCGGACGGCGCCCATGCACTCGTCCCAGGTCCCCTCCAGCAGCGTGCCGGACGGGTCGGTGGTGTGACGCACGCCGGTGGCGGCGACGGCGTCGAGGGCTGCGGCGACCTCCCGCGACACGCTGCCGGAGCCGGTGCCGATGGGGGTGACGGAGAACCAGGCGAGCACGAGCACACCTCCGAGTGGCGCGACGGGTGCGAGGACACGTGCAGGGTAGGCTGCCGCCCATGCCACGCGACCTGCCCGTCACCGAGATCATGTCGGCCCCGGCCGTGACGCTGAGCCCCGCGGCCACCATCGAGGAGGCCATCGCCGTGCTGGCCGAGCACGGCTTCTCCGGGGCGCCGGTGGTCGACGAGGACGGCCGACTCGTCGGCCTCCTCGACGACGCCGACCTCATCGTGAGCGAGGCCCGGCTGCACGGGCCCACGGTCATCGAGTTCCTCGGCGCCTACCTGCCGCTGCCCGGCGAGCACCGCCGCTGGGAGCGCGAGCTGCGCCAGTCGCTGGCGCAGACCGTCGAGGAGGTCATGCGCCGCGACCCGCCGTGGCTGGACACGAGCGCGACCCTGGAGGACGTCGCGACGCTCATCGTCGAGCAGGACGTGTCGCGGGTCCCGATCGTCGACGAGGACCGCAAGGTCGTCGGGGTCGTGTCACGCGGCGACATCGTCAGGGCGCTCGCCCGCTGACGCCGACCCGCTGACACCTTCACGAAAGCCGCGTCGCGGCGTAAGGTGAGACCACGCCGACCCCCAGGAGGTGGCCTGTGCGCCGCTACCTCGTCGTCGCGAACCTCACCGTCGCCGGTGAGCCGCTGCTGCAGACCGTGCGGGAGCTGATGGCGCAGGGGCCCTGCCGCTTCACCGTCGTGGTGCCGGCAGGCGCCGACCCGGCCTCGTGGCACGCCCATGACGAGGCGCACGACGTCGCCGCAGCCCGAGCACGCCTGGACGCGGCCTTGGAGGCGTTCCGCGCCGTCGGGGCGGACGTCGAGGGGCGCATCGGCGATCCCCGCCCCGTCGACGCGGTCCGCGACGTGCTCCGCGAGGGCGACTACGACGAGATCATCGTGTCGACGCTGCCGCCGGGCGTGTCGCGCTGGCTGCGCACGGACGTGGTGCGGCGGATCGAGCGCGCCGTCGACCTGCCCGTCCGCCACGTCTACGGCGTGCGGGCGCCCGCGGTGACCGGCTAGCCGGTCAGCCCCAGCTCGTCGAGCAGCCCCAGCGCGAGCCCGTCGAGCCCGTCGGCCTCGCTGACGACGACCTCGTCGACACCGCAGCGCCGCACGATCTCGTCGAGGATCAGCGCCCCGCCGACGATCACGTCCTCGCGGCCGGGCGCCATCGGTCCCAGCGCCGCACGCTCGGCGACGGTCATCGCGGCGAGCCGCTCGGTCAGCGCCGTCAGCGCCTCGGTGGGCAGGCGCGTGCCGTGGATGCGCTCAGGCTCGTAGCGCTCCAGGCGCAGGTGCAGGGCGCCGAGGGTGGTGACGGTGCCGGCCACGCCGACCAGCGCGGCGGCGGCGGTGAGGTCGACGGCCTGCGCGGCCGCATCGAGCTCGGCGCGGATCTCGCCGCGGGCGGCGGCGATCTCGTCGGCGCTGGGCGGGTCGCTGTGCAGGCAGCGCTCGGTCAGCCGCACGCAGCCGAGCTGGCGGCTGGTCATGGCCTGCGGCTCCCGCTCGCCGAGGATCAGCTCGGTGGAGCCGCCGCCGATGTCGACCACCAGCGTGGGTCCGTCGGCCGCGAGCCCGGCGGTGGCGCCGCGGAAGGCGGTGCGCGCCTCCTCCTCGCCGCTGAGCACGATCGCGTCGACGCCGGTGCGGGCGCGCACACCGTCGAAGAAGCGCTGGCGGTCGGCGGCGTCGCGCACGGCGCTGGTGGCGCTGATGACGACGCGCTCGGCGCCGAGCTGTCGCCAGCGCTCGGCGTAGCCGGCGATGCAGTCGAGGGTGCGCGCCAGGGCCGCGTCGTCGAGGTGGCCGGTGGCGTCCACGCCCGCGCCCAGGCGGGTGATCGTCATGAGCCGCTCCACCGTGGCCAGCGGCGCCCCGTCGGCGGGCTCGGCCACCAGGAGCCGCACGGAGTTCGTGCCGACGTCGACGGCGGCGACGCGCGTCACGGGGCTGGCACGTCCACGCACGGGGCCGGGCACGGCATCGGCTCCACTCGCTCGGCCACCCACCTGCCGATGGGGTTGTCCCTGGTCGCCAGGTGGTGGGCGTAGAGGCTGTGCAGGCACTTCACCCGGTCGGGCATCCCGCCCGCGCTCGGGTCGCGCGGGACCCGCGGCCCGAGCTGGTTGCGCGTCGCCACGTAGCGCTCGTGCGCCGCGGCGTAGGCGGCCGCCAGCTCCGGGTCCTCCTGCAGACGCCGGTTGAGGTCGACCATGACCCCCGACGCCTCCAGGCGCCCCACGTGCCGGCAGGCCAGCGGGCAGGCGAGCCAGAACAGCGTCGGGAAGGGCGTGCCGTCGGCCAGGGCCGGGTCGACGCGCAGCACCGCCGGCAGCCCCCAGGCGCAGCGGACCGCGGCGGCGGAGCGCCCGCGCAACGGCCGCCCGATCATCCGCGCCGCCACCTCGCGCTCGTCGGGCGCCAGGTACGGGCGCGCCAGCTGCGCCTCGTACGAGGCGTCCGGCGCGGGGCGCAGCGCGTCGCGCTGCGGGGCGCTGGTGTCGACGTCAGCGGTCATGGGCGCCCAGCGTGACCGCGGCCGCCGCAGGCTGCAAGCTGGCAGGGGCGGGGCGGGGTCGTCTGGCGGGGGGCGTGCGGCCGCGTGCTCCGCGGGCTCACACCGGCCCGTCGAGGTGCAGGTAGCCGGTGACGCGCAGCAGCCGCAGCGGCGGCACCACCCACCACGGCAGCCCCTGATCCCTCGGCCGCCCCACGACCACGCGCGGCCGCGTCAGCCGCCGCCTGCGCCCGGCGTGCTCGACGATGCAGCCGCCCGCGGCCAGCACGTTGCGCAGCCAGTCGACGTCCTGCCCGTAGGTGAGCGCGATGACCCAGTGGCCACCGGTCCGGAACGCGAAGATCGGCGTGCGGTGGCGCCGCCCCGAGCGGCGACCGCGGTGCTCGACGACGGCCAGCGGCGGGACGCGCCCGGCGAGCGGCCCCAGCACGCGGTTGGTGACGCGCCGGTTGGCGCGGGCGAGCCAGGTGGGCAGCGGCATCACCACATCCTACGCAGACCCAGCCATACGCCGTGCCGGAGCGCACGTCAGATGTGAGTTGCGGCGGATATCCGCCTGAACTCACATCTGAAACGGAGCGCGTCAGCGGCGACGGCGGCGCGGGGGGCGCTGGCGCCACTCGTAGACGACGCCGAACAGCGTCCAGGCGAGGCCGCCGACCTCGAAGGGGAGCAGCCAGCTGGCGGGGTCCTCCCCGTCGGCGTCGGCGGCGCGGTCGGCGCGGGCGATGAGCAGGGCGGCGACCGCGAGGTTGAGCAGCGACCACAGCGCGTTGGCGGCGGGGGGCGACTGGCGGCCGAACGGCGTGCGGTTGCGGCGGCCGGTGGCGGCGATCACCGCGTGGGGGACGCTGTTCCACGACAGCGCCCCGGCGATCGCGTAACGCGCGGCGGTGCTGACCCTCATCGCTCCTCCTCTCGTGGCGTCGTCGGCACGCTAGTCGAAGTCCGTCGGCCGGGTCGGGTCGGCGTGGTGGGTGAAGCACAGCCGCACCTGCGCCGGCGTGATCCGGCCGATCGACAGCGGCGGCAGGGCGTCGGCGGCGAACCAGCCCACCTCGCTGGTCTCGAGCTGGTCGCGGGCGACGGTGCCGGTGACCTCGCAGGCGAAGAACAGCTTCCAGATCGAGAACGGCACCGGCGGGACGGGCCCGTGGCGCCCGCGGTCGAGGCACGCCAGCAGCTTGCGGGCCCGCACGGTGTAGCCGGCCTCCTCGGCGACCTCGCGCTCGACCGCCGCGGACGGCACCTCGCCGACGTCGGCGTAGCCGCCGGGCAGGGTCCAGCGCCCGTCGTCGCGCTCGCGCACGAGCAGCACCCGACCGTCCTCGTCGAAGCACACCCCGCGCACGTCGACCTTGGGGGTGGCGTAGCCGCCCTCGCCGGCGAACACGGCGTCGGCGGCGTCGGCGGAGACGTCGCTGCCGGCCGCGGCGATCTCCGCCGCCACGCGGCGCACCTGCTCGTAGCGGCGGACGTCGAAGTCGGAGCGCGCGTAGGTCAGGCCGTTCTGCGCGATGGCCGCCAGCTCCCGCGCCCACCGCAGCCACTGCGGGTCGCTCACCGGCCCAGACGCACCGCTCACCGGTCCAGCCGCATCGGCACGTGGGGGATGCCGTCCTCGACGAACTCGTCGCCGTCGACGACGAAGCCGAAGCGGGCGTAGTAGTCGGCCAGGTGGGACTGCGCCGACAGCCGCACCGGCCCGTCGACCAGCGTCAGCGCGTGGCGGATGAGCCGCTCGGCCAGGCCGCGCCCGCGCGCGTCGGGGCGTGTGGCGACCCGGCCGATGCGGGCCACCCCGTCGGGGTCGACCAGCACCCGCGCCACGGCCTTGACCTCGCCGTCTTCCTCGATCCAGCAGTGCCGGGCCGTCGGCTCGGTGTCGCGCCCGTCGAGCTCCGGGTAGGGGCAGCGCTGCTCCACGACGAACACGTCGACGCGCAGCCGCAGCAGCTCGTAGAGGGTGGCGGGGTCGAGCTCGGCGAAGGTCGCCGTCCGCAGCGTCACGACGGCGCTAGTCCACGAGGCCGAGCGCCCGTCCCAGCCGCCGGTACCAGGGCTCGGCGGGAGGCGCGGCCTGCTCCTCGGGGCGCACCTGCTCGAGGTCGTCCTCGGGGCGCACGACGACGTAGGGCTGCTCGCCCGGCTTGACCAGCCCCAGCTCGCTGCGGGCGATGATCTCCAGCTCCTCGGGGTCGGACAGCTCGTCCTTGCGCTCCTCGAGCCGGTCGACCTCGGCCTGCAGCTGGTCACGCGAGGCGGTCAGCAGCTGCACCCGCTCCGTGGCCGCCAGCAGCGTCTGCAGCGGCCCGATCGACATCGCCACCAAGATGCCGAGCACGACGACGGTCACGAGCACGGCCCGGCGGCGGCGTCGGCGGGCCTGCGCCCGGGCCGCTCCGGCCGCGGCCGCCGACCGACGGGCACCGGACCCGCTGCGCCCCGACGCCGGCCGCCGCGACCCGCGGCGGGCAGACGAGCTGCTGGCGCTGCGGGCCGGCACGTCACGACCCCCCGGCGGTCAGCCGCGGGAAGGCGCTGGCGCCGGCGTAGCGGGCGCTGTCGCCGAGCATCTCCTCGATGCGCAGCAGCTGGTTGTACTTGGCGACGCGGTCGCTGCGGGCGGGCGCGCCGGTCTTGATCTGCCCCGCGTTGGTGGCCACGGCCAGGTCGGCGATCGTGGTGTCCTCGGTCTCGCCGGAGCGGTGGCTGACCATGCAGGTCCAGCCGGCGCGGTGGGCTCGCTCCATGGTGTCGAGCGTCTCGGTGAGCGTGCCGATCTGGTTGACCTTGACCAGCACGCTGTTGGCCGCGCCCTCGGCGATCCCGCGGCTGACCCGCTCCACGTTGGTGACGAAGAGGTCGTCGCCGACCAGCTGCACGCGGTCGCCGAGGCGCTCGGTCAGCGCCTTCCAGCCGTCCCAGTCCTCCTCGTCGAGGCCGTCCTCGATCGACACGATCGGGTAGCGGTCGACGAGGTCGGCCCACAGCTCGATCATCCCGGCTGAGTCGACGGTGCGGCCCTCGCCGGCGAGGACGTAGCTGCCGTCCTCGTGGAGCTCCGAGGCGGCCGGGTCCATCGCCAGCGCGACGTCCTCGCCGGGGGTGAAGCCGGCGCGCTCGATCGCGCTCACGATGAGGTCGAGGGCGGCGCTGTTGGACTCGAGGTCGGGGGCGAACCCGCCCTCGTCGCCGAGGCCGGTCGACAGGCCCCGCTCGGACAGGACCTTCTTGAGCTGGTGGTAGACCTCGGCACCGTAGCGCAGCGCCTCGGCGAAGGTCGGCGCCCCGATCGGCGCGATCATGAACTCCTGGAAGTCCACGTTGGACTCGGCGTGGGAGCCGCCGTTGAGGATGTTCATCATCGGCACCGGCAGCAGGTGCGCGTTGGGACCGCCGAGGTAGGCGTACAGCGGCAGGTCGACCGACACCGCCGCGGCCTTGGCGACCGCGAGGCTGACGCCGAGCAGGGCGTTGGCGCCGAGGTTGCCCTTGTCGTCGGTGCCGTCGAGCTCGAGCAGGCGCGCGTCGACGACGCGCTGCTCGGTGGCGTCGAGGCCGAGGATGGCGGGGGCGATGACGTCGCGCACGTTGTCGACGGCGCGGCGCACGCCCTTGCCGCCGTAGCGCTCGTCGCCGTCGCGCAGCTCGACCGCCTCGAACTCGCCGGTCGAGGCGCCGCTGGGCACGGCGGCGCGGCCAAAGGAGCCGTCCTCGAGCAGGCAGTCGACCTCGACGGTGGGGTTGCCCCGCGAGTCGAGCAGCTCACGGGCCGTCACGTACTCGATCTTCACTTGAGGTTCACCCTTTCCGCTGCTCGACACTCTACGCCACGATCGTCACTTCGCGTCACACGCTCGACCCCGCCCGGTCGGGCGGGGTCGAGCGACGAGCACGCCTGAGAGGCTCAGTACAGGAACATCGGCTTGCCGCCGACGTGGCGCACCTTCGGGCGGTACTGCTCCACGTCGTAGAGGGCGTCGACGTCGACGCGGCGGGCGCCCTCTCGCGTCGCCGAGATCGGCACGTTGGTGTAGCTGCCGTTGCGCAGGGCCACCATGCGCCCGCTGGAACCCTCGACCGCGAGGTCAGCCGCCATCACCGCGTAGTTCGTGGCCACCATGAGGTCGAGCGAGTCGGGGCTGCCCGAGCGCATCAGGTAGCCGATCTCCTGGGTGATGATGCCCTGACCGGTCCGCTCCTTGAGCATGCCGCCCAGCTGCGCGCCGATGCCGCCGAGCTTGCGGTGGCCGTAGGGGTCCTCCTCGCCGCGCATGATCATCTCCCCGCCGACGGGCTTGGCGCCCTCGGAGATCGTGACCATGGCGTAGTTGCTGGGGTTGGCGCGCTTGTCGGCCAGCAGCAGCTCGGCGACGCGGTCGGGGTCGAAGGGCACCTCCGAGATGATCGCCCGGTCGACGCCGGCCAGGTACGCCGAGATCAGCGACGTCTCACCGCTGTAGCGGCCGAACAGCTCGACGACCGCGATCCGCTCGTGGGAGCCGGCGCTCGTGCGCAGGTTGTTGATGAAGCCCACGCTGCGGGTGACGGCCGTGGAGAAGCCGATGCAGTAGTCGGTCCCGTGGACGTCGTTGTCCATCGTCTTGGGGATGGCGATGACCGGCACGCCCTCCTCGTGGAGGCGCAGCGCGTAGGACAGGGTGTCGTCACCGCCGATCGGGATGAGCGCGTCGATCCGCAGCGCGTCGAGCACCTTGAGGGCGTGCGGCGTGAAGTCCTGGGGACCGTCGCCGCTGATCTGGTCCTTGAGGAAGTCGGGGACCTCCTCGGGGCGCACCCGCCCCGGGTTGGTGCGCGAGGTGTGCAGGATCGTGCCGCCCGTCCTGTCGATGGTGCGCACGACGTGGCGGTCGAGCGGCATCGTGTTGGCCGCGATCGAGTCCGGGTCGTCGGGGTTGGTGTTGAGCAGCGCACCCCAGCCGCGCCGCAGTCCGACGACCTCGTGGCCGTCTTCGATGACGCGGTTCGTGACCGCCTTGATGCAGGGGTTGAGACCGGGGACGTCACCGCCGCCGGTCAGGATGCCGATGCGCATGGGTCGTGGCTTCCTTCGTCACGTGCCTGGTGGTTGGGCCTGGTAGGGCCGACCCAGGCTGGGCAGGTGCCGGGTCCCCGTCAAGTCCGCGGACGCCGACCCGTCACGGGCTGCGCCGGCGTCCGTACAGGAAGTAGGCCAGCGGTCCGATCCAGTTGACGAACACGACGCCGGACCAGACGCGCTTGGTGCCGCGGATCTCGTCCTCGGGCCGCCGCCGCAGGTCGATCAGGGCGGCCAGCAGCAGGGCCATCTGCAGCACGCCCAGCACGATGAAGACGCGCCGCTTGGCGGGGCTGAGGTCCTCCCAGCGTCGGGCCTGGGCCATGGGGCTCTCCCTCGTGGAGTAGCGCCACCCTAACCCGTGTCGCCGTCGTCCGCGATCCCCTCCTTGACCGCCTGCCAAAGGGCCTCCCAATCGGCGCGGGACAGCTCCGAGGGCGGCCGGTCTGCCGCCTCGAGCATCGCCTCGACGCGCTCGCGGAAGCGGCGGGCGGCGCCGCGCAGGGCCATCTCCGGGTCGATGCCGCGACGCCGCGCCAGCGCCACCACGGAGAACAGCAGGTCGCCGAGCACGCGCTGCGCGGTGGCGTCGTCGGGGGCCTCGGCCAGCTCCACCAGCTCCAGGTGCACCTGGTCGGCGGCGGCGGCGTCGTCGGCCCAGTCGAACCCGGCGCGGGCCGCGCGGCTCTGCAGCTTCGCGGCGTAGCCGAGCGCCGGCTGCGCGCTGGGGACGCCGTCGAAGACGCCGCTGCGCTCCGGCTTCTCGGCGGCCTTCAGCTCCTCCCAGTTGGCCATGACCTCGTCGGCGTCGGCGACCTGGACGTCCGCGAACACGTGCGGGTGGCGGCGCACGAGCTTGTCGGCGATGCCGCGGGCCACGTCGTCGATGGTGAAGCGGCCGTCGTCGTCGGCGATCTGGGCGTGGAAGACGACCTGCAGGAGCACGTCGCCGAGCTCCTCGCGGATCGCGTCGGCGTCGTCGGCGGCGATCGCCTCGAGCAGCTCGTAGACCTCCTCGACGGCGTAGCGAGCCAGCGACGCGTGCGTCTGCTGGCGGTCCCAGGGGCAGCCGTCGGGGCCGCGCAGGCGCTCCTCCACGCGCACGAGGTCGAGCAGCGCCAGCCCCTTGGGCGCCACGCCGAAGTAGACGACCTCGACCTCGACGCCGGCGCGGGCCGCCTCCATGCCGAGGGTGCGCGTGAACGCCTCGGTGTCGGCGGGGCCGAACAGGTACGCGGCCACGCCCACCTCGCGGGCGCGGTCGACGACCCGCTCGGCCCGCCGTTTGTCGCGGGGCGTCAGCCCGCTGAGCAGGTCGTGGCGGGACAGCGCCGCGTCGTCGTCGGCGGCGACGACCTCGCAGCGCAGCTCCGCGAGCTCCAGGTGCGGCAGGAACGGGTGCTCGGGGTCGCCGACGACGACGAGCTCGCTCGACATCAGCGCCGACCAGGCGTGCAGCGGCAGCAGGCCCGGCAGCTGGTCGCTGGTGTCGACGAGGAGCAGCCGCGTCACGCTACTGCGGTGACTCCGACAGCGACTCGGTCGGGACCTCCGGCACCTCGGTGGGTGGCACGCCCTCGGTGGGGGTCCCCGGCGCCCCCTCGGTGGGCGCCCCCGGCGGGGCGGTCGGGGCCTCGAGCGGATCGCCGGTGGTCACCTGGCCGGACTCGGGGTCCCACTCGCCGAAGCGCGGGTTGACCTCGATCTCGGCCGCCTCGGTCTGCTCCCGCAGCCAGGTCTGCACCGCCTCCTGGCGCTGCGGGGCGAGCAGCTCCTCGCGGATCTCGTCCTCGACGTCCGCCAGCGCCGGCGTCTCCTTGCCGGTGATCTCGATGATGTGGAAGCCGAACTGGGTCTCGACGGGGCCGACGACGTCGCCCTCCTCGGCGGCGAAGATCGCCTCCTCGAACTCGGGAACGGTCTGGCCGCGGGTGATCTCACCGAGGTCGCCGCCGTTGGAGGCGCTGCCCGGGTCGGTCGACATCTCCTGGGCGACCGCGGCGAAGTCCTCGCCGTCCTGGACGCGCTGCAGGGCCTCCTCGGCCTCCTCCTCGGTCTCGACCAGGATGTGGCGCGCAGAGACGCGCTCGCCGAAGCGGCCGTCGGCGTTCTCCTCGTAGAACTGCTCGATCTCCTCGTCGGAGACCTCGAGGTCGGCGGTCAGCTCCTCCTCGACGGCCTGCTGGTAGGCGATCTCCTCCAGCTGCGACTGGACGTCCTCGTCCGACAGCTGGTTCTGCTCGATCACCGCCTGGAACTGCTCCTCGCCACCGAAGCTCTCGACGACCTCCTCGCGGGTGGCGGCGACGTCCTCCTCGGTCACCTCGATGCCGAGGTCGGCCGCCCCCTGGCGCAGCAGCTCCGAGCGGATCAGCTGCGACAGGATCTGCGCCTGCACCTGCTTGGCCATGTCGCCGGACTCGTCGGCCTCCAGCTGCTGGGCCAGCTGCTCGTTGGCCGAGGCGGCCTCGAAGCGCTCCTCCACGGTCTCGACGGGGATGACCTCGCCGTTGACCATCGCCGCGACGGTGGGGTCGCTGACGGAGGGCCCGCACGCGACGAGCAGGACGGCGAGCAGCGCCACAGCGGCGAGGCGCAGCGGCAACGGGCGGATGGTGGGGGTGGACACGGTGCAGACCGTCCTCTCGGAGGCGTGCGCACGCCGGTCAGCGTGCGCACGTGGGGAGTTCGTGCTGATTCTAGATCAGGTGCGGTGGGCGGACAGGAGCGCCTTCAGCGTGCGAGCCAGCCATCCGACCAGGTCGCCGGAGCGCGGCAGCGGCAGCTCCAGGGCCGCGGCGGCGGCGTTGTAGATGGCGCGCGGGTGCTCGCGCTGCAGGTGCACCTCCTCGGCGTCGGACAGGGTCACGGGCGTGATCCGCACGGTGCGCCGCGGCGTCGTGGTGATCTCGCGGATCCCCCAGCGCCGCACCGCCGCGCGCAGCGCCGCCACCGACAGCAGCCGCTCCGCCGGCGGCGGCAGCGCGCCGTAGCGGTCGACCAGCTCGGCGCGGACCTGCTGCACGTCGGAGGCGCTGCGGACGCCGGCGATGCGGCGGTAGGCCTGCAGGCGCAGCGACTCGTCGGCGATGTAGTCGTGCGGCAGGTGCGCGTCCAGCGGCAGGTCGATGCGGATCTCCGCGTCGTCGGGCACGGTGCGGCGTCGCGCCCCGCCGCTGGCCTGCAGCTCCTCGACCGCCTCCTTCATCAGCCGGGCGTAGGCGTCGAAGCCGACGCTGGCGACGTGGCCGGACTGCTCCCCCGACAGCACGTCGCCGGCGCCGCGGATCTCCAGGTCGCGCAGCGCGATCGCCAGCCCCGAGCCGAGGCCGGTGTGGACGCCGACCGTCTCCAACCGCTTGTAGGCCTCGTCGGTCAGGCGCTGGTGCTCCGGGTAGAAGAGGTACGCGTAGCCGCGCTCGGTCGAGCGCCCCACGCGGCCGCGGAGCTGGTACAGCTGCGCCAGCCCCAGCAGGTCGGCGCGCTCGATGACCAGGGTGTTGGCGTTGGGGATGTCGAGGCCCGACTCGATGATCGTCGTGCACACGAGCACGTCGAACTCCCGCTGCCAGAAGCGGAGCATGATCCGCTCCAGGCGGGCCTCGTCCATCTGCCCGTGCGCCACCTCGACGCGCGCGTCCGGCACCAGCTCGCGCACCCGCTGCGCGGCCGCGTCGATGGTCTGCACCTGGTTGTGGACCCAGTAGACCTGGCCCTCGCGCAGCAGCTCCCGCCGCACCGCCAGCGCCGCCAGCGACTCGTCCCAGGGGCCGACGTGCGTGACGACCGGCTGGCGCTCCTCCGGCGGCGTGTCGATGGTCGACATGTCGCGGATGCCGGAGATCGCCATCTCCAGCGTCCGCGGGATCGGCGTCGCGGTCATGGTCAGCACGTCCACCGAGGTGCGCAGCTTCTTGAGCTTCTCCTTGTGGGCGACCCCGAAGCGCTGCTCCTCGTCGACGACCACGAGCCCGAGGTCCTTGAAGCGCACGTCGTCGCCGAGCAGGCGGTGCGTGCCGATGACGAGGTCGACGGTGCCCGCGGCCAGCCCGGCGATGATCTCGCGCTGCTCGCGCGGGCTGGCGAAGCGCGACAGCACCCGCACGGTGACCGGGAACCCGGCGAAGCGCTCGCTGAACGTCTCGCCGTGCTGCTGGGCCAGCAGCGTGGTCGGCACGAGCACAGCGACCTGCTTGCCGTCGAACACCGCCTTGGCGGCGGCGCGCACGGCGATCTCGGTCTTGCCGAAGCCGACGTCCCCGCAGATGAGGCGGTCCATCGGCAGCGGCGCCTCCATGTCCTGCTTGACGTCGTCGATCGCCGACAGCTGGTCCGGCGTCTCGCTGTAGGGGAAGGCCTGCTCCAGCTCGCGCTGCCAGGCGGTGTCGGGGGCGAAGGCGTGGCCGGGGGCGTGCATGCGCGCCTGGTACAGGCGGATCAGCTCCGCGGCCATCTCCCTGACGGCCTTGCGCACGCGGCTCTTGGCCCGCTCCCAGTCGGCGCCGCCCATGCGCATGATGCGCGGTTCCTCGCCGCCGACGTACTTGGCGATCGCGTCGACCTGGTCGGACGGCACGTAGAGCTTGTCGCCGCCGGCGTACTCGAGCACGACGTAGTCGCGGACCACAGTCCCCGCGGCGCCGCCGCCGACCAGGGTGGTGGGGCCCTTGATCTCGCGGGTGACCATGCCGACGTAGCGGCCGACGCCGTGCACCGAGTGCACCACGGGGTCGCCGGGCGTCACGTCCAAGACGGTCTCGGCGGCGGCGCGCTTGCTCGGCAGCCGCCGCGCGGCACGGCTGCGGCGCGGGCCGAACAGGTCCCACTCCCCCAGCAGGGCCAAGCCGAGCTCGGGGGCGCGGAAGCCCTCGCGCAGCGGCGACTCGCAGATCACCACCTGGCCGCCCGCGGCGGATTCCACCGCCGGCACGACTCGCGCGGCGAGGCCCTCCTCCCGCAGCACCTCCGCCAAGCGCAGCGCCGGTCCGTGGCCGACGGTGGTGAGGACGACGGTGGTGCCGGCCGCCGACAGCTGCCGGGCGGTGGCCGCGGCCGCGGCCACGTCGCCGCGGAAGGAGTCCCACCCGCTGCCGGGCACGTCGGCCGGGCCGAACGGGGTCAGCTCCCACAGCCCGCCGCGGACGCGCGCCTTGACGTCATCCCACTCGGCGAAGCCCGTGGGATCGACGTCCGAGCCGTGCGGGCCGTCCGACGCGTCCGGCAGCAGCCCGCTGCCGTGCTCGTCGGTGCCCCAGCCGGCGACGAGCAGCGCCGCGGCCTGCTCGCGCAGCTCGGCGGCGCGGTCGGCGACGCGCTTGGGATCGACCACGGCCACGCCGGACTCGGGCGGGAAGAAGTCGGGCAGGAACGCAGGGTCCGGGTGGATGGCGGTGACCAGCGACTCCATCCCCTCGAAGGCGACGCCCTCGGCCAGCAGCCCCAGCGGCTCGGCCAGCGCCGGCACCCGCTCGGCGAGCTGCTTGGCGGTGGCGGCGGTCTCCGCGTCGAGGACCAGCTCGCGCGCGGCGTCGATGTCGACGTGCTCGACGGTGCGGATGGCGCGCTGGTCGGCGACGGAGAACTCGCGGATCTCGTCGATGTCGTCGCCCCAGAACTCCACCCGCACCGGGTGCTCTGCGGCCGAGGGGAAGACGTCGACGATGCCGCCGCGGACGGCGAACTCACCGCGCTGCTCGACCAGGGGCGTGCGCGTGTAGCCGAGGGCGGCGAGGTCCTCGACGAGGCTGTCGAAGCCGCCGCGGTAGCCGGGGCCGAGGCGGATCGGCTCGCGCTCGCCCAGGCGCGGGTCCATCGGCTGCAGCAGCGCGCGCACCGGCGCGACCACGGCGCGCAGCCCGTCCTTGCGCAGCCGGTCGAGGACGCGCAGGCGCTCCCCCACCGTCGCCGGCTGCGGGCTCAGGCGCTCGTGCGGCAGCGTCTCCCAGGCCGGGAAGTGCGCCACGGCGTCGACGCCGAGGAAGGCGGCGAGGTCGTCGCAGGCGGCCTCGGCGTCGCGCTCGGTGGGGACGACGACCAGCAGCGGGGCGGCGCGCTCGGCGACGAGGGCGAGGGTGTAGGCGCGCAGCGCCGGCGGCACCGTGATGGTGCCGGGTGCCAGGGAGTCGCTGAGCTGCTCGCGGCCGCGGTCGAGGAGGCCCCCGAGCGGACCGTACGAGGGGGAGTCGGGCATCCAGCCCATGATCGCGTGGCGCTCGGGAGCCGGCAAAAGGGCGGGGCGGTCGGTGCTCGGCCTCCCGCTCATCCCCGCTCAGATGCGGGTCAGCGCGGATATCCGCGCGAACCCGCATGCGAACGCCGGGTGGCCGTCGGCTCCCCGGGGCGTCCCGCGGCCCCCGCGCCCCGCGGCCGCCGCGCCCCGACGTCAGTGGTGGCGGTTCTGGGCGGCCTCGAGGCCGAGGGTGATGATGTCGAGGACGGCGTCGGCGGCGTGCTCGACCGTGACGTCGAGCTCCTCGCGCTCCTTGGGCGTCAGCTTCTTGAGGACGTAGTCGGCCGGGTCCATGCGCCCCGGCGGGCGGCCCACGCCGATGCGGACCCGGTAGAAGTCGGGGCTGCCGGTGCGGCGCTCGATGTCGCGGATGCCGTTGTTGCCGGCGCTGCCGCCGCCCCGCTTGAGCCGCAGCGTCCCGAACGCCACGTCGATGTCGTCGTGGACGACGATGAGCCGCTCGTGCGGGACCTTGTAGAAGGCCATCACCGACTGCACCGGCCCGCCCGAGGTGTTGTAGTAGCCGAAGGGCAGCACCAGCGACAGCGGGGTGCCGCCGGGGCGGTCCCAGCAGTCGGCGATCTGCGCCTGGGCCTTGTGCGGCTTGAAGGTCGCGCCGAGGCGCTCGGCCAGGCGCCGGACGGTGTCGTGGCCGAGGTTGTGGCGGG
>Ga0207864_1002484_pt1 | contig 17293 bp, 15 predicted proteins | sample HigsolmetaAR202D_FD_184834 | JGI IMG/M metagenome (GOLD analysis project Ga0207864, IMG submission 184834) | Ionic liquid and high solid enriched microbial communities from the Joint BioEnergy Institute, USA - AR20-2-D (SPAdes) (version 2) ... | reverse complement strand
GGGCGCCCGCCGGCTGGAGCGGCTCGGGGTGCGGGTGCTTCAGGGCCCGGGCACCGCGGTGACCGCCGTCGCCTCCGGGCGGGTACGGCTCGGCGACGGGCGTGAGCTGCCCGCGGCGGTGACGATCTGGGCCGCCGGGTTCGCCGCGCCGGATCTGGCCGCGCGCAGCGGGCTGCGCACCGACGCGGCCGGCCGCCTGGTCACCGACGAGACGCTGACCTGCGTCGACGATCCGCGGATCGTGGCGACCGGGGACGCGGCGGCGCCGCTCGCCCGGCCGTACCGGATGAGCTGCCAGGCGGCGATGCAGGTCGGCCCGCAGGCCGCCGAGACCGTGCTGGCCCGGATCCGGGGTACGGAGCCCTCGCCGGTGACGGTGTGGTTCGCCGCCCAGTGCATCAGCCTGGGCCGGGATGCCGGAGTCGTGCAGCTCTGCCGCCAGGACGACACCGCGACCCGCGCCTACGTCGGCGGGCGCTCGGGGGCGGCGTTGAAGGAGCTGGTCTGCCGCAGCACGCTGTGGCGGCTGGCCGGTGAGGCCCGCAACGCGGCACGGCGGGCCGCGGGCGGCGCGACCCGGCAGCCGGCGCGCACCGGGCGGGATAGGCAGCCGGTGCGCTGAACCCCTGCCCCGGGCCTGGGAGTGACGTCCCCGGCCCGGGGCGGGATCGGGTGCCGGAGGAGGCGGTCGGCCGCAGCGTGCGGCCGTGAGGGAAGCGGGGAGAGGACCATGGGCGGGCAGGCCACCGACGCGGCGACCGAGGCGTTCGTCGCCCACCGCGACCTGCTGTTCACCATCGCCTACGAGATGCTCGGCTCGGCGGCCGACGCCGAGGACGTGCTGCAGGAGACCTGGCTGCGGTGGGTCGGGGTCGACGTGGGGCGGGTGGACGACCCGCGCGCCCACCTGGTGCGGATCACCACCCGGCAGTCGCTCAACCGGCTGCGGGCGATGAGGCGCCGCCGGGAGGCGTACGTCGGGCAGTGGCTGCCCGAGCCGTTGCTCACCTCGCCGGATGTGGCCGAGGACGTCGAGCTGGCCGAGAGCGTGTCGATGGCGTTGCTGGTCGTGCTGGAGACGCTGTCGCCGACCGAGCGCGCCGTCTTCGTGCTGCGTGAGGTGTTCGGCGCGCCGTACGAGGAGATCGCGGAGGCGGTCGGCAGGAGCCCGGCGGCCGTCCGGCAGATCGCGCACCGCGCCCGGCGGCACGTCGACGCCCGCCGTCCCCGCCGGGCGGCCTCGCCGTACGAGGCCCGGGAGGTGTCGGAGTCGTTCTGGCGCGCGATCGAGACCAGGGATCTGCAGGGCCTGTTCGACGTGCTCGCCCCGGACGTCGTCTGGGTGAGCGACGGCGGCGGGCTCCGGCAGGCCGCGCTGCACCCGATCGTCGGCGCCGACAAGGTGGTCCGTCTCATCGCCGGCATCCTCGAGCGGGCCGACGGCGTGGTCAACGCTCACCTCGCCCTGCTCAACGGCGGCCCCGCGCTCGTCGTCCGCGTCGGCGGCGAGCTGGACGGCGTGGTGGCGTTGCAGGTCGAGAACGGCCGCATCACCGGCATCTACTACGTCCGCAACCCGGAGAAGCTCACCCGCGTCGACCGCCAGGTCCCGCTCACCCTGCGCTGACCCACCGGCCGGCCGTACCGGCGCTTGGGCGCGGCCGGATCCGTGGGCCGCGACAGGGGGCGACGACGCGGGGATGCCCGGTGCTGCGACCGGCAACCGGGAAAATCGTTGGGGACGTACTTACGGCGCGCATAGGCAGGGAGCCTCTGGTCCGGTGACGAGCTCGGCGCGTCTGCCGAATGCGGCCGGAGAGACGGCCGGTTTTCCCCATCGGGCGGAGGCGACAGGGGCGGAGAGGTGTCCGCCCGGGCCGCCCAACAGCCCGAGCGTGCGGTCGGGTCACGGGGCGGCCGGGTAGGCCGTTTACGGCTCGGCGCGGTCGGCCCGGTCGCGGTCGAGCCGGGCCAGGGCGGACTCGAACCGGCTGCCGAGGTGGTAGGCGGGGGAGCGGTCGAGCGCGCCGGCGGCGCGGTCGTAGCGGCGGGTGGTGCGCGGGTCGGCGTGCCCGGCCAGGTCCTGGACGATGTGCAGCGGCGTGCCGTCGGACAGCAGGTCGGTGATGACGCTGTGCCGGATGCTGTGCAGGGAGATCGGGAACGGCACCCCGGCGGCGCGCGCCACCCGGTTGATCATCTCGTGCAGGTACGGCTGGGTCAGCCGCCTGCCGGTGGAGGTGACGAACAGCGGGCCGGGGGCGGTGCCGCGTTCGGCGAGGTAGGCGTCGAGGGCCTCGCAGGCGAACGGGGGCAGCACCCAGCGTTTGGTGTGGCCGCCCTTGACCGGGGCGTCGAGGGTGCGGTGGCCGCGGTCGCTGCCGTACCCGGACAGGTCGGCGCCGATGAGGGACGAGGCGCGGCAGGCGGTGACGACGAGCACCGCGAGGACCGCGTACGTGCGCGGTGTCTCGTGGCGGCGGGCGTGGTCGAGCATGCGGGCGAGCTCGTCGCGGGACAGGCCGCGGGTGGTGGAGTGCTTGGGTGCCTTGGGCCGGTCCATGCCGGCGAAGGGGTCGGCGGCGTCGCCGTGGCGGGCCAGGTAGCGGCTCCAGGAGGAGGCGGCGGAGATGCGGCGGGCGCGGGTGGCGTCGGCGAGCCCGGCGGCGCGCAGCGCCCCGGCGTACAGGTCGGCCTCGGTGGCGGGCACCTTGAGCGGGTCGACGCCGCGGGCGGCGAGGTAGGCGAGCCACCAGGACAGGTCGCGGGCGTAGGCGTCGTGGGTGCGGGGTGAGCGGCGCCGGTCGCTGGACAGCCAGGCGGCGGTGCGGACCAGCACGTGCTGCGGCAGGCCGAGCCCGCGCATGAGGTCGGCGAGCTCCTGGGCGGTGCGCGCGGGCGGACGCCCGCGCAGCGGGGTGGCCACGGGCACAAGGGCGCCCGTGGGCGGGGTCTGGATGCGATCCGGTTCCACGCTCGTCACGACACGATGATAACGGGCATTCTCATAATGTTTAGCCGATCTTGATTTCTGCGTTCGCGAACGTACGTAAGCGTGTTTCGTTCGTTCGGAACGCTATGATGAGGGTGTGATGCAGGAGCAGACCGCCGAGACGCCCGCCGCCGGCGGCGCGCCGGTCCCATCGGAGCCGCGCTGCGCCGGGCCGGGCTGCACCAACACCCTCCCCGGACGCAGCAGCCGCGCCCGCTACTGCAGCGACGCCTGCCGCGCGGCCGCCTACCGTGCCCGCACCAGCGCGCACGCCGCCCCGGTCGCCGGTGCGCTGGCGCGCGCCCAGGAGCTGCTCGGCCCGCTGCTGGAGGCGGGCGAGCGCTGGCAGGCCGCCCAGGACGCGCTGCGCGAACGGCTCACCGAGCTGAGCGGTGGCCTGCTGGCCCAGGCCGAGGCCGCCGAGCAGGCCGCCGAGGAGGCCCGCGCCGCCGCCGCGGCGGCCGAGCAGCGGGCCGTGGCCGCCGCCAACACCGCGGCCGCGCAGGTGAACGCCGCCCGCCGGGACCGGGAACGCGCCGAGCAGGAGCGGGACCGGGCAGAGGAACGCGCCCGCCAGGCCTGGCAGCAGGCCGGCGAGCACGCCAAGGCGCGCGACCTGGCCGAGCGCGCCGCCGAGGAGGCACGCGCCGCCGCCGCGGCGGCCGAGGAACGGGCGCGCCAGGCCACCGCGGACCTCGAGGCCGAGCGGCGGCGCGCCGCCGACCAGGCCGCGCGCCTGACCGCCCGGATCACCGAGCTGGAGAACGAGGTCGCCGCGCGCACCGGTGAGCTGGAGGGGGCGCGGCGCGAGCTGGCCGACCAGTGCGAGCGCGCCCGCGCCGCCGAGACCGAGCGCGACCAGACGCGCGGCATCGCCGAGGCCCGCGCCGAGGAGATCGCCCGCCTGCGCGAGGCGCTCGCCGCCGCCCAACGCGACCACGAGCGCGCCGTCACCGCGGCGGCCGCGGCCGAGCAGGCCGCAGCCTCGGCCCGCACCGAGACCGAACGGCTCCGCGCCGAGCTCGCCGAGGCACGCGAGGCGCTCGCCACGGCCCAGCGGGAACGCGAGCGTGCGGTCACGGCGGCCGCGGTGGCCGAGCAGGCCGCCGCCACCGCCCGCGGCGAGGCCGAGCGCCTGCGCGGCGAACTCGACCGGCTGCGCGCGGCCCTCGCCGACCCCCGGCCCCGGCACGGGGACGGCCCGTCGCCCGCCGAGGCGGAACACCGCGACGCCGCCAAGGCCGATCCCGCGGCGCCGTAGACGGCGAAGCGAACCCGTGACTGCGGACAGCGGGGCGGCGGCGCAACGCCGCCCCACCCGGGGCTGCGCGGCGAGCCGGTGGAGGGCACGCTGCGGCCAGGCGCCGGCATCCGCGGTGACGAGCCGTCGGTGCCCGGGCTGGAGCAGCACATCCGGGTGCTCGACGGCGCGCGGGAGGGCACCGTCGGCGGTGACGTCCACCGCGCCGAGGCGGGGGACCGCCGGCGGTTACGCGTCTATGGAGCCCGGCCCGGTCCGCTACCTGCCGGCGGTGATCTCCCCATGAGCCGTACGCGTCCTTCCGGGCGAACCGGAGCGCCCGGCCGTACCGCACGCCGCGCTCCCAGGAACATCACGGAGAAAGAGGAAGGGCCGTGCACGCGATCGAGCGGCTGTCGCCGGAGGAGTTCGGCCGCCACGTGGAGGAGCTGGGCGGGCTGCTCGCCGACGTGGTCGCCGACGGCGCGTCCGTGGGGTTCCTGGCGCCCCTCGACCGCCGCGCGGCCGCCGACTGGTGGCGGGAGCGGCGGCCGGAGGTGTCGGACGGCCGCCTCACCGTCTGGGTCGCCCGCGGCCCGTCCGGCATCGCCGGGACCGTCAGCCTGTCCCGGTCGCCGAAGGCGAACGCCGCGCACCGCGGCGAGATCGTCAAGCTCATGGTCCACCCCGGCGCGCGCGGCCGGGGCCTCGGCCGCGCCCTGCTGCGCACGGCCGAGCAGGGCGCCGCGCAGGCCGGGCTCACCCTCCTGCTGCTGGACACCGTGGCCGGCAGCCCCGCCGACCACCTGTACGGCTCGGCGGGCTGGACCAGATACGGGGTGGTCCCCGGCTATGCGACCGACCCGCACGGTGTGCCGGAGGACTGCAGCTTTTACTGCAAGCGCTTGGCCTGGGCGCCGTGGGGACGCTTCCCGGTGGGAGCCCATGGCGTCAGAGCGGCGCCGCCCGCGATGCCCGGCCGTCTTCGGGCGTGCGCGCAGACATAGGGTTGCGCACGCCGACCTGTGGTGAAGTTCCGCCTCGAGGTTCGTCGGCGTGACCGGCTTCGCTTGGCGGACGCGACGCAGTGATCGCGTGATCTCCCGTAATCGCCTGCCTTCGCCGCCGTCACCTGGTGTGCCGGTGCCGTACCCGGTCCGGTGGCCGCCCGCGCGAACCGGCGGAGGAGACATCCGGGGGAGCCGCCCGGCCCCGCCGTGACCAAGGTCCGGCAGCGGGGTTGACGGGGACCCGCTCGCCGTCTTGGCGCGCGTCGGCGTGCCCCGCGGGATCGCCTCGCCGGCACGGGCCAGGTGACCGGGAGAGTGTCACGTGCGCCCGCCGTGCCCGTCCCTCCATCCGGCGGCAGGCCAGAAGGGCGTTCCCCGCGCCGATCGCGGGCACGGCGATGACGGCGCCGGTGAGCGTGTCCCCGTCCGGCGGGTGCGCCCGGGTTCCGGTGTGGCCATGCGGTAGGGCGGTCCGGCGCGGCGCGCACAGGCCGCGCCCCCGCGTACGGCCCGCCCGGGCTCGGCCGTTTCGCCCGGCCCCGTTTGCCCATGGGGTACCCCCAGGGGTATAAACAGCCAAGGAGATACCCCTATGGGTATTTGAGATGGGGAGATCCATGAGTCCTGACCACTCCTCACACGTCGACGCCGTCACCGCGCAGGCACTGATCGCCGCCAACCCCGACGTGCTCGTCGTCGACGTGCGCACCCCCGGCGAGTTCGAGTCCGCGCACATCGAGGGCGCCATCAACCTGCCGCTCGAGCAGGTCGACGACCACCTGCGGCGCGTCGTCGCCGACGCGGGCGGCACCGTGCTGCTGATCTGCCAGTCCGGGGCGCGCGCCACCCGCGCCCACAAGCGGCTGTGCGAGGCCGGCCTGCCCGGGGCCAAGGTGCTCGCGGGCGGCATGAACGCCTGGATCGCCGCCGGGGGACCGGTGGTCCGCGGCCGGCCGCGGTGGAGCCTGGAACGCCAGGTCCGCCTCACCGCGGGCGCGATCGTGCTGGCGGCGCTCGTCGCCGACCTGTGGCTGCCCGGCCTTCGCCTGGTCGCCGCCGCGATCGGCGCCGGGCTGGTGGTCAGCGCCGTTACCGACACCTGCGCCCTGGGCGCCCTGCTCGCCCGCCTGCCCTACAACCGCGGCCGGGGCACCACCGCCGCCTGCCCCGCGCCCCGCGCCAACGCCTGACCCGCGCCGCCGCCGTCACCGCGGCGAGCGCCCCCGGCCCCCGTTTCGAAACCACCCCGCCGGACGCCCACGCGGAGGAACGTACGCATGAGCCTTCCCGTCGTGGCCGGAGCCGTGGCCATCGGCGTCACGCTCGGCCTGTTCGGCGGCGGCGGGTCGATCCTCACCGTCCCGCTGCTGGTCTACCTGGCCGGCATGCCCGCCAAGCCCGCCATCGCCACCTCCCTGTTCGTCGTCGGCGTGACCAGCCTCGCCGGTCTGGCCGGCCACGCCCGCGCCGGGCGCATCCGCTGGCGCACCGGCCTGATCTTCGGCCTGGCCGGCATGGCCGGGGCGTACGGCGGAGGCCTGCTCGGCCCGCACCTGCCCGCGCCGCTGCTGCTGGCCGCCTTCGCGGTGATGATGCTCGCCACCGCCGTGGCGATGATCCGCGGCCGCCGTACCCCGCACCCGGCCCGCCGCCGCGACGGGGAACTCCCGCTTGCGCACGTGCTCGCCGAAGGGGCCGCGGTCGGGCTGGTCACCGGGCTGGTCGGCGCCGGCGGCGGGTTCCTCGTGGTGCCCGCGCTGGTGCTGCTCGGCGGCATGCCGATGCCGGCCGCGGTGGCCACCTCGCTGGTGGTGATCGCGCTGAAGTCGTTCGCCGGGCTCGCCGGCTACCTGCACGCGGTCGCGATCGACTGGCCGGTCGCGCTGCCGGTCACCGCCGCGGCCGTGGCCGGCGCCGTCGCGGGCGGGCGGCTCGCCGCGCGGGTGCGGGCCGAGCGGCTGCGCCGGGCGTTCGGCTGGTTCGTGCTCGCCATGGGGGTGGTCGTGCTCGCCGGGCAGGCCCCACCCGGCCTGGCCGCCGCGCTGCCCGGCACCGGATGGGGCATCGCCGCGCTCGCCGCCGCCGGCGTACTCGCCGCGGCCGCGCTCCTCGCCGCGAAACGGGCGGCCCGCCGCGCCGCGCAACGTGCCGGGAAACCCGAAAGGAGATCCACCATGTTCTTCGCCCGCTACTACCTCGACTGCCTGTCCCAGGCCTCCTACATGGTCGGCGACCGCACCACCGGGCGCGCCGTCGTCGTCGACCCCCGCCGCGACATCGGCGAGTACCTCGCCGACGCCGAGCGGCACGGGCTGCGCATCGAAGGCGTGATCAACACCCACTTCCACGCCGACTTCCTCGCCGGCCACCTCGAGCTCGCCGCCGCCACCGGGGCGTGGATCGGCTACGGCAGCCGCGCCGAGGCCGAGTACCCCATCCGCAAGCTCGCCGACGGCGAGCGCATCGAGCTCGGCGACGTCGTCCTGGAGATCATGGAGACGCCGGGGCACACCCCCGAGTCGATCAGCATCCTCGTCTACGAGCACGCCACCGACCCCGCCCCCTACGGGGTGCTCACCGGCGACACTCTGTTCGTCGGCGACGTGGGCCGCCCCGACCTGCTCGCCTCGCTCGGGTACGGCGCCGGCGAGCTCGCCCGCATGCTCCACCGCAGCGTCCGGCGGCTGATGGAGCTGCCCGGCGCCACCCGCGTCTACCCCGCCCACGGCGCCGGGTCGGCCTGCGGCAAGAACCTGTCGGCCGAGCCGTGGTCCACCATCGGCGAGCAGCGCCGTACCAACCACGCCTGCGCCCCGATGAGCGAGGAGGAGTTCGTCGCCCTCGTCACCCAGGGGCAGCCGCCCGCCCCCGGCTACTTCGGGTACGACGCGGTGCTCAACCGCAAGCGGCACGGGCTGCTGGACGTGGCCGCCCGCGCCGTGCCGCTGACCGCCGAGGAGGTGATCGCCCGGCGCGACGGCGGCGCCGTCGTCCTCGACACCCGCGACCCCCAGTCCTACGCCCTGGCCCACCTGCGCGGCTCGATCAGCGTCGCCCTCGACGGCCGCTTCGCCGAGCGCGCCGGCATGGTCGTCACCCCCGGCGCGGAGATCGTCGTGGTGGCCCCGCAGGACCGCGAGGGCGAGGTGGTCACCCGGCTGGCCCGGATCGGGTTCGACAACGTGGCCGGATACCTGCGCGAACCGGAGGCCGCGTTCCTGGCCGTGCCCGGCGAGGTCGCCCGCAGCCGCCGGATGACCGCGGCCGAGCTGCGCGCCGCCCTCGAGGGCCAGGCGCCGCCGTTGTTCCTGCTGGACGTGCGCAACGAGGCCGAGGCCGCCGACGGCGCCATCGAGGACGCGGGCGGCGGCGCGGCCCGGATCCCGCTCGCCGAGCTTCCCGCCCGGCTGGGGGAGGTCCCGGCCGACCGGCCGGTGGTGGTCTACTGCGCGAGCGGCGGCCGCTCGGTCACCGCGATGAGCCTGCTGGAGCGCGAGGGCCGCGGCGATGTGGCCGACCTGATCGGCGGGTTCCAGGCCTGGAAGCGCACCGCCGCCCCCGCCGCCGCCTGACCGTCCCAGGCACGATCACGTGGCCGGGGTGCGGGCCCGGTACGGCCCGCCGTCGCGTTCCTGTTCGCGGTGTACTTCGCCGTCCGCGCCGGGCACCGCCGGGCCGCGGTGATCGCGGGCGTGGCACTGCCGGCCGGGCTGCTCCTGGCCGCCCTCGCCTCGGGCGCCGCCGGGGCCGCGGAGGCGTTCGCGAAGGCCCGCGGCGTGCTGGAGCTGGCCTGGCTGATCGCCGCGGGCGCCGCCGGGGAGGCGCTGCGGCAGGCCGAACGCCGGGCGGAGGAGGCCGAGCGCACCCGCGAGGAGACCGCCCGCCGCCGCGCCGACGAGGAGCGGCTGCGCATCGCGCGCGAGCTGCACGACTCGCTCACCCACCAGATCTCGATCATCAAGGTGCAGGCCGAGGTCGCCGTGCACGCCGCGCGCAAGCGGGGCGAAGAGGTGCCGGAGGCCCTGCTGGCGATCCGGCAGGCCGTACGGGAGGCGAGCCGGGAGCTGCGCGCCACCCTGCAGGCGCTGCGGGACGACGCCACCGCCCCGCCCCGCGGCCTGGCCGACCTGTCCGAGCTGGTCGGACGCGCCCGCGACATGGGCCTTTCCGCCACGCTGACCGTCGACGGGCCGCAGCAGGAGGTGCCCGCCGCGGTGGGCCGCACCGTCTACCGCATCGTGCAGGAGGCGCTCACCAACACGGCCCGGCACGCCGGCGCGGCCACCGTGGCGGTGCGGATCGAATGCCGCCCGGACGCGGTGACGGTCCGCGTCGACGACGACGGCACCGCCCGGCCGGGCGCCGACCCGGTGCCCGGGGTGGGCCTGCTCGGCATGCGGGAACGCGTCACCGCCCTCGGCGGCCGCCTGCGCGCCGCGCCGCGCGAGCAGGGCGGGTTTGCCGTGGAGGCGGAGCTGCCCGTGGAGCGTGTGCCGTGATCCGTGTCCTGCTCGCCGACGACCAGCCGCTCATCCGCAGCGGGTTCCGCGCGCTGCTGGAGCTGGAGGACGACATCGAGGTGGTCGCCGAGGCCGGCGACGGCGCGGCGGCGGTCGAGCTGGCCCGCCGTCACCGGCCGGATGTGGCGCTCGTCGACATCCAGATGCCGGTCGTCGACGGCATCGAGGCGACCCGGCGCATCGCCGCCGACCCGCTTCTGGCCGGCGTGCACGTGGTGATCCTGACCAACTACGGCCTGGACGAGTACGTGCTCGACGCGCTGCGCGCCGGGGCCGCCGGGTTTTTGGTCAAGGACGTGATGCCCGAGGACCTGCTGCACGCCGTGCGGGTGGCGGCCCGCGGGGACGCGCTGCTCGCCCCGTCGATCACCCGCAGGCTCATCGCCCGGTACGTGCAGGAGGCGGACCGGCCGCGCGGCCCCCGCCCGGCGGCCGGGCTGGAGGAGCTGACCAACCGGGAGCGGGAGGCGGTCGCCCTCGTCGCCCAGGGCCTGTCCAACGACGAGATCGCCGAGCGCATGGCGATCAGCCCGCTGACCGCGAAGACCCACGTCAACCGGGCGATGGCCAAGCTCGGTGCCCGCGACCGGGCGCAGCTTGTGGTGTTCGCCTACGAGTCCGGGCTGGTGTCACCGCGCCACGCCCGGTGACGTCGCCCGGGGATGGTACGGCCCCGCGGCGCGGGCGGGCCCGGCCGTCTTCTACCCTCCAACCCAGACCAGACCGCAGATCGGCGGCGGCCTCCACGACCAGGACCGGGAAGCCGCGCCGCTTGGAAGGATTGACCGCGTGAACATCGTGCTGTGGGTGATCGCCGGGCTGCTGTCGCTGATGTTCCTCGTCGCCGGCGTGATGAAGCTCGCCCGGTCGAAGCGGGACCTGGCCGCCTCCGGGATGAGCTGGACCGAGGACTTCTCCGAACGCACCGTCAGGCTCATCGGCGTGCTGGAGGTGCTGGCCGCGGCCGGCCTGATCCTGCCCCCGGCCACGGGGATCGCGCCGGTGCTCGCGCCGCTGGCCGCGACCGGCGTCGTGCTGCTGATGTGCGGCGCGGCCGTCGTCCACCTGCGCCGCACCGAGCGCGCCCAGATCGCCGTCAACGTGGTGGCCGGGCTGCTCGCCGCCCTGGTGGCCTGGGGGCGGTTCGGCCCGTACGCCTTCTGACCCCGCCCCCGGGGCCGTGCCGTACCGGGCGGCGGGCCCGGTACGGCGGGCGGGGTCAGGCGGCGGGGCGGGTGGCCCGCACGTAGTGGAGCGCCACCGGCAGCTCGCCGGTCTCCTCCACCTGGAACCCGGCCTGGGGGACGAGCTCGGCGAGCATGCGGCGCGTGTCCTCCCGCAGGGCCGGGCTGCCGATCAGGTTGACCAGGCGGGCGAGCAGGGGGCTGGCGGGCGGCCGGTACTCGGCGATCAGCAGCCGGCCGCCGGGCCGCAGCACCCGGAACATCTCGGCCACGACCGCGGGCCGATGCTCCTGCGGGACGTGGTGCAGCGCGAGGCTGGAGACCACCACGTCGAACGACTCGTCGGGCAGCTCGAGGGACTGCCCCTCGCCGACCAGGTAGGCGCAGTTGGCCGGGGCCTGGCGGCGGGCGCGGCCGATCATGCCGGGGGAGGGGTCGACGCCGGTCACGTGCCCCTCGGGCCCGGCGACCGCGGCGAGGATGCGCGACAGGTACCCGGTGCCGCAGCCGACGTCCAGCACCCTGCGGCCCGGCCGTACCCCCGACAGCGTGGCCAGGCGCAGGTACATCTCCCGCCGCCGCCCGGCGAACAGCGTCTCGGCGGCCAGCTCGAACACGAGCGGGTGGTGGAACAGCCGCTCCCCGCCGTGCCCGGTGTGGCCGGTGGTGTGGTCATGCCGTGTCGCGTGCAGGCCCATCGGATGCTCTCCTTGCCGACAACCCCGTCCGGTCGCGGACACCCGGCCGCCGGGCCGTGTGTCCGGTCCGTCGCGTACTGCCGACCACTCTACGATCACGGCCGCCCGATCGCCCGGTGCGCCGTATCGCGGCGACCACACCCGCGCCGGCCCGGCCATCACCCGGTCGGCCTCCGCGCGCGTGCCCCCGGCGGGCCGCGGGGACCCGCGCAGGTGTCCTTCCGATCGGCCTGGCCGCCGGCCGGCGTGTGGCGGGGTGCGCCCCGGGCCGGGACGCACCGTGGGGTCAGGCCCAGGTCACGGGCAGCGAATGCACCCCGAATATCAGCATCTCGTTGCGCAGCGGCACCTGCTCGGCCGGTACGGCGAGCCGCAGCCGCGGCAGCCGGGCGACCAGCTCGCCCAGCCCCACCTGCAGCTCCACCCGCGCGAGCTGCTGGCCCAGGCACTGGTGCACGCCGTGCCCGAACGCCAGGTGCGGCGCGCGGGGGCGGCGCACGTCGAGCCGGTCGGGGTCGTCCCAGTGGCGGGGGTCGCGGTTCGCCTCCGGCAACGCGATGATCACCGTGCCGCCGGCGGGGATCGTCACCCCTCCGAGCGCGACCTCCTCGACGGCCACCCGGGACACGCCCATCTGCACGATCGACAGGTAGCGCAGCAGCTCCTCCACCGCGGTCTCCAGCAGCGAGGGGTCGGCGCGCAGCGCGGCGAGCTGGCCGGGGTGCTCCAGCAGCGCGAACGCGCCGAGCCCGAGCATGTTGGCGGTGGTCTCGTGCCCGGCGGCGAGCAGCAGCAACGCGATGTCCACCAGCTCGGCGTCGGTCAGCGGCGGGTCGGCCTCGTGCACCAGCCCCGAGAGCATGTCGTCGGCCGGGCGGGCCCGCTTGGCCGCGATCAGCTCCTGGATGAAGGCGTGCATCTCCAGCTGGGCGCGGGCGCGCTCCTCCTCGCCCGCCTTGGCGTTGAGCGAGATCGCGGTGCGCTCCTGGAACCCGGCCCTATCGGCGGGGTCGACGCCGAGCAGCTCGCAGATCACCAGTGAGGGGATGGGCAGCGCGTAGGCGGGCACGAGGTCGGCCTCGGTGCCGGCCGCGGTCATCTCCGCGATGAGGCCGGCCGCGATCCCGCGGATCCGGGACTCCAGCGCCTTCATGCGGCGCAGGGTGAACTGGCCGGTGAGCAGCCTGCGCAGCCGGGTGTGCTCGGGCGGGTCCATGAAGATGAACATCCCGTCGGTGCGCCGCCCGACGTGCGGCCGGGCCGGGGCGACGCCGGTGGCGGCGAAGGCCTCGGCCTCCTCCGGGGTCAGGCCGGTGGCGTCGGGGTGGCGGACCCGGTCGGCGCTGAAGCGCGGGTCGGACAGCACCGTGCGGGCCTCGTCCAGGCCGGTGACGAGCCAGACGGGGGCGCCGTTGCGCAGCGTGAGCGGCTGCACCGGGCCCTGGCCGCGCCGCCGCAGCAGGCCGGGCGCCGGGTCGAAGGGCCTGCCGCCGCTGCGTTCCAGCAGGTCCTCCTCGAGCAGCCGGTGCATCAGCATGGGGGAGCCGGTCGCCTGGGCGGTGGCGGTGTTCTCGCCGGTGCTCGTCATCACCACACCCCTTTTCCCTGTGATCCGTCGATGCGGCCGGTCGCCGGTGCCGGCACCGCCCGGAACATTTCCGGCGATCGTGCGCAACATGCATGAACGCGCGTCATGCACCTTTTGCCGCCGATCGGGCGTTGCGGGACGCGGCACCGCCGAATCCGGGCAGCCACTGCCCTGATCACCTGCGCGAATCCGGGCAGTGCCTGCCCTGATCGCGCGGCCGAATCCGGGCAGCCGCTGCCCGGATGGCCGCACCCGGCCGGCCCGGAGGCAAATTCCAATTTCTGGAAATTGGAAATGCTAAATTTCGGAGCATGTCGCGCGGAGACGGTGCCCGACCGCCGGTGATCACGCCCTGCAGGTACTGCGGCTCACCGATCGAGCAGCGCGGCGGCCGCGGACGGCGCCGCGCCTACTGCCCGGACAAGGGCTGCCAGGCCGCGGCCAAACGGGAACGCGAGCTCCGCCGCGCCGCCCCCGGCCTCGAGGGCGCGCTCGCCCGGGCCGAGGAGCTGTACGAGCGCATGGAGAAAGGCCTCGCCGCCGCCATCGCCCCGCTCGCCGCCGCGCTCACCCAGGAGCTCAGCCCGGCCGGTGTCGAGGCCAAGATCAGCGCGGTGAAGGCCGAGGCCGCCGCCCGCGTCGCCGCCGCCTGGGCGGAACGCGAGCAGGCCGCCGAACAGGTACGGCTCGCCCGGCAGGCCGCCGAGGCCGCCCGCCGCGAGGCCGAGGAGGCGATCGCCGAACGCGACGCCGCCCTCGCCGACGCCGAGACCGCCCGCGAGCAGGCGCTGGCCGCGCTGCGCGAGGCCGCCGCCACCGAACGCCGGGCCCAGGCCGCCGCCGACCAGGCGCTGCGCCGCGCCGTGCTCGCCGAGCAGGCCCGCGACCAGGCGGTACGCGAGCTCGCCGACCGCGTGGACGCGGCGATCGCCCAGGTCCGCGCCGCCGAGGAGCGCGCCCGCCGCGCGATCGAGGCCGCCGAGCAGGCCCGCTCGCAGTCCGGCCGCGCCCACGACGGCGCCGAGCACGCCCGCCGCGCCGCCGAGAAGGCCGCCCGGGCCGGCGCCGCCGCCCAGGCCCGCGCCGAGACCGCCGAGGCCGAACGGCAGAAGGCGGTCGCCCGCGCGGAGGCCGCCGAGCAGGCCCGAGCCGAGGCCCTCGCCGACGCCGCCGCGGCCCGCGCCCGCGCCGAGATGGCCGAGGCGCAGGCGGCCAAGGCCGAGCGGGAGGCCGCCGCCCGCGTCGCCGACGCCGAACGACGCGCCCGTGAGGCCGAGGCCGAACGCGACCGGCTGCGCCAGGAGCTGTCGGTCCACCAGGCCCTCGTCCGCGACCTGCGCGAACAGCTCAAGGCCGCCCGCGCCGAGGCCGCCGAGCTGCGCGAGCGCGCCGTCGCCGCCGAGCTGCGCGCCGGCCGGTCGTGACCGCCGCCCCCGCGCCACCCGTGGGCCGGGCTTCTTTCCCGGGTTTTTCTGCTGGATTTTCGATAGGCGGGGTTCCCGCCCGTGCGGCTCCCCGGCCACGGACGACGGGCTGAGCCGGCGCCCCCGGTGTGCTGCCGATGGGCGTGGCATCAGGAGTCGCTTCCGGGCGGCTCATCGTGCCCGAGGTTCTCGATCGGCCACCCCGTTGCCCGCGCTGCGGCCGGCCTCGCTCGCATGAAACCCTCAACTCGAGGAACCGCACACTCGCGATCGCCTGCCAGACGCGGCGCGAGCCGGACGCCTGTCCCGGCTCCTGCAGGCCACGCCCCTTCCGGCATTCGCCGTGCCCGCGCCCGTCGCCGCGGTGGCGAGCGGCCGCACCGCCTGGCCGTACGGAAACCCGGGCTGAATGCGCCGCGCGCACACGCGCGTCGGTGTCGTCACCGCCCCGCCCGCGCGTCGCGGGCGGGCAGACCCGCGCGTCCCTGCGGCCGGAGTCCGGGCGGAGCCGGCGGGTCAGGCCGGGGTGCCGCTGAGGGGTGCGCCCAGGTCGACCGGCTGGAGCCTGCCGGTGCGCACGTCGTAGACGGCGCCGCCGACCGGCATGCCCGGGGGCAGGAACGGGCTGCTGCGGATCTTGGTCAGGTCGTGGCGCAGCGCTTTCTCCTGGTCGGGGATGGTGTGGAAGTCGATGCTGCGGGTGTCCACCCCCTGGCGGCCGGTGAGCTCGTGCACGTCCGCGTCGGTCACCTTCGTCATGCCGCAGTCGGTGTGCGGCATCACCAGCACCCGTTCGACGCCCAGCAGGAACACCGCCAGCACCAGGGTGCGCAGCACGTCGTCGGTGACGCGGGCGCCCGCGTTGCGCAGGATCTTGGCGTCGCCCGGCCGCAGCCCCAGCAGGCCCAGCGGGTCGATGCGCGAGTCCATGCAGGTGACCACCGCGAGCCCGCGGGCGGCCTTGCCGGTCAGCCCGGAGTGCTCGAAGGCGGCGGCGTACTCGGCGTTGGCGGCAAGCAGGTCATCGAACGCATTCACGCATGCGAGGACAGCGCACCACGCCACCCGATGTCAAAGATTTCGCGATGGCCGATGCCCGAACCCCCGGCGATCTCGGGCCCCCGGACCTCCCGGCGCGTCTCACCGCCGGGCCGGCGGCGAAGTGCGCCGAAGACCGGGGGTGCCTGCCGGGGCGCGGACGGGCCGGGAAATCATGAAGCATGAGCTTTGACGTCGCCCGGGTACGTGCCCTTTATCCCGCGCTGTCCGACGGCTGGGCCTGGCTGGACGCCGCCGCCGGGACCCAGATGCCGCAGCCGGTCATCGACGCCATCGTCGCCGCCTACACCGCCGGCATCGGCAACGCCCACGGGGCGTTCGCCGCGAGCGCCCGATCCGACGCGATCGTCGCCGAGGCCCGCCGCGCCGTCGCCGACCTGGTCGGCGGCGACCCCGACGGGGTGGTGTTCGGCCCCAACATGACCACCCTCACCTACCGGTTCGCGGGCACCCTCGCCCGGCAGTGGCGCCCCGGGGACGAGATCATCGTCTCCCGCCTCGACCACGACGCCAACGTGCGCCCCTGGGTGCAGGCCGCCAAGGCCGCCGGGGCCGTGGTCCGCTGGGCCGAGGTGGAGGTCCCCTCCGGCGAGCTGCCCGCCGCCCAGTACGACGAGCTGCTCACCGAACGCACCCGCCTGGTCGCCGTCACCGCCGCCAGCAACGTGCTCGGCACCATGCCCGACGTGCCGCGCATCGCCCGCAAGGCCCACGACGCCGGGGCGCTGGTGTACGTCGACGGCGTGCACGCCACCCCGCACACCCCGATCGACGTCCTCGCGCTCGGCGCCGACTTCTACGCCACCAGCGCCTACAAGTGGTGCGGCCCGCACGTGGGCGCGGTGATCGCCGCCCCGGCCCTGCTGGAGCGGCTGCGGCCGGACAAGCTCGCCTCCGCGCCCGACAACATCCCCGACCGGTTCGAGACCGGCACGCTGCCGTTCGCCGACCTGGCCGGGGTGGCCGCGGCCGTCGACCACCTCGCCGGGCTCGACCCGCACGCCACCGGGTCGCGCCGCCGCCGCGTGCTGGCCTCGATGGCCGCGGTCGAGGCCTACGAGCAGGCCGAGCTCGCCTACCTGGTCGAGCGCCTGGCCGCCCTGCCGCACGTGCGGCTCATCGGCTCCCCGGCCCGCCGTACCGCGACGGTCTACTTCACCGTGGACGGCCACAGCCCGCGCCGGGTCGCCGAGCACCTGGCCGCCCGCAAGATCAACGTGTGGGACGGGCACTGCTACGCGTGGGAGGTCACCGGCGCGTTCGGCATCCGCGACCACGGCTCGGCCGTACGGGCGGGGCTGGTGCACTACAACGACCGCTCCGACGTCGACCGGCTGCTCGCCGCCCTGGAGGAGCTGGCGCCCTGACCCGCCCGCGGGTCCACAGGTCCGGTACGGCGAGCCTGACGCGGGCGGCGGACCGTGACGCCCGGCTCGCCCGGCCGCGGCGCGTCCCGGCGGGCCGCGGCCGTCACGCCCCGCTCTCGCCGTACCGGACCGGGCGCCCAACCCGACGCCGGGGGACGGCCGGCGACCCGGCCGCGGCCGATGCCGCGCGGGATGGCGACGACGACCGGCC
>Ga0207864_1002483_pt1 | contig 17309 bp, 14 predicted proteins | sample HigsolmetaAR202D_FD_184834 | JGI IMG/M metagenome (GOLD analysis project Ga0207864, IMG submission 184834) | Ionic liquid and high solid enriched microbial communities from the Joint BioEnergy Institute, USA - AR20-2-D (SPAdes) (version 2) ... | reverse complement strand
TCGCGCGCAAGCGCCGCCCATCGCAGTTCGTCCAGCGGCGATAGATCGGACTCCTCCGGGGGGCTGGAGACGACGAACGTCTGCAGCTTCCCGCTGGCCCCCTCCTGGCGATACCGCAGATGGTATTGGCCGGGCAGCGTGGTCGAGCTGCGGATCTCGGTGCTGCGGCCCAGCAGCGAGATCTGCGGGCGCGTGCGCGAGCCGTCCGGCAGCTCCAGCGAGACGGTCCGCTCATCGAGCGGCGCGTCGATCGTCATGATCAGCTCCTGGCCGAGGCGCAGGTTGTGCTCGGGGATCGCACCACCGGCCAGATAGCGCACCAGGGACTGAGCAAACGGCAGATAGAAGCTGGTGAGCGGCAATGTGCTCCAGTCCGCATCGATGGGCGTGGTCAGCAGCAGCACGCGGCCGCGGCCCGTGCGCGATTCGATCAGGAACGGATCGCCGCTGACGTAGCTGCCGAGGACGCGAGCGCGCGTCGAGTGAACGGCTGCGGGGAAATAGCGGCCGATCGTGGCTGTCGGAACGGGATCGCCACTGCCCCGCAGGAAACGCAGGATCGGATGATCCAGGTCCAGGCCGAGGACGCCCGTGGCGCGGGCGCCGTCGATTGCCGTCGCCGGATGAAGACGTGCCGGGAGGATGCCCGAGCCGTCGCGGTGCAGGTACTGGTTATACAGGTCGATGCGCGTCAGATTGCCCGGCGCGATCAGCAGTCCCCCGCCGCCGTAGACGTACTGCTCGACGGCGCGCGCTTCGGCCGGCGGTAAGTGCGGGACATTGGCCAGAACGACCGCGTCGAACTCGCTGAGCGTTGTCTTCGCCAGTTGCTCGGGCGGGATGGTCTCCACATCGGCCAGATCAGCCCCCTTGTACCCGGCGGCTGCGAAAGGCGCGAGCGCCAGGCGGAAGAAATCGCCTTCGCTGCGGAAGGCGCCCTCGCGCTGATCGCCGCTGACCAGCAGAACGCGCATCTTCGGGAGGACGACAACGACTGCATCGAGCGTGTTGTCGGCGACAAGGCCGTCGGCATGCAGGGTGGCTGTCAGCACCTGTTCGCCCGGACGGTCGAAGTGGACATCGGCTTTGAGCGTGTGTGTGGATTGCGGTGGGATGTCGAACGAGGTTTCGAGGAGCGTCCGCTGGCCGTGGGTAAGGGTCAGCGGAACGGCGGCACGGGCGGTTGGGCCGTGATTGCGGATGCGAATCTCGATCTCCGTCGGCAGGCCGACAACGGCGGGTGAGATCTGCGGCGTGATTGCCTCGATCGCGAGGTTGTCGGCCGAGTCCGTGCCGACGGGGATGACGACAAAGCGGCGCGTGATGCGGCCGTCGACGCGGCGGCTGGTCCAGCCGGCGGCGAACGTGTCATCGATGCCGGCCCAGTTGAGGGCCTGTCGATCGGTGATGACGAACAGCTCGTGGTTGTCGTGCGGATGGCGGTCGAGGATCTGCGCAGCGTGCTGGAGGCTGGTCGCCAGATCGGCCTGCCCGAAGGAGGGCTTGAGGTCGACCAGGCGTGCGGCGATGGCCTGCAGATCGGCTGTCGGCTGAGCGGTCGGCGGATCGCCGGGCGCGCCGGTCAGCAGCAGCGCGACCTGGTCGCCGCCGCGCAGGCTGGTGAGGATGTGCATCGCCGCCTGGCGCGCCAAATCCAGGCGCGACTGGCCGTTCTCGTCGTAGCCCATGCTGGCGGAGCGATCGAAGACGATGACAGCCGTTGTGCGGGCCGTATCGGAGAGAGCCCATGGGCCATGGACGATCGGCCGCGCGAGGGCGACCGCCAGCGTCGCGACCAGCGCCATGCGAACGATCAGCAGCGGCAGTTGCCGCATGCGGCTGCGACGCTGCTGGCGGGGGCTTTGCCCGCCCAGGAACATCATGCCGCCCCAGTCGACCGTGCGATATCGTGCACGGTTGAGCAGGTGAAGGACCAGCGGTACAGCCGCGCCGCCGATTCCTGCGAGCATGAGGGGATTGAGGAACATCGGTCAAGGTCGATCCTGCCCCTGCCGTCAGCGGCCACGGCGCCTGCGGCGCAGCAGCGCGGTGAGCGCGTCGATCAGGGGTGTATCCGTGACGAAACTGTGAAACTCGGTCGCCGTCCGCGCGCAGGCTGTCTCCAGCGCGGCGCGATGGCGATGAAAGTTGTCCAGGTAGATGCCGCGCATGACAGCCGGCTCGGCCAGTTGCGGCTGCTCGCCTTCCAGGCCGCGGAAGCGCGCCCATCCGCGGAACGGAAACTGCAGCTCATCGCGATCCAGCACGCGGAGCATGAGCACCTCGTGATGCTCGTGGCGCAGATGCGTCAGCCCCTGCAGCACGCCACCTGCGGGCGTGAAAAGATCCGACAAGACGACAATCAGCGTGCGACGGTCAAACCGCTCAGCCGCGCGATGGAGAGCTGCCGGAAGATCGCAGGCGCCGCGCGGGGCGGCGCGCTCGAGCGTCTCGATGATGCGCGACAGTTGGGCTGTGCCGCCGCGGGGGGCGATCCACTGGTCGGTTGCCCCCCCGACGGTCGCCAGGCCGACGCTTTCGGTCTGGCCGAGCATCAGGTACGCCAGCGACGCGACCATGCGGGCGGCGTACTCGAACTTCGATTCCGACCGGCCGGCGTAGGTCATCGATCCGCTGCAGTCCAGCAAGATCATGCAACGGAGATTGGTCTCCTCGTCGTATTCGCGGATGTACGGGCGATCGGTCCGGCCGAGGACGCGCCAGTCCAGCCCGCGCGGCTCGTCGCCGGGGACATAGAACCGATGCTGGCGGAACTCGATGCTCGCCCCTTTGACCGGGGCGCGGTGCGTGCCGGTGGTCGTGCCGACCACCACGCTGCGAGCGGAAAGCTGCAGGTGGTTGAGGCGTTCGATCAGTGCCGGGTCGAGATATCGCGAAACGATGCTCACGGCAGACTTAATACGCGCAGCCGGCGAATGGGTTTAATGGGTCGCGAGGGGATATATTTGGCCATTGTTTGGAGCCCGAAACGGAGTTGGCGGAAGGCCTTTCAGATGGTTGCCGGCGCGTGCGCGGATGCGCCGAACTGTCGCAGCTTGCCGGGGGCTTTCGCATCGGCATAATCCGCTGGTTAGCCTAGCATCTGGCGTATCCGTTATTTGGAACCGAGCGTAACCGTGAAGTCGACCCCGTACCAGCGCCCGACCCACGAAACGGTATCTCCGTACAGCCGCCCGCTCCATGTGCTGGCGTGGCTGACACTGCTGGCGACGTTTCCGCTGATCTTCGTCGGCGGGCAGGTCACCAGCTACGACGCCGGCCTGGCGGTGCCGGATTGGCCTAACTCCTTTGGCCACAACATGTTCCTGCTCCCCTGGGAGCAGTGGAAACAAGGCGGCGTGTTCCTGGAGCACACGCACCGCCTCCTGGGAACGGTGGTGGGCGCGCTGTCGATCGCGCTGGTCGCCTGGGCGTGGCTGCGGAAGGATTCGACGCGGACGCAGCGGTGGTTGAGCGTGGCGATCCTGGGCGCGGTGCTCGTGCAGGGCATTCTCGGCGGGCTGCGCGTGATCTGGATCAATCTGGATCTGGCGGTTGTGCACGGGTGTTTTGCGCAGGCGACGATGTGCCTGATCGGGCTGATGGTCGTCGCCAGCTCCGGCTGGTGGCGCCGGGCAGCCGATCAAGCCCGCCCCGACCAGGCCAAGCCGCTGCGCCGGCTGGTGGTCGCGGGTGTCGTGCTGCTGTTTGTGCAACTGATCCTCGGTGCCATGGTCCGCCACTATCAGGCGGATCTGGCGATTCCCGACCTGCCGCTGGCGTACGGGAAGTGGATTCCGCCGGTGTCGCAGGAGGGGTTGGAACAGGCCAACTGGTCGCGTCTGGCTGAGCCGGCGCTGGGAACGACGACGCTGTGGCAGATCTGGCTGCACTTTGGTCATCGGATCGGCGCGGTTGTCGTGAGCGCGGTGCTGATCGCGGTGTCCGTGCTGGCGTGGAAGCGCCGTGACGAAGCCAGAGGACTGGCGGTACCGGCGGTGGCGATCGCGACCCTGCTGGTGACGCAGGTAACGCTGGGCGTACTGACAGTCCTGTTCCGCGTGCCGCCGGACCTGGCGACGTTCCATGTCGCGGTGGGCGCGTTGCTGTTGTTGACGACTTTTGTGCTGGCGGTCCGCGTGATGCGACTGTACGCGCCGCGGCGGTTGAATCCTGGGCTTGAGCGCGGGGATGGTGCTCCCGCGCCGCTTTCGGCGCCGCTGGCGCCCATGAACGGATGAACTCAACATCAGACATCACGGAGATGCGAGAGGGCGCGTTGTCGCTCAAGCCGGCTGCGGCGTTGCGAGCCCGGTTGGTCGATTACTACGAAGTCACCAAGCCGCGGATGAACTACCTGGTCGTCGCGACGACGATGGTCGGGTTCTACATGGCGGCTGAGGTGTTCGAATGGTGGCTGGTGCTGGGCACGCTGTTTGGCACGACGCTGACGGCGGCGTCCGCGAGCGTCTTCAACCAGTTGCTGGAGCGGAACTACGACGCGCTGATGCCGCGAACACGGCATCGTCCCCTGCCGGCTGACCGCCTGACGCCGGGCGAAGCGCTGGCATGGGGGACCGTGCTGGGCGTGGTCGGGCTGGGAACGCTGGCTGTGGCCGTCAACCTGCTGACGGCGGCGCTGGGGCTGTTTACGCTGCTGTGCTACGTGGTGGTCTATACGCCGATGAAGCGGACCAGCTCGCTGTGCACGATCGTCGGCGCGGTGCCGGGGGCGATTCCGCCGGTCATGGGCTGGACGGCATATCACAACGCCCTGTCGCCGGAAGCGCTGGCGCTGTTCCTGATCCTGTTCATGTGGCAGATGCCGCACTTTCTGGCGATCGCGGTCCTCTACAAGGAGGACTACGAAAAAGGCGGATTCAAGATGCTGCCGGTCATCGACGACCAGCGGCTGACCATGACCAATCGGCAGATGATCATCTACACGCTGGCGCTGCTGGCGGTCAGCCTGGCGCCGGTGTCGATGGGGATGACGGGCGGGCTGTACATGGCAGCCGCGATCGTGCTGGGCGGGGTTTTTGTGGCTGGCGCGGTGGCGCTGGCGAGGACGCGCTCGCGGCGCGACGCCCGGCGACTGTTCTTTGCGTCGATTATCTACCTGCCGCTGCTGCTGGCAGCCATGATGATCGATAAGGTGTAGCTGCGGCACGCGTACAGTGGTGCGCGTGCGTGGCTCGAGCTGATGACTGGGGATGCGGGCAAGCAATCCCCGTGGTGCCATGCGATCACTACTGTGTGCAATCGGATTGTCGGGGCTGCTGATGCTGGGCGGATGTGATTCCGGCCAGGCGCCGGCCCAGTCGCCCGTACAGGGCAATTACGCGACCGAACCGCCCCCGCCGGCCGGACACGGCGTCATCCGCGGCAAGGTCACGCTCGTCTCACAAAGCGGCAATCTCCCCAAGCCGATCATGATCCGCGGCCACGGCGGCCAGCAGATCCCCGATGAGCGCGTCGTTGTCGGATCGAGCGGCGAGTTGAAGAACGTCGTCGTCTACATCGAGGACTTCAAGGACGACACCGGCCCCAAGCGGCCGCCGGTCGTCGTCGATCAGGTCAACTTCCGCTATACACCGCATGTGACGGCGGTGCAGGTCGGCCAGCCGCTGCGCGTCCGCAGCAGCGACGATGCGCTGCACAACGTCCACATCCGCGCCAAGGCCAATCCCGAAACCAACCACTTCACGCGCACAGCCAACGAGTGGCTGGACTATGTCTACGACAAGCCCGAGGTGCTGCGGCTGAAGTGTGACGTGCATCCGTGGATGTCGGCGTACGTCGTCGTGACGGAGAATCCGTACTTTGCCGTGAGTGCGGATGATGGCAGCTACGAGATCACCGGCATTCCCGATGGGCAGTACAAGCTGGTGGCGTGGCATGAGCTGTATGGCCGGCGCGAGCAGATGGTGACCGTCACCGCGGGGACGCCGGTGCAGCAGGACTTCACCTTTGAGGCCCCGTGAGCGCAGCGCAACCAGCCTTGGATGCGGGCGCGACCGCCCCGCCGTCGGCGGCCATGCCGATGGTGGAGATCCAGGGCGTCACGCACCGCTATGGCCAGCGGCTGGCGCTTCAGGACATCCATCTGTCCGCTGGTGCAGGTGAGATTCTGGCGCTGCTCGGCCCCAACGGCAGCGGCAAGACGACGCTGTTTCGCATCCTCAGCACGCTGATGGCCCCCTCGGAGGGGAGGATCATCATCGACGGGTTGGACGTCGCGGGACAGCGGGACGAGGTTCGGCGGCGGCTGGGCGTCGTCTTCCAGTCGCCCAGCCTTGATCAGCAGCTCTCAGCCGAGGAGAACCTTCGCCATCATGGGCATCTCTACGGCCTGCGCGGCAGCGAGCTGTCGCGGCGGATCGAGCTGATGCTGCGTCGGTTCGATCTGTACGACCGCCGGCATGAACGCGTGCATCGCTTCAGCGGCGGCATGCGGCGAAAGGTCGAACTGGCCAAGGGATTGCTCACCCAGCCGCGTGTGCTGCTGCTGGATGAGCCGAGCACAGGCCTGGATCTGCCGGCACGCGAGGAGCTCGGCCGCCTGCTGCGGGAGGTGCGCGATGAGGGCATCGCCATCCTCATGACGACGCATCTCATGGAAGAAGCCGATCGGTGCGATCGCGTCGCGATCCTGGACCAGGGGCGGCTGGTCGCCCATGCGACACCCGCTGAGCTGCGACGCCGGCTGGGCGGGCAGATCGTAACCATTCAGACAGACCAGCCGGCGGCGATGGTGGAGCGACTGCGCGAAGCGCTGAACATCCAAGCCGATCTGGTCGACACGACGGTGCGGTTCGAATCGCCCGATGCGCACCGGTTGGTGGAGCGCGTGATCGAGTTGGCGCCGGGAAAGGTGCAGTCGATCACGATCGGTCAGCCGTCGCTGGGGGATGTGTTTATCGCCCTGACGGGTCGACGGTTTGATGCTGCGATTGAGCCGGCGCGGTGACACTCGTGTCGGCGACATCGATCCCACCGGTGGACGAGATCTCCACCCCCGCCCCACGCTCGCCCGCAGGCGAGTCGATCAGGACACTGCTGCTGCCCATGCGGATACGGATTGCCCGCGGCGAGACGACATCGACACAGCCGTTGAGACTGTAGAACACCTGCTTGCCGCTGCGACGGCTGGCGATAAGGCTGTTGGCCCTCAACAGGCCCAGGTGATGCGACACCGTCGGTTGCTGCAAGCCGAGCTGGCGGCAAAGATCGGTAACATTGCGTTCACCGTCGCGAAGGGCCATGAGCAGGCCGAGGCGCGTCCGGTCGGACAGCAGACGGAACAGCTCGCTAAGATGTTCAAGATCCTGCTCGCTGGCTGCGGATGGGATGGCGGTGGTGGTTGAGAACGTCATACGACTACGGCTTGGGGCTGAAGGCACAACTTGGACGAACTATAGGGGCAGCAGGCGGCCGCGGTCAAAGCAAACCTTCGCGATCCAGCCCGCCGCCAGCCATGCCCTCCCGCCGATCCGCGATCCTTGATCTTGCCCGCCGGTCCGTTAGAATTGCCCCAATCAGCACTGCTGAGAACCGGGGCCATGGTCTAACGGGATGACGGCTGAATCGCATTCAGCAAATCGGGGTTCGATTCCCCGTGGCTCCATTCCTTCCCTTCTGCGTCGATCCCCCCAAGTTCGCCGGAATCTCAGATCCTGTCGGCCGACCGGGCCATCTGGAGCCTTACGTCCATCGCCTGCTTTCTCCATCCTGATCGTCGGGGTCACCTCCACAACGACACGAGTGACCATCACGATGGCGCGCCCCGCCTGTTACGAGAATGGCGTTTAGTTGCTTCACAACAGTGAGCGCGCTAGTCTGACCGGCAATGGGGTGCGAACACGGCAACTCGCCAGGGGCACAATCGACAGGACGCATCGAACCAGCAAACCTTGCCGCGATGGGCTCCAAGTATCAGGATCATCACCCAAAGACTGCCTCCCGGACGATCTACGCCCACACGCGCCCCCCGCCCGCGACGGTCGAACAGTGGGAGCCACTGGACCATCACCACCAGCGTGTAGCCGAGTTGGCTGAGGCATTTGCTGACGCCTTCGGCGCAGGAGCCTGGGGACGTTGGGCGGGTTTGTGGCATGATCTGGGGAAGGGATCGGACGAGTTCCAGGACTACCTGCACCGGACCGCGGATCCAGACGCATCTGAAGAGCAATCGCCCGGCCGCGTCGATCACTCGACCTTCGGTGCGCAGCACGCAGCCCGCACACTCGGCGGCCACGTCGGGCAGGTGATGGCGTTCGTCATCGCCGGCCATCATTCCGGCCTGCCCAATGCCACCAGCGACGACGAAGCAACGCGCCGATCCACCCTGCAGGCGCGGCTGAATAAGTCCGTGCCGCCCGTCGCCGTCCCACTGCCGCCGGAAAAGTCCGCCAGGCTGATGCTCCCGATCAAGCCACAGGCTGACCGGATCGGCTTCCAGGTCGCCTTCTTCACACGCATGCTCTTCTCCGCACTGGTCGATGCCGACCGCATCGCCACGGAGGCGTTCTGCAACCCGCAGCAGGCGGCTGAGCGCGCCCAGCCCAAGCCAACCATCGCCGCACTCAAGGCAAAGCTCGATGCATCCCTCGCGAACCTCCAGTCCAAGGCGCCCCCGACCCACGTCAACCGCGTACGAAGCGAAGTCCTCTCACAATGCCGCGATGCCGCAGCCCTGCCGCCCGGGTTCTTCTCGCTGATCGTTCCCACCGGCGGCGGCAAGACCTATGCCTCGCTGGCCTTCGCGCTCGATCACGCGGTAAGGCACAACCTCCGCCGCGTCGTCGTCGCCATCCCCTTCACCAGCATCATCGAGCAGACAGCCGACAACTACCGCCGCGCGCTCGGCCCACTGGCCGACCTCGGCCTGATCGAGCATCACAGCAATCTCGATCCCACACGCGAAACGCGCAACAACAAGCTCGCAGCCGAGAACTGGGATGCGCCCCTCATTGTCACTACCAACGTCCAACTCTTCGAAAGCCTTTTCGCTGCCAAGACCACCCCCTGCCGCAAGCTGCACCGCCTGGCGCGCAGCGTCATCATCCTCGACGAAGCCCAGACCATCCCCGTCGAGCTCCTTCAGCCAACGCTCATGGCCCTGGAAGAGCTGGTCGCCAATTACGGCTGCACCATCGTTCTCTGCACGGCAACCCAGCCGGCGCTGGAGAAGAACGCCGACTTCACCATCGGCATCGACCCTGCGGCCATCCGCCCGATCATCCGCGATGCTCCGGCCCTCTTCACCGCCTTGCGCCGCGTGCAGACCACGCGCCTCGGTCGGCTCAGCGACGATGAACTGGCAGACCGCCTCGCAGCCGAGCATCAAGCCCTGTGCATCGTCAACTCGCGCCCCCACGCATCGCACTTGTATCACGCCCTTTGCTCCCGCCGCGGCGAGAAGGGCTGCTACCACCTCAGCACATTCATGTGCGCCCAGCATCGCCGCGAGAAACTGGCGGAAATTCGCCAACGCCTGATCGATAGACAGCCCTGCGTCGTCATCAGCACCGCCCTGATCGAAGCCGGCGTCGATGTCGATTTCCCCGTCGTCTACCGCGGACCCGCCGGGTTCGACTCCCTCGCCCAGGCGGCTGGACGATGCAATCGGGAAGGAGAACTTGTCGACGCCGACGGCCGCCCCATGCTCGGCCGGGTTTATGCTTTTGACACGGAGGCACCTGCTCCTCCCGGGCTGCAGCGATCTGCCGCGCAGTGTGGACTGGAACTGGCTAACCGCTTCCCCGATCCGATCATCCCCCAGGCGATCGAAACGTACTTCCGGCTATTCTACTGGACGCAGAAACAGCGATGGGACCAGCCGAAAGTGCTTGAGGCCCTTTCGGCCAACCTGCGTGATCGCGAGCTGGCGCTCAACTTCCGCCAGGCTGCGGAGCGCTACCAGATCATCCGTGATGAGCAGATCCCCATCCTCGTGCCGCACGGCGACAAAGGCCGGGAAATCCACAGCCGCCTGCTCAACTCCGGCGATGTCGACTACCGCCTGCTCCGCGAAGCCCAGCCGTACATCGTCGGCGTCCACGAGCGCCTGCATCACGAACTCAAGAAAAGAGGGCTCATCCTGCAACACCCCGGCGGCTTGGATTTGTGGCTGCTGATGAACTTTTCCGCTTACAGGTCTGACATAGGGTTGTCAGCGGAAGATGCTGGAATGGATCCGGAGATATGGGTGCAATAGAAGTCCGGACGCAACACGTTGATTCATAAAAAGTTACGGACCGCATTGCTGCGGCCCGTAAGGAGGCGTCGAGGATGCCCTACGTAGAAACAGTGTTTCAATCCACGGCAGCGCCGACCGCGCTAGGTTATATGGTCGCAGCAATCTTGTCGATGGTCGTTTAGTAGATACAGTGAACTCTACTATTGATTATTGCGGTGGGCCCGCTATATTGGGCAACCATGCGCACAAGCTACCTCATCCGACGAGTCAAGCTCCTCGGTACAGAGCGATGGATGCTGGCCATTAGGCACGAGGACCGCCTGCTGTTTCGGTCACGCTCGGAAGCTCAGATGGCGCGTGACGAGACAAGGCTAGCAGCGTGCGCGGCGTCTTGGCCGAGCCCGCGGAAGGAGCAGGATGATGCGTAATTACGGCGTACGACTACATTGCTGGGGCGATTACGCCCTCTTCACCCGTCCCGAGATGAAGGTGGAACGCGTCAGCTACGACGTCATCACCCCTTCAGCCGCCCGCGGCATCCTCGAAGCCATCTACTGGAAACCCGAGATCCGCTGGGTCATTGACCGCCTGCATGTGCTCAATCCCATCCGCCTCACGTCGCAACGGCGCAACGAGGTCGGCTGCAAGATCCCCACACGCGGCCCGGACGGCGCCGAACAGGCCATGAAAAAGGGCCGCGGGCGCCTCGGCATCTATGTCGAAACTGAACGTCAGCAGCGGGCTGCGATGCTCCTGCGCGATGTCGCCTACGTCATCGAAGCCCACTTCGACATCGTCGACGGCGAGCCCAACGAAGCCAAGCATCTCGACCAGTTCAACCGCCGCGCCCGCGCTGGGCAGTGCTTCACACGCCCCTACCTCGGCACGCGCGAATGCGCAGCCGATTTCGCCCTCATCGAACACGGCCAGCCGCTGCCCCAACCTCATCCCAGCCTCGCCGGCCGACGCGAACTCGGCTGGATGCTCCACGACATCGACTTCCGCAACGGCCGCCAACCGCGCTTCTTCAACGCCGTCATGGTCGACGGCGTCATCGACGTGCCCCCCTTCGACAGCCCGGAGGTGAAACGATGATCCTCCAGCGACTGGTTGAGTACTATGACCGCCTCGCCGCCGATCCGGCCACGGCCGACGCCATGGCGAAACCGGGCTACTCCCTGCAGAAGATCAGCTTCTGTGTCGTCCTCGAGCCCGACGGCACACTCCAGCAGTTCCAATCCCTGCTCTACACCGAGGGCAAGAGGCAACTCCCCGAGATGCACCTCGTCCCGGGCCAGTCCAAGCCGACTGGCTCGGGCCTCAACCCCTGCTTTCTCTGGGACAACGCCGCCTACATGCTCGGCTACAAAGCCGACGATCCCAACGCCCAGCGGACGCGCAAAAGCTTCGAGGCCTTCCGCGACAGGCATCTGGCTGTCGAGTCCGAGATTAACAGCCCCGCCTTCTCCGCCGTCTGCAACTTCCTCCGCAACTGGTCGCCCGATCGGGCAGCCGAATACGAAGATGTCTTGAAAGAGATCACCTCAAACTACTTCGGCGTCTTCCGCATCGCCGGCGAACGCCGCTTCGTCCATGACGACCCAGCCATCGTTGAGTACTGGTCGCGTCAGTCCAGCGACGACGACGGCAGCCCCCGCGGAATCTGCCTCGTCACCGGCAGGGAAGAACCCATCGCCCGCCTGCATGAACCAAAGATCAAGGGCGTCCGCGGCGGCCAGAGCTCCGGTGCGCTGCTGGTTTCCTTCAATGACTCAGCCTACGAGTCATATGGCAAGTCCCAGAGCTACAACGCCCCCGTCAGCAACTCGGCTGTCTTCAGATATGCCAATGCCCTGAACCACCTGCTCAGCCGAGACGATCGACGCATCTCGCTCGGCGATGCCACCATCGTCTTCTGGGCGGATCGCCCCTCGGAGCTTGAGGAGTACGCCAGCGATCTGTTCACCGACGCGATCCTGCCATCTGAAGACGCTCCGGCTGAGGACAAACAGCGTGCCCAGCAGGTGCGCCTGTTCCTCTCGCAGCTCCGAGCCGGCCATGCAGGCGACGAGGCCATCAAGGCCGACCGGGAGACGAAGTTCTTCATCCTGGCCCTTTCGCCCAACGCCGCACGCATTTCGGTCCGCTTCTGGATCGACAGCAACGTCGCCGAGATGAAGCAGCGGCTCGCGCAGCACATGCAGGACATCGAGCTCGTCGGCGCACGCGAGGCCGATCCTCCGCTGATGATTCGCCGCATCGTCAACGCCACCGGCCGCGCCGAGTTCGATTCCAATGGACGCTTCAAGGGCTACGACACCGACGCCGTCTCGCCCCTGCTGGCCGGCGCCGTCGCCCGAGCCGTCTTCACAGGCGGCCCCTATCCGCAGGCCCTGCTGGCTGCCCTCATCAGCCGCCTCCGCGCCGACGGCGCCATCCGCCACGAGCGCATCGCAGCCATCAAGGCCTGCCTCGTTCGAAACTCACGACTCAAAGGACAATCAAAGGAGGTTCCCGTGGCACTCGACACTAATCGGGATGACCCGGCCTATGTCACCGGCCGACTCTTTGCGATTCTCGAGAAGATCCAGACCGACAGCTCCGGCGGCGACCTCAACGCCACCATCAAGGACCGCTACTTCTCAGCCGCCAGCGCGACACCGGCGCTCGTGTTTCCGCGCCTGATCCGTCTCAGCCAGCACCATCTGTCCCGCATGGACACAGGCGCCAAGATTTACTACGAGCGTCTTCTGGGCGGCGTCATGGACAAGCTCAGGGGCTTTGCCCCACGCCTGACGCTCGAGGAGCAGGGCCTCTTCGCTGTCGGCTATTACCACCAGCGTTCCGATCTGTTTACCCCCAGGAAAGACAAGCAGGAAGGAGATCCCCAATGAGCACGCCCATCCAGCACCGTTACGACTTCGTTTATCTCTTCGACGTCACCGACGGCAACCCCAACGGCGATCCCGATGCCGGCAATCTTCCGCGTATCGACCCCGAGACCGGCCAGGGCCTCGTCACCGACGTCTGCCTCAAGCGCAAGGTGCGCAACTACGTCGGCCTGGTCCACGGTGAGCAGCCGCCCTACGAGATCTACGTCAAGGAAAAGGCCGTCCTCAACCAGCAGCATGAGCGCGCCTACCAAGCCCTCAACCTCGACCCCAAGTCGCGCAAGTCAAAGGGCAAGGACAAAGCCGAGGAAGACCAGAAGCTCACCCGCTGGATGTGCGACAATTTCTACGACATCCGCACGTTCGGCGCTGTCATGACCACCGAGGTGAACTGTGGCCAGGTGCGCGGCGCGATCCAGATGACGGTTGCGCGCAGCATCGATCCGATCGTCTCGCAGGAGCATGCCGTCACACGCTGCGCCGTCACCACCGAGCGCGAAGCCGAAAAGCAGGGCGGCGACAACCGCACCATGGGCCGCAAATTCACCGTCCCCTACGGCTTGTATCGTGCCTTCGGCTACATCAATCCAGCCCTGGCTGAGCAGACGGGATTCTCCGAGGAAGATCTGGCGCTGTTCAAGAAGGCCCTGGCCTTCATGTTCGAGAACGACCGCTCCGCCGCGCGCGGGCGGATGTCCCCCGTCCGCTGCATCGCCTTCCGCCACGAGCACAAGCTCGGCAACGCCCGAGCCGACCAGCTCTTCGCCCGCGTGAAGGTCGAACCCGTCGAAGAGGTCAAATCCGGCAAGCGACCACCCCGCTCAAAGGAGGACTATCTCATCACCATCGACGGCGCCAACGACCTGCCCGAGGGGGTGACCATAGAGGAATGGGTCTAGCGCCCCTGAGGTGAGCCGTGGCTGATGTGCATCGTCAACTCGATGTGCAGTTCGCTGGGCCGTACCGCGTTTTCGATCACACCGGCGTACTGCCCGGTTGTCCGCACGCGCACCAGGCGGGACTTTACCTTTGGGCGGTAAGACAACCCGAAGGCCATTGCCTCGTCACCTACGTCGGCGCCACGTGTCGGTCGTTTCGCAAGCGTGTCTTCGAATCCGTCCTCGGACATTTCAGCGGCTACGACGACATCTGCGATGCTGATGCGTTGCGCTCGGGCAAGCGGATCGCGCTGTGGGAGGGCATGTGGCGGAGCCGAAATCGCGACAAGGTGGGCCAGTTCATCGATCAGTTGCCTGCTTTGGCCAGCGCGGCACAGGCCGCGATATCAGCGTGCTGCCTGTTCCTTGCGCCACTTGAGCTTCCCCGGCAGCTTCTCGAACGGTGTGAAGGCGCGATCGCCTATCACTTGCGAGCCTGTCCATCCGCCTCGGCGCTGATGTCGTCGGACATCCGCTATCGCGTGCGAAAGGTGGATCAGACACCCGTGCTTATCTCGGTGACCAGCGATGCGCCTGTCCAGGGACTCCCAGCTCGCCTTTTGGCATGAGGAACTATGTACGCCGAATCCGATCTCCTGCCCATCAGCGCCCTGCAGCACCTGCTGTTCTGCCCGCGGCAGTGTGCGCTGATCCACATCGAGCGGGCATGGGCCGAGAACCGCTGGACGGCTGAGGGGCGTGTGCTGCACGAGCGGGCGCACACGCCCCAAGCCGAACGCCGCCCCGGCGTGCGCGTCGTCCGCGGCATGCAGGTCCGCTCGCTGGAGCTCGGCCTGTTCGGCCAGGCCGATGTCGTCGAATTTCGCGCGACTTCGTCGGGCTCCACCGCGTTCCCCATCGAATACAAGCGCGGCCGCCCCAAGACGGGCGACGAAGATCGCGTGCAGCTCTGTGCCCAGGCCCTCTGCCTGGAGGAGATGCTCGGCTCAGCCGTCCCCGTAGGCGCCATCTTCTACGGCAAGACGCGCCGCCGCGTCGACGTCGCCTTCGACGACACCCTCCGCCAGCGCACCCGCGATGCAGCCGCCGAGCTGCACGCCATGATCCGCTCCGGCATCACCCCCACCGCCCAACGCGAGAAAAAGTGCGACCGCTGCTCCCTCCTCCACATCTGCATGCCCGGCGTGCTGGAGGGACGGGAATCCGCATCGCGCTACCTCAGCCGCGTCACTTCCCTGATCGCTGCCGGTACCGGCCCGTCGGAGGACTGATCAGCCATGAAGCAGCACCTGAATACCCTCTTCGTCACCACAGACGGCGCCTACCTCGCCCGCGAGGGCCAATCCGTCCTCGTCCGCCACGAGAAGCAGACCAAGCTCCGCCTGCCGATCCATACCATCGGCTCGATCGTCTGCCTGGGCCGCGTCGGCGTAAGCCCTTCGCTCGCGGGCCTTTGCGGCGAACAGGGAGTCAGCATCAGCCTGTGCACCCCGCATGGCCGGTTCCTCGCCCGCATCAGCGGGTTCACCTCCGGCAATGTCCTGCTCCGCCGCCAGCAATACCGCCAAGCCGACGACCCAGCCGCATCGGCCGCCATCGCCCGGGCCATCGTCGCCGGCAAGATCGCCAACTGCCGACAGGTCCTCCTCCGCGGCGCACGCGATCGTCCCGACTCCCCCGGCGCCGCCGCTCTCCAAACGTCAGCCAACAAGCTCGCTCAGTCCCTGCGCCTCCTCAGCGATGACATGGACCTCGACTCCCTCCGCGGCATGGAGGGCGACGCAGCCAACGCCTATTTCGCCGCGTTCAACCACCTGATCACCAACCGCGACGGCGGCTTTGTCTTCACCCGCCGCAGTCGTCGGCCACCGCTGGACAACGTCAACGCCATGCTCTCGTTCATCTACGCCATGCTCGCGCACGATGTCCGCAGCGCCTGCGAGACCGTCGGCCTGGACCCAGCCGTCGGCTTCCTCCATCGCGATCGCCCCGGCCGCCCGGGCTTGGCGCTCGATCTGATGGAGGAGCTGAGACCGATCCTGGCCGATCGGCTGGTCCTGTCGCTGATCAACCGCCAGCAGATCGACCCAGCCGGCTTTACCACCGATCAGGCTGGCGGCGTCCGCATGAACGACACCACGCGCAAAGCCCTGCTTGTCGCCTATCAGAAACGCAAGCAGGACACGATCGAACATCCGTTTCTGCAGGAGAAGGTGACGGTCGGCCTGCTGCCGCACATCCAGGCGCGCCTGCTGGCCCGCCACCTGCGAAACGATCTGGACGCCTATCCCCCCTTCATTTGGAGATAGGGCCACACACTGGCAACGGACAACTGTTTACTGGCAACTGACAGCTCGCAACGAACCACCACCATGCTCGTCCTCGTCACCTACGACGTTTCCACCACCACCGATGCCGGCCGGCGCCGTCTGCACCGCGTCGCCAAAGCCTGCCTCGACTACGGCCAACGCGTTCAGGACAGCGTCTTTGAATGCGAGGTCGACCCAGCCCGGTGGGTCGAGATGAAGAACCGACTGCTCAGCCTCTACGAACCCGCAGAGGACAGCCTGCGCTTCTATTTCCTGGGCGCAAACTGGCGCCGGCGCGTTGAGCATCACGGCGCCAAACCCGCCATCGACCCCGATGGCCCGCTGATCGTCTGACGACGCCCAAGCAGTCGGGGCGCGTTCCCGCGATCCCCCAGCGCGCAGGAAACCCCCGGCAGGTTCGCGATCGTCACAAACCGTTCTTTGACAAGTGAATAGGTGTCCCGGGCAAGAAAGCCAAGCCCGCAAGTCCCCGAATCCCCGCAGGTCCGCGATCTTTGCACGCTAGACCCGTACAGATCACCAGTTAGAGCCAAGCGGTCGCCCCCTCACAGGGGCGTGGATTGAAACGGCAGTCCCGGCGTCATAGACGCGGGCGACGTGCTGTCGCCCCCTCACAGGGGCGTGGATTGAAACAACGCCAGTTCATCGACGTGGACAATCCAGTCGATGTCGCCCCCTCACAGGGGCGTGGATTGAAACGTCAGGGGTAGCCATGTCGGGAATTGCCTAGTCGAGTCGCCCCCTCACAGGGGCGTGGATTGAAACTGGGTGGAACTGACGGAAGAAGATCCCGACAACGTCGCCCCCTCACAGGGGCGTGGATTGAAACGGGGCCATCTGGGGATTCGTATCGCCCATTGTCGTCGCCCCCTCACAGGGGCGTGGATTGAAACGCCTGATTGGTGAACGATTCCTCGTCCACCGTGCCGTCGCCCCCTCACAGGGGCGTGGATTGAAACGGCAGATAGGTCACTTCCAATGTGTTGTC
>Ga0207864_1002480_pt1 | contig 17313 bp, 11 predicted proteins | sample HigsolmetaAR202D_FD_184834 | JGI IMG/M metagenome (GOLD analysis project Ga0207864, IMG submission 184834) | Ionic liquid and high solid enriched microbial communities from the Joint BioEnergy Institute, USA - AR20-2-D (SPAdes) (version 2) ... | reverse complement strand
ACGAGGACGCCCCCGCCGCGGCGGAGGAGGCCTTCGACTCCGCCCCCCGACGCGGCGGGGGGCGGCGCCCCCGGGCCGGGGCGGGCGGCCGCTGGTGGCTGTGGGTCGGCCGTGCCGTGCTGTGGGCCTTCCTCATCGTGGTCTTCCTCAACGGCCTGTGGCTGCCGCTGCGCGAGAACTTCTTCCCCCGGACCGCCCAGGAGCCCGCCGCCGAGGACCGGGTGGAGTTCCCCGAGACCGCCGCGGCCTCCCTGGCGGTGCGCTTCGCCGAGGTCTACCTCAACACCAGCCCGGACAAGGCCGAAGAGCGCCGGGCGGCGCTCGCCGAGTTCGTCCCCGAAGGCCAGAGCGGCGCCTTCGACATACCCGGCGCGGAACTGTCCGCCACCGGCGTGGAGGTGCTCGTCGTCGACGTCCACGACGACAACAACGCCCTGGTGCGCCTGGCCGCCGACGTCAACGGCCAGCCCATGACCCTGGACGTGCCCGTCTACGCCGACCAGGGCGGCACCGCGCTGGTGGTGTCGGGCCGCCCCGCGCTGCTGGCCGCCCCCGACAAGGCCACCCTCCCCGACCGCCAGTTCGAGACCGATCCCCAGGCCCGCAGCGAACTCGAGGAGACCATCAAGAACTTCTTCGAGGCGTACGCGCAGAACCACGAGCACCTCGACCGCTACCTCGCGCCGGGCGCCGACGTCACCGCGCTGCCCTCCGGGGTCCTCCAGTTCGGGTCGATCGTCGACCTCAAGGTGCCCGTCGCCGGTTCGGGCACCGCCGAGGACGCGCGCGCCGCCCAGGTCACCGTGGTGTGGCTGCTCCCCGACGAGGACGGGGAGGACGCCGCCGAACTCACCCAGAGCTACAGCGTCACCGTGGTCAAGGACGGCTCGGACTGGTACGTGCGCGACATCCGGGGCGCGCTCAACTCGTTCGGGTGACGGGCGCGCCACAATGATCGCCACCAGCCCAGCCACCGTTCAAGGAGAGGCAAGGACCATGCAGGACAGCACCCAGGACACGGAGGAGGTCGGTTAGATGCTCTCCCTCCTCACCGGCTTCGCGGTCGACCTCGTCGACGCGGCCTCCCCCGCACTGCACCTGGCCGTCGAGGTCACCGACAGCCCCAACACCACCGGGCTGGCCGACTGGCTCCGCGGCTTCTTCGGGCCGCTGTTCCTGGTGATCGTGTCGATCGTCGCGATCTTCTTCCTCTTCACCCGGGAGATCACGCGGTTCGCGCAGTTCATCATCCTCGCGATCTTCATCGGGATCGTGTTCTACGTCCCGGGAATCATCGAGGTCCTCGCCGTGGCCATCGCGCGAGCCATGGGCGTGAACACCGAGTAGGAGGGCCCGGGACGTGGACCTGCCCACATACACCAGGATCTGGCGCATCGAGAAGCGGCTGTACAAGCTGTACGACTTCCGGCTGCCGGTTCCGGTCTCGCTCGTCACCATCGGTGTCTTTGTGGGCACGTCCGTCGTCTGGTGGCTGCTGATGGGCGTGCTGGGAGTGCCCTTCAGCACCCCCTGGCACGTGGTGTGGATCGTCCCGCCGGGGGTGATCACCTTCCTGGCCACCCGCCCCGTCATCGAGGGCAAGAGCCTCACCGAACTGCTCCGCTCCCAGATCGTCTACGCCACCGAGGCGAGGGTCTACACCCGGCTCGCCCCCCAGTACGAGCCGGAGCGGATCACCGTCTCGGCGCGGGTGTGGCGCCGCGCCCCGGAGGCCGGACCGCTGCCGGGCGTCACCACGGCCGTGCCGCGTCAGGAGCCGTACGCCGTGACCGCCGAGTCCGCGACGGTCGAGGAACTGCTCGCCCCGGCCGGGACCGCCACGCCGGAGGTGGTCGAAGAGGCGGTCGAGGAGGCCGCCGAGGAAGCGGTCGAGACCGCCGCCACCGCCGACGCGCCCGCGCTCGAACCGGCCCGCCCCCGATCCCCCGGCGACGAGCCCCGCCGGGTCACCGAGACGCAACGCGCCCCCCGGACGCCGCTGACCCGGCGCGTCCTCAACTATTTCGGTTTCGCACTCGACCCCTCCGTCACCGAGACGGCATCCCCCTCCCGTCCCCCGCTCTCCGAGCCGGGGACCTCCGCCGACCGGCGGAGGAGACTGGCCCCCTCCAGGAGCCAGGACGACGCACCCAGCCCTCTTCTCCTGCCGGGACGCGACATGGGAGACAGCGCAGCCGAATCGTACGAGGACGAAGACTGGTACGCCTCTCTCGGTGTGGCCTCCGGCCACACGCCGTGGCCGGCACCCGACCGCGCGGCCGACGAGACCGACGACGCCCCGGAACCGGAGGACGAGGCGGCGAAGGCCGAGGCGGAACGCAGGGCGGCCGAGGAGCGCGCTGCGACGCGCCGCCGAGCCGAGGAGATCATGGCCGCACCCGAACCGGAACCGACCCCCCTCACGGCCGCCTCGAGGACGAGGACCAGCCCGGAGCAGGAGGAGCACGCCTCCTCCGCCGACGTCCCCACCCAGCCGTCGCCCGCCGAGGACCTCCTGGACATCGCCGCGGAAAAGGCCCACCGGCGCGCGGGACGCCAACTGCGCGGCCGCGCCCAGAGCCGGATGATCGCCCGGCGGATGGAGCGGGACCGCGCCGCCGAGACGGCCCCCGCCGACTCCCCGTCCGACGCGGCGGAACGGCCCGGAACCGAGCCGACCGCGTACGACCGCGGCGCCGCCCGGCCCGCCGCCCCGGAGGAGACGCGCCGGGAGCGCAGGACCCCGGGGCCGCGCCCGCACGCCGCCCCCTGGGACCTGCCGCCGGTGGCGCGCACCAGCGACACCGGGGTCCCCGAGATCCCCTCGAAGGCCGCGCCGTCTCCGTGGGACGAGACCGACGACGAGGAGGCCCCGCAGGAGACGGCCGCAACCGCCGCGTCGGCCGACGCCGCCCCGGCCGGGGACACGACCGACACGCCCGAGCGGGAGGAGGCCGCGCCCGAGTCGGCCCGCGCCGCCGAGGAGCCCGAGACCTGGGCCGCCGACCTCTCCTCCGCCACGGACCTGCCCTCCCTCGCCGAGCAGATCCGCGCGACCGCGGCGGCCAAGCCCCGCCTGGAGATCGACCACGGCACCGGCGAGCACGACAGCTTCACCGACGCCACCCGCCACTCCCGCCCGGAGAAGCAGGCCGCCGAGCCCGAAGCCGCCAGGGCCGCGGAGCCCGAGCCTCCCACGCCCCCCGCCGAGGCGCGGCGCAAGCCCCGCCTGGAGGTCGACCACGGCACCGGCGCCTGGGAGGAGGTCGCCGCCCTCCGGGAGACGGACTCCGCGCGGCCCGCCGCCCGGAAGGAGGCTCCCGAGCGGTCCGCTCCGGACACGCCCCCCGCCGAGGCGCGGCGCAAGCCCCGCCTGGAGATCGACCACGGCACCGGCGAGCACGACAGCTTCACCGACGCCACCCAGCACCGCCGCACCGAGGAGGAGCTGGACGCCATCGAACAGGCCGCGCTGCGCCGCCGCGGCCTGGCCGACTCCGAGCGGAACGCCGCCACCGACGGCTCCGCCGACCACGGTGACCAGGAGCTGCGCTCCCGGCACTCCAACCGGCTCGCCCGCAGCGTGCGCTCCGCGGGCAGCCCCACCGCCGACCGCGCCCCCGCCGCCGAACCCGCCGAGACCTCCGAACCCGCCGAGACCTCCGGAACCGGCGAGCGCGGCCTGCTCTCCCGGTTCGTGGACAACGCCCGCAGGGTCGGCAGCATGCTCACCCCAGCCCGGGGCACCGCGAGCCAGGAACGGGACAGCGCCCCGAAGCAGCCCGCAGCCGACAAACCCGACCTGCAACTCGACCACGGCACCGGCGAGCAGCAGCTGTTCTCCGGCTCCACCACGCCCGGCGGCGGCAGCCGCCCGCCGACCGCGGCCGCGGACCAGCCCGCCCCCGCCTACACCGCCGACTCGCCCGGCGGCGGCACCCGCGGCTGGCGCCGCCTGGCCCGCGTGGTCACCGGCGGCCACTCCTCCGCCGCCAGACCCCAGTTGCCGCCCGCCGAACTGGAACGGCTGCGCACCCCGCTGGACGGCTCCCGCGGCCTGGTCGTGCTCGGCTGCACCGGCGGTGCGGGGCAGACCGTCACCACGCTCATGCTCGGCCACACCCTCGCCGCCTACCGCGACGACCGCGTGGTCGCCGTCGACATCAACCCGGGACCGCAGAGCCTGTCCCGCCGGATCCGCACCCAGACCCCCGAGACCCTCACCTCACTGCTGGCCAACACCGACGCCCTGCACGCCTACTCCACGCTGCGCGGCTACACCTCCCGCACCCCCAGCGGCCTGGAGGTCGTGGCCACCCTGGACGACCCCTACGTCCAGACCCTCGACGACCGCGACTACATCACGCTCACCGGGACGCTGCGGCGGCACTACGCGATCACCCTCCTCGACCCGGCCGCCACCGGAGTGGCCCGCGCCCTGCCCGTGGTCGACGGACTGGTCCTGGTGGCGCCCGCCAGCGCCGACGCGGCCCGCTCGGTGGCGCTGACCTTCGAGTGGCTGGACGGCCACGGCTACTCCGAGCTGCGGTCCCGCGCGATCGTCGTGATCAACGGGGTCAGTCGGCGCAGCCTCGCCGACGTGGACGCCGCCGAACAGGTCGCCCGCGGCAACTGCCGCGCCATCGTCCGCGTTCCCTGGGACGACCACATCGCGTCCGCCCAGTCCGTCATCGACATCAAGGCGCTGCGCCAGACCACGCGCCGCGCCCACGCCGCCCTCGCGGCGGTGGTGGCCGCCAGCCTCGCCGCCCGTAGCGCCGAGCCGAAGCGGTGAGGCCGTTCCGTCCCAGCCCCGTACCGTGCAGGAGGAGAGCCGATGAACGTCAGTAGACGCGCCAGCAGGCTGGCGGTCCGCTACTTCGACGATCGCGTGCTGCTCAGCGACACCGAAGCCTGGGCCTACTTCCGCCTGCCCACGATCTCCTACGAGTTCTCCACACCGGAGGAGCGCGAGGCCCTCGCCACGAACATCACGATCGCGCTGGCCGCGATCCGGATGAACGACGCCGAGGTGCACCTGCGCATCGCGCACCGCACCTACCCGGCCAAGGAGTGGGCCGAGCAGCTCGCCCTCACCTCCGACTCCGGCCCGGGCTGGTACGAGTACCTCGACGAGATGTACCGGCACGTGTGGGCCAGGGACTTCTGGACCAAGGAGGTCTACCTGGGGGTGCGCCTGGGACCGCGCGGGGTGCGCGCCCAGCTCTCCCAGGGCGTCTTCGCCCAGTTGTTCGGCGTCTACCAGCGCACCGAGCAGGTCCTCGGCCTGGAGGACGACGCCGTCTCCGACCGGGAGCTCGCCCGCTGGACCGAGCAGGCCGAACGCCTGGGCCGGGCGCTGGCGGCCAGCTCCCTGCACGCCCGCCACGCCCGCGCCGACGAACTGGCCTGGCTGCTGCGGCACGCCGTCACCGGCACCATCGAGGAGCCGGAGCGCTCGGCGGCGGGACGCCGCCGCTGGGGCCGCGGCGAGATCGAGGCGCTCGTCGACGGGGTCATCCACAACGGCCGCTCCCACCTGCGCCTGGAGCAGCCCGGCGGCGAGGCGTACGTGTCGTACCTGTCGTTCTCCCGCTTCCCCGACCTGATGCCGTTCCCCGACGGCGAGCCGTGGCTGCACTTCGCCGACGCGCTGCCGTTCCCCGTGGAGGCGTCGCTGCGGATGAAGCTGGTGCCGCCCGCCAAGGCCAGCAAGGACGTCTCCCGCCGCCTCGCGCACGCCCGCGACATGGAGGCGCACATGAGCGAGGCCGGCCAGGCCCCCGACATCGGCCTGGTCGAGCAGATCAACGCCGCCCGCATGCTGGAGCACGGCATCACCAAGGAGCGGCTGCCGTTCGTGTACGGCTGGTACCGGCTCATCGTGGCCGCACCCACCCAGGACCTGCTGGTGCAGCGGGTCGAGGCGGTCGTCGAGCACTACCGCGACATGGGCATCGACATCACCCAGTCCACCGGCGACCAGTTCTCGCTGTTCTGCGAGTCGCTGCCGGGCGACCGGCTGCGCCTGGAGGCGTACGTGCAGCGCCAGCCGCTGCGCACCATCGCGGGCGGCATGCCCACCGCCACCGTGGAGCTCGGCGACCGGCGCGACGCCAGCGGCGCGGGCTGGATCGGCCCCTACATCGGGGAGACCCTGGGCCGGGCGCGGTCCATCGTCCACTTCGACCCGATGGTGGCCGCCGCCCGCAACCGGCCCACCGCCATCGCCATCACCGGCGAGCCCGGCGGCGGCAAGACCACGCTGGCGCTGCTGCTCATCTACCAGTTGGCGCTGCGCGGGGTCACGGTCGCCGCGATCGACCCGAAGGGCGACGCCGAGTCCCTGGTGCAACTGCTGCGGCGGCGCGGCCGCAAGGCGCGGATCATGTCGCTGGAGTCGGCGCAGGCCGGACTGCTCGACCCGTTCGGGTTCGGCGACGACCTGCCCACGAAGAAGACGATGGCCACCGAGACGCTGCGGCTGCTGCTGCCCCGGATGAGCGAGGAGCGCGAGTCCGCGATGATCCAGGCGGTGGCGGCGGTCGCCAACCAGCCCCAGCCCAGCCTCGCCAAGGTCGTCACCTACCTGGAGTCCTCCGACGACGCGGCCTCCCGCAACCTCGGCGCGGTGCTGCGGTCCATGTCGGAGATGCGGCTGGCCCGGCTCTGCTTCGACCCGCAGGGCGACACCCAGATCGACACCGAGGGGTGGACCACCGTGTTCACCCTCGGCGGCCTGACCCTGCCGGACTCCACCCTCCACCGCGACGACTACAGCTACGAGCAGCGGCTCAGCGTCGCCCTGCTCTACCTGGTCAGCCAGTTCGCCCGCCGCCTGATGAACGGGCTGGACCGGCGGCTGCCCAAGGCGATCTTCCTCGACGAGGCGTGGGCGGTGACCTCCACCCCGGAGGGCGCCAAACTCGTGCCCGAGGTCTCCCGCATGGGCCGGTCCCGCAACACCGCGCTCATCCTGGTCAGCCAGAACGCCGGCGACCTGCTCAACGAACAGGTCACCAACTGCCTCTCCAGTGTCTTCGCATTCCGTTCCACCGAGCGGGTCGAGGTGCGCAACGTCATGGCACTGCTGGGAATCGAACCGTCCGAAGAGCACATCGCCGTGTTGCGCAACCTCGGGAACGGGGAATGCATTTTCCGGGATCTCGACGGGCGAGCCGGACGTATCGCCGTCGACCTCATCTCGGAGGAGCTGCTTCGGTGGCTCGACACCAACCCGACACGGCGAAAGCCCCAGGTTGAGGAGGACGGCGCTTTGGTGGGCAGCACCGCGCGGGACATTCGGGAGCCGCTGTCATGACGTTGCTGGACCGGGTTCGGCGTCTCGACCTGCGTCGAGTCGCCTTTTTGGCCGCGCTGTTGTTCGCTTTTCTGCTGGTTCCCATCGGTTCGGTCCAGGCCGCCGTTCCGGGCTGCGAGGGAGAACCGGCCCCCCAACCCGAAGCGGCCGGATCGGGCGCGGACGGGTTGTTGGTGCCGCCCCAAGCAGCAGACGCTGCCGCGGCCTCTCCCGACGGCCTTCCCCCGGACGCCAGTCTCTACGGCCAGTACGGAACGGCCGGGCAGCAGTGGCACACCATTCGTGAATCCTGTGTGGACAAGCTGAGCTCCAGCGCGGTCGCCACGCTGAGCAACACCGCTTGGGATCTTTCCAAGACCATCAACCAGTCCACCATCACGGTCTACCAGGCGGCTACTTCGGACGGCCTGCTCGACAGCTTCAACCGCCTGGTCGAGAGCGTCGTCGCCGAACTCCGCGAAGGGATCTGGCGTCCGCTGCTGCCGACGGTGATCATCCTCGGCGCGGTGTGGCTGGGCTGGTACGGCCTCATCCGCAAACGGGTCACCCTGACCATCGAGAGCGCCGTGTGGATGGTGCTCGCAACGACACTGGGCATCTGGATCCTGGTCAACCCGGGACAGATCCTGGGGTACGCGAGCACGGTGGTCAACGCGGGCGGGCAGTTGGTTAATTCCGCTGTTGCCAGAGTGACATTTGCTGGTGCCTCCAGTATTTGTCCAGCGGGCGCTCCTGAACTTGAAAAAGCAAGCTGGGAATCAGAGAGCGATTTTGCTGTTCGACAAAATTCTCAGATGCTCTGGTCTGGTCTTGTGTGTAGACCTTGGGTGGCTGGAGTATTTGGCAGCGGATTGATTGCGGATACTGCTGCCGAACAGTATGCTGTTCCTCTTCTGGAGTCTCAGGCTATAAGTCGCGCTGAACAATATCGGATTGGCCAAGGGGAGATCGATCCTGTCGAACTTGCTTCGCAAAAACAAGAAGACTATCAGGAGATAGCTGAAAATATAGAGCGGACCTACCCTGAAGTCTACCCTCTTTTTGAGGGGAGTCAGCAGGGAAGTCGCCTTGGTGTGGCTACTCTGGCTCTCTTCTCGTCTGTCTTTGCTGGTGGTCTGATTCTTGCAGGATCAGTTGCTCTTATCGTCCTGAAGATCGGCTTTCTGCTGCTTTTGTTGCTCTCCCCGATATTTCTGCTGATCGGTATTCATCCAGGATATGGGCGGACGGTCCTGGTTCGATGGTTCGAGATGCTTCTCGGACTGTTGCTCAAGCAGGTGTTCATCGTCCTGCTCATCTCGCTACTGGTCATGTGCTACGGCCTGGTGATGGCCACGGACCTCGGCTGGGGCCTCCAGATGATCCTGCTGGCCCTGTTCACCGTGGCCCTGTTCATCTACCGGAAGCCGTTCGCGAACCTGTTCGCCTCGGTGAACGCCAACACCTTCACCTCGCGCATGGTCAGTGACGCGGTCAACAGCAGGGTGCTGGAGGCCAGCGCCAACGTGCTGCCGCCGGTGGCCTACATGAAGGCGCAGAAGTGGGGCCTCAACCGGGCACCGCAACTGGCCGCCGGGGCCGCGGCGATTCCGGCTGGTGCAGCCGCTGCGGCGGGTGCGGCGGCCACGGCCGAGGCGGTCGACGCGGTGGACGGCCAGACTGCAGCAGAGACCGAGGGCGAAAGCGGTGCCACCGCCACCGAGGGCGGAGGCCGGGCCCGAGCCCGAGGTGCGGCGGGCTACGGCCGGACCCCGGGCAGGGCCGCCCCGCCGCCGCTGAACCTCGACGGCGGTTCCGGCGGCGCAGCCAAGGCCGGTGCCGCACCGCAGCGGGACTCCTCTCAGGCGCCCCGGCTCAGCACGGCCGCGTCCGCCTCCTCCAGCAGCAGCCTTTTCGAGGGCGCCGGCGGCGGGGCGAGCAACAGCGCCATCCCGCCACGTCCCTCCGGCGGCTACACCGGGGTGGGGGACACCGGGTGGAGTTCGGTGTTCGGCACCGGTTCCTCCGGCAACGCCCACCGTGCCGAAGCTCCTTCACGCGGGAGTGGAGACGCCGCACCGCCGCGGTCGGGCTCCTCTGCCGCCTCCGGGACGGGGCTGTTCGGTGGCCGTACGGAGACCCCGCCGCAGGGCAGCACACTGCCCCGTCCCTCCCGCTGGGCGGGACCCGGCACCCGTGGCGAGAAGCGCACACCGCCGCCTGCCCGGCCTGCCCCGGCGCCGCCCTCCTCGTCCGGTGAGCGCAGCGGCGGTGACGGCGACACCTGGCTGACCGGGTCGAAGAAGGACAAGGACGCTCCGATCAGCCCGTTCTGGACGGGGGATTCCGCGCGCCGCGACCGCACGCGGGACGTCCCCTTCTGGCTCGACAGCGATGACTGACCTCGATACCTGAGCGGCGCGGGGCCGTGGAGCCCCGCGCCGCCGGCCACCACCCCCGAATCCGCCTCACCCGCAGGAAGCCCTCATGCCCAAGCCACTTTCCGACGGTGCGCAGCGTCTCGTCTTCGGCATCCTGATCGTGATCCTCGTCTCCTTCGGCATCTACTGGAGTCTGGGCGGTTCCGGCACGTCGGACCCGGAACAGCAGGAGCAGACGGCCGAAGGCGGTGGAGGCGGCGCGAGCGAGGGGGAGGGGAGTGACGAGCCCGCGGTTCCCCTGCCCACGGTGGCGGTTGAGGACATGGAACTCGCCGACTGGCTGCCCTTCACGGAGGAGGAGTTCGTCGCGGCGGCGGCCGTGGCCCAGGCGTTCGCCACCGACTACGGCACCGTTGACTACTCGGAATCGCCCGAGGAGTACTACGACCGGCTCGGCCAGTACGCCACCGAGGAGTACGCCCAGACCCTCGCGCAGAGTTCGGGGGCAGGGGCGCTGTGGGGAGAGCGCGCCGAGGAGGAGGCGGTCTCCACCGGGCGGGCGGTCGTGGAGTCGATCCGCGGCTTCGACAAGGAGTCGATCGTCTTCGTCCTCAAAGTGCAGTCCATCACCGAAGGCAACGACGGCAAGTCCCAGAATCTCGGCGACTTCGCCGTCACCATGGTCAAGAAGGGCGGCGACTGGCGGGTCTACGATTTCCAACCGGCTGATGCGGGCAACCTGGGAGGCGGTTGATGCTCCGGCTGTTCACACGTATGCCCTCGTCCGACAACGGCAGTTGCGCCACCCGGCTCGCGGTCGGGGTGGGACTGCTCGTCGCGGGCGTGGTGGGTATCGCGGTGATCGTCATTCCGCTGGCCACGGTCAACCAGAGCGTCGCTAACCTCACCGCCGGTGGTCTCAGGTGTACCAGCGAGACCGAACAGGTGGCGGCCTCCGGATACGCCGAGGACTCCATCCCCGAGAACTACCTGGAGATCTACCAGGAGGTCGGTGAGGAGAAGGGCATCCCCTGGAACGTCCTCGCCGGGATCGGCCAGGTGGAGAGCCACCACGGCCGCTGGGACGGGCCGGGCATCACCGAGGGCCACAACGACTGGGGGGCGGCCGGGCCGATGCAGTTCGGCGCGTTGGACGGGTCGGCGGCGGGCAACAGTTGGGGTGGCGAGCCGATCATGCCGGTCGAGGACCGCCCCGAGGAGGGGTACGGCCAGGACGGCAACGGCGACGGGATCGTGAACGTGTACGACCCGGCGGACGCCATCCCGGCCGCCGCCGACTACCTGCTCGCCCACGGTGCCGAGAACGACCTCCGCCAGGCGATCTACGCCTACAACCACGCCTGGTGGTACGTGGAGGACGTGCTGGAGTGGGCGGAGAAGTACGCCGACGGCGAGTACACGGCGGGGGCGTCGATCGCCACGGCGGTCAACTGCACGCTGACTGCGGAGGGCAGCATCATCGGGACCGCACCGGACGACCTCATCCAGGCGGTGGTGAACTGGGCGCTGGCCCAGCGCGGCAAGCCCTACGTGTGGGGCGGCACGGGACCGAACGGCTTCGACTGCTCCGGGCTGGTGATGCGGGCCTACGAGAGCATCGGTGTGACGATCCCCCGTGTCTCCCAGGACCAGTGGAACTACGGTCCCAGAGTCCCCAAGGGCCAGGAGCAGCCGGGAGACCTGGTCTTCTTCGACGTGCAGCGCGCCGGAGAGCCACCGGGACCGGGACACGTCGGCATGGTCATCGGCGACGGTCTGATGGTCGAAGCCTGGTGCACCAACTGCGGACCAATCGCGGTCCGCGAGTATGACAGTCCGAACAGGTCACCGATCATGGGATTCACCCGGCCGCTGGAAGCGCCGGAAGCCAAGGCGCAGCTAGAAAGACTGAGCGGATCATGAGTAAGGACCGAGGCGTAAAAGAGGGAGTCCACGGTTTTAAAGCATTCCTTATAGTTGTTGGCTCTGGAGTGCTGGCTGCGCTGTTGGTGGTAGGGCTGATAGTTGCTTTAGTGAAAACTGTCGGGGCTGCTTTGAGTGGGGGGTCATCCTCTTCCGTGGCAAACCAGGAAGGGATTCCTCCTGGCACATGGGAACCGGCTCCCTCCATGGAAGAAGGTGCCTTGAATCTCTGTCGTTCTCTAGAGACTTCTGGGCAGGCAGGCGCTTTCAGAGAGATGGGGCCGGTGCGGGTGGACTCTGGGGGGAATTACAGTGATCCCGGTCCCGGAGTTGAGGATCGTTCGGTCCAGGATGACTGCACTTGGGAAGTGTACGGTCCTGGGGGGGAGAAATGGACGTTCTCTCTAAGCTATGAGGCCCTTGCTGGAAGCGGCTCTGACGAGCAGAGGATTGCGGAAGCAACAGATCTGTTCTCGCAGGAGGAATCTTCTGTTCGTGGAGTATTTGACTCTTTGTTTAGTGAAGAGTCAATGGTTGACATGGCAGACGAATCGATTTCCTTCTATGGGGTTGCGGGAGGGGGTGAGAAGAGTCTCTACATCTTCCTGGGGAGGACTCGGAGTGGGGTTTTCAGGATTGATGTAGAGATCCCCTTTTATTCTAGTGAACCAATCGACGAAAATGAGCCGCGGACTCTTGTTCGTAAAGTAGTCCCGGTGATCGATATGAGACTTGAGAGAGTCCTCCCAGCATGATTCGAATGCGAGTCGAGGACCAGCAGCGGATCCTGCGCGACCATCCGCCCCTCGCCGTACAGCGGACAGACCCCGGTGCGAGCCGCCGGGCGACCCGCACCGGTGGGTGTTGTGGCTACTCCTCTGTGGAAAGGGCGTCCCGCTGCCACGGTCGGGGCAGGCTCCGTCCTCGGCGCAGCCATTCGTCCAGGGCTGTGAACGCCTGGTCCGCGGCGTCCGGGGCGTGTTCCCGCAGCGCTTCGGAGAGCGTGTCGTAGAGCAGGTCGGCTTGGTCGGTCTCCCAGGAGCGGTCCGCTGACGGCGTCACCGCGTCCGCTTCCTCGTCCAGGTGCGCGTGTGCGGCGACCCACCGCGCCCCCTCGGCCAGGTCGCGGGTGTCCGGTCCGGGGCCGTGGCCGACGGCGGAGACCAGCCAGGCTCCGTCCAGATCGCGGGTGACGTAGCCGAGGGTGCGGCCCAGTGAGTCGGAGACGACGTAGTGCGCGGGGTCTCCGGCGGCGTCCTCGCACAGTTCCGGAACCGGGTTGACTTCGTAGTTCCGCATCAGGACGCCTCCGCCATGAGCAGGTCCGAGCCGGGCCGCTGGACCCGGGCCGCGCGGGCGCGTGCCCGCTCCCGTTCCTCGTGGGCGAGGAGGTAGGGCCGGATCATGGCCGGTTGCGGCAGGCTGTCCTCGGCGGGGACGCGCGGAGCCCAGGGCAGGTCGGGCCGGGGCGGCAGTGCGGTGGCGAGCGGCACCCGTGCCGCGTAGGGGCGGACCCGGGAGGGAGCGGCCGGGGGAGTGCGGCGGGCCGCCGCAGGCCGGGGTCGTTGCCCGTCACCGGACGGGGCGGACCACTCCCACTGGTCCCGCCGGGACACCCGGTGCAGCCCTCGGGACGGACGGATCATGCGCAGCGCCAAAGCGCACACGCCGAGTAGAGTTCTCATGTCAGCGCTCCAAGGCAGTGCTGGCCATGCTCCCGGGCCGTGCCAGCGGTCGCGGGAGCCTTTTGTTTGCAACCTTACCTTGACCGTGTCATGCCCTGCTATGGCATGACACAAACTAAGCAGCTCTTCCTAGGTCTGGCATTGTCTGGCTATGGACCAGAGGTCTATACCCGACGGATACGGACCAGACAGCGAGCTTGACTACGAGGGACCCGACCCCGTGTGGCTGCAACTCGCAGCCGTCCTGATCGCACGGATCGGACGAGGGGACTACCAGCCGAATCGCCCGATCCCCAGCATCACCCAGCTCGTCCAGGAGTTCGGGTTGGCGAGGGGAACCGTACGGAAGAGCGTCGCCCTGCTGGAGGCACAGGGGTATGTGCGCACCGTCCCCGGCAAGGGGAGTTATGTCCTCCCTCGCAAGTGATTCCAACTTTGTTGATCCTGACCCCAGGGACATTTAGGCACGCCCGGATGTCCCTGGGTACAAGATCAACGCCCCGCCCCTCACCCCGCCCGGACCGTGGAGTACGTCCACACGTCCGTGGGCATCGCGTGGTGCAGCCGCCAGGTGACCGCCATCGGCCTGCTGCCCGTGTGCTCCACGTAGTCGGCCGGGCCCAGCAGCATCCACGGTGCGGCGGAGCCGACCTCGGTGCTCTTGCTGCGGCGCACGAACAGCAGCACGTGGCTGCCCATGTCCCGGTGGTGCTGGTAGCGCTGCCCGGTGGCGGAGGTGTCGGCGGTCCGGTTCTGCGACTCCCAGTGGAACAGCCGCTCGTTCAGCGCGTAGTCCCGGTAGCGGGTCTGCGGTGAGAAGTCCTTCTCGTCCTTGTCCAGGGTGATCAGCAGCGCATCGGTGGCGATGTCCGGGCACCACCGCACCCCCTCGCGGAAGTTGGCGGGCAGCAGTCCGCCGCCCAGGCGGCTCTGGCCCAGCGCGGACAGGATCTCCTCGCGGCTGTAGGAGGCGTGCACCGCCAGCGGCAGGCCGGGCGCGGTGTCCAGCAGCAGCGGCACGGGCACGTGCCGGGTGTGCGTCAGGCCGTACGCGACCACCTGGCGCAGTTCGTCGCGGACCGCCGGGTGGCGCCGGAGCCGGTCCAGCCCCTCCTGGTAGGTGGCGAAGCCGCCGCCGTTCGGCCACAGCGAGAAGAACAGCATCCGGGCGAAAGCCCGGTCGCCTTCGTCCAGGTCCGCGTAGTCGGGGGCGTCGTCGGCCAGCAGACGCGTGTAGGCGGCGGCCCGCACCGGGTCGTCGACGTGCAGGAACCCGGTCACCCGCCGGAGCAGGGCGGCCTCCCCGTCGGGGGCGGGGCCCGGCAGCAGGCCCGCGAGGCGCAGCAGGCCCGTCCACGACCGCTTGGAACGGTAGACCTCGGTGATGTCGTGGCCGCTCTCGGCGAGGTACTCGCCCAGGTCGGTGGTGCCGTGGTCGCGGATCTCCCGGACCAGTTGTCGTGCGTTGAGGGCGATCCGCTCCCTGATGTTGGCGAGGACCGTCTCCTTGGCCTTGGGTTCCAGCACGATCTGGCAGCCCGACGGCAGGTGCGGGAAGTCCCGTTCGATCGCGTCGACCAGGCGGCGGCGGGTGAGGTTGGTCAGGGCCCGGAACCGGTTCTCGAACCGGAACTCCCGGCGGTGCTGGCCGACGAGGTCGAGGACGGTCAGCACCGCCTTGTCCGGGGTGCGCCGCAGGCCGCGGCCGAGCTGCTGGAGGAACACGGTCGCGCTGGAGGTGGGGCGGAGCAGCAGCAGGGTGTCCACGTCGGGGAGGTCGACGCCCTCGTTGAACAGGTCGACGGAGAACACCGCCTGGACGGTGCCGCCGCGCAGCCCGTCGAGGACCTCGCGGCGCTCCCGTTCGGGGGTCTTGCCGGACAGGGCCCGGGCGTTCAGGCCCGCCCTGCGGAAGAACTCCGCCATGTACTCGGCGTGCGCGACAGACACGCAGAAGCCGAGGGTGCGCATGCGGTGCGGGTCGGCGACCTTGTCCCGCACTGCCCTGAGCACCAGGCGGGCGCGGGCGTCGTTGCCGGTGAACAGCCGGTCCAGGGCGTCCGCGGCGTAGTCGCCGCGCCGCCAGGGAACCCCGCTCAGGTCGGTGGTGTCGGTGACCCCGAAGTAGTGGAACGGGCTGAGCAGGTCGTTGTCGAGGGCCTCCCACAGCCGCAGTTCCGCGGCGATGCGGCCGTCGAAGAACGCGTCCTGGACGTTGACGCCGTCGGCCCGCTCCGGGGTGGCGGTGAGGCCCAGCAGTTCGCGGGGGCGCACGTGGTCGAGGAGCGCCCGGTAGCTCGCGGCCTGCGCGTGGTGGAACTCGTCGACCACCACCACGTCGAAGTGGTCGGGGGCGAAGGGCCAGGGGCGGCGCGCGGTGAGGGCCTGGATTCCGGCGAACACGTGCCGCCAGGCGCGGGGCCGTTCGGTGCCGACGAGCAGTTCCCCGAACTCCGCGTCGTCGAGGACCTCCTGGTAGGTGCGGCGCGCGTGCTCCAGGATCTCCCGGCGGTGCGCGACGAACAGCAGGGTCGGCCGCTCCCCGTACCGGTGGCGCAGGTTCCGGTAGTCCAGGGCGGCCAGGACGGTCTTGCCGGTCCCGGTGGCGGCGACCAGCAGGTTGCGGTTCCGGCCGTGGACGGCGCGTTCGACCTCCAACCGTTCCAGCATGTCCCGCTGGTGCGGGAACGGCCGGACCGCCAGCCCGGACAGGGTGATGCGGCGGTCGGAGGGGCGTCGGCCGCCCGCCTCGGCCAGGGCTTCGTCGAGTCGCGCGGTGTCGCGGTCCGGCCGGTAGGCCTCGAAGGCGGGGTCGTTCCAGTAGGAGTCGAAGGTGGCCGCGAACTTCCGCAGCACCGCCGGGGTGGCCACCGCCGACAGGCGCACGTTCCACTCCAGGCCGTCCAGCAGGGCCGTCCGCGACAGGTTGGAGCTGCCGACGTAGGCGGTGTGGTAGCCGCTGTCGCGCCAGAACAGCCACGCCTTGGCGTGCAGCCGGGTGGCGCGGGTCTCGTAGTTGACCTTCACCTCGGCGCCGAACTCGGTGGCCAGCCGGTCCAGGGCGCGGCGTTCGGTCGCCCCGAGGTAGGTGGTGGTGATGACGCGGACCGGCACCCCGCGGGCGTGCGCGGCCCGCAGCGGCTGCTCCAGCCAGCGCAGCCCGTGCCACTTGATGAAGGCGCACAGCAGGTCGACCCGGTCGGCGGTGTCCAGTTCCCGGCGCAGTTCCGAGCCGAGGCGGGGTTTGTCGGGCGCGTTGGTGAGCAGCGCGGCCTCCGACAGCGGGATGGCCGGACGCCTGGGCGGTGCGTCCTCCTCCCCGCCGACGAGGGCGAGCAGCCGCCGGGGGCCGTCGGCCACCCGTTCCGGACGGTCGTCCCCGGTGCCGTCCAGGGGGTCGAGCAGGTCGAGGAGCCGGTTGGCGGCGGCCACCCGTTCCTCCGGTTCCAGGCGGTGCAGGGCCTGTTCCACCCGGTCGGCGACGTAGCGGGCCAGGACGTGCGGGGCGGAGTGGTCGCCCACCTCTTCGCGTACCGCCTGCCAACCCTGTGCGGACAGGGTTTCGACGTACTGTTCGAGCCGGTCGGTGAGCAGGCTCTCGTACAGCCCGGCGGCCGGGCGGGAGCCTCGTGGGGGATGGGGCACCGGGGTCCTCCGTGGGGGATGCGAGGCGATTATGCCACCCGTGCCCGCGGGGGCCGGTGCGGTGGACGTCCCGGGCGGAGGAGCGGCGACCGGGGGCGGACGAGCGTTCGCTCGTCCTTCGACGAGAGAAGACCGGCCGGTGGAGGCCGGGCATGGCCGTATCCGGCCACGGTGTTCCCCGGAGGGGAGGCCGGGGCGTGGTTTCGACGGTTCGCACGAGGGCCGGTGGCGGTGGACGACGGTACCGGGGCACGTGCACGCTCCCGGCTCGGACAGAAGGCCGGACCATGCCGCCGTTCCGTTTCCCCCCGTCGCGCCGTGTCCCCGGACGAATCGGGCGGTTGCGGTGGGCGGGGCTCGTCGCGGTCGCGGTGGCGGG
>Ga0207864_1002479_pt1 | contig 17314 bp, 11 predicted proteins | sample HigsolmetaAR202D_FD_184834 | JGI IMG/M metagenome (GOLD analysis project Ga0207864, IMG submission 184834) | Ionic liquid and high solid enriched microbial communities from the Joint BioEnergy Institute, USA - AR20-2-D (SPAdes) (version 2) ... | reverse complement strand
CCCGCGGGTCGGGCTCGGGGCACTCCGGCTCCGGCGCGGGCTCGGTGACGGTGAACGTCACCTCGCCGACGTCGGAGGTGTTGCCGGCGTTGTCGCTGGCGCGGTACTGCACCGTGTAGCTGCCGGGCTGGTCGAACACGACCGGACCCGTGTAGGCGGTCCAGCTGCCGTCGCCGACGCGGTACTCGACGCTGGCCACGCCGGAGCCGTCACCGTCGTCGGCGGTGAGCGTGAGCGTGACCTCCTCGGTGCCGTCCCCGGCGACGTCGACGGTCACCGTCGGCGCCGTCTCGTCGACCGGCTCCTCGTCGCGGACGAGGCGGAAGTGGTCGAAGGACACCACGATCGGCTCCGTCTGCTCCGGACCGATCGCCATCAGGCCCAGGGCGGGGTCGTCGAGGTCGGCCGTCACCGTCCCCGGGGAGTCGATCCAGGTCTCGCCGTCGACCGAGATCTGCCCCGAGTACGTGTCGCCCCGGCGCGTCAGCCGCAGCCACCAGGTGTCGGTGGCGGTCGCGGGCGCGGCCAGGTCGGGCTGGCCGGGACCGGTGAACGCGCCGTCCTCCTCCTTGCGCAGCTCCACGCGCAGGTCGCGGGCGGCGCCGGGCTGGTTGTGGGCGACGACGTCGTACTTCACGTAGTTGTCGTCGTCCTCGTAGAGCATGAAGCCGGTCAGCTGCCAGCGGTGCTGCAGCGGCGCCGTCAGCTTCGTCTCCACGGTCCAGTCGCCCGACAGGTCCTCCAGCGCGGTGTCCTGCAGGATGAAGTTGCGCGGGTCGTTGTTGGCGCTGCCGTTGATGTCACCCGGCTGGGTGGTGATGTGCAGCTGGCCGTCGGACAGCTCCGCGGTGGTGCCGTCCCAGCGGACGATCCGGTTCCAGCGGCAGCCGTCGAGGGCATCGCCGTCGAACTCGTCGTCCACGCCCAGGTGCTCGGGCAGCTCATCGGGGGTGAAGATGAACTCGTCGACGTAGGCGTTGACGTTGTGCGCGTCGGTGTCGCCCGCGGCGACGATGCCGAGCGTGCCGCCGGACTTGGCCGGCGCCGCCTGGCCGTGCTGCGTGAACGTCTGGCCGTCGGTCGAGTACCACGCGGTCAGGTCGGTGCCGTCGCTGCTCAACCGCAGCCACACCGTGGTCGGGAAGTCGGCGGGCACGTCCGTGTTGCCGCCGTGCCAGGTGCGCGACCCGCCCGTCTCCGTCTGGAGCTCCAGGAAGCGACCACCCTGCGGGTTCTGGGTGAACGCGAACTTGATGTAGTTGTCGTCGTCGACGTGCTGGACCAGGCCGACGTGCTGCCAGGCGTTGTCGTGGTCGATCTCGACCTTGATGGTCGCCTGCCACGGCCCCTCCGTGGGGAACGGCTGGCCGACGTAGGCGATCGGCCCGGTGTTGGAGCCGTCGATGTCGCCCTGCGTGACGGGCAGGACGAGGCGGCCGTCCTCGATCCGCGGGTGCAGACCGTCGTCGGCGCCCCGCACCACGGTCCAGCGGTCGAGGTCGAGGGTCTCGCCGGAGAAGTCGTCCGAGCGCGCGCCGAGGCAGGCGGGCGGCGTGCCCGGCTCGGGCTCGGGCTCGCCGTCGTCCGGCGGCGGCGGGTCGGTGTCGAGCGACCAGCTGTCGTACTCGGCCTCGATGTACGCCGTCGCGTGGTGCGCGGTGGCGAACACGCCGACGTCCGAGGACGGTCCGGCGCTCGGCAGCGTCACGTCGGCCAGGACCGTCCAGTCCTGTCCGTCCTCGCTGTAGGACCCGATGAAGCGGGTGCCCTCGCGCTGGATGCGCAGCCACTTGGGTGTCGCGCCGGCGGGGGCCCCGGCGGCGGTCTCGATGTCGCCGTCGCCGTTGGCGTCCCACAGCGCCTCGTAGGTGCCGTTGGCCTGGCGGTGCATGAGGAAGTAGCCGCCGGCCACACCCGGCGCGGTCACGTCGTTGCGGGCGATCAGGCCCGCCTTCGCGCTCCCGTGCGGGTTGGTCTGCGACACCAGGCGCACGGTCGCGATGAAGCGGTCACCGGCACCTGACTGGTAGATCGCGCCGTACTCGTCGGTCCCCTGCCAGGTGTTGGCGCCCTGGGTGCGGATCCAGAAGCTCGTCTCGCTGCGTTGCTCGAACTGCGCGTCGCGGTTGGTGAACGTCTTCCACGGCGGCTTCACGAGCAGGTCGCCGACCAGGATCCGCACGTACCGCGAGTACGAGCTCAGCCCGGCGCTGTTGGTCGCCCGCGCGCGGATCTGGTGGTAGCCGTCGGCCGGGTCGGTCCACGTGAACGCGAACGGCGCCTGGCTGTCCTCGCCGATCTTGGTGTCGCCGGCGAAGAGCTCCACCAGCGTCACGTCGTTCTCCGCGTCGGTGGCGTCGACGGTGATCTCGACGTCGGCGCCGGACGGGAAGTCGGCGTTGTGCTGCGGGCTCGTGACCGTCACCTGCGGTCGCGTCGTCGGCGAGATGCCCTTGCCGTTGAACTCGATGAAGTTCAGGGAGAAGCTCGCCGACCCCCCGTACACGAGGTGGAGGTCCATCGACTCGGTCGTCTCCGGCGCGTCGATGGTGACGTCGCGCCACTCCTGGGTGCCGCCGGTGTCGGGCACCTCGGCGGTGGCGAGCAGCTCGCCGTCGGGCCCGTCCTGGCGCAGCTCGATCGTGCCGCCCGCGCCACCGGAGGCGACCCGGAAGGTGATGCTGTCGATGCCCGTGAAGTTGACCGGCCCGTAGGCGCTCCAGTCGCCGTCACCGAGCTGGGCGAGAGCGGGGGTGCCGCTCTCCACGTCGGTGGCGTTGGACTGGGTCAGCTCGCCGGAGGAGTCGTCGAAGTGCTCGGCCTCCTTGCGCTTGGGCTGCAGGATCACCGTGTCGGAGCTGGTCAGCGGCGGTTGGCCGTTGGCGCCCTCGTCGGTGTAGCGGGCGTCGAGGACGTAGAAGACCTTCATGTCCTCGCTGTGCCCGCCGCCCAGGCTGGTCTGCACCGTGCCGGTCCGGCCGCGGTACTCGTCGGCGGGGTGGGCGTGGTCGTCGTGGCCGAGCGCCGGCTGCACGATGATGTCCTGGTCGTCGACCTCGTTCTCGGGGTCGGTGACCGTCAGGTCCCAGCTGACCTCGTCGCCGAAGTCGAAGAACGCCCCGTTCGGCGGCCAGTCGAACGACACCGTCGGCGCGGTGTTGCCGACCGTGATGGGGATCACCGTGGTGCCGGTCTTGCCGGCCGGGTCGGTGACGGTCAGGCGCGCCTGGTAGACGCCGTTCTCGGTGTAGGTGTGGGTCGGGTTGGGTGCGTCGGAGTCGGTCTCGCCGTCACCGTCGAAGTCCCAGGCGTACGTCAGCGGCTCGCCCTCGGGGTCGTGCGAGCCGGCGCTGGAGAAGCGCACCTCCAGCGGTGCGTGGCCCGACGTCGGCTCGGCCGTCGCCTGCGCGATCGGCGAGCGCGACCCGGAGACGTAGTCGACGCGGTAGATCGACGAGTTCGGGTTGTCGCGCCCGAAGCCGCCGCCCCAGTCGAGCGCGTACAGCGACCCGTCCGGCCCGAACTGCATGTCCATGGGTGCGAGCCACTGCGCGTTCGGCATGAAGCGGTTGAGCTTGACCATCTCCTCGCCGTCTTCGGTGAGGATCAGGTTGAACATCTGGTTGCGCGACCACTCGGCGAACATCGCCGTGCCGTCGTAGTACTCCGGCCACTTCGTGTCCGACTCCAGGTCGGGGTCGTAGTCGTAGAAGGGGCCGGCGATCGGTGCCAGGCCGCCGCCCGGCGGGATGGCCCCGACCGTCGAGCTCTGGTAGCCGTAGGTGAACAGCGGCGGGGTCACCGGCGGCAGCTCGGTCAGGCCGGTGTTGAGGACGGAGTCGTTGATCGGGTTGTCGCAGTCGAAGGAGTCGCCGACCGTCGGCGGGTCGGTGGTGTAGTCGACGTCCCAGTACGGGCGGTTGTCACCGTGGCACAGCGGCCAGCCGAAGAAGCCGGGCTCCTTGATGAGGTTGTACTCGACCATGCCGGCCGGCCCGCGGTTGGGGTTGGCGGAGCCGTTGTCGGGGCCGTAGTCGATGAGGCCGATGTAGCCGGTGTGCGGGTCGACGTGGAGGCGGAAGGGGTTGCGGAACCCCATCGCGTAGATCTCGGGACGGGTCTTGTCCTCGGTGTCCTCCGCCTCGTCGAAGAGGTTGCCCTCCGGGATCGTGTAGCCGGGCCCGTCGGGGTTGGGGGTGATGCGCAGCAGGCTGCCGCGCAGGTCGTTGGTGTTGGCCGACGTCGCCCGGGCGTCGTGGAACGTCCCCGGACGCTCCGACAGCGGCGCGTAGCCGCCCGACGGCTCCGAGTGCGGGTTCACGTCGTCGCCGATGGCGATGAGCAGGTTCCCGTCGAGGTCGAACTCGAGGTCGCCGCCGGTGTGGCCGGGCTCGTCGGGCAGGCGTCGCGCAGGGAACTCGATGATGACCTCTTCGGTGGCGGGGTCGATCGTCGACGAGCCGGGCTCCATGGTGAAGCGCGACACGCGGCTGAAGTAGCTCGACGGGTCGCTGTTGTCGGGCGCGTCCGGCGAGTAGTACAGGTACACGTGCCCCGTCTCGCTGAAGTCGGGGGCCAGCGCCACCGCGAGCAGGCCGTCCTCCCCGCCGGAGTAGACGTCGAGCTCGAGCGCGGTGGTGACGTTCTGGGTCCGCGGGTCGTAGACGCGCAGCTGGCCGCGCACCAGCTCGGTGTAGAAGACGCGGCCGTCCTCGGCGACGTCGAGGCCGAACGGCGCCGACGTGTTCTCGTCCAGCGGGACCTTCTCGAACTCGCTCCAGCGCGTGGCGCCGCAGTCGCCTGCCACCTTTCCGGCCGCCCACTCGACCCCGCCGACGATGTGGTCGATCACGTCCGGCTCGCTGTAGTGGGCACCGAAGTGGCCCATCGCCGTGACCCAGGCGCGGCCCCCGTCGTAGGGCTTGCACCACGAGATCGGGTGGTCGTAGCCCATGGCGTTGGGGCCGGGGTCGTACGTGCTCTCGTCCATGGTGGCGAGCACGTGGGCGTCACCCCGGACGTTGGTCGCGAAGTTGTACCACTCGTCCGACCGCACCCAGAAGTCGTCGAGGTGGTCGGTCGAGGGGTGGACGGTGTCTTCGACCCGCACGGTCGCCTGCAGACCGGGGCTGGTGCCGGTGGCGGCGTGGCCCGGCATCAGCGAGCCGATCAGGTTGTCCCACCAGGTGTAGCCGCCGCGCATGTCGGCGGCGTTGTGGATCGCCACGATGCCGCCGCCGGCCTGCTGGTAGCGCTCCAGCGCCGCCTTCTCCGAGGCGGTCCAGGGGTCACCGGAGGTCTGGAACATCACCAGCGCGTCGAAGCGCGCGAGATCCTCGTCGTTGAAGATCGACGAGTCCTCGGTGTGCTCCGAGGAGATCCCGGCCTCCTGCAACGCTGCCTGGATCAGCGGCGTGCCCTGGGTGATCGCCTCGGTGTGCCGGAAGGCGGCGGTCTCGGTGAAGATCAGGACGTGGTGCGTCGCCGTCTGCGCGGCGGCCGTGCCCGCGAGGGGGACGGCGGCGAGCAGCGTGGCCGCGAGGCAGACCACCAGCAGGGCAGACGGCGCGGACCGGGTTCGGCTCATGGCGCGCGTTCCTCTGGTCGTGGGGGGCGGCGTCCGAGCCACCCCACTCCCCGGAAGCGACCGGAGACGCGCTCAGACGCCCGCGGACGTGCGGCGGCATCCAACCCCGTCCCGCCGCGGGCGTCAAGGTCTTCGGTCGAACCTCGCCGAAAGATTCGGCAAACCCGGGCGCGCTGGACGCGCTCCGCTCAGCGCAGTGCGCGAGCGCGGGAGGCGATCATCCGGTCGACCGCGCGCGGGGTCAGCGCCTCCTCGATGACCATGGTGGCGGCCCCCACGATGCCGGCGCGCCCGGCCAGCGCGCTCGACACGATGCGCAGGTCACGGGTCGCCAGCGACAGCGCGCGCGGGACGGCCACCTCGGTGATCCCGGCCAGCAGCGGCGCCTCCGCCTGCGCCAGCGAGCCGCCCACGACGATGACGTCGGGGTTGAAGAAGTTCAGCGCCCCCGCCAGGACCTCGCCGATCAGGCGGCCGGCCTCGAAGACCGCCTCGATGGCGTGCGGGTCGCCCGCGACCGCCATCTTGGCCACCTCGCCCGGCGACTCCACCCCGAGGTCCTGCGCCAGCGCCCAGCCGCCCGCGACCGCCTCGAGGCAGGCGCGCTTGCCGCAGCGGCACAGCGCGTCGTCGTGCCCGGACACCGCGATGTGGCCGATGTCGCCGGCCGCGCCCTGAGCGCCGCGGTGGATGCGGCCGCCCGCCACGATCCCGCAGCCGATGCCGGTGCCGACCTTGACGAACAGCAGGTGCTCGCAGGACGAGCGCCAGCGCGTCCAGTACTCCCCGAGCGCCATGATGTTGACGTCGTTGTCGACGTAGACCGCGGAGTCGAAGCGCTCGCGGAAGGAGTCGGGGATGGCCACGCCGTCCCAGCCCGGCATGATCGGCGGGTCGACGGGGCGGCCCGTGGCGAACTCGACGGGCCCGGGCACGCCGATGCCGACGCCGAAGATCGGGACGTCGTCGCGGCCGCTGTCGGCCAGCAGGTGCTCGAAGGTGTCGGCGAGCCAGCCGAGCACCGCGTCCGGTCCTTCGGCGATGTCGAGGCGGCGCTCGGTCTCCACCAGCGAGTGGCCGCCGAGGTCGGTCACGGCGATGCGCGCGTGCGTCGCCCCGAGGTCGGCGGCGAGGACCACCCCGGCCGCCTCGTTGAAGGCGAACACGACGGGGCGTCGACCCCCGGTCGAGGGTCCGTCGCCCGCCTCGTAGATCAGGCCCTCTTCCAGCAGCAGCTCGGCCCGCTGGGCGATGGTCGAGCGGGCCAGTCCGGTCACCTCGGCGAGCGTGGTCCGCGTGGTGGCCCGGCCCTCGCGGATCAGCCGCAGCAAGGCTCCCGGCGACGCGTCTTGCACCGTACTCACGACCGACCACCGATCCCGAGCCGTCCGCGCGGAGTCTACCCGCAGGCGATCTCAGGCCTGAGCGACTCCCAGAGGTGCAGCGGGGCGGCTCGGATTCCCCCTGCACCCTCCGAAAGGGGCAACATCATGCCAACGATTCGTCAGGCGTCAACGTCGCCGTGCGCGGGCAGCGTCGCGGCGACGTCTGCACGTCGCGGTCGTGTCGAAGGGCGGATCGGGCCGTCGCGCGCGTCGAGCGGTCTGGCAGGATGTGTCCGAGGAGGAACTCATGACGCCAGTGCTGCACGGCACCGCCACGACGCTGCGCCCGGTGCGCCCCGAGGACGCCGAGAGGCTCACCGAGATCCTGAAGACCCCGGAGGTCGCCCGCTGGTGGCCCCGCTACGACGAGGAGCGCGTGCGCGCCGACTTCCTCGAGGCGAGTGACACGGTGGTGTTCGTCATCGAGGTCGACGGTCAGGTCATCGGCTCCATCCAGTACGTCGAGGAGCCGGCCCCCGACTACCGCCACGCGAGCATCGACGTCTTCCTCCACCCCGACTGGCACGGCAAGGGCCTCGGCACCGACGCCGTCCGCACCCTCGCCCGCCACCTCATCCGCGACCGCGGCCACCACCGCCTGGCCATCGACCCGGCCGTCGCCAACACGAAGGCGATCCGCACCTACAAGCGCGTCGGCTTCCGCGAGGTCGGCGTCATGCACCAGTACGAGCGCAACGCCGACGGCGAGTGGCAGGACTGCCTGCTGATGGAGCTGCTGGCCAAGGACCTCACCTGAGGCTCGACCCGCTCGCTCGACCCGCTCGTATGGGGGTTGAGGCGGCTATCCGCCGCACCTCGCATCTGAACAGCGACGGCGTGACGGCGGCTCGCCCCTCACCCGCCCCTCACTCGCCCTCACCCGAGAACCTTGCGTGACGTCGAGCTTCTCACGGGCGGCGGGGTGCCCGGCGGAGAACCTTGCGTGACGTCGAGCTTCTCGCCCGGAGACCGCCCGTCCCGGGCCCGCCGCCCCACCCGCGGCGGGTCACACCAGGTCGAGGATGGCGGACCAGCCGCCGTCGCTGGCGGGGTCGATGACGTGGTCGGCCAGGGCGAGGGCGGGCTCGCAGCCGTCGCTGACGACGCAGGCGACGCGGGCGCCGCGCAGCAGCTCGAGGTCGTTCTCGCCGTCGCCGACGGCGAGCACCTTGTCCGGGTCGAGGCCCTGGTCGGCGCAGAACGACAGCACGCCGTCCCACTTGCTGACGCCGGGCGGGCGGACGATCAGCGTCGCGCCGCCCAAGACGACGTCGCGGGTGGGCACGGCGGTGGCGGCGTCGCCGACGGCGGCGGCGACCGCTGCCAGCGGCTCCGGGTCGCAGCCGGCGACGCCCATGGCGAACACGGGCTCGCTGGCGACGACCGCGTCGAGGTCGTCGCGGCGCGCCCAGGGGGCGATCATCTCCAGGTGCGCCGGTGAGGTCGACGGCGCGTCGCCGATGACGACGTCGACGTCGCCGCGCTCGACGTAGACGCAGGGCTCCAGGCCGACCGAGCGGAAGGCCTCGAGCACGGCGGCGGCGCGGTCCGGTGGCAGCGCGCGGGTGTGGAAGATGCGGCCGTCCGGCAGGTGGCGGCCGAGCGCGCCGTCGAGCAGCACCGCCGGCGGCTGCAGGCCGGCTCGCGCGAGGCCCGCGGCGGCGCTGCGGGGGCGCCGCCCCGTGGCCACCAGCAGCGGGACGCGACGGGCGTCCAGCGCCCGCAGGGCCGCGAGCGTGCGGTCGTGGATGCGCTCGTCGGCGTCCCACAGGGTGCCGTCGAGGTCGGTGACGACGAGGTCGATGCTGGTCATGGCTAGCGCGACTGTAGTCCGCCGGCGCGCGGCGTCAGCGGATCGTCACCGACCCGGTGGCCTGCTCGCGGCGGCCGGCCACGGTGCCGGTGATCGTGACGGTGTAGGTGCCCGCCTCCGGGATCGTCACCGACGGGGCGGTGTCGTGGCCGGGGCCGGCGACGAACAGGGGCACGTCGACGACGACGTCGCCGCTGGTCAGCGTCACGTCGGGGTTCTGCACGGGCATGGCGCGGCCCTCGGCGTCGAACCAGTAGACGTGCACGACGTTGTCGCCGGTCGCGGCGGGGTCGATGGAGAGGTCGACCGACCCGTCCCCGAAGCTCGTGCGCAGGGTCTGCACGCGCTCGGCGGCCTCCACGTCGGCCGGCACGCTCGACGCCAGCGTCGCCGCCACCGCCAGCGCGGCGACCATGGCCACCACCTCGACCCCGGCCAGCACCCGGAACGCGCGCCGCGCGGTGTCGCCGCCGGTCGTCAGCGCCGGCAGCCGCCGTCGGCGGTTGAGCCACGCCAGCACGCCGATCACCGCGAAGAGCGCGACCTTGACGAGCACGAGCCGCCCCCAGGTGGTGTCCAGCAGGTTCCGCGCCTCGCCCAGGTGCAGCCACGCCGTCGCCACGCCGCTGGCGCCCACCACCGCGAAGGCGACGAGGGCGAGGTCGGAGAAGCGCTGCGACGGGGCCAGCGGCTCGACGTCCTCGCGGAGCACCAGCGTCACCAGCGCCGCCAGCCCGCCCATCCAGGACGCCGCGCCCATCACGTGCAGCGCGTCGGCCACGACGGCGAAGGGGCCCGCGCCGCCGGCGTGGCCCCACAGCGCCGGGCCCAGCGCCCCGAGCGCGGCGCCGACGAGCGCCACCCGCGCCCCCGCGAGCGTGTTCGCCGCAGCCGCCAGTCCGCTGACGAGGAACGCCACGACCGCGGTGAGCAGGACGACGGCGCCGAAGCGGTTGGTCAGGAACGGCGACACGAGCTCCCAGCGCAGCACGTCGGGCACCGGCCGGGCCGCGGCGTTGGACAGGCCGAACACGAACAGGGCGAGCGCGGCGACGGCCCACGCCAGGCCCGCCCTGGCAGCCAGGCGCGTCGCCCGCAGCGCCTCCCGCGACAGCGTGCCGCGCGGGTCGGCGGGCAGGAGCCAGGAGGCGGTCAGCAGCCCGCCGACCACGAGGGTCAAGGTGAGGTACACGGCGAACCTGGCCGCCCAGCTGCCCACCGTGGTGCCGGGCCCGGCGCTCTGCACCTGGGCGAGCAGCAACGGCGGCCACAGCGCCGCGGCCGGCGCCGCGGCCCCGGCGAGCTCCGTCACCTGGCCCCTCCGACGCGCGCGGTCACGTCGTCGCGGGTTCCCCCTCGCCGGCGGGGGCGTCGACCGACGGGGCGTAGCGGCGGGTGCCGATCACGGCGATCGCGCCGACCGGCAGGACCTGCACCAGGCTGGCGGCGATCACGAAGCGGGTCAGCTCGTCGGGGGACAGGCTGGCGGTCTGCGACGCCGTCAGCGCCGACAGGTACAGCAGGCCCTGGCCGACGAACACCGCGCCGGAGCCGACGCCGAGCGCGGTGAAGGCGCCGTCGCCGCCGCGCCAGGCGCGCACGGCGCCGAAGACGCCGAGGGCGAGGAACAGCACGGTCTGCAGCGCCGCCAGGGCGATCGTGGACAGCGGCAGCGGCACGGCGAAGAGGTCGTCGACCAGGTGCAGGACGTTGAGGAGGGCCACGACGCCGAGCACCGCGGCCGCGGGCCGGATCAGCGCGCGGCCGCCGTCGTCGGGGGTGCCGGCGCGCAGGCCCAGCAGCGCGGGCAGCGTCGCCACCGCGGCGAGCAGCAGCCACGGCCACGGCGACGGGCTCGGCACCCAGGTCAGCGACCCGGTCACCTCGAAGGGCTGCCCGTCGATCTCGAAGGGGACGGCCCACTCCATGACCTGGGTGCGCACGCTCGGGTCGGCGACCTGCGGGGGCAGGTCGGTCGACATCCAGTGGATGCGGTGGTCGTGCCAGGCGTAGGAGGGCCCGTCGGAGACCTTCCGCCACTCCGGCTCGGCGTCGGCGCCGGCCGTCGGCGGCGGGGCGACCTGGGCGTAGCGGTCGGTGTTGAGGTAGGTGGCCTTGGAGTTGACGTTCTCGAAGACCCCTTCGGGACCGACCCGCACGTACGGCTCGTCTTCGTAGCCCAAGACGAGCAGCTCGCGGTCGGAGGTGTTGCTGACCTCGAGGAACTCGTCGCCGCCGTAGATCCTCCAGGTGACGCCCTCGATGTCGGGCGTCCCGGTGATCTGGCTGTGGTAGTTCGTCGCGTCGCTGCCGCGGCCGTGAGCCGCCGCCGGCGCCGCCGCGAGCACCACCACGAGCAGGCCGGCGACCAGCGCCAGCACCGCCGCCGCGATGGCGGGCAGGACCTGCTCAGACGGCCGTGCCATCGTCATCCTCCCTCGGCGCGTGCGATGACGACGCTGAAGCGATCGATGATCTCCCGGTCGCGGTCGTAGGTCAGCCGCGCCCGGGCCTGCTCCGGCGTGAGCCACTCGAGGCGGTCGACCTCCGTCCCGGGCACGAAGGCGCCGCCGCGCACGCGCATCGCCCAGTACCGCACGACCTTGTCGCGCCCCAGCTTGCGGTAGCGGACCTCGCCGACCTCCGGGCCGAGGTCGCCGCGGTGCCCGGTCTCCTCCTCCACCTCTCGCAGCGCGCCCGCCTGGAACGACTCGCCTGGGTTGAGCTTGCCCTTGGGCAGGGTCCAGTCGTCGTACTTGGGTCGGTGGACCACGGCGAGCTCGATCGCCCCGTCGACGTCGCGCCACAGCACTCCGCCCGCGGCGCGGACGGGTTCCATGCTTCCTCCTGACCCGGGGGCGCCCGGTGCGCCCGGGATGCTCAGCCTAGCGCGCGTCACGCGCGACCGGCCTCGGCGATCCGGTCGAGCACGGTGGCGGTGGCGATCGCGTCGTCGACGGGCAGGGGCGCGCTGCGGGCACCGGCGGCGACCGCCTCCGCGAACGCCGTCACCATGCGCTCGTAGGGGTCGGCGCTCCAGGTGCCGATCACCTCGCCGTCGCGCAGCAGCGGGACGTCGGCCGCGCCGCTGAAGGCGCGCGGCACGGTCAGCGTGCCGGCGCTGCCGAGGATCTCGACGAGCTGGACCTCGGCGGTGTCGAACCCGGCGTGGACCGCGGCGATCGTCCCGGAGCCGAACTGCAGCAGCGCCGAGGTGGCCGCGTCGGCCCGCCCCGCGGACTCGCCGACCGCTGCGACAGGGCTGACGACCCGCTGCAGCGCGCGCACCTCCACGGGCTCCTCGGCGGTCAGCCAGCGGCTCATCGCCACACCGTAGATGCCGACGTCGAGCAGCGCCCCGCCGCCGTGGCGCACCTGGTGGCGGTAGTCGTCGGGGCGGTCCAGCGTGAACGAGAAGGTCGCGGTGACCGTGCGCAGGTCGCCGACGGCGCCCGATCCCACGAGGTCGAGCAGCGCGGCGGTGCGCGGGTGGAAGCGGGTCATGACCGCCTCCATCACGAGCCGGCCGCTCGACGCCGCGGCGGCCGCGATGCGGGCGGCCGCGGCGGCGTCGAGGCCCAGCGGCTTCTCGCACAGCACGTGCTTGCCGGCCTGCAGGGCTGCGACCGCCCACGGCTCGTGGAGGTCGTTGGGCAGCGCGATGTAGACCGCGTCGACGTCGTCGGCCGCGATCACGTCCTCGTAGCTGCCGCGGGCACGGCGTGCGCCGTGGGCCGCCGCGAACGCCTGCGCCCGCGTCAGCGACCGCGACCCGACGACAGCGAGGTCGTGGCCGGCCGCGCGCATAGCCGGAGCCAGCGCTCGGCCGGCGATGCGTCCAGGACCGAGGACGCCCCAGCGCAGCACGCCGCCAGCCGCCGCTGCCGGCTGGTCAGGCGGCCGTGTCGCTCAGCGCCCGGCCGCGCGACGGGTGGCGCAGCTTCGACAGCGCGCGCGCCTCCAGCTGGCGGATGCGCTCGCGCGTGAGCCCGAAGTAGCGCCCGACGTCGTCGAGCGTGCGCGCCTCGCCGTCGAGCAGCCCGAAGCGCAGCTCGAGGATGATGCGCTCGCGCTCGGGCAGGCCGGCGACGACGTCGAGCAGCTCCTGGCGGGCCAGGCCCTTGGCGGCGACCTCGAGCGGGTCCTCGGCGTTGCGGTCCTCGATGAAGTCGCCGAGCTCGGCGTCGCCGTCCTCGCCCACCGGCGTCTCCAGCGACGTGGGGGTGCGCGCGTACGTGAGCAGCTCCTCGACGGTGGCGACGTCCTCGCCGAGCTCCTCGGCCAGCTCCTCCATGGCGGGCTCGCGGCCGAGGGCCTCGGCGAGGTCGCGCTGCATCGACAGGGCGCGGCGCACGCGCTCCATCATGTGGACCGGCAGGCGGATCGTGCGGCCCTTGTCGGCTACGCCACGACCGACGGCCTGGCGGATCCACCACGTGGCGTAGGTGGAGAACTTGTAGCCGCGACGGTAGTCGAACTTCTCGACGGCTCGCAGCAGGCCGAGGTTGCCCTCCTGGATGAGGTCGAGCAGAGGCAGGCCCTGACCCTGGTAGCGCTTGGCGACGGAGACGACCAGCCGGAGGTTGGCTTGGACGAGGCGCTCCTTGGCGCGCTTGCCGTCGCGGTCGACCTGGTGGAGCTGGCGCTTTCGCGCGCTGCTCGTGTGCGGGTTCTCGGCGAGGAGCCGTTCGGCCTCCAGGCCGGCTTCGTAGCGCTTCGCGAGGTCGACTTCCTCCTCCGCGGTGAGCAGCGCGGTACGGGCCATCTCTCGGAGATAGAGCTGCACGTGGTCGTGCAGCGGCATCTCCTCCACCATCGGCGGCACGGTTGCGTTCACCCTCCTCGGACGTGGGACGGGGCTGACACGAGCGGAGCCGCGAGGTGTGGCACCGCAGCGGAGCCGACGCCAAACGACCCCCCGGCGCGCGTTCGGCTCACGGAAGGGAGGCTGTGGGGGATGCACGGCCTGCTGGGGATCATGACTCGAAGATCGTCACGCGCTCGGGGGCTCCCTGCGGACGGCTCAGGTCCTGAAGGAGAGAGTACGACGACTGCCCCCCTGGTCAGCAAGCACTTTCTCTGGCACGGTGCTGGTGTCGGCTGCGCCGGTCACTCCCCTCTCCCGGTGTGCGCACGCCGACGTGCGGACCATCGTAGCGGTCGCAGGTCGGTGTGGTGGCGGATCGAGTCGGGTAGCACACGACCAGCCTCCGCGGACGGCGCGGTGACGAAGAGGAGCACGAGCACCCCATGACGGCCCCGTCGAGCAACGGCCGGAGGTCCGGCTTCGAGGAGCGCGCGACACGCGTCCGCGACGTCTTCCGCCGGCGCCCGACCACCGGCGTCGGCCCGGCGGCCCAGGCGGTGCTGGACGACGCCAAGGCGCTGGTCCAGGCCGAGATCGCCCTGGGCAAGGCCGAGCTGCAGCAGAAGGCCAAGGAGAAGGGCACCGGCGCCGGCCTCATGGCGGCGGCGGCCGTCCTGGGCTGGCTCGGCCTGCAGGGGCTGCTCATCACCATCGGCTTCGTGCTCGCCCTGTGGCTGCCCGGCTGGGCCGCCGCGCTGATCGTCACCGCGGTGCTGCTGCTGGCGGCCGGCATCGCGGCGCTGCTGGGCCGGAAGCAGCTGGCCAAGCCCGTCGGCGTGGACACCACCAAGCAGAACGTCGAGGAGGACCTCGCGTGGATCAAGGCGCACCTGCCGGATCTCGAGCGGCTGAAGAACGCCGACCCGCCCCGGAGCTGAACGGCCTCGGCCCCTACGTGGCAGCGGTCGGCTCGGCCCGGGAACGGCTGGCGCGCGACCTCGACCGCCTCACCGTGGAGCTCTCCGGGCAGATGGGACAGACGATGGAGAAGACCGCCTGGAAGGCGTTGGGGCTGCTCGCGACCGTCGTGTCGGGCCTCGTGGCGCGCAAGGCGCTGGTGGCGCTGTGGCGCGCCGTGCGCCACGGCCAGGACCCGCCCGCCAACCCCGCGTCGCGCAGCACCACGTGGGGCGAGGCGATCGGCTTCGCGGTGGCCTCCGGGGTGCTGGTCGGCGTTGCCCGTCTGATCGCCGCGCGGGGCGCCGCCGCCGGCTGGCAGAAGGTCCTCGGCACGCTGCCGCCCGACATGGAGGACGTCAGCGCGTAGGCGGCCGCGGCTCGTCCCGGCTCGGGTCGTCCCGGTCTGCGTCTCGGCTCGGCTCGTCCGCGTCCGGGCTCGGGTCGCCGCCGCGCAGCAGACGGCGGGCGGCGGCGGCGCCCCGCTCGATCAGCGGACCGAACAGCGCGTCGGCGCCGACCCCGCCGCGCCACCCGGGCGGGTCGCCGAGCAGCCGCAGCGGGGAGGCCGCCGCGGTCCCGCCGGCCGGCGGCAGCTCGACGCCGTCCAGGGGCGCCCGCGCACGCGACCAGCCGTGCGGGTCCAGCGCGGTCAGCGGGACCGAGTCGGGGCTGGGCCGGGCCCCGCTGCGCCGCCGCGCGGCGGCGACGTCGGCCAGCAGCCGCTGGCGGCCGCGGCCGCGGAAGCGCAGCAGCAGGAAGGGGTCGTCGTCGAGGTCGCGGGCGACCGCCTCCCACAGCGCAGCGGCGTGGGCGCACGGCACGACACCGTCGTCGCAGGGGCAGGCGACCGACAGGTCGGCGGCCTCAGGGAACAGGCGGATGCCGATCGGCTCCAGCTCGGCCTCGAGGCCCTCGGGCGGCTGGCTGGCCAGCAGGCGGGCGCTGTGGCGGACCTGCGCCGCGATCGCCGCGATGACCGCGTCCCACTGCGACGGTGACAGCGGCGGCGCCCCGACCTCCACGAGGTAGGGCGTCGCCCGCGAGCCCTGCACCCGGCCGGACAGCACCCCCGGTCGCACGCGCAGCTCGGTGACGCGCCCCGACCGCTGGTAGGCGCGGCCCTGCGCGAGGCGGCGGCCGACCTGCGGGGCGGCCTCGTCGAACACGCCGCGCCAGCGCTGCGACCAGCTCATCGCAGCCCCGCCTCGGCCCAGTCGTCGAGGTCCTCGTCGAGGTCCTCGACGGTGGCGTCCTCCGACAGCGCCACGAGGTCGCGCAGCTCGTCGTCGCCGAGCTCGGTGATCCACGCCTCGCCGGCGCCGACGACGCTGTCGGCCAGCGCGCGCTTGCCCTCGAGGACCTCCGCGATGCGCTCCTCGAGGGTGCCGGCTGTGACGAGCTTGTGGACCTCCACGGTGCGGGTCTGGCCGATGCGGTGGGCGCGGTCGGTGGCCTGGTCCTCGACCGCGGGGTTCCACCAGCGGTCGTAGTGCAGCACGTGCGTGGCGGCGGTGAGGTTGAGCCCGGTCCCGCCGGCCCGCAGGCTGACGACCAGCACCGGCGCCTCGCCGTCTTGGAAGCGTTCCACCAGCTTGTCGCGCCCCGCCGCGGTCACGCCGCCGTGGAGGAACGGCACCTCGGTGCCGAGGTCGGCGCTGAACTGCGCCACCAGCAGCCGCCCCATCGCCACGTACTGGGTGAAGACGAGCACGCCGTCGCCCGCGTCGGCGGCCTCGCGGACGATCTCGCGCGCGACCGCGAGCTTGCCGGAGCGGCCGCTGAGCCCGCTGTCGGGGTCCTGGCCGAGGTACTGCGCCGGATGGTTGCAGATCTGCTTGAGCTCGGTCAGCAGCGCCAGGATCCGGCCGCGTCGCTGCATCGGGCTGGCGCCGGCGAGGCCGTCGCCGTCGGCCAGCGCCCGCTCCACCGCGGCCTGGTACAGCGACGCCTGCTCCGGCGTCAGCGAGCACACCACGGTGCGCTCGATCTTGTCGGGCAGGTCGCTGGACACCGCCGGGTCGGACTTCTCGCGGCGCAGCACGAAGGGCGCCACGATGCGGCGCAGGCGGGCGGCGGCGGCACGGTCGCGGTGCTTCTCGATCGGGGTGGCGAAGCGCTTGGCGAAGCGGGCGCGGCTGCCGAGCAGGCCCGGGTTGGTGACCTCCAGCAGCGACCACAGCTCGCCGAGGCGGTTCTCCAGCGGCGTGCCGGTGAGCGCCAGCAGGTGGCGCCGACGCAGGCGCCGGACGGCCCGCGCCCCGGCGGTCGTGGGGTTCTTGACGTGCTGGGCCTCGTCCAGGGTGACGACGTCCCAGTCCACCCGCGCGAGCAGGTCGACGTCGCGTCGCAGCGTCCCGTAGGTGGTCAGGACGATCCCGCGGACGTGGTCGAGGGACGCCGGGCGCGCCGGGCCGTGGTGGCGGACGACGCGCAGACCGGGGGCGAAGCGGGCGACCTCCCGCTCCCAGTTGCCGACCACCGAGGTCGGGCACACGACCAGATGGGGCCCGTCGCTGTCGCGGGTGAGGAGGAACGCGATGAGCTGGACCGTCTTGCCCAGCCCCATGTCGTCGGCGAGGACGGCCCCGAGCCCGAGCGACGCCATGCCGGCGAGCCAGGCGACGCCGCGGCGCTGGTAGCCGCGCAGCCTGCCGCGGAAGCCCTTCGGGGTGATCGGCGCCGGCGGCCGGTCGGCGGCCTCGCGCAGGCGCTCGAGCAGGACGGCGACACCGCCGTCGGCGACGACCTCGACCGGGGCGGCG
>Ga0207864_1002478_pt1 | contig 17328 bp, 15 predicted proteins | sample HigsolmetaAR202D_FD_184834 | JGI IMG/M metagenome (GOLD analysis project Ga0207864, IMG submission 184834) | Ionic liquid and high solid enriched microbial communities from the Joint BioEnergy Institute, USA - AR20-2-D (SPAdes) (version 2) ... | reverse complement strand
CCTGGGCAGGCCATTCCGTCCGAGGCCCAGCTCGTCCAGCAGTACGGCGTGGCCCGCGAGACGGTGCGCCGGGCGGTGGCGATGCTGCGTGGCGAGGGTTTGATCGTGACCGAGCACGCCCGAGGCTCATACGTTCGGGAGGTGCCCGAGAGACGCGAGGTGATAATCCACCCGGCCGCTGTGGTGACATCGAGAATGCCGACTGCCGATGAACGAGACCGGCTGGACCTGCCGGAAGGCGTCCCGGTTCTGGTGGTCGAGCAAGACGGACAAACGGAAATTTATCCGGCGGACCGCGTTCAGCTACGGGTTCAGGGATAGAGGCAGAACGACTCCCACCTTCAAACCGCGAGCTGAATCGACCTCCTCGGCCACTCAAAACGCTGCCGCCGTCGAAACCCCGTGACGTACCTTGAAATCGACGGTGCTCCCAGATGAGGGGAGTGAAGAGGTGAGACGGCGCGCCGCCCTGCAACTGCTGGCCGCTCTCGGAGCCGGAGCCGCGATCCCGCCGAGCGCCCTTGAAACGACCCTCGCTGGAATCGAAAAGGCTCTGGGAAACCCCCTTGACCTGGACGAATGGGAACGCGCGGTCCGCGAGTACGCGTATTTGATCAACCGAACACCTGTCGGGACGTACCTCGGGGACCTGATCGCTGACGTCATCGCTGTCGGCCGCCTCCTCGATCAGGGACAGCCCGATGCCGTCCGGACAGGGGTGCTGCGGATCAGCGCGGGCCTGTCGGCTCTGCTGGCCATCGAACTCGGCGACGTCGGCAACCGGCGAGGCGCCCGGCTGGCCTGGGGGACCGCACGACGGGCCGCCGACGCCAGCGGAGACCGGGAGCTGCAGGTCTGGGTACGGGCGCGTGAGGCCGAGGAGGCGCTGTGGGCCGGGGCGCCACCCGCCGACATCCACGCTCTCACCGCCGAAGCCGCCGCCATTGCCGATGGCAAGCCATGCTCCGGACTGCCCCGTGTCCATGCGGTCCGCGCCTGCCTGGCCGCCGAGAGCGGCGATCGAACGACAGCACACCGGGAGATGGCCGTTCTGAACGATGTCTTCGAGCGCCTCCCAGAGGGAATCACCTCAGACCCGAGCACCTTTGGATGGGGGCCTTCCCGCCTGCGGTGGAACGAGGCGTACGTCTACACGCTCACCGGCGATGACCGCGGCATGGCCGCCGTGGATGAGGCGATCGCCCTCTATCCCCCGGGAACCTTGGGACCGGTCGCCAACCTGCACATGATCCGAGCGATGGGCCTACTCCGAGACCGTGAGATCGATGCGGCCCTGGACACGTCGGTGACCACGCTGCAACGGCTGCCGATCAGTCCGGCACGACGTCACATGACCAACCAGATCCTGCAAGCCCTGCCGGACAAGGCCCGCGAACTGCCGTCCGCCCGCGAGCTCCGGGCATTGGCGTCCGCGGGGAACACCCTGAACGTTCCCCTGGAAACACGATGAATGTTCCCTGGGGAACACACCAAACGTTCTCTAAGGGGACATGGCGAGAAAGGTGCATGCGCCGTGGCCGCCGACGGCCAGGGAGTACTTCAGAACGTACCTGAAGCCCTACGAGCGGGTGTGGGCTTCCGCACGGTCGTTGGACGGGAGCGAGTAAGTGGGCAAGAAGACGAAACGAGTCGATCACTGGCAGAACCCCAATGCCCCGGAACCGACGTCCCGTAAGCCGTCCGCGAGTGCGCTGGTGCGCGATGAGGCTGGACGGGTGCTGTTGCTTCGGCGCACTGACAACGGCCTGTGGACCATTCCCACAGGCGGACTGAAGAAAGGCGAGACCATCCGCGAGTGCGCCGTCCGTGAGTGCCGGGAGGAGACCGGCATCGAGATCGAGATCACGGGCCTGGTCGGGGTGTTCACCACCCCCGACCACGTGATCGAGTACATCAAGGGCGGCAAGGTCACCGAGGTCCGCCAGCCGGTGAACATCTGCTTGCACGCTCGTCCGATCGGTGGCCGGCTCACCACCACTGACGAGTCCTCCGCCGTGCGCTGGGTCGCCCCCGAAGACCTCGCTGAATACGACATCCATCCGGCACTGCGCCGCCGCATCGACCACGGCCTGACCAGCCCCGTCCCGCACATCGACTGATCATTTTGAACGGAAACACCGGTGCCGTGCTCCACGACATAGGGCTACTGGGCGATCAAGAAGCTGGATGAGTCAGTTGCGCGGCAGGAAGGCGGCGGTGGCGGCGCGGGCGAGGACGCCTTGGGTAGTGGCCGATAGGCCGAGCCGGTTCCAGTGGAAGATCACTACATGGGCGAGTAGCGCACGTAGGCCGCGGTCGAGGCGGCCGTTGGTTGCGGCTGCCCCGAGTTGCCGCCCTGCTGCGTGGAAGCTTTCTCGCCAGTCGGTTGCGGACGCGATTGGACCACCCGGGCTGAAGAGAGAGGTTGTGGCTTCGGCTGTGGTGTGTATGAGCGTCCGCATCTTGCCGGTCAGCGCGTCCATCGCTGCATGGGGTATCGAATGCGGTGGGATGGGACGTAGCTGCGCGACCCGGTGGAAGACGTCGCCGCGTTCGAACCAGTCCAGCTCCGCGCCGTGCAGGAGTGACTGAAGAAGCATGATCGATATTTCCCGGCGGCCGATCGGTGGTGACGCCATGAGGGCGTAGTCGAGAACTCCGCGGCTGTCGGCGCAGAAGAGGTCGTGGACGGTGGCCATGGCTGTGGGGCCGCCGAACGCGGCGTGCTCCGGTTCGTAGATCGAACGCTGCCATCCGGCGATCAGCCCGAGGTCGGTCAGTTCGGTCATCGTCCCGGTGATGACGTCGGCGGTTGCCGAGGTGGCCTCTGGGCCGGGAACCCGTAGCCGTATCCGCCACCAGGGGTGCTTGCGCAGGAACCACCACCCGCCGATGACTCCCCGGCGGTGCAGGTCGTCCAGGCGCGGGCGAAGGTGCGTGGCGGCGAGTTTCTCGGCCTGCTCCCACGCAGGCCACTTCACGAGTATCTGATGCCACTGCTGCTCAGTGCGACGTTCCAGCGCGGCGTAGCCGGCGGCCAGGTACACCTGGACGGCTTCAGTGAGCTGATCGAGTTGAAGACCGTGCTCGGCGGCGGCTCTCTCGAGTGGGATGCCTGCGAGGACGGCGAGTACGCCGGCGGCGAGCTGGGCGGGGGCGGCTTCGGTCAGGTGATCAGCAGGCATGCGTCCCATCCCGAGCGGGGTGGTGCGGCGTGCCGCGCGCTTTCCAAAGCCAGTGCCACTCCGGCTCGGCCGGTCAGCAATCCCTCGTTCAGGCGCTGCGTGTGTTCACGGTGGGCTCTGGCGCGGAGTGCGGCGGCCAGGGCAGGCAGCCGCCGGCGGAGTGCCGGGTCGGTGCTGTCGCCGGCGGCACGATAGGCGGTTTGGTAGAGCCCGGCCATGCCGTGGCAGATTCCGGGGTCGCTGATCCGCGTCAGGTTCTGATCGGTCAGGCAGGCCAGCAGCGCTTGTTCGGCGTTGCGCCGCCGTGCGGTGTCGCCGGTGGCCAGGGCGGCCAACTGGAGTGCGCGGGCGATGCCCGGGGTGCCGTAACACCATGAGGGGCGTCCGGGGCGTTGTTGGGCGGGACGGCCGGTGCGCAGTGCGGTGAGGGTGATCCATTGAGGCCACCAGGGGCCCTCCGGTGACTGCTGCCGCCAGTTCTCCATCCAGTCGGCCAGCTGTTCGAGCGCTTCGTGGTGCCCTTCGACGGTGTGGCCGGCGCGGGCGGCCAGTGCCAGAAGCGCGAGGATGCCTGCCGCGCCGTGTGCCATGCCCAAATTGGCGTGCCCACCGGGTGTCGGCAGGGTCGGGTCGGGGTCGTGCGTGACCCACCAGCCGGGCAGTTCCACTCCGTCGTGCCGTGCCGGGCGGGTGAGCCGCACCAGGTACCGCAGCACGTCGCCGAAGACGTCGCTGCCGGGCTGGCGCGAGAGCAGCAGCGCACCGATGCCGACCAGGCCATAGAACAGGTCGTACTCGCTGAACTGTGCGTGCTCGCCCGCGTTGATTCTGGTGCGGGCGGTGTTGATGCGGCGGCGGGCAAGGCGCGCCACGTGGCGGTCCAGCGTGGTGAGCGCCTGTTCGTACCGACCCCGGCCGTCTGTGTCGGCGGCGTGCAGGAGGAACGCGACGGCGGGCGCCCCGTAATACAGGCCTGCGTGATCGCCTCCGTCGATCGGGCCGGCGGCCACCCGCCGAATCAGTGCGTGTGCCTCGGTCCAGGGGGCCTGGCCGGACAGGGCTCGTTCGATGCGGAGGAGCGCGAGGCCGGCCGTACCGTCCGCCAGGGATTGGTGATGCGCCTGATCGTGGGAGATCACCGCGGACGACGTCACGGGGCACCTGCCGCAGGTGAGGCGGTGGCCAGATTCCGGAGGGCGGCGGCGCGGGCCAGCCGGATGGTGGTGGCCTCGTGTTCGGGATCGGGACCGAACGCCCGGACGTGATGCCCGTGCAGGAGCGTCGTCACCAGGTCTGCGGGGTCGCGCTGTTGGGCGAGAAGGCGATGGTAGGCGGCCAATGCGTCGGCTCTGCGCTGCCAGGCGGCGGCGACCGCGTCGCCACCCGGAAGGGCGCGGACGGCGGCGAAGCCGGCTGCGGGATCGGCCAGGCGGAAGGCGGCATCGCGTACGACTGCATCTACCGGCCCGGAGCGTCGCTTTGCGCGGCGGACCAGAGTGCGGTAGCCGGCCGCGGTACCGGAGGCGAACGCAGCGGCGAGATGGGTCATGGAGGCCGCCGCGACGGCCTGCGCCGCCACCCCGGCGGCCTGGGCCATTGCGATCTGGGCTATGGCGGCTGCGGTGTCGGCGGCGAACACCTCCTCGGCCGCTTCCAGGGCCGGGCCGTGCCCGTAGCGGCCGGGCTGCTCTGCGGCGGGAGCCAGGAGGAGCTGTTCGAGCAGGCCGCGGGTTCGCAACTCCTGAGCGAAGGCGGCCAGCCGTGCGGCCACCGCTCCGTACTGGGACCGTTCGGCGAGCCGGAACAGCACCACGAGGTACTGGTCGGCCTCCAGACGGATCAGGTCGCGATGCCTGCTCGCCCACCATCGCCGGATCGGTACGCCGAGCTGCTGGACGAACGCAGGGAGGTGACGGGTGAGGATGGTGTCGAAGTGCGCGGGGTTGCCCACCAAGTGCGCCCGCAGCAACAACGCATCGCCCGGCTGATGGATGATGCCCGGCGGTGCGGTCACCGGCGGCCGCCCCTTCGGCGCGGCGGCCGCGACCATCGGGATCACCAGCTCCGCCGCGCGTCCCACCCAGCCCCAGGCGATGGACGAGGCATCCTCACGAAGTTCGAGCCGTTCAGCCGCATCGAGCCGAGCCTGCAGCAGTCGGCGGTCCAAAGGCCGGTCCAAGTTCAACGGCAGGCGCAATTCTCCCTGGCACAGCACGACGCGAGCGGGCACCCTCCACCGGTGGCGCCATCTGTGCAAGGCCGCGTCCCAGTCTTCGCCGGGTGCGGCTAGGGCGCCGCGGGTGAGGAGCCAGCGTGCGGGAGACAACACCGTGCGCCGGTAGCGGATGCGGGGGACGTACGGCAGGGCGCGGGCCGCTCCCAGGTCGAATGGGCCGAACACGGCGCTGCGTGCATCGGCGATTTCTGCCAGGAACCGCGCCAACGGCGGTGTCTGCACGGTGGTGTCCAGAGCGTGGGGGATGTAGGCGCGCACACGTCGCCCGGTGGACCGCTGCACCAGGTACATCTGATCGGCGTCCGCGGTGACCGCCAGGTCGTCCAAGCTGAGCACGCCCACCTCGGTTCCACCGGAACCCGACCGGCCGGGAGCGGTGCCGGGGTGTTCGGCCAGCGGCAGGACGACTGTTCCCGCGTGTGGGGCGACGCGTACGACGTTGTCGTTGTGCGGACGTCGGGGCGTGAACGACAACTGCGCTACCACGACGTCGTCATCGGGAGCGTAGGTGCGGGCGAGCTTGGCCCGGTCGGCCTTGTCGAGCAGGTGGGCGAAGCGGCCGATCATGCTGGTGTGGGCGCGTGGCGCGGCCACCACCTGCAGGGTGAAGTCGCCGCGGTTGATCGCGTCCGTTGAAGTGGCGTGGAGCGTGATGCCGAGTTCGATACGCGACGGCACCACGACGTCACCGTGATCACCTGTCGTCAATGCCGCTATATCGGCCTCGGACAGCGTGATCTCCTCACGGCCGTCCACGAGGGCTTGCTGGATCATCCCCATCAAAGTGGTGTCGCGTTGGGTCAATGTCCGCCACACGGGGCGGGCACGAGGCGCGCCCAGATACCCGCGGGGGTACCCCAGTCCTGAGTCGGTGACCAGCTCCCGGACCGGGACAAGTGCACCGGTGCCATAGCGGGCACGGAAGCGGGCGTGGTAGTCCAACCACGCCGTCGTGCCGAACGGCTGCGTTGACAGCCGCAGCAAGACATCGGCTGCTCGCTCGGCCTCGTGCACAACCGGTTCGGGGATCGCGATGTGGGCGTTGAGCCGCAGATCGGCCGCCAGCACGGGCCCGGTGCCGCGCGCCAGATGCCGCATCCTGCCGGCGGCCGCGGCACGCAGGGGCGCCGCACGCGCCGGGTCGGCAGCGGTGTTGTGTTCCATCAGTTGGCGGTTGATGGCCTCCAGATGGTCGAGCAGCTTGGTGATCTCCGTGAGCTCCGCGTCGCCCGCCTCGCGGACTCCTGCGCGGTGGAGCGCCTGGATGAGATGGTTCAGCGGGTCCTCAGCGGTCGAAGGCGGACGCAGGTCGGTGATGAGGAATCCCCCGTCGATCAGGCCGTGCAGCAACGTGTGTATCCGGCCGGTGTCGGCGCTGGGAAAACGCCGGGACATGCGATCGGCCAGTGCGGCGAGCCGCTGGGGCCGGACGGCCTGCTCGAGGGCGTAGGCGATGGGTGTGGTGAGACGCACCGACGCTTCCTGCAGCGGTCCCGGTGATCGCGCTCCGACCGCGGCCCTGCGGAGGACGATGAAGCGGCCGTCGCGGACGACGCCGGTGTTGTCCGCGACCACCGTCAACCGCATCCGCAGGGCAGGATGCCGCTCCACCTGGTCGATCAGCGTGGCGAGCCATTCGGAATCGGCGCGAACGACGGCACGGTGACCGGTGTCGATCTTCACCGCCGCCGGGCCGAGCGCAGCGGCGGTGACGCCGGCGAACATCCCGAAGGGGGTGGCGCGCCGTTCCCACCGCAGCAGGTACGACGCCGGCGAGGCCACCGTCCGGCGAAGCCGCCGCCCGGCGGGACAGCCATCCGTCAGAAGGCGCTCGATGCCGGCGGCCAGGTCTGGGCTGGACATCTCCACGGCTTCGCGTACCTCACGGCGCTGCCAGACTCGCCTCACCCACGCGGCTCCCTCCCGCGCCACGGCAGCGTGGTCGGCCAAGTCCACATCGCCGGGAGGCGTCACGTCCGGGGGACATGTGGTCGCGCGTACCAGCACGAGTCCGGTGTGGCGGAAACGGCGGGAAACGGCCACGACCCCATTTCCTTCCTCTCGCCGGGACTTGCGGAGGCGACATCCCGGCTAAGGGATGCCGCCGCAAGGCGTTCAGGCCGTCAGAACGGGTCGTATGAGCTGCTGCTGCACGCGCTGGTGCTGCAGGTGTTGCCGCAGCCGTCGCTGGTGGAGCACATCATGGTCACTATCGGCGTGGTGGACTCCACCACGCGCAGGTCCAGCTCGAACTCTTCTGCTGCGATCTCGCCGTGGTCATCGGCGAGGTCCAGGGCCAGGGGCAGAGTCATCAGTTCACTCCTCCCACACGTCGAGGGCGAATGATCGGTGTGTTCTGGCTCGCCGGGAGCCAGGAGATCGAGACGGCGCCATGCCTTTTGTGCAGCACCGCCGAGGGCTCGGGAAGCTTGGGAACGGTGCTGCCGGCAGGCCAGAAACCGAACGAGGGACTGCGGTGACGGCCGGTGCGGTCCCAGGCCTGGATCTGCTCGACAAGAGCGATGGCCGCGGCCCGGCCACCGTGGGCGGTGGCGCCGAACTCCACGCCCGTGTCGTCCATCGCCGGCCGCACTGCGAGATAGGCGAAGGAACCCCCGACTACGCCGCCGAACGGGAACCAGGTCTTGCCCAGCTTCGCCGCCAGATCGGTACCAGGGTCGGCGCTGATCCGGCAGAATCCGGGCAGGAACGCCGCGAGCCACAGATGCAGGTCGGCGAACGAGATGCCCTTCCCGATGGTGACACCGGACCACACCGACACCGATTCGGTTGCCAGCACACCGTCGAGGAGGCGTATTTCTTCAGGGGCGCCGGAGTCGAACTGCAGCCATAGCCGCGCGCCGTTCGGATCTGGCAGCAGGAATGTCCGCTCGGTATGCGCGCCCTGCCCCTGAATGGGCACGAATCCGGCCACTTCGGCGTCGCTGCTGGTCAGGTGATCGCCGTCGCGGCGGAACGCGATGGTTCGGGTGATGCCGTTCATGCGCAGCGGCACCACCAGCACACCGTCGGCGACCAGTTGGTCCAGCCAGGCCGGGGGGATGTCCCACGCCCCGACGGTGACCAACGTCCGATCGAACGGGCCGAAGCCGGGCACGGGGTATTCGGCGTCCGCGTGCACAACGCTGACCCGACCGCCATACCCGGTTCGGCTCAGCAGGGCGCCGGCACGCTCGACGATCTCGCTGTCGATGTCGATGCTGACCACATACCCATCCGGACCGACGATCTCGGCCAGCAGCGCGGCGTTGTAGCCGCCTGAGCCGATCTCCAGAACGGCCATTCCGGGATGGATATCCGCCATTTCGATCATGCGGGCCTGGATGTAAGTGGCGCTGACCGAGGACAAGCTCCTGCCGTGCTCGTCGGTCTTGGTCACCACCGCGCGGTCTACGGCGTAGACCTCCTCAAGAGGAGTGCCGGGGGGTACGAACGTCTCACGGGCAACCGTGCGGAACGCCTTCTCCACTGCAGGCGAGACGATCTTCCCGCGCGATCGCAGCGTATCGACCAGCTCGTCTCGCAACCGTGCCGCCCGCTCGAAGTCGCCGGTGGTATTCGCTGCCCGGATCACGTGCTCTCCCCCGTTGAGCGATGTCATTCAACTGCTCACACCAGATCAGTTCGCCTGGCCGCGTATCTCCGATGCGAAAACCGGGATACCTCAGGGCTGATTGCAGAAGAAAAGCATTCGGCGCGACGGCCGAGCAGGACCCGGGCGGGCGTTCGAAACGCCTTTGTATTACCAGAGGCTTGTTTCAGCGAGAAGGTGATCAAGACGGCTCCCTGGAGTGTGTGCAGTGTCGTCCAAAACCTCGCGCACTCAGGTCGCCGCCGGGAAGAGATTTGGCAGGTTTTGGCCCCGGCCTCGCCGACGTGGCTGAGACCGGGACCGATATGTTCAGGGAAGTCGGAACTGCTCGTGGGGGATCGCTCGCTCCCACACCTGCTCGAACGCGGCCAGGCAGCGCGCGACCACGGTCGGGTCGTTGCTGCTCTTCTCTTCGGGGATCTCGGTCCCGTCCCCCTCGCAGAAGTTGAACATCACCAGCTTGTTGTCGAACAGCCAAAAGTCCGCGCCGGGCAGCATCAGGTCCCAGGCCCGGTCGCGCGGCAGCCACCGCACGTCCTCTCCGGCCTCGATGTTCTGGGAGGTGAGCATGTGCTCCCAGCGGATGTAGTCCGAAGGGGGCATGGAGATCACCCGGGCGCGTCGGATCGTCACCCCGCGACCCACGGCGTCCTGCACGATCCGGCGCCAGTTCGTCATCTCGTACCAGCCCGACCCGCCCGCCAGAAAGTCCTGGTAGGCGGGGTGGGACGGGTCGTAGGTGTCGCGCATCTCCAGGTGCAGCGCGCTGTGCTTGGCGACTTTGAGCACCTCGGTGCTGTCGGCCGGACCGTGCCCGAGACGTCCCGGCTCATAAGTGCCGGCGGCCGCCTCGGCGATGATCGACGCCATGCGTCCGGGAAGCCGCACCACGGCCTCGTCGGCGTGCAGGGTGCCGTGCCTGCCGATCTCGGCGAGCACCAGCGGATCGGTGACGAGCAGACCCTGGAAGTAAAAATCCCCGCTGTCGGGGTCGAGGTACACGGCGGGGCAGCGCCCCTCGGGCGAGTCGGGGTCCTCGCCCACCAGCTCGAGCGGCATCACGGTCCTCCGTTTCGACACCGGGCCTGTGCGTGCCGACCCCGTGTCGAACCCTCACCCGCGCCGGCTTCAGGCGTCAAGCGATTCGCGGACTCTGGTAATGATCCGCCGGGCCTTCTCTCCCGTGACGGACAGCGACGTCAGCCGCTTCCAGGCCGCCAGGTAATCGGCGATCTCCGATGGCTGGGACACCGACAGAAACCCCGACACCAGCTCCACGGTGACCAGCTCGGTGTCGCTGATGATGAAGGTGTGCTCCGGCCACACCCGATGCCCGTCGTCCAGCGTGCGGTCGGCGTCCAGCGGGATGATCCCCAGCGATACCGAGGGCCACCGCGCCATCGCCAGCAGATGCTCCAACTGTTCGGCGTGCACGTCGGCCGGGACGACCCGGTGATGCAGGACCTGCTCTTCCAGCACGAACACGAACCGGGCGTCCGGCCGCCGCAGCACCCGCTGCCGGTCCATCCGCTCTGCCACCGCCTCGGCGACGTCGTCCACCTCGACGTGCTGCTCGACGCGGATCGACTGCAGTGCCGCCGTCGTGTACGCCCGCGTCTGCAGCAGGCCGGGGATCACGTGCGCACAGTAGACCCGCATGAGCTTGACCCGCTCGTACCGGTCCCGCACCGACTCCTGAGCACCCTTGAGGCCGCCGCGGTTGAGCTGCCGGTAGGTCAGCCACATCCGCTCGACGGCGGCCTGCTCCGCCAGCAGCTCGTTCAAACGCTGCTCCGACGCCCCGCAGATCGCGCACCACAGCCGCACATGCTCCGCCGACGCCGGACGCACACCCCGCTCGATCTTCGAGACGTTCGACGAGTCCCGCCAACCCGCCCGCCGGGCGAACTCCACACCGGAGATCCCCGCGGCCATGCGAAGCTCACGCAACTGATCCGCCAGCCGCTGCCGCGCGGCCCGCGCACTGGAAGAAGACGACGAAGGCATCTCCACCATCCAACCGTGCCGCTGCAACCGTTTTGGAGGAGACGCTGTTGACGCTACTGATGAGCGGCATCAGCGCGTTCTGCTTCACATACGGCTCGGGGGACGCGATGTCCCGGTTGTTCTCGCCGATCGCTGCTGTTCTTGAGGCGTTTGCTGTGATCTTTGCCGGTGTTCCGCGTGGACGAGTCCGGGCGTCTTTATCTGGGGCCGTGTCCTTCGCGGGGGCATCCGGGGTTCGTCTGTGCCGTGGTGGTTTCACCGGGGCGGTCTCATGGGGATCGGGTGTTGGTTGTTCCGTCTCCGGTGGAGATGGTTCCGGTGTTGTCGCCGCCGATGGCGACCGAGCGTTCTCCCGAGGCCGACACCTGGGGTGGGGCTTGTTCGGTGGTGTTTTGGCCGGTGAACAGGCCGGCCACCGCCACTGCCAGGCCGATGATCGCTATGAAGACTCCGATCACGCTGGCCCACTTGTCGGCCTTGTCCAGGCCTACCGTGGCGAAGTACGCGCCCAGTCCGATCAAGGCCGCCACCAGTAGGGCGGTGCCGGCCCATACCAGCCCACGTCTCGTCATGGTTTCATCATCGGCCATGCCCCTCCAGGGGGAAGGGGGAAATGGCTCGTTTTCTCTCTTCGGCTTGTCGGTAGGTGTCGGCGAGATAGTCACGGGAAGCGCGGGTGCGCGGGTGGTCGGCGCCCAGTACTCGTTCTTTATCGGTGAGTGCCTGTTCCAGAAGCGGGATGGCGCGTTTGAGATCTCCGGCTTCCTGGTAGGCGAGGGCGAGGTTGTTGCGGGTGGTCAGAGTGTGAGGGTGGTCGGCGCCCAGTACTCGTGCCTTATCGGTGAGGGTTTGTTTCAGAAGCGGGATGGCGCGCTTTGAATCGCCGCTTGTCTGGTAGGCCAGGGCCAGGTTGTTGCGGGAAGTCAGCGTGAGCGGGTGGTCGTCACCCAGCAGTCGCTGAAAGTCCGTCAGGGCGCGCCGGTGGTAGGCGATGGCGCGATGGATCGTTCCTTGGTCGTGCAAGAACGTGCCGGCCTCGTTGAGCAGGAGGGCGAGGCCGTCGTCGTCGACGGTGGTGCGAGCGGCCAGGGCGTCTATGTGGGGGAGCAGCGTGCGCCAGGCGGGCCAGTGCGTCGGGTCTTGATGGTCGGGGGGCAGGGCTTGGCCGAGCAGGTCGATGGCCTGGTGGCGGGCCTGGTCGATGTCGGTGGGACGGCGGTGCGGGTCGGTGGGGTCGGGGGCGCGGGTAACGGCCTGCACCAGGCGGTGCACGGTGACCGTCTGCGGGGTGAGGGTGATCATGTTGTAGGCGGCCAGTGCCCCGAGCGCCGTGGTGAGCTCGGCGGGGGCGGCGAGCGGGGAGAGCAGAGTGCGGGGGACGGCTTCGGCGCCGTACCAGGCCAGCACCCGCAGCACCTGCAAGGCATGGGGGACCTCGGTCAGCCGGGCCAGGGTGAGTCGCCAGAGGCGGGCGATGGTGCGTTCGGGGTCGCCGCCTGCGGCGGCCTGGTCGAACATCGCCGCCGGCTGTCGGGACAGCAGTTCCAGGTAGGCCCGTGGGGTGAGCCGGGTCTGGTGGAGGTAGGCGGCGGCCTGTTCGATCGCCAGCGGCAGGCATCCCAGTTCTTCGACCAGGTCGGCTGCGCCCTCCAGGGCGGGATCGTGGCGGTCGGTGCCTCCGGTGGTGATGCGGGTCAGCAGCTCGACCGCCTGGGCGGGGGTGAGCACGTCCAGGTGCAGGACGCGGGCGCCCAGGCGGTGCCAGCCGGTGCCGAGCCGGCTGGTGATCAGTACCCGTCCGCTCAGGGCGCGGTCCAGCACGGGGGTCAGGTGGGCGGGGTCGGTGACGTTGTCCAACACCAGCAGCCAGTCGTTCTGGCAGCTCAGCCAGGTCAGCGCGCGTTCCGCCAGCGCCTCCAGCGGCAGCGCCCGGGTCAGTTCCGGTTGCAAGGCGGTGGCGAGGGCGGCCAGTCCGGCTTGCAGGGAGGCGGGGTGTCGGCGGTGATCCACCACACCGGGTTGCGCCGGTCGGCCTGGGCGGTGGCGTAGCGGGCGGCCAGGGTGGACTTGCCCACCCCGCCCAGGCCGTGCACTGCCACCGGATCTTCGGACTCGTCCAGTGCTGTTTGCAGAGCGGTCAGATCGTCGTGGCGGCCGACGAACAGCCGCGCGGCGGAAGGGACATTCACCAGCCGGGACGGGGCCGTCACCTCACTGACCGGCCGCAGCGCCTCCGGCGGCAGCACCGTTTGGACGTTGGTGGCGTTCGGGCCGGTGGACACGATGCCCCAGTTGTCCTTGCCGATCGCCACCGCTCCCGGGGCGTCCGCCGTGGTGCCTGAGGACGGAGCGGCGTCGCCGCCCGCAGAGCCCGGCGGGTCCTTCGGGGTCGGGCTGCGTCGTGGCCGCTTCACCACCGCGCCCTCGCAGGGGCCTTTCGCCCGCGGTGGGGATGGTTCCGGTGGCGTCCCCACCGCAGGCGGCCGGCCGTTTTCCCGTGGCCGGCGCTCGCGGTGGCCGCTGTCCGCTCTCCTCGCCGTGCCGTCCGGTGAACGGCCCGGCCACCGCAGACCCGTGCCGGTACGCGCCCCGTCATGCTTTCATGATCAACCACACGCGTTCGGAAAACGCGCAAGTTCCCCCTTCTGAGGATTCCTTGGCCGTAACCGGCCGCATCTGGTGGATGCGCGTCCACGTGTCAAGGCGGGCACCTCGCTCCGCGGGAGACATCCGGGCCTGGCCCCCTGGGGCCGTGCGGCGAGAACGTTCAAATTCCGGGCGCCCCGTCGTTTCAGGTCACGGCTTTCGGAACAGCCCGCCGTACTCGAACAGTTCCTTGTGGAGCTTGGAGGCGCCCTCGTAAGTTTTCAGCTCTTCGGGAACGGGGGCCAGAGGCGGCTGGTTGGGGTCGGGGCGCCAGTTGTTGATGTCGACCAGGCCCGGTTCGACCGGCTCCAGGCCGTGCCCCAGCAGCAGCGCGTCGACCTCTTCGGGGCTGCGGGTCTGCCAGGGGATGTTGGGAGGGACGATGGCGTCCAGTTCGGCGCGCCGTTCGGCGGGGAGGGTGCTGACGATCTGAGTGAAGGCCAGGTGGCTGCCGGGGACGGCGCGGTCGATGTAGGTGTGCAGGACGGTGTGGGGGTCGTCGGAGTCGGGCAGGTGGTGGCCGACCGACAGGTACAGCACGGCCAGCGGCTCGCTGAAGTCGATCAGGCGCTTGGTGTCGGGGTGCTCCAGGATGGCCTCGGGGTCGCGCATGTCGGCGGTGATGACCACGGTGGAGCCGTCCCCGGCCAGCAGGGCGCGGGCATGGGCGAGCACGATCGGGTCGATGTCCACGTAGACGACCCGGGCGTCGGGTGCGTGCTTTTGGGCGACTTGGTGGGTGTTGTTGTCGGTGGGCAGGCCGCAGCCCAGGTCGATGAACTGGCGGATGCCGGCCTCGGCCGCCAGGTAGCGCACCACCCGGTACAGAAACAGCCGGTTCGCTCGGGCGGCGTCGAGGACGTGCGGGGTGAGGCGGATGGTGTCCCGCACGAACTGCCGGTCGATTTCGAAGTTGTCCTTGCCGCCCAGGAGCCAGTTGTAAACCCGGGCGGAGGTCGGCACGTCGGTGGGGATGTCGGTCGGGACGGCGCCGTCAGCGCCCAAGGTCTGCTCCCATGCTTCACGAGGATCCTGCACCGGATCTCGGCAAGATCAGATTATCGGCGTGAACGTTGCCGTTGGGGGTTTCTTCGGGTTTCGGACGCCGTTGGCAAGTGGACCCTTTCTCGGGGGTAAAGGGACGAACAGTGCTCGGCATGCAAACCGCGCCGGGCCGTGCTTGACCGTGGCTTTCGTTGAAAACCCTCACTGCGATGCCGACTTCTCCAGGACGCCCCGGGCGCGCAGGTGGTCGATCAGCAGGCGGCCGACGTGGCGGATGTGGGCGGACATGGCGGTGCGGGCGGCCTCGGGGTCGCGGGCGCGCAGCGCGGCCAGGATGGGGGCGTGGTCGCGGGCCGAGGCCTCGGGCCAGCCTTCGACGGTGCCGAAGAAGCGCAGCGGCACGTAGTGGACGGTCGACTTCAGCAGCGCGGTCAGCCGGTGCGACCCGGAGGAGCGGTTGATCGTCCGGTGGATCTCGTGGTTGAGCCGGTCGACCAGCTCGGCGTCGCCGTCGCGGGCGGCCTGCTCCAGGCGGGATTGGACGCCTTCCAGACGGTCCAGCTCCTCCTCCGGCAGGGCGGTGGCGGCACGGGCGGCCAGTTCGCCGGCGAGGTGGGCCTGGACGTCGAACAGGTCGGCCACGTCGCGTTCGGTCAGCGGCAGCACGCGGAAACCGCGGCGGGGCTCCCAGCGGACGGCGCCCTCGCTGTGCAGGATCATCAGGGCCTCCCGCACCGGGGTGGCGCTGACGCCCAGTTCGGCGGCCAGGTGCTCGGTGCGGATGTAGGCGGGGGCGCGCAGTTCGCCGATCATGATGGCCTCCCGCACATGCCCGGCGACCCGTTCGCTGAGCTGCCTGCCGTCCAGCGCGGGCCGGCGCGCGATTTCCGCGGCGGGGTGTGCGGGGGCGGCATGCGGGACGGCCGGTCCGGGCGTGGTGCGGGGACCGTTGGGGGCTGCTGGGCGTTTGCCGGGCACCGTTTCTCCCTCCCGCCGACGTCCTGTCGATTCTGGACCGGGCGGGGCGCCGGGGGCTCTGGAAAGCGTGTGGATATTCTATAGAATCCAGAATCTCCAGGAGCGTGCCGCGGTCTGGAGACGTCCCCGAGCCGTGGAGGGGTGCCGGTGGCCGGTGAGGCGAGCGCGATGGGACTGCCGCTGGACGGGATGCGGGTGGTCGAGCTGTCCAGCTTCGTGGCCTCGCCGCTGGGTGGGATGACACTGGCCCAGCTCGGGGCGGACGTGATCCGGGTCGACCAGATCGGTGGCGGGCCCGACATCGACCGGTGGCCGCTGGCGCCGTCCGGGCGGAGCCTGTACTGGGCCGGGCTCAACAAGGGCAAACGGTCGGTCACCGTGGATCTGCGGTCGGCCGAAGGACGCAAGATCGTCGCCGATCTGATCGCCGAGAGCGGGATCGTCCTCACCAACGCGCCCCGGCGGGACGGGCTGACCTACCAACAGCTGCGGGAGCGGCGGCCGGACCTGATCTACGTGCAGCTCGTCGGCAAGCGCGGCGGCGGCAACGCCGTGGACTACACCGTGAACGCCGCCTTGGGCTTCCCGCTGGTGACCGGTCCGGAAGACCACGACGGCCCGGTCAACCACGTGCTGCCGGCCTGGGACATCGCCTGCGGCCTGTACCTGGCGGTCGGGCTGCTGGCCGCCGAACGGCAGCGGCTGCGCACCGGGGCCGGGCAGTACCTGGAGGTCGCCCTCAGCGACGTGGCGCTGGCCACCGCCGGCAACCTCGGCTACCTGGCCGAAGCCCAGTTCGGCGAGCCGCGGCGGCGCATCGGCAACCACCTCTTCGGCGACTTCGGACGCGACTTCGCCACCGGCGACGGCCGGCGCGTCCTGGTGCTGACCCTCTCGGCCCGGCACTGGCGCGACCTGCTCGCCGCCACCGGCCTGGGCGAGGTCGCCGAAGCCCTGGAACGGGCCCTGGGCGCCGACTTCACCAAAGCCGCCGACCGCTACACCTACCGGGAGGCGCTGTGCGGCATCTTCACCCCCTGGTTCGCCGCCCGCACCTGCGGCCAGATCGAAGAGGCGTTCCAGGGCACCTCCGTGCTGTGGGCCCGGTACCGCGACTTCGCCGAACTGGTGGCCGACGACAGCGCCGCCCTGCGCGCCGAACCGCTGATCGGGGAGCTGGACCAGCCCGGCATCGGCCGCCACCTGGCCCCCGGCTCGCCCCTGGTGCTCGGCGGTCTCCAGCGGCCTCCCGCCCCGGCGCCCCTGCTGGGCCAGCACACCGACGAAGTCCTCGGCGAACTGCTCTCTTTGCCCAAGGACGCCTTGGACGACCTGCGCGCCCGCCGCGTGATCGGGGAGCGGGAATAGGCCGCCCACGATCGATGTGCGTGGAAGGCCCGGTGGGCAGGCGGATGCGTCCGAGAGTCGGTCGTTTGCAAGGCTGCCGCCGCCTGGAAACGGCGGCCCGTGCGCCGGGAGCGCGGGAGTCCCGGCGGGATGTGGGAAGTGGTGAAGGGCTCCGCCATGGGGGCGGGGCCGCGGGCATCGGGAGGCCGGTGAGGTGAGCGAAGGGCTTGCCGCGCATGTGGACGGGTGGAACCCGGGGCCGCAGACCGTGACGGACGAGCTGCTGCCCGGGCCGGCGGCGGCGCTGGCCG